>Ga0307408_100002753_pt1 | contig 12211 bp, 9 predicted proteins | sample 322Cmetagenome_FD_202116 | JGI IMG/M metagenome (GOLD analysis project Ga0307408, IMG submission 202116) | Maize rhizosphere microbial communities from greenhouse at UC Davis, California, United States - 322HYB-C-3 | ecosystem: Host-associated > Plants > Roots > Rhizosphere > Soil | place: USA... | reverse complement strand
CGGGACCAGCCGGGTTTCCGGACCTGGCTCCCGCGCAGGCATGACAGTCCCGCCACCGCTTTCACTTCAAGCTTCACCGACATGACTTCAACTTCCCACTCCGATACCAGCCTGCCCCTCGACATGATCATCTTCGGCGGCATGGGCGACCTGGCCATGCGCAAGCTGTTGCCCGCGCTGTACATGGCACACTTGCATGGCAACCTGCCGCCGGCCACCCGCATCATTTCCACCGGGCGCCAGGACTTCGACCGCGACGCCTACCTGGCGTTCGTGGAAGAGCATTCGCGCTCCTTCATCAGCGACGGCAACTTCACCGACGACGCCTGGCGCAGCTTCCGGCAATTGCTGGAATTCGTGCGCCTCGACGTGCAGCAGGATGACCTGGCGGCGCTGGCGCACGTGTCGCGCGCCGGCGCCGAGCGCGTGTTTTACCTGGCCACCGCGCCATCGCTGTTCACCACGATTTGCGACAAGCTGGCCGCCGCCGGCCTGGTGGACCGCAATGCCCGCGTGGTGCTGGAAAAACCGCTGGGGCGCGACTTGGCTTCCGCGGTGGAAATCAATGAAGCCGTCGGCAAGCATTTCGCGGAATCGCAGATCTACCGGATCGACCATTACCTGGGCAAGGAGACCGTGCAAAACCTGATGGTGCTGCGCTTTGGCAACTCGATCCTGGAACCGCTGTGGCGCGCGCCGAACATTGCCAGCGTGCAGATCACGGTGGCCGAGGAAGTCGGTGTCGGCAGCCGCGCCGGGTTCTATGACAGCGCCGGCGCCATGCGCGACATGGTGCAAAACCACTTGCTGCAATTGCTGTGCATCGTGGCGATGGAGCCGCCGGCGTCGCTGGCGCCCGACGCGGTGCGCGATGAAAAGCTCAAGGTGCTGCGCTCGCTGCGCCGTTTCAGCCTGGCCGGCATCGCGCGCGATACCGTGCGCGGACAATATGTGCGCGGCGTGAGCGGCAACCAGGAAGTGCCGGGCTATCTGGAAGAGCGCAATGTGCCGGCCGACAGCCATACCGAAACCTTTGTCGGACTGCGCACCTATATCGACACGTGGCGCTGGTCCAAGGTGCCGTTTTACCTGCGCACCGGCAAGCGCATGGCGCGCCGCTCGTCGAAGATCGTCATTGAATTCGCCAATCCACCGTTCCCGCTGTTCCCGGAAAGCCCGGGCGGCGTGGCCAACCGGCTGGTGATCGAATTGCAGCCGGAAGAAGCGATCAAGCTGCAGTTGATGGCCAAGCAGCCGGGCAGCGGCATGAAGATGCAGCAGGTGGCGCTGAACCTGGATTTGCAGTCCGCGTTTTCCCAGCGCCGCGCGGAAGCGTACGAGCGGCTGCTGATCGACGTGGTGCGCGGGCGCCTGACCCATTTCATGCGGCGCGATGAACTGGAAGCCGCGTGGGAGTGGGTCGAGCCGATCATCACCGGCTGGGAGACCCTGGCCGAGAAGCCGTATCCCTACGCGGCCGGGACCTGGGGCCCGTCCGAGGCGTTTGCGCTGCTGGCGCGGGACGGGTTTTCCTGGGTCGAGTAGCCGGCCTGTTCCCGCGGCATCCGCCGCCGCGCGGGGCGGTCTGATTGTAATATCGCAGCAATCCAATTCAAATCGCTTATAATATTTAAGTCATTTGGATTAAAACGAGGCGGGTATGCAGCGATATGCAGTAGGTTTGATCGGTTACGGCCTGGGCGGCGCCATCTTCCACGCGCCCATGATTGCCGCCACCCCCGGCCTGCGGCTGGCCCGGATTGCCAGCCGTGGCGCCAACCGGGAAGAAGTCGGCCTGGCCTATCCGGGCGTGGCGCTCGACGACACGCCGCAAGCCATGCTGGACGATCCGGCGATTGCGCTGGTGGTGGTGTGCACGCCGAACGCGAGCCACTATGCACTGGCCAAGTCGGCACTGTTGGCGGGCAAGCACGTGGTGGTGGACAAGCCGTTCGTGCTGTCATCCTGCGAAGGCGATGAGCTGGTGGCGCTGGCGCGTGACCAGGGCTTGCTGCTGGGCGTGTACCAGAACCGCCGCTGGGACGGCGATTTCCAGACCTTGCGCCGCACGGTGCAATCCGGCGAGCTGGGCGCCATTCATACCTACCGGGCGCATTTTGACCGCTACTCGCCGCAAGTCAAGGTGCGCTGGAAGGAGCAGGCGCAGCCCGGGGCCGGTGTGTTATGGGACCTGGGTTCGCACCTGATCGACCAGGCATTGGTGTTGTTTGGTTTGCCCAAGGCCGTGACGGCGCATGTGTCGATCCAGCGCGAAGGGGCGCAAACCGAAGATGCCTTCGAGCTGGTGCTGGATTTCGGCCGGTGCCGCGCGGTGCTGCACGCCGGCGCGCTGGTGCGCGCACCGGGCCCGCGCTACCAGGTGCATGGCGCGCTGGGCAGCTTCATCAAGTATGGCGTCGACACCCAGGAAGAAGCGCTGAAACAGGGCGCCCGTCCGGGCGACCCTGGCTGGGGCCACGATCTCCCGGCCAACCACGCCACCGTGACCGGCGCGGATGGCAGTTGCCGCACGGTCGAGACCATTCCCGGCGCTTACGAAGCGTTTTACCACGGCGTCTGGCAAGCCATGGCCGAAGGCACGCCGTTGCCGGTGGCAGCAAGCGATGCGGTGGCGGTGGTGCGCGTCATCGAGTGCGCCTATCGCAGCCACCGCGAACGCCGCACCGTCGATTTCGCGTAAGGAAGCCGGCATGCAGATCGATTACAGCAGCGTGCTGGCGGCACTGGCGCGCGAGGAAGAGGAATTGCAGTTCACCGCATTTTCCAACGGCGACGCGCTGGCGCTGGGCTTACGACTGGTCGGGCGCGCCCGGGAAACCGGCAAGGCGGTCACCGTGGATATCAGCCGCAACGGCCAGCAACTGTTTCACCATGCGATGGCGGGTACCACGCCGGACAACGCCAACTGGGTGCGCCGCAAGAATAACGTGGTGCAGCGCTACGGCCGCAGTTCCTGGCACGTGGGCACGCAGTACCGCAGCAAAGGTAAAACCTTCGAGGCCGACAGTGGCGCCGATGCGGCCGATTTCGCCGCGCATGGCGGGGCGTTCCCGCTGGCCTTGCGCGGCACGGGCGTGATCGGCGCCGTGACGGTGTCCGGTTTGCCGCAGCAGGAAGACCATGAACTGGTGACGTCGGTGCTGCGCGCCTACCTGGCGGAGATGGCGGAGATGGCGGATGGCGCGCACGGCGCGGGCCGGCCGTGAGCGGCGACGGCGCATTGCCCCAGTCCGCGCGGCTCGACGCGATCTGCGCGCACCTGGTCCAGCATTACCGCATCGGCATCGAAGACATTTGCACGCTGTTCGGTGTCACGCGCGACACCGCCCGGCGCGACGTGGTGCGGCTCGACGCCGATGGCCGGGCGCTGCGCGTGCGTGGCGGCGCGGTGTTGCCGCCACAGGGCCGGCAGGTGGAACAGTATGCCCAGCGCAGCGGCGCGTCGGCCGGCAAGCAGGCGATCGGCGCGGCGGCCGCGGCCCTGTTGCGCGCTGGTGAGCGGGTGCTGTTCGATACCTCCACCACGGTGCTGGAAGTGGCGCGCGCGGCGACGGTCTCGCCGCTGGCCGTGGTGACCAATTCCATCGACGTGGCCGAGGCGTTCGGCCAGCGGGACGGCGTCGAGCTGCACGTGCTGGGCGGCCGTTTCAATGCCTGGCAGCGCAGCCTGGAAGGCGCGCAAACCCGGCTGGGCCTGGCCCAGTTCCAGTTCGATAAGCTGGTGCTGGGCGCGTGCGCCATCGACCCGCAAGGCCTGACCTGTCCGTCGGACGATGAGGCGGCCCTCAAGCAAGCCATGATGCGCCAGGCCAGCCAGGTGATCGTGGTGGCGGACCTGTCCAAGTTCAGCAAGGCCTTCATGCACCGCCTGTGCGGCTTCGATGGCATCGACGTGCTGGTGACGGACCAGCCGCCGCCGGCCGCGATCGGCGCCGCGCTGGCGGAGGCCGGCGTGCAAGTCATCGTGGCGGCACACGGCGGCGGTGGCGCATAAGCGGGGCTGATCGCGGGCAGGCGCGGATAAGCGCGGCTAACCCGGCTGATAGGAACCAGCCTGTCCGAACCGGCGGACTGAATCGGCAGGACTGAACCAGCAGGCCTGCATCAGCTTGCGGCGCGCTGCAAGCGGCGCATGAAGGCATCGGCCGGCATGAAGCCGATCACGCGCGCCTGCGGGACTTCCTTGCCGCTGGCGTCGAACAGGATGATGCCAGGAGGGCCGAACAGCTGGAAGCGTTTCATCAGCGCGCGGTCGTCGGCGTTGTTGGCGGTCACGTCCACCTGCACCAGCCGCATGGCCCGCATGGCGGCGCCGACATTGGCATCGGAAAAGGTCATGCGCTCCATTTCCTTGCACGCCACGCACCAGTCGGCATAAAAGTCCAGCAGCACGGGCTTGCCGGGTGACGCCAGCAATTGATCCAGTTCCGCCACGGTGCGGATACGCGTGAAGCTCGGCCCCTCGTGCGCGGCCTGCGCCCCGGCGGCCGGCGCGCCCGCGCGCAGGTGGGCCAAGGGCTGCAGCACATCCTTGCCGGCGCTGGCGGCGCCGACCAGTTCCAGCACGCCGGCCAGCAGCATGACCACGCCCAGCGCCCTGGCGGCAAAGGCGCCCGCGCCGGCGCCGGGCGGCAGGGCCTGGCCCACGCGCAGGAAGGCGGCGCACAGGATGGCGAACCCGCCCCAGAGGACCATGTTGAGCGCGACCGGCAGCACCGGGCCGATCATCCAGATCGCGACGGCGATCAGCAGCATGCCGAACACTTTCTTGACACCGTTCATCCAGGCGCCCGCGCGCGGCAGCAGGCTGCCCGCCGACAGCCCGGTCAGCAGCAGCGGCACGCTCATGCCGGTTGCCATCGAAAACAGCGCCCAGCCGCCGGTGGCGGCGTTGCCGGTCTGGCTGATGTAGAGCAGGGCGCCGGCCAGCGGGCCCGCCACGCACGGGCCGACGATCAGCGCGGACAGGGCGCCCATGATGAACACGCCGGCGAATTTGCCGCCGCTCATGCGGCCGCTGGACGCGGTCAGGCGGCTTTGCAGTGCGCTCGGCAATTGCAGCTGGTAGACGTCGAACATCGACAGCGCCAGCGCGAACAGCAGCGCGCCAAAGGTCAGCAGCACCCAGGGCTTTTGCAGGGCGCCGGCCAGGCCTTCGCCGGCCAGCCCGGCCGCCACCCCGAGCGCGGTATACACCAGCGCCATCCCCAGGCTGTAGGCGGCCGCCAGCAGCAGTCCTCGGCGGCGCGTCACTTGGCCTTCGCCGACGATGATCGATGACAGGATGGGCACCATCGGCAACACGCAGGGCGTGAAGGAGAGCAGCAGGCCGAACACGAGGAACGCGCCGCCGATACGCCAGGCGCTGCCGCTTTGCAGGGTGCGCTGGGCCAGTGACGTGTCATCGTCGGCAGTGCCGGTGCCACCGGCTGCGGCAACGCCGTCCGCTGCGCCGCCCGTTGCCGTCGGCGCCAGCGGCGCGGGCGGTGCAACAGACGCTGGTGGTGCGCCCGATGCAGCCGGTGCGGCCGGTGCCCCCGCCTGCGGCGAGGCGCCCATGCCGTCATCCGCCCCGGCGCTGATCTCGGCAACGTTCATCGTGCCGGGATCGACGCGGTAGCGGCGCTCCACCGGCGGGTAGCACAGGCCCGCATCCGCGCAGCCCTGGTACCCCACCACCACGGTGGCCGCGGTGGCGGGCGTGGCGGCGCCAAGGGGCAGTTTCAGTTCCAGGGAGCGGGAATACGTCTCCATCTCCTTGCCGAAGTTCTCGTCGAATTTGCGGACTCCGGGCGGCAATTGCGGCGGCTGCACGCCGTCGCCGGTAAACGACAGGCGCTCACGGTACAGGTGGTAGCCGGGCGCGATGGTCCAGCGCAGCGACACGGTGCGCGCATCGCGCAGCTGCGCTTGCAGGACAAAGGCTTGCTCGGGCGGCAGGAAGTCTTGCGCGCTTGCTTGCGTGATGGCGGGCGTCATGGCGGGCGCGAGGCAGAGTGCGCACCACAGCGCGCCGAGCCAGTTCAATCGTTTCATCAGGGTTCTCCGGGGTTCCATGGCGTGTTGATACCCGGCCGGCATAAAATGGTTCAATGCTTGAAAAATTGTCCGAAACTGGATAAAGTGTCCAGATCATGAAAAAAACTCCCGAACAGACCCTCTTGCTCAGCCAGCTGGAACAGATCGCCGAAGGCCTGGGCAAGACCTTCGCGCCGTTCTGCGAAGTCGTGGTGCACGATTTACTGGATCCGAAGCACGCGGTGGTCGCGATCGTCAACAACCTGTCCGACCGCGCAGTGGGGCAGCCCGCCACGGAACTGGGGCTGGCGCGCATCCTGGACCCGGAATACGCTCAGGTGATCGCCAACTACCCGAACAAGTTTGCCGACGGCCGCCTGGCCAAGAGCACGTCGATCGGCATCAAGGATGCCGAAGGGCGCTACGTTGCCGCGCTGTGCATGAATGTCGACCTGACCCTGTTCCACAGTTTCCAGAGCGCGATGGGCCAGTTTGTCGCGGTGGACTGCGGCGCGGCGCCGAAGGAATCGCTCGATCCGTCCGGGGCGGATGCGATCCGGGCGCGGATCGACCAGTTCGCGGCCCGGATGGCGTCGTCGCCGCGCACGCTGAAGGCGCGCGAGCGCAAGCTGCTGCTGCAAGAGCTGAAGGACGCGGGCTTGCTGGACGTGCGCCGCGCCATGGAAATCATTGCGGAACACCTGGGCGTGTCGCGCGCCTCGGTGTACACCTATGCCAAATAACCCAGCCGCCGGCATCGTTTGCAGGAACAGTGAAGACCTGTTCCAGCCCGCCGGCCACTATTCCCATGTCTGCATCGCCAATGGTTTTGTCTATCTGTCCGGCCAGCTGCCGCTGGCGGCCGATGGCGCGCCGCTGACGGACCGGCCGTTCGACGCGCAGGCCGCGCAGGTGCTGCGCAATATCGATGCCTGCCTGGCGGCGGCCGGCGTGGACCGGCGCAGCCTGGTGCAGGTGCGCGTGTACGTCACCGACATGGCGCACTGGCCCGCCTTCAACCGCCTGTATGCGGCCTGGATCGGCGAACACCGCCCGGCGCGCGCGGTGGCCGGCGTCGCCGCATTGCATTACGGGCTGGCGCTGGAAGTCGACGCGATCGCGCTGGCGGCCCAATCCACGTTAACCACCTTAACCACCTTAACCACCTTGAGAGACTCCCAGTGAACACATTGAACCTGCCGACGTATGAAGATGTCGAACTGGCGGCCGGCCGCATCGCCGGCGCCGCCCACCGCACCCCCGTGCTGACCTCGCGCACCGTCAACGAGGAATTCGGCGCCGAGGTGTTTTTCAAGTGCGAAAACCTGCAGCGCATGGGCGCGTTCAAATTCCGTGGCGCCTATAACGCGCTGTCGAAGTTTTCGCCGGAACAGCGGCGCGCCGGCGTGGTGGCCTTTTCTTCCGGTAACCATGCGCAAGCCATCGCCTTGTCCGCGCAATTGCTTGGCATGCCCGCCACCATCGTCATGCCGCACGACGCGCCCGCCGCCAAGATCGCGGCCACCAAAGGGTATGGCGGCAACGTCGTGCTGTATGACCGTTATAAAGAAGACCGCGAACAGATCGGGCGCAACCTCGCGGAACAGCACGGGCTGACCCTGATTCCGCCCTATGACCATCCGGACGTCATTGCGGGGCAGGGCACCGCCGCCAGGGAATTGTTCGAGGAAACCGGAACGCTGGACGCGTTCTTTGTCTGCCTGGGCGGCGGCGGCCTGCTGGCCGGGTCGGCGCTGGCCACCCGCGCCCTGTCGCCGCAATGCAAGCTGTATGGCGTCGAACCGGAAGCGGGCAACGATGGCCAGCAATCGTTCCGCACCGGTGGCATCGTCCATATCGACACCCCGCAAACCATTGCCGACGGCGCGCAAACCCAGCACCTGGGCCGGCACACGTTCCCCATCATCGAGCGCGACGTCGACGATATCCTGACCGTGTCCGACAACGAGCTGGTGCAATGCCTGCGCTTCTTTGCCGAGCGCATGAAGATCTTGGTGGAGCCGACCGGCTGCCTGGGCTTCGCGGCGGCGCGCCAGGTAAAAGACCAGTTGCGCGGCAAGCGGGTCGGCGTGCTGATCAGTGGCGGCAATATCGACCTGGCGCGGCTGGGCGGCTTCCTGGCGGCCTGACGTTGGGTTCTCGGGTTTTTGTTGCTGTACAGTGGCGCCGGAAACTATATTGGATACGACTTCTCTTATCTTATGTCTTATAGAAGACTTGTTGATGTACAATACCGGCAAGAACACATAGAAAAACAAAAATCGGTTATTGCTTCGACAACTTTTCAACTTTTCTGAGAAAGCTTCCAATGTTAGCTGCTTACCGCACCCACGTCGCCGAACGCGCGTCCCTCGGCATTCCGCCGCTGCCACTGTCCGCTGCCCAGACCACGGACCTGGTCGAACTGCTGAAGAACCCACCGGCCGGCGAAGAAGCCTTCCTGGTCGACCTGATCACCAACCGTGTTCCCGCCGGTGTGGATGATGCCGCCAAGGTCAAGGCCGCTTTCCTGACCGCCGTGGCCAACGGCTCGGAAACCTCGCCGCTGGTGTCGCGTGAACTGGCGACCCGCCTGCTGGGCACCATGCTGGGCGGTTTCAACATCAAGCCGATGATCGACTTGCTGAACGACGACGTGGTCGGCGACGTCGCCGCGGAAGGCCTGAAAAAGACCCTGCTGATGTTCGACTACTTCCACGATGTGAAAGAGCTGGCCGACAAGGGCAGCGCGCGCGCCCAGGGCGTGCTGCAATCGTGGGCCGACGCGGAGTGGTTCACGTCGCGTCCGGAAGTGCCGCAAAGCCTGACCCTGACCGTGTTCAAGGTCTCCGGCGAAACCAACACCGACGACCTGTCGCCGGCCCCTGACGCCACCACCCGTCCGGACATCCCGCTGCACGCGCTGGCGATGCTGAAAAACGCCCGTCCAGGCATCAATCCGGACCAGCCGGGCACCATCGGCCCGATCCAGCAGATCGAAGCGCTGAAAGCCAAGGGCAACCTGGTGGCCTACGTCGGCGACGTGGTCGGCACCGGTTCTTCCCGCAAGTCCGCCACCAACTCGGTGCTGTGGTTCACGGGCGAAGACATTCCATTCATCCCGAACAAGCGTTTCGGCGGCGTGTGCCTGGGCGCCAAGATTGCACCGATCTTCTACAACACCATGGAAGACGCGGGTGCACTGCCAATCGAACTGGATGTGTCGCAAATGGAAATGGGCGACGTGATCGAGCTGCGTCCGTTCGAAGGCAAAGCCCTGAAAAACGGCGCCGTGATCGCTGAATTCAAGGTCAAGTCCGACGTGCTGTTCGACGAAGTGCGCGCCGGCGGCCGTATTCCCCTGATCATCGGCCGTGGCCTGACCGCCAAGGCGCGCGAGTCGCTGGGCCTGGCCCCGTCGACCCTGTTCCGCCTGCCGCAGAGCCCGGCCGACACCGGCCGTGGCTACTCGCTGGCGCAGAAAATGGTTGGCCGCGCGTGCGGCATGCCGGAAGGCCAGGGCATCCGCCCGGGCACCTACTGCGAACCAAAGATGACCACCGTCGGTTCCCAGGACACCACCGGCCCGATGACCCGCGACGAACTGAAAGACCTGGCTTGCCTGGGCTTCTCGGCCGACCTGGTGATGCAATCGTTCTGCCACACCGCCGCGTACCCGAAAATCGTGGACGTGAAAACCCACCGCGAACTGCCGGCCTTCATTGAAAACCGTGGCGGCGTGGCGCTGCGTCCGGGCGACGGCGTGATCCACTCGTGGCTGAACCGCCTGCTGATGCCGGACACCGTCGGCACCGGCGGCGACTCGCACACCCGCTTCCCGATCGGTATTTCGTTCCCGGCGGGTTCCGGCCTGGTGGCGTTTGCCGCCGCCACCGGCGTGATGCCGCTGGACATGCCTGAATCCGTGCTGGTGCGCTTCAAAGGCACGATGCAGCCGGGCGTGACCCTGCGCGACCTGGTCAACGCGATTCCGCTGTACGCGATCAACCAGGGGCTGCTGACCGTGGACAAGAAAGGCAAGAAGAACATCTTCTCCGGCCGTATCCTGGAAATCGAAGGCCTGCCTAACCTGAAAGTCGAGCAGGCATTCGAACTGTCCGACGCGTCGGCCGAGCGCTCCGCCGCCGGTTGCACCGTGCACCTGGACAAGGCGCCGATCATCGAGTACATGACCTCGAACATCACGCTGATGAAGTGGATGATCGCCAACCACTACCAGGACAAGCGCACGCTGGAACGCCGCATCAAGGCGATGGAAGCCTGGCTGGCCAACCCGCAGCTGCTGGCGCCGGACGCCGATGCGGAATACGCCGCCGTGATCGAGATCGACCTGGCCGACATCCATGAGCCGATCGTGGCCTGCCCGAACGACCCGGACGACGTGAAGACCCTGGCCGACGTGGCCGGCGCCAAGATTGACGACGTGTTCGTCGGTTCCTGCATGACCAACATCGGCCACTTCCGCGCCGCCGCCAAGGTCCTGGAAGGCAAGTCCGACATCCCGGTTCGCCTGTGGGTTGCGCCGCCGACCAAGATGGACCAGCAAGTGCTGACCTCCGAAGGCCACTACGGCACCCTGGGCCGCACCGGCGCGCGCATGGAAATGCCGGGCTGCTCGCTGTGCATGGGCAACCAGGCGCAAATCCGCAAGGGCGCCACCGTGATGTCGACCTCGACCCGTAACTTCCCGAACCGCCTGGGCCTGGAAACCAACGTGTACCTGGGTTCGGCCGAACTGGCCGCCGTGTGCTCGGCCCTGGGCCGCATCCCGACCAAGGAAGAGTACATGTCGAACATCGGCGTGCTCGACAAGAACGCCGCCGACATCTACCGCTACATGAACTTCGACCAGATCGAGGAATTCCGTAGCGTGGCCGATACCGTGCAAGTGCAATAACCGGCCGGTATGACTTAAAAAAGGGCTTCCCGAGGGAAGCCCTTTTTATTCATGCCTGCCAACGGTACCGCCCGCGCCGGCACAGGCGCATGCACGGCAGCCTCGCGTAGTCTGCCCTACAGGGTGGGTATGCCGCGATGCTTGATGCGCTTCTTGATTTGGAGGCGCCCGGCCTGGGCAACCGCCGCCAGATAGCCCCGCGCAAACGCCGCCGGCCCGCAGGTTCCCGCTTCCTGTTCCAGCAGCGCCAGCAGCCGGTCGGCGGTGGCCAGGTCGTTCAGGCGGCCCAGGGCATCCTGCAGCGCGGACAGGCGCCGAAGCTGGCGCTTCAGCGCCCGGGCCGGCAGCAGCGCCTGGAAAAACTCGGCCGCGTAACGGTATTTCTTGGCCGCGATGCGGACCCGGTGCAAGGCTGCCGCGTCGTCGGGATCGGCCTTGCGCAAGCGCTTGCGCAGGCGCCGCCGCGTCTTGTCCAGCAAGGGCCGCATGCCATTGCTGACAGGGCGCTCGAGTTTGCCCGGCTGCACGCCATCCTGTGGCTGGCGCCATTCGCACCCGGAAATCCAGCCCGCCAGCGCCATGAACAGCCGTTTACAGCGCGCCGAACGCAGCGCGCGCCGCACCGTATTGTGGGCAGCGGCGGCATGAACCCCCGCACTGGCGCGCAGCGCTTGCCGGTCCGCGTGCCAATCATCGCCCCCCACCTGCGCCAACGTCTGCGCCGTCAGCACGTCCCAGTCGCGCGCCTTGCCCAGCAGGGCGGACAGCCAATCGAGGTCGTGCCGCAACGCCGCCGGTAACCGTACCTTGCGCTTGAACAGGTCGAGCGCGGCGCGCAGCCGCCGCAGGCCGACCCGCATCTGGTGCAGGCATTCCGCATCCCGCGCCAGCACGCCGGGGAGGTTGGCTGTCACCTGTTCCAGGCAGTTTTGCAGGATGCGCTGGAATGCCGCTTCCAGCGTGAGTTTGGCGAATAGTGCAACAGGGCGCGCGCAGACCGGCGCCGGCGCATGTGGTCCGGCAAGCGGTCCGTCCGATGGCGGGGCTGGTTCCCGCATGGACATTGTGGCGATGGCTGGTTCCGGTCTGGTTTCCATGGTGTGCCCTGCATCACTATGGGTCATCATATGCCATGGCCAGCCGGGCCGGCGCTAGTGGGTCACTTGGCAACTGGAGTGGCAAATAAAAGCGATGGATTTTTGTGCCAGGCAAGGCGCAAACCGCAGCGATAGCGAGCTATCGCGAGGATTTGCA
>Ga0307408_100002752_pt1 | contig 12212 bp, 12 predicted proteins | sample 322Cmetagenome_FD_202116 | JGI IMG/M metagenome (GOLD analysis project Ga0307408, IMG submission 202116) | Maize rhizosphere microbial communities from greenhouse at UC Davis, California, United States - 322HYB-C-3 | ecosystem: Host-associated > Plants > Roots > Rhizosphere > Soil | place... | reverse complement strand
GCAGGTCGATGACGCGGTTGGAGTAGCCCCACTCGTTGTCGTACCAAGCGACCAGCTTGAAGAAGGTCGGGTTCAGCTCGATGGACGAGCCGGCGTCGAAGATCGAGGAGTGCTTGTCGTGGATGAAGTCGGTCGAAACCACTTCGTCTTCGGTGTAAGCGAGGATGCCCTTGAGGTAGGTCTCGGAAGCGTTCTTCAGAGCGGCCTTGATCTCGTTGAGCGAGGTGGACTTGGTCGTCTTCACCGTGAGGTCGACCACCGACACGGTCGGAGTCGGCACGCGGAAGGACATGCCGGTCAGCTTGCCCTTCACTTCCGGGCAAACCAGAGCGACGGCCTTGGCGGCACCGGTGGTGGACGGGATGATGTTGATCGCAGCGCTGCGGCCACCCTTCCAGTCCTTCTTGGACGGGCCGTCCACGGTCTTCTGCGTGGCGGTGTAGGAGTGGATGGTGGTCATCAGACCTTCCTCGATGCCGAATCCTTCCTTGAGGAGGACGTGGACGATCGGGGCGAGGCAGTTGGTGGTGCAGCTCGCGTTGGAGATGATGTGGTGGTTGGCGGGATCGTAGAGCTCGTCGTTGACGCCTTGGACAAAGGTGCCGTCTTCGCCCTGCGCAGGAGCGGAGATGATGACCTTCTTGGCACCGGCGACGATGTGGCCCTTGGCCTTTTCAGCGGCAGTGAAGAGACCGGTCGACTCGATCACGACTTCGACGCCGAGCTCCTTCCAAGGAAGGCCATCGGGAGTGCGAGCGGAGACGACCTTGATTTCGTGGCCGTTGACCACCAGCACGTCGTCTTCTTCCAGCTCCGGCTTGGACTTCTTGGAGGTGACGGTGCCGTCGAACTTGCCCTGGGTGGAGTCGTACTTCAGCAGGTAGGCGAGGTTGTCGGCCGGGACGATGTCACCCACGGCGACAACATTGAAGGTGGTGCCGAGATGGCCCTGCTCGACGAGAGCGCGGAAGACGAGGCGGCCGATGCGCCCGAACCCGTTGATGGCGATGGTGGTCATGGTGTTAGGTCGTGTACCAGGCGGATTTCGCCGCCCGGGGGCGGGATGATGCACGCGCTCCAGCAGCCGTCAATGGCCCGGTAAGTCACGAAAAAGCAGCAGCCAGCGTGCCCGCGGAGCCTCCGGCGGGCTTGTGACGCACGTTCTCGCATCATCTGCTGCAAATTCCGCGTGCTCGGAGCGGGCGCAACCGCCTTTTCGACGGGCTCCAATCGGGTCGAGCGGGTGCATTCCGGCTCCCGCTGGAATGCCGCCAACGCGTCTCAGTGCGTCATTTCCCGCAAATTCCGCGTGGCGGGAGCGTATCCAGCCCCCTAGCGTTCCCGCCATGCAGCACACCATCCCCGTCGAGCACAACGACCCGATCAACGCGCAAATCCTCGCCGTTTCGGAGGATCTCGTGTCCGGTTTCCACCGGCATCCCTTCCATGTGATCGCGGAAAAGAGCGGCGTGGATCTGGGCACCGTGCTCGAGCGAATCCGCGCGATGCTGGAAGCCGGAGTGGTCCGCCGCGTGCGCCAGACGCTGCTTTCCACCAAGCTCGCCCACGGCGCGCTGGTAGCCTGGAAGGTCCCGGAAGAGAAGCTCAATGCCGCGTTTGATTTCATGTCCAAGGAGGACCCGTTCTCGGGTCACGTCGTCATCCGCTCGACGGATACTGAGGTTTCCGGCTCCGGCTACCGCCTCTGGACCACCCTGAAGGTGCCAGTCGGCGAGTCGCTCGACGAGCACGCCACCACCCTGCTCCGCCTGACCGGAGCCACCGAATACCTCCTCATGCCCGCCAACGGCGTATTCGCCCTCGGCGTGGGCCACGTCCGCCGCCGCTCATTGGAACCGGGCGACAGAGCCGAGGAAACCGCGGTGATGATGACCACCGTGCCCGTGGATCTCACCGAGGAAGAGTGGAAGGTCCTGCTCGCCTTGAAGGAAGAGCTGCTTCCCGAGGAGGTCATCGCCAGCCCGTGGGATGGCCGCGCGGCCAAGGCCGGCGTCTCCGTCGACCGCTTCTGCGAGGTCGCCACCACGCTGAATGACAAGAAGGTCATCGGCCGCTTTTCCACCTTCCTCGAGCACGTCAAGCCGTCCTCGACCGGCGAGCGGGTCACCCGCTTCAACGGTCTTTTCCACTGGGCGGTGCCGAAAGGCCGCGAAATCGAAGCCGGCGGCGAAGTCGGCCGCCACTACTGCATGACCCACTGCTACTGGCGCGAGGGCGGTCCGCAATTCGGCGACGTCAATATCATGGGCGTGGTCCACGGTACCGAAAAAGCCCGCGTGCTGGAGCATAAGGCCGCCATCGACCGCTACCTCGAAAGCATCGGGATCCCGGTTTCCTACACGAACGTCTTCTGGGGCGGCCGGTCGGAAATCAAGCCGTCCGAAATTTCCCCGGTGGTGTATCGGGAATGGCATGCGAAGATGGCTCAGGCCTAAGTCGCAGCGGAGCTTCCGCCCTGTGCGACGATTTCGTCACAAGCCCCCCGTTCCCGGCGTGACGGGGGGGCCCTAAAGCTCAGCGCGCATGCAGAAAATCCTGATTGTCGAGGACGAACGCGATATCGCCGACCTCGTAGGTTTCAACCTGGAGCGCGCGGGCTATAACGTGCTGAAAGCGCACGATGGCATCACCGGCACCGAAGTGGCCATCCGCGAGCGTCCCGATCTGGTCATTCTCGACCTGATGCTACCGGGCAAGGACGGCTACGGGGTGTTCAAGGAACTCCGCCGCGACTCCCGCAGCCGGGACATTCCGGTCATCATGTTGACCGCCCGCGCCCAGACCGAGGACCGCATCCAGGGTCTCGAAGCCGGTGCCGATGACTACCTGACCAAGCCCTTTTCGCCGAAGGAGCTCATGCTCCGCGTGCAGGCCGTGCTGAAGCGCAGCGACGGCCCGCCGGGCTCCGTGGAGGTCACCTACGGGCCATTCCGCTTTGATAAGAACTCGCTCAAGTTTTACCTCGAAGGTGAGCCGGTCGAACTGACTTCGACCGAATTCAAGCTGCTGCTTTTCCTGACCGAACGGGCAGGCAAGGCGCAGGACCGGAACGATCTGCTCCGCACGGTCTGGGGTTACAGCGATGAGGTCCACAGCCGGACCCTCGACACCCACATGAAGCGACTCCGTCAGAAACTCGGCGAACATGCAGCGATGGTTGAAACCGTGCGTGGCATTGGCTACTGCGTGTCCTCTCTCTGAGGATGCCCGAGCCATTTACCACCCTCTCCACCGTTGCCGCACTGGCCGCCCTCGCGGCGCTCGGCGTGACAGCGCTGCGCCTGCGACGAGCGAAAAAGGAATTCAACGAGGAGGTCTCGGCGTGGAAAATGAAACTGGACCTGGATCTGCGGCAGGCGAAACGGGAGCGCGACCAGTTGCTGGACGCGCTCGGCGACGCCTTCATGCTGGTGGATGCGAATGCCCGCGTGCTCTTCGCCAACAAGGCGGCGCGCACCCTCTTCCGCGGCCGGGATCTGACGGGCCGGACGGTGCAGGAGGCCTTCCTCGACCAACGCCTGGCAGCCGCCTTGATGCGCTGTCTGGAAACCGGCGAGCCGACGGTGACCCGAGCTGTGCTACCGCAACAATCCTCCCCGCTTGGCGATCAAGAGCGTCGCGGGATGAACGCCTGGGTCATCGATGCCGCCCGGCTTTCCGACAGCCCGGCGGACGACCCTACCACCCGAGTTGTGATTCGTGACGTGACCAGCGAGTATCAGACCGAGCAGATCCGGAAGGACTTCGTGGCGAATGCTTCCCACGAACTCCGGACGCCGCTGGCCATCATCAATGGCTATCTGGAAAACCTCATCGACGACGACCTGCTCGACGACAAGGAACTGACCCGCCGTTTCCTCAAGGTGATGCGCAAGCACACCGAGCGCATCTCGCGCATCGTGGAGGACATGCTGGTCATCTCCCGCCTCGAGTCCGGCGAAGCCGCGGCGCTGAAGGTTAAGCCATTCCGCGTCCGCTCCTGCATTAGTGACGTGCTGGAGCGCTTGGAGTCGATGATCCATAACCAGCAAGCGACGATCAAGATCGACATGCCCGATCTCGATTTCACCTTCGCCGGCGACCGCTTCTACTGGACGCAGGTGCTCTTCAATCTGGTTGAGAATGCGCTGAAGCAGAACCCGCGTCCCGGGCTCACCGTGACGATCGGTTGCAACCGCACCGAGCAGTCCACGCAGATCTGGGTGGCGGACGATGGCGTGGGCATTCCCAGCGCCGACTTGCCGCACATTTTCCGGCGCTTCTACCGGGTGGAAAAGCATCACTCGCAGGAAGAGATCAAGGGCACCGGCCTAGGCCTCTCGATCGTGAAGCGTGCGGTCGAAGCCCACGGCGGAAGCATCCGCGTCACCTCCACACCGGGCCAAGAGACGCGCTTCACCATGGAAGTCCCACGCGACGCCGAAGCACGCCTCTTGGCCGAAGCGGAAGCGAACGCGCTGCCAGAGCTTCAGAAGACCGAGGGCTGATAAGGGCAGTCGACGTTTCGCCCACACTCCCTATGGGCTTGGGGATGGATACCTACTCGCTCCAAGCGATCCCTTCGTAGATCGCGCGCAGCTTCCGTCCCTTGTCAGGATGGATGAAAGTGACCCACGATAGCTTGCCTAACAAATGGGCCGCGAAGTCCGAATGTCCGTCGCGGTTCTGTGACTGCGGGCCATGGCGCACGCAGTTCGTCAGGATCGCCTTGAGCCGGTCGAACTCACGCCGATCGAGGTTCGGTCGCTCGTTCAGGACGATCCCGGCGGCGTGCTGCTTCTGAGCCTGCCGCATCACACGGGTCTTGCGATGATTCAGATGGAAGCCCTCTTCCAAGATCACCGCACCGGCGGTGATGACGAAGCGCTTCACCTGCCGTGCGAAATCCTCATCGCCGGAGAACAGCAGGTCATCGGCATAGCGGGTGTAGTTCGCGCCTGCCGCCTTCGCGAGTCCGGCCAAACGGCAATCCAGCCGGAACGCACAGAGGTTTGCCATGGCGGGTGATGTCGGTGCGCCTTGCGGAAGATGAGGCGTTGCCAGCCGTCGACTCGCAAACCATGGCAGCGATTTCTCAGCGAGGATCACCGTCGGTGTCGCATGAGTCGCCAGGCGGGTGAGCGCACGGGCCACGGGCTCGGGATACCCAGCAGTTAGGAAGACCCGCAGCACCCGCGTCGCGGTGATCGAGGGAAAGAAATCCTCCAGGTCGAAGCGGATCAGGATGTGCTTGCCGGTGTGCGGCTCCACGAAGTCGCGGACGGAACTTCCTTTCTGGAATCCCTTTGCTGCTTCGTGGATTGGGATGGCGTCGAGGATTCGCCGAAGCACTTGCCGCTGCCCGTGCTTCAGCAGCGCCTTCGGCATTTCGATCAGTCGGAGCCCGCCACTTTTCTTCTCATGCCAGCAGTGGCGATAATGCCCGGCGGTGCCGTATGCGGTCAGCCAGTCAAGACCGTCCCAATGGAGCCCCAACTCCCCCGCCAAGTCTCCCAGTGTGGCGATGGGCGGCACCGGCCACGACCGCGGCCCGCCCTCTGCGGGAGCCATGGTCGGCTCAATGAAAGCCGGCACAATCCGCCCCTGCCCCGCGATCCATGCCTTGATGAAGGGCGGATGCGCGGCAATCCGGTCCGCCACCTTTCGAACCGTCGGCCGCGGCTGCGCACCGAATTCCCGGCTCAGCTTCTCTGTCAGTGAAGAGAGCCAACGGGCCTTTCTCAGATCCCCCACCAGCGGCTCCGCCCGCCGCACCATCGCCACGGGGTCATCCAGCGGCCCGGCCACAAGCGCGGCGGCGAGGAGTCGGATGCTATGGGCTTGGGAGGGCATTTGAGAAAAACCACAGGATGCGGGGAGGCACCGCCCGCCAACGCGTCCGGTCTGGCGCGAGCTGTTTCACGCGGCAGCGTGACTAGGCTCTCGCCTCGGAATGCCTTGGTAATTCGATCCCCCGGGGTAACCCCGGAGAGGCCGGGTGCGTTTCTTCACACTGCCAGCTTGGCGTACGGGCCTCCCCGCGATCCGGCCGCAAACCTAGGCAGCCGCCGCACGTTCCGTCAAAGCCCGTGGTTCCCACCGGTTTCTCCCGAAAACCGCTTCGAACAATATTTTGACAAACTCCGGGCCTGCCGCTACAGACCCCGCCCCCGGCCGCGAAAACCGCGCGGCGGGATCCTGAATCCTCACGCCCATTTCGTCATGGCCAAGAAGCACGTTCTCAAAGCCGAACCGCGCGCACGCTCCGGTTCCGGTGTCCTCAAACAATTGCGCCGCGAGGGCTGGGTCCCTTCCGTCATCTACGGACGCGGAGCTGAAAACAAGAACCTGAAGGTCGACGCCAAGGCCTTCGGCGAGCTGCTGGCCCACGCCACCTCGGAAAACATTCTCATCAACCTGGACCTCGGCGGTGCCAACCAGCTCGCCTTCCTCCAAGCCGTCCAGCACGACCCGCTTTCGGGCAAGGCGCTGCACGTTGATTTCCTTTCCGTCGACGAGAACAGCGAAATCACCGCCCACATCCCGGTCCACCTCACCGGTGAAGCCGCAGGCGTGAAGGCTGGTGGCCTGCTCGAGCAACTCGGCCACACCCTCGAAGTTCGCTGCGTCGCTTCGGTGCTTCCGGAAATTCTCGAGTTCGACGTGACCCACCTGAACGAAGGCGACTCGCTGCACATCGGCGACGTCAAGCTGCCTGAAGGTGTCGCCGCTACCCACTCTGCCGACGTTGTCATCGCCCACGTGGCGAAGAGCGCCGCCGCCGTGTCGGAAGCCGCTGCCGCCACCGCCTGATCGGCCATTCTTTCCCGAAAGCCCGGTCCGCACTAGCGGCCCGGGCTTTTTGGCACTTGGAACTTCTCATTTGGAACTTGGAACCTCCATCCCCCTTATCGTCGGCCTCGGCAATCCCGGCCGACAGTATGAGAACACCCGCCACAATGCGGGCTTCATGGTGCTGGACCGCCTGGCACTGCTCGCCGGCGTGCCCTTCGAGTCCAAGCCGAAGTGGCAGTCCCACGTCGCCAAGCTCCCCGGCTCCGGGATCCTGCTGGTGAAGCCGCAGTGCTTCATGAATCTCAGCGGTCGTCCCATCCGCCAGATCGCCGCATTTCACAAGTGGACGCCGGAGCAGATCCTGGTGGTCTATGACGATGTCTCCCTGCCGCTCGGCAAGCTGCGTTTCCGCGAAAAGGGCGGTGCCGGAGGGCACAATGGCATCAAGTCCATGATCGAGCACCTGGGTGGCGACGCCTTCCCCCGGCTCAAGGTCGGCATCGGTGGCTCGGAGCCCGGAAACATGACCGGTCACGTGCTCGGAACCTTCCGCGAGGAGGAGCGGGAAGTGCTTGAAAACACGCTTGCAAGGGCCGTTGCCGCTGTGCAGCTTGCGCTCTCCCAAGGCCTCCCGGCCGCCGCCAGTTTTTACAACAGTAATAACGGAACCACCTAACCAAAACGTCCGCACATGAGCCGCAAGTACGAAGGACTCGTCGTCCTGAACACCAAGTCGATCGAAGGCACCCTTGAAGACCTCGTCGCCACCGTCAGCAAGGAAATCGAATCCGAAGGTGCCAAGGTCGCCGACGTCCAGCAACTCGGTCGCCGCAAGTTCTCCTACACCTCGAAGCATCTTGAGAGCGGCCACTACGTGACCTACTCCTTCAAGGCCGAGCCGGAGTCGATCGACCGCATCCAAGCCAAGCTCCGCTTGAACACGAACGTTCACCTGCAGCACTTCTCGCGCGTCGCCTGAGATTTCGCTTGAGCTGTTCCCACGAACAGCTAATTTCGTTTTTCCTCTGCCCTAACTAGCCTGACTCTGCCATGGCCAATCTCAATAAAGTGATGTTGATCGGGAACCTCACCCGTGACCCCGAAGTTCGTTACACTCCCAAAGGAACCGCTGTCGGCGATCTCGGCTTGGCCGTGAATCGACGCGTTTCGGATGGCAATGGCAACTGGTCCGACGAGACCACCTTCGTCGACATCACCGTTTGGGGCACCAACGCGGAGAACGCGCAGAAGTTCCTGACCAAGGGCCGCGGCGTCTTCGTCGAAGGTCGCTTGCAGATGGACACCTGGGAGGACAAGCAGTCCGGCCAGAAGCGCAGCAAGCTCAAGGTCGTCGCCGAGGTCCTGCAGTTCCTGCCCGATGGCAAGCAAGGTGCAGGCGGTAGCGGCGGTGGCAGTGGCCCGCGTCCCGGCAATGGAGATGGCAATGGCGGTGGCTATTCGCAGCCACGCCAGTCGTCCGGCCCGCCACAGGGCGGTTCGCCGGCCAGCTCCGGCGACTACCACGACGAGGAAGACGACATTCCATTCTGATCTTCTGATCTATCGGAAAAAGGCCGGGCAGCGATGCCCGGCCTTTTTCGTGTCGCTGAAGAGAGTCGAGTCACGGCCTCTTGGGATGGGCTGTCAGAGCATCTTCACGACCACGCCAAAGGCAGCGCAGGTGGCAAGCACAGGGATGACTCCAACCTTGAACCGCTCCATCGCCACCCACGCGCCAACGGCGGCCAGCGCGACGAACCCATCGAAGCCCTTGTCATCGGGAAACAGCGCATGCTTCGCGAACCAGATGGCAAGATTGAGGATTACGCCAACCACGGCCGCGGTGATGGCCGTGAGCGTCGATGCCAGCCTCGCCCGTTCATGCAGGCCCTCGATATGAGGTGCGCCGAGAAAGACGAACAGGAAGCATGGCAAGAAGGTTACCCATGTGGTGATCGCCGCACCGAGCGTCGCCGCCAGCAAAGGCGACAAGTCGCCAGGATTCTGCCAAGCGGCGACGAAGCCTACAAACTGGAGCACCATGATCAGCGGTCCTGGCGTCGTTTCCGCCAGGCCAAGCCCCGCCATCATTTGTCCGTCGCCAAGCCACAGGTAACGCTCCACCGCCATCTGCTTCACGTAGGGCAGCACCGCATAGGCACCCCCGATCGTGACCATGGCGGTCTTGCTGAAGAAAAGACCCTGTTGGAAATGAATCCCCTTCCAACCTAACAGTAGCCCGCAAGCCAGCACTGGCAACCACCACAAGGTGAGACAAATGGCAGTCACGATAAACGTCCGCCGCCAGGTCGCCCGCGGCAAAGGCGGAAGCTCCACGAAGGGAGCATCGCCTACGTCAGCCTTGCCGTGCCCCTTCCCCACCGGGAACTGCTTGGGGAAATATTTGCCGCCGATCCACCCGATCACGGCAGCACTGGCGATGATCGCCACGAAGTTGATCTTGAGAAAGAAGATCGCGACGAAGGCCAGCAACGCCACCACCCACAGCGCGGGAGTCTTCAGTGCCTTCGAGCCAATCCGCTTCACCGCCGAGGCCACGATGGCGATCACCGCCGGCATCAGTCCGTAGAAGATCCCTTGGATCCAATTCACCTCCCCACCGGCCATGTAGAGCCAACTCAGGAAGAACAGGATGAATACGGAGGGAATCACGAACAGCACACCTGCCGCGATGCCGCCGCGCGCGCCGTGCAAGCGCCAGCCAAGGTAGGTCGCAAGCTGCTGCGCCTCCGGCCCCGGCAGTAGCATGCAGAAGTTCAGTGCGTGGAGGAAATGATCCTCACTGAGCCAGCGGCGTTTCTCGACCAACTCCTTGTGCATGATCGAGATCTGCCCGGCCGGTCCGCCGAAGCTGATCCAGCCGAGCTTGATCCAGAAGCGAAGCGCTTCACCGAAAGTGGGTGCGGGAGGTGGTGTCATCGGGCGGCGTTCAGAATCATTCCATAGTGATAGTCGCAACACTCGGAAAGATCCTGGTGGCGCACGAAATGAAACCCAGCAGCCTCCGCCCACGCGCGGCAATCGTCCGGCCTTGGCCGAATCTCCATCGAAGGCCCCCGCGGCGTGGCAGCGTCGTGCTTCCAATGGATCACGGATGCAGTCGCTCCCGGCTTGAGGATGCGCAGGCTTTCCACCAGCAGCCTGACGGGATCCTCAAGATGGAGGATATTGAAGAGCATCACATGATCGAGGCTTCCCGCCGGCAGACCGCTCCCCTCCTCCACGAAATCGCGCATGGACGCACGGATGTTCCGGATCCCTTCGGACTCCGCCTTGTCTTCTAGCTTTCCGATCAGTTCCGGTTCGATGTCGATAGCGTGGACGATGCCGGTGGTGCGGCGCGCCGCGGGCAAGGTGAAGGTTCCGTAACCTGAGCCGAACTCGGCGATATGTTCATCGCCGCGGAGCGCGCATCCGAGCTTCGCCAAGATACAATCGGCGTCGAAGAAGGAACTCCAGTAGTCCTCTTCGGGCATGCCACTTTCGCGCGCTTTCATCGGTCTCACTTCACTTGTAGCGCCGTCGCGTTGACGATCAAGGCATCTGCCGACGATCCGGGAGCGACCTTTCCGGACACGACGACGGTCGCCAGATTCTGCAGTCCACCGACTCCTTCGAGTCCTTCACTCAGCACCTTGCCGTCGGCACCGGCAATCTGGATGGTGGCGATTCCGGTCTTCTTTTCTTCCGCCGAATCACAGCAGGCATCCCATGGAGTCTTGCACTCGTCGCCCGGCATCTCATTGCAGGCTTGGAGGATTTCAGGATCCCCCACGATGAAGGCGGCGCGTCCTTCGACGAAGGGCTTCTTGCTGCCCATGATGCGACCGGTCAGCGTGATTTCATCGCCCGGCTTGACGGTGGTGCGGACCACGTGGATCGCCTTCGACTCACCCGTCGGCGCGGTGGCGAGGACTTTCGACAGTTCAGCGCTCGGAGCGGATGGCGCTTTGGGCGCGGCGGTGGAGGAGGGCTTCTCTTGGCAAGAAGCGAGCAGACAGGCGACGGCGAGGATCAGTTTGGTTTTCATGGTGGAGTTCGGTTAGAGAGATTCAGGACGAGCGGAGCGCCACCGGCAACGATGGCTTCAGGCAGCGAAAGGCTGGCGGCAAGGCACCTAACAAGCCGAGCAGCAGACCGGTCACGACGCCGGTAACGGCGACGCCCGGGCTAATGTCGAGGGTGAAGGCACCGATGGAAAATGGCACCGTGCGGCCATCGAGCAGCAACAACGCCGTGAGCGAAGCGATCAGCGTGCCCGTGAGACAAGCGAGCGTGCTTTCTTGCACCAGACTCGCCAGCAACGCCCCACGGCCATAGCCGATCGCTTGCAACGTGGCCATCTCACGAACCCGCGAGGCAAAGGCAGCGTAGAGCGTATTCACCCCGCCGAACAAAGCGCCTGCGGCAATCAATCCGGCGGTGATCCAGGTCATTGCTCGCAGCGGTTTGAAGAACGAACTCAGGCGAGCATAGTAGTCGCTCTCGCGCAGCGCGCTGATTTCGAGATCGAGCCGTTGCTTGGCGAACAGATCGGCATCGGCAAAGCCCGCGGGATCATCAAGCCGCACCACGACGCACGAGACTGTCTCGCGCTTCGCTAGCACGCGCAGGTCGCCAAGCGTCGCCCACAGCTCGGACTCCAGCACCGTGCCAGGCGCGGCGAAGATACCGGAGATCGTCAGATCCTGGTCATCGAGTGTCACGTGCTTGCCGGGCTGCAAGTCAGCCTCAGCCATACCCAGCTTCCGCCAAGCCAGCCGCCCCACCATGATCTGCCCCGCCGAGGGAAAGCTGCCGTTGATAACCCTCACCTCGGGATGGACGCGCAGGGCCTGCGGCGTGACGCCACGGAACAAGGCCTGGGTGCGCTTCCCACCGCCGAAATCGACGTAGTTCATGTAGTGGATCTCGCTGGAAACGGCGCGTACGCCGAGTTCCTCGCCGATCCCCGGCACCGCGGCTTCAGCGATGCCCGCTGCGCTGTCGGATACCTCGCTGCGTTGGATGCTTTCCTCGGAGCCCGTGCCCACGAAGACGATATTGTTCGGCGAACCGGAGGCGGAGAGCACGCGCTTCATCCCTTGATTGATCGCCACGGCAGCCATCACTAGCAGCACCACGAGAGCGCTGCCGCCGATGGTCTGGAGCAAGCGGCTTTTCGAGCGGGTCAAATTCCGCACTGCGTAGGAAAAAGGGAGCATGGCTAGCCGCGGAGGTTTTTTACGATGGGTTGCATCACGGCCTGCCACGCCGGCCACAACGAAGCAAAGATGCCGAGCACCAGTGCAGCGACGATGCCCGTGATGATGACGGCAGCATCCGGTTGAATGGCGAGAGTCTGCCCCTCGTTCCCCATGGTGAAGCTCTGCCAGCGCAGGAAGGCAGCCGAAAGC
>Ga0307408_100002750_pt1 | contig 12216 bp, 9 predicted proteins | sample 322Cmetagenome_FD_202116 | JGI IMG/M metagenome (GOLD analysis project Ga0307408, IMG submission 202116) | Maize rhizosphere microbial communities from greenhouse at UC Davis, California, United States - 322HYB-C-3 | ecosystem: Host-associated > Plants > Roots > Rhizosphere > Soil | place: USA... | reverse complement strand
GTCCCCTTCTGTCCGGAAGTGGCTGGCGGCTTGCCGACGCCCCGGCCGCCGGCGGAAATCCGTGGCGGGTCGGGCGGCGCCAGCGTACTGGCCGGCCAGTCCGCCGTGATCGAGGCCGGCGGCAACGATGTTTCCGCCGAATTCATCGACGGTGCGCGCCAGGCCTTGGCGCTGGCGCAGCGCAAACACATCCGCATCGCCATCCTCAAGGAAGGCAGCCCGTCGTGCGGCTCCACCTTCATTTACGATGGCAATTTCAGCGGGCAAACCCTGGCCGGCGCCGGGGTGACGGCTGACATGCTGCGTGAGGCGGGGATTGCGGTATTCAGTGAAGACCAGTTGGCGGAAGCAGCCACGTATCTGGCACAGCTGGAAAATCAGATTGTGTCGTCTTCTGCATCACTTCCTGACAAGATAACCTGAGTCACCTGCTCTATTGCATCCAAGACTACTGCAGGAACCCTGTACTGATATTGCTTGCGCCGGTTTTTAGACAACCGGCCATCGTTTTCCAGGCAACAACGCACGAGCGTTGCCAAGTCGCTCCCCCGAACATCATATTGTGCGTCGACTGCTTTAAAGACAGCGTCATAACGGGCAAGGAATTCCGTTTCTTTCCGCAAATGCTTCCCACAGGTAACACAACAAGCGTACGTAAGCGCTGTTGGGCGCATCCATCAATCGTGCTCTGATGGCAGTGGCATCGATCAGCGGCAGCGCTTCTGACAATACTTGTAAGTTCGTACCTTCGTGCTTTAATGCGAACAATATGTGCGATACCGGATCATCGTCTTCCGGCGCCACATGGGATGGAACAGCCAGACTGGTTTCTGCAGGAGCAACTTTCGTGACGGCGAATTCGCGCGCGGGGCGCTTCAGTGGGAATGCACTGAGCCGCAATGATTGCCTCAGAAACTCATAGCCTAGCGTTCTCATTTTTTTACAAATTCTAATTTTTTTTTTATTTCAACGCACATTCTCCCATTTTTTTTTACGCCTTGCGTTGTCTTGGCTCAACGAAGCTCGTACGCCCCCAAGTCCGGCCCATTCCCGACCGGCATCGCCAGCCCATCCAGGTCGCTGGCATACCCCAGCGCCTGTCCACGATCGACCGCCATGCTGCCGACACTCAGGCGGTAGTCGCCGCCGGCCGGATTGCGGAACAAGGGGTTGGCGGACAATTCCGTCGCCGTGAACGCAAAGCCCGGATCGCCGAAATTCGCATTGGTCAGCCAGTACAGGTTGGACTGGTGCACCAGCTGTCCCGCGTTATAGAACAGGCCCGAACTGTTGCGGTGTTCGATGATGTTATTGCGCAGGAAGAATTCATTGGCGGCCGGCGGCACGCCGAAGCCCAGCAGCCACGTGTTATACGCGTCCGACGTCTTGCTGAACGTGTTGTGTTCAAAGCGCACCTTCGTCACCCCCACGCCGAAGGTCGTATTGCCCGCGTTGTTGTGGAAGTAGCCGATGCTGTTGGCGTTCAAGACCAGGTTGTGGTGGTAGACGATGTCGCTGACCATGTCGGTCGGCACGCTGCCGCCGATTTCCGTCAGCGCCGCGACTTCCTGCACCACGTTATTGAAGAACCGCACGCGGGTGGCCGCGTTGAAGATTTCCAGCGCCGAGCCATCGACACCGTAATCCGGGCTGGCGGCGCGCAGGCGCTCGAAGCGGTTGTGGTCCACGTTGATGTCGCTGGCACCGGTCACCAGCACGCCGATGGCGCCGTAGTCGTTATCGCGGTTGGCGGTGTCATTGACCACCATGGTCAAGTCGTGGAACGTCGAGTAATCGACACGGTGCCCGCTGCCCTCCAGCTTGACGCCGATGCCCACGCCGGAGAAGTCGCACGCCGTGATGCGGTGACCGGTGCCGGCCATATAAGCGCCGAACTCCGTGACGTTGGCGGCATCGGATTTGATGAAGGCCAGGTTGCGCAGCTGCGCATAGCTGCCGTCGACCTTCATCACCAAGTCGTAGGCGTTCGGCGCGGTATTGTCGAATTTGGGCGCGTCGCCGCTGCCCCAGGCATCGATCACCACGGGCGCGCTGGCCGTGCCGGCCACGCGGATGACCGGGTACCACGGTGACGAGAATGTCTGGCCGCGCCGGAACAGGATCTTGTCGCCAGCCATAAAGCCGGATGGGCGCACCATGCGGTTATTGCTTTCCCACGCGACCATGTCCAGCGAGCGCCATGCACTGGTGGGGCTCAGGCCGGAATTACTATCGCTGCCCGCGACGGCATCGACGTAGTACGTGGCAGCCTGCGCCATCGGCATGGCGGCGCACAGGCTGAAAGCCAGCGCGGAAAAAGTGTGTCGCATCCGGTCCCCCTTGGTTAGTATTTTGTTGCCACGTGAAATTATTCACCAGGCAATCACGATACGCAACCAAAGGAACTGATTGTTTTGCTAACCAGCAACACGCGTAGTATCGCGCGTGCCGGCCACCTTGCCGCGCGCCCACACCACCCGCACGCCCAGCAGCGCCAGCACGATCAGCCCGAACACAATCGGCTGCGAAAAGTCATGCTTGGCCGCCTTCATCCACCAGAAGTGCAAAATTCCCAGCGGCGCGATCACGTAGATCGCCTTGTGTAACAGCTGCCACCGCTTGCCGCCCAGGCGCCGCACCATGCCATTGGTGCTGGTGGCCGCCAGGGGGATCAGCAGCACGAACGCGATAAAGCCGACCGTGATGAACGGGCGTTTCACCACATCTTTCAGCATTGCCGCGACATCAAAGAAATGGTCGAACCACAGGAAGGTCGTGAAGTGCAGCAGCGCATAAAAGAACGCATAGAGGCCCAGCATGCGCCGCAATTTCAGCACCCAGTTCCACTTCGACAGCCGCCGCAGCGGCGTCACGGCCAGCGTGATGCACAGGAAGTACAGGGTCCAGTCGCCGGTGGCGCGCGTGATGTATTGCAGCGGCTCCACCAGCCGGTCATTGGCGACCAGCCAGACCAGTTCAAAAAAAGGCAACAGGGCCAGCATAAACACGGCCACCTTGATGGCCGTGATTTGCCGCGCCGAGGGATTCGACAGGTTCATCAAAAGTACCGTTTTAAATCCATGCCCGCGTACAGCGGCGCCACGTCGTTATAGCCGTTGAACATCAGGGTCTTGCGTTTTTTAGACAGGAAGCCGTCTTCGCCGATGCGGCGCTCGGCCGCCTGCGACCAGCGCGGGTGGTCGACGTCCGGGTTCACATTCGAATAAAACCCGTATTCCGACGGCGCCGCCACGTTCCACGCCGTGCGGGGCTGGTCTTTGGTAAAACGGATTTTCACGATGGATTTCGCGGATTTAAAACCATATTTCCACGGCAGCACGATGCGCACCGGCGCGCCATTCTGGTTCGGCAATACCTCACCATACATGCCCAGGGTCAGCAGCGCCAGCGGGTGCATTGCTTCGTCCATGCGCAAGCCTTCCACATAGGGCCAGTTCAGCACGCGGCTGCCGACGCCCGGCATTTGCTTGCGGTCCGCCAGCGACACGAATTCCACGTATTTCGCATTGCCGGTCGGCTCGACTTTCTTGATCAGTTCGGACAGTGAATAGCCGGTCCACGGGATCACCATCGACCACCCTTCCACGCAGCGCAGCCGGTAAATACGCTCTTCCAGCGGCGCCAGTTTTAGCAACTGGTCAAGGTCGAGCGTCATCGGTTTCTTGACTTCGCCCTCGATGGCCACGGTCCACGGGCGGGTGATCAGGGTGTGCGCGTTTTCCGCCGGATCGCTTTTATCCGTGCCGAATTCATAGAAATTGTTGTAGGTGGTGGCGTCTTTGTACGCGGTGATTTTATCGAGCGCGATATAGGCGGGATTGGCCTTGCCGGGCAGCTTGGCGCGGGCGGTGCCTTGCGCGAAGGCTTGGCGGTTGGCCATTTCCAGCAGGGAACCGCCGGCAAGCGCGCCGGCCGCCAGTTGCCGGATAAAGGTGCGGCGCGATTCATAGACATCGCGCGGGGTGATTTCCGAGGGGAACGGCAAGTCGATGCCGTTGGGACTACGCTTGATCAACATGGCTACTCCAGAAAGAGGCGGGTTCTGAGCTTGGTCGCACAATTCTCAGGAACCTTACACCTCTTTTCTGAAAGCCCGGTTAATCACATCACAATTTACCGTACGAGTGCAGGCCCGACAGGAACATATTGACGCCCAGGAAGGCGAACGTGGTGACCAGCAAGCCCACCAGCGCCCACCAGGCCGACACCTTGCCGCGCAGGCCGGACATCAGGCGCATGTGCAGCCACGCCGCATAGTTGAGCCACACGATCAGCGCCCAGGTTTCTTTCGGGTCCCACGACCAGTAGCCGCCCCACGCCTCGGCCGCCCACAGCGCGCCCAGGATGGTGGCGATGGTGAAGAACGCGAAACCGGCGGAAATCGCCTTGTACATCACATCTTCCAGCACCTCGCCGGCCGGCAGGCGGTCCGCCAGGCGGCCGCGCAGCAGATTCGTCACGGAGAACAACACGGCCAGCACGGCCGTGAAGCGGGTCACCGTCACCATCCCCTTCATGACGGCTTCGCCGGCGCCCACGGCATACGCCACGCCCCATGCCAGCGCCGTCAGCGCAATCGGCGCGATGACCAGCGCGATCCACAGGGTGCGGACTTTTTCATACTTGAGCAGGTAAGCCCACGCCACCATCGACGCCAGCGCAAAGGTGCCGTAACCAATGAAGTTGGCCGGCACGTGGATTTTCATCCACCAGCTTTGCAGCGCCGGCACCAGCGGCTGGATATCGGCGGCATCGCGCGACACCGTGTACCACAGCAGGAACGCCACGGCGGCGGAAATCACCATCATCACGAAGGCGCCCAGCTGGCGGGTCGCGTAATGCTCTTCGTAATACAGGTAGAACATGGCCGTGATCATCGCGAACAAAATGAACACTTCATACAGGTTCGACACCGGGATATGGCCGACGTCGGCGCCGATCAGGTACGACTCGTACCAGCGCACCAGCATGCCGGTCCAGCCCAGGATGACGGCGGCCCAGCACAGCTTGGAGCCGACCGTGAAGCCCATGCCGGAACGGGCGATCAGGCCGATCCAGTAAAACAGCGTGGACAGGAACACGCACGTGCTCATCCACAGGATCGCGGACTGGCTCGACAACATGTATTTCAGCCAGAACTTCTGGTTGGCATTGTCCAGGTTGCCGCCATACAGGCCGATGGCGCCCAGCGCCAGCAGGAAGGCCAGCGGGATCAGCCAGCGCACCGGTTTCCAGGCCCATCCCAGCGCGGCAAACACCGGGGCCGACGCGATCAGGATGACCTTTTCATAGATGTCCATGTAGGCGCTGTAGCGGTTCAGCGCAAACAGCGCGCCGGCCAGCAGCGCCACCGCGAACAGCCAGTCCAGCGGGCCCTGGCGTTTAAAGTATCCGGGCGCCTGCGTATACGTCTGCGCCGCCATGTTGTTCTGGGTGATATCCATCTTCTATCTCCAAACCTCTGCTTAAACCATCTTATGCCGGTTGCGGCAGCTTTTGCTTCAACTCCTCGAATTCCTTATGGAAATCCAGGGTTTTGCGCTGGGTGCTCATCGCCATCAGCGCATGGCTGGCGCCGTCATTGCCATCCTTGATCCAGATCCACAGCCGGCGTTCGCGGATATAAAACATCGCGAACACGCCCAGCGTGAGGAACAGGCAACCCAGGTACACCACGGACTTGCCGGGCGACTTGGTGACCTGGAATACGGACGCCTTGATTTCCGTATATTCGTCCAATTGCAGGAACACCGGTGCGCCATACAGGAAGCTGTCGGACAGCGCATTGGTGGCCAGTTGCAGGAAGCGGCCATGGACTTCGTCGCCTTCGACCGGCGCGATGCCCGCCTTTTCACGGGCGGCCTGCCACAGTTCCCACATGCTGCCGTTCAGGATCTTCATGAAGATGTCGGCCGCCTTGCCCTGCTCCGCTTCCGGCACTTTTTCCAGGAAGCGGGAAATCGCAATAAAGCCGGCCTGTTTGCCATCGGCGCCGTCACCGGCAAACAGGGTCAGGCCGCGCAGGGCGGATTCCTGCAATTGCGTGCGCAAGGCGCCCGGGTTGGTTCCCTGCGCGGCGGATGCCGGCATGGCGCGGCGCGCGTAGCGTTCCGCCGCCAGCTTGCGCAACTCCGGCTGCTGCAAGGCGGCGCGGATGCGCATCCACTCGCCCACCGTGTGGTTGTCGTCGGCGGGAATGCGCAGGTAGCTGAACGGGTCGTTCGGGTTGGCGCGCACCCCGGCCAGGAACACCGTCACGCCTTCCAGGCTGACCGGCTGCATGTAATTCTGGAATTCACGGGCCTGGCCGGTCTTGTCGCGCAATTTGTATTGCACGCTCGGGCCGACGTTTTTCAAATCCTTGTTGTGCGCGTTTTTCGCGGCGGAACCCAGTTGCTTGTCGAGGCCGCGGGCAAAGCTGTCTTCCAGATTTTCCCCCTTGGCAACGGCGCGCGCATCCTGGGTCGCCACGTTTTCCACGTTGAACGGACGGAAACCCGACCATTCCACCGTGTATTCATCGCTGAGCTTGGTCGAGCCGCCCACTTCGCCGTCAAACGCGAACGATTCGGTGCCGGTCCCCGTCATCGGGTACCCCTTCAACTTCAGCTTGGTGCCGCCATCTTCAAAGCTGGACTGGTACACCGCCAGGCCTTTATATATCAGCGGCTTGTTTACTTCGATGACGGCTTTGACCTTTTCACCCGTCTCGTGGTCGCGCACTTCCACTTCACTGGCGAACAGCTTCGGCATGCCGGTGCTGTAGAAATCGATATTGAACTTTTTCAGTTCGATGGTGAAGGGCAATTCCTGGATCAGCACGCCATCGGCGCGGGGAATGATCGCCGTGTTGCTGGACTGGCCTTCGGGAATCGCGGTATTGGCGCGGAAGGTCGGGTTGGCGACGCTGAGGCGGTGCTCGGCGGGAATCTTGGCTATCAGGCCGCTGCCGCCAAACGGTTTCTTGCCGAGGAACCACTCCTGCATGCGGATCGGGATGTCGGAATCGAGCAGGCCGCCGATACAGATAATCACGATGGCCGCGTGGGCAAACATGTAGCCGAACTTGTTGCCGGCGCCCCGTTTCGCCGTCACCAGGGTGGCATGGTCTTTTTCCACCAGCTTGGCCTGGTAGCCGGCATGGCCCAGGCGCTGCAGCATTTGCTGCGCCAGCGCGGTGCGCGGCAAGGGCGAATGCCAGTCGGCCTTGTCGTGGAAATTCAACAGCGATTGCTCGCGCACCTGTTCGCGCCACGAGCGCATGTCGCGCAGCATTTTCGGTGTATTACGCACGATGCACAGCGTGGTCGAGGTCACCAGGGTGCCCATCAGCACCAGGAACCACCACGCGGAATACACGGAATACAGGCCCAGCTTGTCGAACACTTCGAACCAGAACGGTCCGAACTGGTTGACGTAATTGCCCATCGGCTGGTTTTGCTGCATCACCGTGCCGATCACGGCGGCAATGGCAATCACCACCAGGACGGCGATGGCAAAACGCATCGACGACAGCAGTTCGACGAAGTGGTTGAATGCCGGGCGGCGGGTTTTCAGGGTAATACCGGCGGTGCTGGTGGTGCTCATGCGGAAAACTATCTCAAATTAAACGGCGGCCAGGGTGCCCGGCGGAGAATAACACTGATATCCCATCCCCGCTAAAGTCCTTAAGCAAGGCTTAACATGCGGGTGCATGGTCCCCATGGCGCAAATAAAAAAAGCGGCCCGTTGCCGGTAACCGCTTTTCTTGAGGTGGACCCGCGCCGGAATTACTTCAGGCCGGCCACGTAATCCGACACCGCCTTGATTTCGTCATCGGACAGGCGCTTGGCAATGGTGGTCATTTCCGCGCTGTTCTTACGGCCTTCGCCACGGAACGCGGTCAGCTGCGCCGAGGTGTAATCCTGGTGCTGGCCGGCCAGGCGCGGGTACTGGGCTGGAATGCCACCGCCGGCAGGGCCGTGGCACGAGGCGCAGGCTGGCACGTTTTTCTCGGCGATGCCGCCGCGATAAATCTTTTTGCCCAGCTCGATCGTATCCTTGTTTTTCGCGGCGCCGGCCTTGGGCGCCTGTGTCGACAGGTAAGCGGAGATATTCTTCATCTCTGCATCCGTCAGCATTTTCGCGTACGTCGTCATGACGGGATTGTTACGCGCCGGGCCGGCGAAATTCACCAGCTGTTTATACAGGTACGCTTCCGGCTGGCCGGACAGCTTCGGATTGGCGGCAATGGTGGAATTGCCGGAGGCGCCGTGGCACGACACGCAAGCTGGCAAACCACGGGCGTTGTCGCCGTCGGCATACAGGGTGGCGCCTTTGGCGGCATCGGCTTTGGCCGGGGCCGCGGCATGCTCGGCAGCCGTTGCGGCGCCCGAAATGGCAAGAACTGCAACAAGCAAGGACTTCACGGAAAACGCACGATTCATTCAAACACCCTGAGACAAGTGAAAAAAATGGTTGGATTGCTTTTCAGCGGCTTATCTATCAGCACGCTGCTTATTGCTTTTATGCATAACAACAATTCGTAACCCCTTATTGTACAATAGCTTTTCTGCGTTATACCTTCCCTTGTTGCATTTCTGCCCATCCCATGTCCAAACTCTGGCAAGCCCGCTTCTTTACCACCGTCAATCATTTGCGCGACCTGCCAAAGACGACGGTGCCTGAAATCGCCTTTGCCGGCCGCTCCAACGCCGGTAAATCCACCACCATTAACACCCTGTGCAACCAGAAAGGACTGGCGTTCGCTTCGAAAACGCCGGGCCGCACGCAGCACATCAATTTCTTCTCGATCGGCGGCGCCCACGTGGCGATGCACCGCAAGGATGAGACCAAAGTCGATGAAATCCGCTGCATGATCGTGGACTTGCCCGGCTATGGCTATGCGGAAGTGTCCGGCGACACCAAGCTGTACTGGCAGCGCCTGCTGGGCGACTACGTGCAGCAGCGCGAACAGCTGGCCGCGCTGATCCTCATCATGGATTCACGCCGCCCGTTCACCGACCTCGACGTGCAAATGCTGGAATGGTTCGCCCCGACCGGCAAGCCGATCCATTGCATCCTGACCAAGGTTGACAAGCTGACCCGCAACGACGCCACCAACGCGCTGCGCCAGGCCAAAGCCCGCCTGGACAGCTATGTCGATGAAGACGGCGAAGGTTTCCCGTTCACCGTCCAGCTGTTTTCCGCCCTCAAGCGTGTCGGCATCGAAGAAGCCACGGCCAAGATCACGGAACTGGCCGGCCTCGACGACGACGCGGCCGCCGCGCAAGTTGAAACGATCGAGTCCCCTGACGACGACGCCTGACACCATCCAAGGAGTTTAAATGCCAAGCAACAGTAACTTCCCCCTGATCCGCATGCGCCGCATGCGCCGCGATCCGTTCTCGCGCGCCCTGATGCGTGAAAACGTCATCACCGCCGCCGACCTGATCTATCCAGTGTTCATCCTGGACGGCGCCAACCGCCGCGAACCCGTGCTGACCATGCCCGGTGTCGAGCGCGTCTCGGTGGACTTGCTGATGAAGGTGGCGGAAGAGTGCGTTGCGTTGGGCATTCCGGTGCTGTCGCTGTTCCCGAATGTCGACCCGTCGCTGAAAACCAACGATGGCGTGGAAGCCACCAATCCGGAAGGCTTGATTCCGCGCGCCGTGCGCGAGTTGAAGAAGCACTTCCCGGAACTGGGCATCATGACCGACGTCGCGCTGGACCCGTACACCAGCCACGGCCAGGATGGCACGGTCGACGACAAGGGTTCGATCCTCAACGACGAAACCACGGCAATGCTGGTGCGCCAGGCGCTGACCCAGGCCGAATGCGGCGTCGACATCGTCGGCCCGTCCGACATGATGGATGGCCGCATCGGCGCGATCCGCGAAGCGCTGGAAAACAAGGGTTTTATCCACACCCGCATCATGGCGTACTCCGCCAAGTATGCGTCCGCGTTCTACGGCCCGTTCCGCGACGCGGTCGGCTCCGCCGCCGCGCTGGGCAAGGCCGATAAAAACACGTACCAGATGGACCCGGCCAACACCGATGAAGCGCTGCGCGAAGTCGCGCTCGACATCGCCGAAGGCGCCGACATGGTGATGGTGAAACCGGGCATGCCTTACCTGGACATCGTGCGCCGCGTGAAAGACGAATTCAAGGTGCCGACGTTTGCCTACCAGGTGTCCGGCGAATACGCGATGATCAAGGCGGCCGCGCAAAACGGCTGGCTCGACCACGACAAGGTCATGATGGAATCGATGATGGCCTTCAAGCGCGCCGGCGCCGATGGCGTGCTGACCTACTTTGCGCTCGATATTGCGCGCAAGCTAAAAGCCGCCTGACGCCGGCATGGTGGATTACGGCTGCGCCTAATCCACCCTACATTACGCCGTAGGGCGGATCGCGATCCGCCATGCATGCCGGCACGCGGCGTGCATTTCTTACACCATCCCTTTCACATGGCTCTTGGCATCGCTGCGGTTGCGCAGCACCTGCGGCGCCAGCGACCCCGCAATCATGCCGGCGAACGCCGCCAGCAAGCCGGCCAGCTGGCCCGGGAACTGTTCCCCCAACGATGAAACCTGTGGGAAGAAGATCAGCCACGTGCCGATCCCGGCCGCCAGCGACACGATCGCGCCCTGCGTGGTGGCGCGCCGCCAGTACAGGCCCATCACCAGCGGCACGAATGCGCCGACCAGGGTGACCTGGTACGCGGACGACACCATGTCGTAGATCGGCGTGCCTTTCATGGCGATCGCATAGGTCAGCACCAGCGCGGCAAACACCACGATGGAAGTGCGCATGGCCAGCAATTGCTGCTTGTCACCCATTTCCGGGCGCAGGTTTTTCAGGATGTTTTCCACGAAACTGGTCGATGGCGCCAGCAGGGTCGCCGACGACGTGCTCTTGATGGCCGACAGCAGCGCGCCAAAGAACAGGATTTGCATAATCAGCGGCATCTTGGTCAGCACGAAGGTCGGCAGCAGGCGCTGGTAATCGTTTTTCGCCATTTCCATGCCCTGCTCGCCCAGGACGATCACGGCGCAGGCCACGATAAACATCGGCACGAAGGCAAACAGGATATAGCTGGCGCCGCCAATCATGGCGCCGGTACGGGCGGTCGGCGCATCCTTGGCCGACATCACGCGCTGGAACACGTCCTGCTGCGGAATACTGCCGAACATCATGGTGACGGCCGCGCCGATGAACATGGCCATTTCCGTGAAGCTCGGTTCCGGCAAGAACTTCCACAAATCGCGTTCGCTGGCCATGGACATCACCACGCCGGCGCCGCCCGCGAGGTCGGCGGAAAACACGGCAATCACGCCCAGGCCCAGCACCAGCACAATCATCTGGATAAAATCGGTCCAGGCCACGGCCAGGAAACCGCCGACCACCACGTAAATCAGCACCGCCAGGGTGCCGACGATCATGCCGGCCGTTTCCGACATGGCGCCATTGGTCAGCACGGAAAACACCAGGCCCAGCGCGGTAATCTGCGCGGCGACCCAGCCCAGGTAACTCAAGATGATGGCAACCGAGCAAAACACTTCAATGCCCTTGCCATAGCGCTGGCGGTAAAAGTCGCCAATGGTCAGCAGGTTCAGCTTGTACAGCTTGGCGGCAAAGAACATGCCGACCAAAATCAGGCAGGTGCCGGCGCCAAACGGGTCTTCCACCAAAGCATTCAAGCCGCCCTGCACGAATTTCGCGGGGATGCCCATCACGGTTTCCGCGCCAAACCAGGTGGCGAACGTGGTGGTCACCACCATGATCAGCGGCAGGCTGCGGCCCGCCACAGCGAAGTCAGTGGTGTTTTTGATGCGGGTACCGGCCCACATGCCCAGCGCCAGCGTGCCCAGCAGGTAGAGCACGACAAAAGAAATCAGGGTGATGTTCATGGTTCAGGAGGGGTAAGCAAAGTTCAGTGCGGAAAATTTGGGCGATTATAGCGGCAGAACATTGCGGAAATGATGTCAAGACCAGAAAAAGGCTGCAACCGCAACATCATTATTATTTGGCGCCATGTCACCAGCCATCGTGGATATGCAGCCCCTCGTCATCCGCCATGCCTGCGCAGCCGCAAGCTCGGGCGATAGCGGTCACGCACGCATGGTGGCTTAATGCCCCCAAGCCCCCCCTAATGTAATGGACTCCACCCACCCGACAACGGCATCATAGTGCCAAGCGTGCCAGGTGGGCTGG
>Ga0307408_100002748_pt1 | contig 12218 bp, 6 predicted proteins | sample 322Cmetagenome_FD_202116 | JGI IMG/M metagenome (GOLD analysis project Ga0307408, IMG submission 202116) | Maize rhizosphere microbial communities from greenhouse at UC Davis, California, United States - 322HYB-C-3 | ecosystem: Host-associated > Plants > Roots > Rhizosphere > Soil | place: USA... | reverse complement strand
TGACGGTCCTGGTTGGCGCCATCACCATCGCCGCCCTTCCGATCTCGCTGTTCCCGGCGATCGCGCCACCGGAAGTGCGGGTGCAGACCACCTACGTGGGTGCGGACGCTGAGACGGTTGAACAGTCCGTGGCCACGCCGATCGAGCAGCAGATGAGCGGCGTCGACAACATGAACTACATGTCGTCGGTCAACGGTAACGACGGTACGCTCAAGCTGACGGTGAACTTCGACGTCGCGACCGATGTCAACACCGACCAGATCCTCTCGCAGATGCGGAGCAACCAGGCCTCCTCGCAGTTGCCGCAGGACGTGAACAAGTTCGGGGTGACGGTGCAGAAATCGACCTCCTCGCCGCTGCTGATGTTCTCGCTGTTCTCGCCGAACGGCACCTACGACAGCATCTTCCTGGCGAACTACGCCTACATCAATCTGAACGACGAGTTCACGCGGGTGAAGGGCATCGCCAGCGTGACCGTCTTCGGTGCCGGTCAATACGCGATGCGCATCTGGGTCCAGCCGGACGCGCTGGCCAAGCTGGGCCTGACGATTCCGGAGATCCTCGCCGCGATCAACGCGCAGAACGCCGTGAACCCGGCCGGCACCATCGGCGCCGAGCCCGCGCCGAAGGGCCAGGAATTCACCTATGCGGTGCGGGCGCAGGGGCGGCTCCAGACCGCCGAGGAATTCGGCGAGATCGTGGTGCGCGCCAACCTCGACGGCTCGATGCTGCGGGTGAAGGATGTCGCGCGAATCGAGCTCGGGGCGCAGAATTACAGCGTTTCCGGCCGCCTCAATGGCAAGTCGGCCGCCATCGTCGCGCTCTATCAGCTTCCCGGGACCAACGCGATCGCTGCCGCCGACGGCGCGAAGAAGAAGATGAAGGAACTGTCCGAGCGTTTCCCCGAGGACCTCGACTACGTCATCTCGCTCGACACCACGCTGGCGGTCACCGAGGGCATCGTGGAGATCCAGCACACCCTGGTCGAGGCGCTGGTGCTGGTGATCATCGTCGTGTTCCTGTTCCTTCAAGGATGGCGGGCGACGCTCATCCCGCTGCTGGCGGTGCCTGTATCGCTCATCGGGACCTTCGCGCTCTTCCCCATGTTCGGCTTCTCGGTGAACACGCTTTCGCTCTTCGGACTGGTGCTGGCGATCGGGCTGGTGGTGGACGACGCAATCGTGGTGGTGGAAGCCGTCGAGCACCACATCGAGCACGGGATGACACCGAAGGAGGCGACCGTGAAGGCGATGGAGGAGGTGAGCGGTCCGGTCATCGCCATCGCGCTGATCCTTGCGGCGGTGTTCGTGCCGACCGCGTTCATCCCCGGTATCACCGGGCGTCTCTACCAGCAGTTCGCGGTGACGATCGCGGTATCGGTGATCATCTCCGCCTTCAACGCGCTGACGCTTTCGCCGGCGCTGTCGGCGATGCTGCTCAAGCCCAAGAAGGAGGGGAAAGGCCTGCTCCAGAAGTTCTTCAATTCCTTCAACCGAGGATTCGGTGCGGCGACCAACGGCTATGTCGGCGTTTGTCGCTTCTTCATCCGCAAGTCGCTCGTCGCGGTCGTCCTGCTGGTCGGCGTCACCGTGTTGACCGGAATGCTCGGCAAGCGCGTGCCGGGAAGTTTCCTTCCCGAGGAGGACCAGGGCTACTTCTTCGCCCAGGTGATCCTGCCGGATGCGGCTTCACTCCAGCGCACCGACGAGGTGATGAAGGAGTGCGAGAAGATCCTGATAGGCACGCCGGGCGTCGAATACGTCGGCACGGTCAACGGCTACAACTTCCTCAGCGGGGTTAACACGACCTATAGCGGCATCTTCTTCGTCAGCCTCAAGGGCTGGAGCGAGCGCAAGGCGCCGGAAGAGCAGTACGCCGAGATCCTCAAGCACGTGAACGGCAGCTTCGCGAAGATCCCCGGCGCGCGGGCCTTCGCCTTTTCGCCGCCGGCGATTCCCGGCATCGGCACCAGCGGCGGTGTCACGTTCCTGTTACAGGATCGCTCCGGCAAGGACGTCCAATTCCTCGCCGAGAACGTGATGAAATTCACGGCGGCCGCCCGCGAACGCAAGGAACTCGCCGCCGTCACCCCGATGTTTTCGCCGGCCGTCCCCCAGGTCTTCCTCAATGTGGATCGCGAGAAGGTGCTGAAGCAGAGTGTCGATGTGGCGGACGTTTACAAGACGCTCCAGACCTTCATGGGCGGCTATTTCGTCAACTACTTCAACCGGTTCGGCCGCCAATGGCAGGTCTTCGTGCAGGCCGATGGCGAATACCGCACGAACGTCGACCAAGTCGGGCAGTTCTTCGTGAGGAACAAGGAGGGCGGCATGGTCCCACTCAGTGCGCTCACCAACTCGAAGGCGATCAGCGGGCCGGAGTTCACGATGCGCTACAACCTCTACCGAAGCGCGCAGATCAATGCGACTCCCGCTCCCGGTTACTCGTCCGGGCAAGCCATGAAAGCCATGGAAGAAGTCTTCGCGCAGACGATGTCGAGCGACCTTGGCTTCGGCTACCTTGGCATGAGCTATCAGGAGAAGCGTGCGCAAGAGGGCGTGTCGTCAACTGCGATCTTCGCGATGTCGCTGCTCTTTGTCTTCCTCATCCTGGCCGCTCAGTATGAAAGCTGGACGCTGCCCTTCAGCGTGCTGCTCAGTGTGCCCGTGGCCGTCTGCGGTGCCTTCGGTGCCCTGCTCGTCGGTAAGTATGAGAACAACATCTACGCCCAGATCGGACTCGTGGTGCTCATCGGCCTGTCGGCGAAGAATGCCATCCTCATCGTGGAGTTCGCCAAGATGAAGCACGAGGAAGGCATGGCGCTCATCGATGCCGCCCTTGAGGGCGCGAAGCTCCGCTTGCGACCGATTCTGATGACCAGTTTCGCCTTCATGCTCGGTTGTGTTCCGCTTGCGACTGCCACCGGTGCAGGTGCCCTGTCGCGCCAGATCATGGGCTTCGTTATCATCGGCGGCATGATTTTCGCCAGCTTCCTCGCGATCTTCCTGATCCCGGTGCTCTACTACATGGTCGAGCGGATCAGTGGCAAAAAGAAGCCCTCTGCCGAAGAGCGGACGGCCCCGCCGCCAGCTCATGCTTGAGGCCGGGCGAGTCGTTCGCTGCGGAAGTTGGGGGCCAGAGAACGCGCTTTCAGGATTAATCCCATGGTTTAATTTGGTCGTGACCGGCGGCCTAGTCGGTTAGAATCGGCCAGCCGGCCGAAGCCAAGCCATGCCCGAGAAGAAGCCCGCCGTCACCCGAGATATCCTGCGTCGCCTCCGCCGCGTTGTGTGGGCGTTCCTCCGCTCCCAGCGGGTGCGGACGAAGGCTTGGCTGCTGCTCGGAGGATTGTTGGTCCTGATGCTGGTGATCAATGGCATGAACGTGCTCAACAGCTACGTTGGCCGCGACTTCTTCTCGGCGATTGAGCGACGGGATAGCACGGGCTTCGTCCGCTATGCTTGGCGCTATGTCGCGGTCTTCGCCGCCTCGACCTTGGTGGCCACGCTCTTTCGCTTTTGTGAAGAGCGCTTGGGACTGCTGTGGCGCGAATGGCAGACCCAACGCGTCGTCCGGGGGTACCTGAACCAGCACATTTATCTGCACATCAAGCAAACCGGATCGATTGCCAATACGGACCAGCGCATGACCGAGGACATCCGCGCGCTCACCACGACGTCATTGTCCTTCCTGTTGATGATCCTCAACGGGACCTTTACGGCGATCTCGTTCTCGGGTGTGCTTTGGTCGATCAGTCCGATGCTCTTCGGCATGGCCGTGCTCTACGCCGCCGTCGGCTCGGGCCTCACCTTCCTGCTCGGACGCCCCTTGATCCGGTTGAATTACCAGCAGTCCGATCGGGAGGCGGACTTCCGGTCGGAGCTCATCTACGTCCATCAGAACGCCGAAGGGCTTGCCTTCACCCATGACGAGACGCGGATGAAGGAGCGGCTCGGGGCTCGCATCGATCAGCTGGTCCTCAACTTCCGGAAGATCATCGCGGTGAACCGGAACCTGAACTTCTTCACCGGCGGCTACAACTACATGATCCAGCTGATCCCGGCGCTGTTCGTGGCGCCGATGTTCATCGCCGGTGGGGTTGAGTTCGGCGTGATCGGCCAGTCGACCATGGCCTTCGCGACCTTGGTCGGCGCCTTCTCGCTGGTGGTTACCCAGTTCCAATCGATCTCTTCCTATGCCTCGGTCGTCACCCGCCTCAGTGAGCTGGTGGATGCTTCAGAGCACGCGGCCATCCGCAATTCACGCTCTTGTCTGGACTGCAGCATGGATGCCGACCGGCTCGTCTATTCCAAGCTCTGCCTGAAAGCCTCGGAGAAGGACGAGCGGCTTCTTCTGCGGGATCTGGATGCCACGATCGAACCAAAGCGCAACGTGCTGGTCACCGGTCCCAATCCGGCGGCGAAGACGGCACTCTTCAACGCCACCGCCGGTCTTCACGAGGCGGGTAGCGGAAGTATCCGGCGGCCTCCGCCGGAGAAGCTGGCCTTCGTACTGGAGCAGCCGTATCTACCACCCGGATCTTTGCGCGAACTTCTCACTCCGCCGGGGGCTCCCGCGGTGGCCGATCACGAGATTCTTTCCCTTTTCAATGATCTGGGTCTCGATTTGGAAGGCGCCCGCAACGGCGACTTCGATACGCCGCAGCGATGGGATGATGAACTCAGTCTCACCGAGGGACAGTTGCTCGCCGTCACCCGCGCCCTACTGACCAAGCCCGACTTCATCTTTCTGGACCACCTTGATGCGGCCCTCGACGGCGAAGAGTTCAGTAGGGTTCGCCAAGTCATCACTCGCCGTGGCGTGGCGGCGATCGTCTTTGGCAACGGCAAGACCTCCGACAGCGGTTACGATGCCGTGCTGGAGGTGTTTGCCGATGGAACGTGGAGCTGGCGGGAGAGGAATGTCCCGTCAGCCGAAGGTGAGGCAACCGCTTGAATCAAAACGGCCACACCGTGTTCCACACGCTGGCCTTGGCGCAACGGATCACCTCTTCCTCATCAGCCACCCGCTTCAAGGCACGGCTGGCTTTCAATGCCTCGGTTCCTTTCGCCACGGCGCGCCATTCGATGGTCATGCCCGTCAGTCGCAAGAGCGTCCAGAACGCCACCGTGCCGACCGCTCCCGCGACTGCCCAGCCAGCAGGCACGCGCTTCGAGAAGATCGCGAATACTGCGATGATGATGACGAGGGCGGGCAGAGCCCTGGTCAGAAAGCCACCATTGATGCGAGCCTTGGCCAGGCCGTTGCCTTCTTTTTCTAACAAGGTCAGCCCGCACTCCCGTAAGGCGTTGCCCAAGGCTGCGGCGTGGGTTTCAGATCCCCCGCGTCTCGACGGAAGTCCGAGTCGCTCGCGGAGTTCACGCACGCTGGTGCCGCAATCGTGACGCAGGCCCTCCATCCGCACGCGCATCCAGAACCAGTGCCGGCCCAAATAGGCACCGACCAGCGGGATCAGGGAGAGAATCAGGACGACTTTCCACACGGCTTGTTAGAGTTCAGCGTTTCTGGCCGCCTGCGGCAAGCCATGCCTTCGGGTCGTCAGGCCAAGGCTGCTTTGGGTAACGTCCCGCGAGATCTTTTTTCATCTGCGTGTAGCCGCCGGCCCAGAAGCTGGTGAGGTCCTTCGTCATCTGCCATGGCCGGTGGTTTGGCGCGCAGATGTGGACGAGCAGCGGCACGCGGCCACCGGCAATCGTGGGCGTCTGCCACACGCCGAAGAGATCGCGCACTCGTAGCGCGATCCATGGATCCTTGCCGGGCTCGTAGGTGATCTTCGCGCTCTGGCCATTTGCCAGCGAGATACGTTCCGGGGCATAGGAGTCCAGCGCCCCGCGTTGGGAGTGGCTGAGCCACTCACGCAGCACCGGCCACACCTGACGCTCCTTGATGTCCTTGTAGCTGACGGCCCCGTGGCAGATTTGCGCGACCGCCGCGGCGCGATCTTCGTCGGACCAGCCGGGTAATTCGAGGTCGGGCATCCATTTGCCGAGGTAATCGAGCCGAGTGCACCATTGGTCCACGGCGGCGTCCCAATGCTTCAGCACCAGTTCGCCGGAAAGTACTCGCGCCGCGAGGATCTCCGCCGCGGCGTCGAGGTTGATGCCATGGTCGCTTTCCTTCGACTCCAGCACGAGGTCGCGGAAACGCGTCTCCTTGCGCGATACGACCCTTCTACGAGGCTCATCGTAGGCCGCGCCGTCGCTGTGGGTGAAGTCCTCGGGGAAGAGTTCCTTCAGCCACGCAGGATCGACGGCCGTAGCACGGCGGAGTTGGACGATGACGTCGCGCCCCTCGATCTCGGTGATCTCCGCGGCGACAAAGGCGGTGGCATTCTTCGCCGCGCTGTCATCATCGAGCTTGCCCTTGCGCTTGTGGACCACGCGGCAGGCGAGGGTGGCTTCACCGAAGCGCACCGCCAACCGGTCACTGAAAGAGGCAAGCATTGCTCGGCCGACTGCTTCGCGATGCTTGGCGAAATCGACTGCTTCCCACGGCCAGCCACGTTGAAGAGCGAGCCTTCTCAGGCGATCAAAGCCCTGCGCCACCTCACGGGCACCGCGGCCATGGATGCCGAGCGGTGCGCAGCGCTGAGGATGGAAATCCATCCCCGCGGCGGAATCGAAGGCTCGCCATTCCGCTTCGAAATCGCTGGCGTCATCCTTGAAGACGAAGTCCTTCCGACCGATCCCACCGCGCTTGTTCACGAAGATCCCTTCGCCTTGCACCGCCGCGGCGATGAACGCCATTTCAGCAACACAGCCCTGCTCGACGCCGGCCAGCATCAGTCGCGAATAGCGCGGCTCCAGCGGCAGCGCGGCCATTGCCCGGCCTTCATCGGTCAGCTCGCCATGTGAGTCGATGGCCCCAAGGTCATGCAGCAGCGATTCCGCACGCTGCAGGCTTTCCTCGAGAGGGGCATCCAGCCAGCGGAACTCACGCACGTCGCGGACGCCTGCTGCTTTTAGAAGCAGGACGGTTTCCGCCAGATCGACGCGCCGGACTTCCGGCGCATCGAAAGCCTCCCGTCGGGCGTGCTCGCTCTCGCTCCACAGCCGGAAGGCGCGGCCCGGCCCGGTGCGGCCGGCACGACCGGCGCGCTGCTCGGCCGAGGCGCGGGAAATCTTCCGCACCAACAGGGTATCAATGCCCCGCCGCGGGTCGAAGCTAGCCTCACGCGCGAAACCGGCGTCGATGACCGTCCGCACTCCCTCGATGGTGAGCGAAGTTTCGGCGACGTTCGTGGAAACAATGATCTTCGGTCTCTTTCCGGGAGAAACCGCCGCTTCCTGCGCCGCTGGCGGCAGTCCGCCGTGCAGCGGGAAAATGTCGTGTCCGCGGGCGAAGGACGAGTTTTCGAGGGTCTCGACCGTCTTCCGGATCTCGTGCATGCCGGGCAGGAAGCAGAGCACGTCTCCAGCATCCGGCAGGGCGAGGGCTTCCTTGCAGACCGTGGCGATGCGTTCCCAGACGGGAGTTTCCACGGGCGGGCCGCCGCGGCGGTCGTTTACTTTCGGGCGCTCGGGACGGTAGGCGGTTTCGATCGGGAAGGTGCGTCCGCCCGCTTCAAGCAACTGGGCAGGAGCGAGATACTCCGCCAAGCCGCGGGTTTCCAGCGTGGCCGACATCACCAATACCCGCAGATCCGGGCGTCCGGCCTCCTGAAGATCGAGGCAGCGCCCGAGGGCGACATCCACGGCCAGCCGGCGCTCGTGGAATTCGTCGAAAACCACTGCACCGACGTCGTTCAGCTCGGGATCCTCTTGCAGCCAACGCTGGAAAACGCCGTCCGTCATGTAGATCAGGCGGGTGTCGCGGCCGTAATTCGTGTCGAAACGAACCGCGTAGCCGACCTCGCCGCCGAGCCGGGAGCCCCGCAGCTTGGCCACCCATCCGGCGAGCAGCCGTGCGGCCATCCGGCGGGGTTCGATCACCAGGATTTTCCCGGAAATTCCGGCTTCCATGAGCATCCCGGGGACGGCGGTCGATTTTCCGGATCCCGTCGGGGCTTTCAGCAGCACGCGGTCTCGCTCGCCGCGGGCCACGGCGGCTTTCAGGTCGGCCTCGATTTCATGAACCGGCAATCGCACGCCCCGGCGATAGCGGCGGGAAGGGAAATTGAGAACCGCCAATTTAAGAACCGCTGACTGCGATTTGGCACAATCGCTGCACTCATGAATTCGTTGAACAACCGTCGCCCTAGGTGCCGTTATTCCCATTGCAAGCGGCTCCCGAGGGGCCTAGGCTCAATCACATGAACACGCCAATCGCCTTTATGAATCTCGGCGGACAAGAAATGATGGTCATTTTCGTGATCATCCTTCTCCTCTTTGGAGCAAAGAAGATTCCTGAACTCGCTCGCGGCCTCGGCAAGAGCATGGGTGAATTCAAAAAGGCTCGCGACGAATTCGAACGCGAGATTACCCGCACGGAGGACGAAGTCCGGATCAAGGAAGCCTCCGGCAAGGAAGCTCACGACAAGGCCTGAGCCGGATGAAATTCCTCCCCCGTGTTTTCCAGATCGCCCCGGGTTTGCTCGGGGCGTTTTTCTTGTCCCTCACAGGCTGTGACAAGAAGGACCAGGCAGGGGATTGGGCGGGTCAGGCGGCTCCGCCACCCGCGGAGGCGCCTGCCAAATCGGCTCCTGCTTCGGCGCCCGCCTCGCCAGCACCGACTCCGGTAGTCGCAACGCCCGCGCAGCCGCCGGTCGGGGATGTCGCTCCCGTCACGGAAGGCGCGGTCCGGTTCGTCGCCTACAACGTCGAGAACTGGCTGACCATGGATCGCTACGTCGATGGCAAGAGTCGGAAGGGAGCGCCAAAGCCGGAAAAGGAGCGTCTCGCGGCGGCCAAGCTGATCGCTGGCGTGAAGCCGGACATCCTCGGCGTTTCCGAGATCGGCACTGAAGAAGATGCGAAGGACCTCCAAGCCTACTTGGAACGTGCAGGCCATCCGATGCCGCATTTCCACCTGAACCGCGGCGCGGACCCTACCCGAAGCTTGGTGATTCTGTCCCGCTTTCCCATTGGCAAGACGGTGGTTCACGAAAACCTCACCTACCGCTCGAAAGGCCAGGAGTATGGTATGCAGCGGGGAATACTCGATGCCACGATTCAGACTCCCGCCGGAGCTTATCGCTTCCTTGGCGTGCACCTGAAATCGAAGCGCGAGACCGACGATGGCGACCAGGAGGACATGCGCCTCAACGAAGCTCATCTGCTGCGTCGCGAAATCGACGCAATCCTAGGCGCCGATCCGAAAGCTCGTTTGGTGGTTTACGGCGACTTCAACGACACCCGGAACAGCCCGGCTTTGCGGACGATTCACGGTTCGGGAAAAGGCCCGACGACGTTGGCCATGATCGCGCTCAAGGATTCGCGAGGCGAATACTGGACGCACTATTGGGACTTTCAGGACACCTACACGCGGATCGACTACGTGATGCTGAGCGCCGCGCTGAAAAAATCCGTCGAGTGGGATAGCTGCAAGATCGTGGAGGGCGAGGAAGTCGCCGGTGCGAGCGATCACCGGCCGTTGCTCGTTATTCTGAAGTAGTCGTCTCGGATGACACTAGGTGACTGCGGAAACGCCAGTCATCGGGCCGAGATCTCCACGACCATCGCGCTTAAGGGCGCGAGCGTCGGAAGGGCTACACCATCTGCGGGAAGTGCGGCAGTGGGGCTTTGAGTAGACCACTGTGAGGCAAGGCGATCTTTGAACGCCAAGGAGGAGGTCTCCTTCTTGCCGAGCCATTCTAGAGCATTCTCCGGAAGCCGGACGCGGACGTTTTCGAGGGCGCGGGTGCCGTGGAAATTTGCAACGACCAGGAAGGCTTGGCCGCTGGTTTTGTCTTGGCGGAGATAAGAGTAGAGCCAGTGTCCGCTGGCGGTTTCGCCATCGATCCGGCCGTAGTGGGGATTGTCGTTGTTGGCGTGGTTGAGTCCGTAGAACTCGCCTTTGGTGAAGGCGGGCTCATGCATAAGTTGGATGAGCTTGCCATACCAAGCCCTCAGCGCCTTCTGCTCATCGCTTAGCCGGCCGCCGTCGAACTTGCCGTCGTTGACCCATTTCGTGAGTTCCGGCATCGACCAGTAATCGAAGATCGTGGTGCGCGCATCATCGCCGCCGAAGCCTTCCTGTTCCGCGGCAGGTTCGCCGACTTCCTGGCCGGAGTAGAGCATCAGCGGGCCGCGGCCCATGCCGAAAAGCACCGCACTAACAGGTCGTCCGACATGCATGCCGAGGCCGCCCCATTCCCTAGGGCTGGCGATGCGGACTTCGTCGTGATTTTCGGCGTAGCGAAGCGATCGATGGAAGCGATCACCCGTGAACGTCAGGGTGTCGAGGTCATTGGCCCACTTGCCGGAGTCGTAGAGACCTTCCAGCACATCGTAAACAGGGTCGTCATAGACAGCGTCGAAACCGGCCTTGAGCAACTCATCGAGCACGTGGCCGTCGGTGAGCTTGGCGGGATCGTTGTCGTAAGCCTCGGCGGAGAAGAAAACGCCGGCCTTGCGATCGCGGGCGCGCTTGATGGACCAGCGCCAGAATTCCATCGGGATCATGTGCGCCATGTCCGCGCGGAAGCCATCGACGCCCAAGTCCTGCCAATAGGCGATGATCGCATCCATGGTGCGCCAGGTCTTCGGCACATCGGAGGGTGAGGCGTCGGGATCGGGAAGGTGAGAGGTATGGCGACCCGCGGTGAAGTCGTGGCCGTAGTTCAGCTTCACGGTCTCGTACCAGTCGTTGATCGAGGGAGACCACGAGATGACGTTGTTTCCAGTGACCCGGCCGAAGTCCGTCTCTGGCGCGAAGTGCCCTGTGCAGCCGGGGAGATCGGCGGTGGGCAGCTTCAACGGAGGGCCGCCTCCCGCATCATAACGATGGAGGTAGTAGAAATGGTTGTCGCGGGCGAAGAATGCTGTGGTGTCGTCGCCCTTGCCGAAAGAATGCTCCGGCTTCACGTCTGACTCATAGGAGCGGGCGACATGGTTCGGCACGAAGTCGATGATCACCTTCAGCCCCTGCGCGCGGCAGCGGTCGAGCAAGGCCTTGAATTCATCGAGACGCTTTGCCGGATCGATAGCGTAGTCGGGGCTAACGTCGAAGTAGTCCTTGATGGCATAGGGGCTACCGGCGATGCCCTTCAAAATGTCCAGCTCATCCGCCGGTCGATTGGGATAATCGGTCCCGCTCGCTTGTTCTAACACCCCGGTGAGCCACACGTGGGTGAAGCCCATCTCCTTGATGGAATGCAGGGCGGCGTCGTTGATGTCGCGGAACTTCCCGCAGCCGTTGTCCGCCAGCGTGCCGTTGACCTTGCGGGTCTCATTGGTGTTTCCGAACAGCCGCGGGAGAAGCTGATAGATCACGGGGCGCTCGGCGGCATTCATCACAGACGCAGTCAAACAGAGCAGGAGGCCGGCCACAAACTTCATTGCTTCAAGGGGTGGCGGGTTGGTCGTCCTTCACCAGCAGGGTGGCCACGGCGGCGATCAGCAGGCAGATACCTCCCAGCACCACGGCCGAGAGGCGGTTGAAGCCATCGAAATGCTCCATCACCCGGCTAAGCACGATCGCGACGAGGATCTGCGGAATGACGATGAAGAAGTTGAAGATGCCCATGTAAACGCCCATGCGGTTCGCAGGGAGGGCGGAGGAGAGCATCGCGTAAGGCATGGAAAGGATGGAGGCCCACGCGACACCGATGCCGCTGAAGCAGACCCATTGCAAGATCGCCGGGTCCTTCACAAATCCCGTCGAAGCGAGCCCGAGGCCACCCAGCAGCAGCGAGACGAAATGGATGCGTTTGGCGGAGCAGACCCGTCCCAGCCACAGGAAGGCCATGGCAGCGAAAAAGGCGACGAGGTTGTAAACGGCGAAGCAGTTGTTCGCGAGGTCGATGCCTTGGTGGTAGAGCTGCGAGGTCGTGTCGCTGGCTCCGATGATATTCCGTGCGACGGCCACGCTGAAGAAGATCCACATGCAGAATAGGCCCATCCAGGTGAAGAACTGGACCACGGCGAGTTGCTTCATCCGGGATGGCATCGCCTTGAGGGCCGCGATGATTTCGCCTGCTCCGGAATGCTCGGGCGGCTTCTCATCGGGAGAGGGGGGATGCTCCTTCGTCGTAAAGACTGTCCACAGCACGGCCAGGATGAAAACCACCGCACCCACCGCGAAGGCGACGTGAACGG
>Ga0307408_100002745_pt1 | contig 12222 bp, 8 predicted proteins | sample 322Cmetagenome_FD_202116 | JGI IMG/M metagenome (GOLD analysis project Ga0307408, IMG submission 202116) | Maize rhizosphere microbial communities from greenhouse at UC Davis, California, United States - 322HYB-C-3 | ecosystem: Host-associated > Plants > Roots > Rhizosphere > Soil | place: USA... | reverse complement strand
GAGCCGTTTCCACACGCGCCTCGCCGCGGCGGCGGAAAAATCCGGCCACCCGGCGGGCGATGCCGCTGGTCATCGGCACCCCGCCATGCAGGACGTCCAGCAAGGCGTGGTGCAACTCCGCAGGCGTCGAGTGCTTCAGCAAGTAGCCGTCCGCCCCCGCCTCCAGCGCGGGAAAGACCATCTCCTCGTCATCGGAGGCGGTCAGAATGAGCACGCGGCTCTCCGGAAGCGCTTCCTTGAGCCGGACCGTGCATTCGATACCGGACATTCCGGGCAGGAAAATATCCATCAGCACGATCTCCGGCCGCAGCGGCGGGATCGCTTGTAGTGCTTCCTCGCCCGACGCACAGGCACACACGCACGAGAAGCCGTCAAAGCCATCGAGGAAGCTCGCCCACTGCTCGCGCACCTCACGGCGATCTTCGACGAGGGCCACCCGGTGCACGGGCGGCGTGGGGGAAGTGCGGGTCATGGGAGGTCATTCAGCCGGGCGGCGCTTGCGGTTCCAAGGGAAAAGCCGGGCGATGCCAAAACGCGCAGGAATCTGGAACGGAACGCGGAACTCGATCGCGGTGCCTTTTCCTACACTGCTCTCTACCTTGAAGCTCCCGCCGGCCTCGACGGCGCGCATCGCCATGTTGCGCAGCCCGTTGCCGTCGCTTCCTTTCGCCGCATCGAAGCCGCGGCCATTGTCGCGGATGGTCACCACCAATTCGTTCCGCTGCCGGTGAATCTCAAGCTCCACCGAAGTCGCCTCGGCGTGGCGGAGAGTATTGTTCAGCGCCTCCTTCACCGCGAGATACAAGTTTCGCCGGATGCCGAGGTCGCAAGGCAGCGGCGGTAAATCATCCTCGATCTCGAAACGACAGCGCACGGGCGAGTTCTTGAAGAAGCTCTCGGCATACTTCACGACGTACGAGGCGAAGTCCCGGATGGTATCGCGCTGCGAATTGATCAGCCACACCGTTTCATTCATCCCTTGCACCAGGCCGCGCGATTGATCGCATAGACGCGCCAAGGCATCCGCCACCGGCGAATCCCCCGCCACCTCGCGACGCGAGGTTTCCCCGAGCAGCACCAACTGCGTGAGACCGCCTCCCAGATCATCGTGCAGGTCCACCGCAATCCGCTCGCGCTCGCGCCGCACCACCTTTTCCATCTGCGATTTCAGGAACAACCGGCTACCGAGGAAAAGACCCGTGACGATGCCCGCGATCGCCAGCGACGACAGCGAAACCTGAAACCACTTCCGCTGCCAAAGCGCGATCTCCAGCGGCTGCGACAGGGGTTCCTGATAGATCCTCGGGCGATAGGAGGCATGCGGAGGATACAGCACCTTGGCCGCCGGCCACTGCTCCCAGGCGCGCGTCTTCTCCTGCCACCGCTTCGCATCATTCGGCGCGATCTTCCACGAGTCATCCGACGCGACCTCGATCACCCGGCCATCGCTCCATTCGACCCGCAGGCTGAAGATCAGGCCCGCCACGTCGAAGTCGTTCAGCGCGCTCACCGCCAGCACGTGCTCGCCGGGGGTCAGCAGCAGCTTCACATCGTACTCGATCAGCACCCGCCAGTCCCCGCCCCGCCCGATCGGCTGGCCATCCAGGAAAAGCTGGTAGGAATTGTCCGCCGTGATGCGGAGCCGGGCCGAAGTCACTTCCGGCCCCCGCGGGATCTCGAATGCCCGCACGAAGCGGCACTCCTGCCGGTCAAAGGTTTGTTCCGCCCAAATCCACGATCCCGCACCCACCTCGGGATGGAGCGTGGTTTCCGCGGCAGCCGGCGCGAGGACAAGCGCCAGAATCAGGCCGGCGAGTCGGGAAATAAGGCAGCGCCGGTCCATGAAGTGCGGCAGATAGCCCCGACCGCCGCCCGGCATCAAGGCGCAACCGCGTCGCCACGCTCACGCATCCCGCCCTTGCCCGCCGCCGGCACGCTGGGAGCGCGGAACGGGAGCGCAGCGGAAGTGGTCCGGGCCACCTCCTCAGATCCGGACAACCTCCGGCCCGCAGAATGGCTCCTCAGCCATGCCGCCCGGTTCCGAAGCCCGCGCATCAGCCCGATGCTTCCCTCCGACTCGAAATCCTCCCTCTTATCCCATCCATCCTATCCATCCTGGCCCCGACTTCCATCCGCGCCTCAGAGGCAAGGAATGCATCCCGCCCTTGCCCGCCGCCCGCCCAGCGTTTACAGGCCCCGCATGCACGGATTCGCCTACCGCCATGGCTCGCTGCACTGCGAGGACGTCAATCTCCAGACCCTCGCCGACGAGCACGGCACCCCGCTCTACGTTTACTCCGCCAATACCATCCTCGACCACTACCGCCGCCTGGACCAGGCGCTCGGGCCGATCGACCACGAGGTGGCCTACGCGGTGAAGGCGAATTCGAACCTCTCCGTGCTCCGCCTCCTCGCCGAAGCACACGCCGGCTTCGACATCGTTTCCGGCGGCGAACTCTTCCGCGTGATCAAGGCCGGCGGTGATCCGGCCAAGTGCACCTTCGCCGGCGTCGGCAAGACCCGCGCGGAAATCGAGTACGCCCTCAAGCAGGGCATCTACTCCTTCAATGTCGAGAGCGAGGAAGAGCTGCGCTACCTCAACGAAGTCGCCTCCGACCTCGGCGTCATCGCCCCCGCCGCGGTGCGCGTGAATCCGAATGTGGACGCCAAGACCCACAAGTACATCTCCACCGGCAAGTCGGAGAACAAGTTCGGCGTCGATTTCGATGCCATCCCCGATCTCTACGCCCGGGCCGCCAAGGAACTGGCTCACGTGAAGCTCCGCGGCCTGCAAATGCACATCGGCTCGCAGCTCACCTCCATCGACCCCTTCATCGAGGCGGTGGAAAAGGTCGCTCCGCTGGCCACTCACCTCAAGGTCACCCACGGCATCGAGTTCTGGTCGATCGGCGGCGGCATCGGCATCGTCTACCACAACTCCCTGAACTCCGGCTCGACCAGCTGGTGGGAAAGCAAGTCCGACGAGGAACGTCCTCTGACCATCGCCCAATACGGCGAGGCCCTCGTTCCGCGCCTTGAACACCTCGGCCTCAAGATCCTCCTCGAGCCCGGCCGCCTCATCGTCGGCAATGCCGGCGTGCTGCTAACCAAGTGCCTCTTCGAAAAGCGCGGCAAGGCGAAGACCTTCAAGGTCGTCGACGCCGGCATGAACGACCTCATCCGCCCCGCCCTCTACGAAGGCCACCACGAAATCGCTCCCGTCAAGGAGCCGACCGGCGAGACCCGCAAGGTCGACGTCGTCGGCCCCATCTGCGAAAGCGGCGACTTCTTCTGCCAGGACCGCGAGCTGCCCGACTTCCAGCCCGGCGAAACCGTCGCCCTCCTCAGCGCCGGTGCCTACGGCTTCGCCATGGCCTCCAACTACAACTCCCGCCCCATGCCCGCCGAAATCCTCGTCGACGGCAGCACCGCCCGCGTCATCCGCAAGCGCCAGACCCTCGACGACCTGATCGCTGGAGAGGCGTGATTAAAGAGGGGCTGCGGTATCTTGCCGCGAACTCCAGAACGAAAGGCAGGGGAGTTTCTCCTGCCTTTCTCTTTCCCGGGCCAACATCTCCTACTGAGTCTTGCGTTCGTATTCGCAAAATTTCTCGGCAATTCTCCGCTCTTCAGCTGTGTTGGCAAACGCCCCTAGACGACCACAAGCCCGCCGTTTAGCAAGCGCATGACGTGCGGCTCGCCGCAATCTTTTGCAGTAGTCCCAATCCTTCCACCATCCTAAACTCGGCAGCTCCGGAGCCAAGAGCCACCACGATTCCGAAGAATGCGCGCTGGAAGCCAAGGCTGAATGCACCGTGAAGAAGTTCCTCAAAACCAAATTCACCCCACACTCACTATCGCTTCTCAAGCCAAGGGTTAGCAAAAGAAACGCGGTGTGCACGCGGAGAGGAGCAGGGATGGCGGTTGGCGAAGCATCCGACAGTTGCCTAACGTCCTCGCGGATAGCGGAAAGTGTCCTTCGCACCTCCTCGGACGGCACACACCATGCACACAATGCCAGCTGCGCGGGCAGCAATTGGTTTCCATTCGATAGCTCAGCAACGGCTGAAGAAGTTAGCGCGTCTCGCCAAGAATGTGAGGGCATTACCCCGCTCGCCACCGGGTCCGTGATCCATCGAAACGAGCCTTTCATCGCGCACGGTCCTGCCATCGAAACGGCCTCTCTCACGGAAACGTAGGTTGCCGCGATGAACATTGCGCCAACAATCCGCCCCCAGTCTTCGTGACTAAGCGCTAGCTTCGTTAAAGTCTCGAAAACCTGCGTCTGAATGTGACCACCGAGCTTCCACGTATCAATTTCGAACGCGAGTGCGACGTTATGCCTGATTATAAGCGGCACAAGTTCGCCATACTCTTCAGCGATTGCACGCAACGACACCGAATCTACAGCACTCGCGATACCCTCAGCGAAGGATAGCGCAGCACGATTTTCGTCTCGCTGCACCAGACGGCTAAGCAAGGAAATAGTTTGTTCACGTTTCTCTCTCCAAAGAGATACCGCCGAAACCGAAAAATCAAAGTCTAGAGGCGGATACGCTCGACTTTGCGGCGTATCTAGCAGGAACGACACTATCGACCATGCCCGCTCAAGTTTAACGGACGAATCAAGATATTCCGGCAACGTCACCAACTGCCTTTTCAGGCGTCCCGCTTCGGAGGGTGCTGGAAAAGACTCGGCAACCATGCAAAGCAAATCCGCCCAAGACGCTTCGGATTCAGTTCGGACCTGCTTGTAGACTGTTGCGAGCTTGCCAAAACCAGCTCGAGGATGTTCGACGTCGCTTCCGTAATCGAAAAGAAATTGTCGGAATCGATGATCCGATGAGTCGCGAAAGTCCTCCTCAGCAATCGTAATCCAATGCTTGCTAACTTCGCAATTCAGTTCGGTGGCCGGATCAGGATAGCTCAGGAGAAGGGTTGGATACTCAGATCGCCTCCAGAGACGTTCGCTCCTTACAGGCGCGATTTGAAGATCGAAGGCTATACCAGCAAGGCGGCGATCGCCCAACGAACCTGTTGAAAATGCAAATTCGCGTCGGAGGCGCGGCCACTGTTGTGACCAAACCAAGAAAATAGCCCTCTCCCAACACGCGCTCTCCTCGTCAAGTATTACAACGCCTGCTTCCGGATGTTCGTAAAGCGCCCGGACTAAGTAATGGAGCCGTCTTTCATCATGTGCACATGCCGCATCACGATCTAACTTCGACACATCGAAGAGCAGCGGCTGCTCATACTTACCAAAATCGATCGGCTGAGCCGGACGAGAGCAAAGCACCCCAAGCGTAACCAGCGATTGAATCCGAGCGAGATCCGCAAGTTGAATGAGGATTACGTGGCTGCACACACAGCCTGGTCTCGGCATCTCAGGATCAGGCCACGTACGGAAGATCGCGTAAAAATCAGTATCGGGAACCGGCAGGCCGGTAAGTGCACCTTCGAAAGCTCTGTTGCTCTCTGGTCCCGAACTGTCCGTGACCGTGGCGAGGAATTGTCGCACGCGAGGAGCAAGCGACGTCGATGCCGCCAGCAAATTGTGGCCATCCCTATATCCAAACAGCGCTTGCTGCAATTTTACCTGTTGAGACATTTACAGTTCTGGGAATTCGTGGAGCCCAAGCAGCCAGCGCACCGGTCTCGTAAGATCATTTGAACGGTGATCGCCATCAACTAGGATTACTCGGTCTCTCGCATGGACGAGCTTCGTTAGACGCTCGATTTCTTCGTCCGAGGTCCCACCTCCACGTGCGCTCACGCCAAAGGTTCGAAATGGATACACGTCACGATTACTCTCTAGGTACTGAGCAAGAAGAGGCCACTGTTTAGACAAGAAGGTAGCGGGCCCTTTCGGCAACAGTCCTGCCGGTGCATTCTCGACAAGGTCCCAAGCCGAGATGACAACTGCCACTCTGAGTGGGGCAGCACGGAGTTCCGCTACAAATTGAAGCAAGTCGACGACCTTCACCTGCTTTGAAGCCAATTCGATGCTCCAGTCCGGCACCTTGGCAGACGCGGGCGATGCAGCTTTGGCAGCCGCTTCGGCGTCTATGAAGTGCGGGTGCTCAAACAAAGCGTGGTCGGCCTCATGACAGCAGTGCAAAAATACAATGAGACCTCTAGCAGCCGCTATTCGAAATCCAAAGTCATTCGGAAACGCTCTCGTGACAAACTGAGAGTCGAAACTCTCTCCAGCCAAATCTGGAATATGAAACGCAGCTTCGGTCCCAGTTGCAGGGTGACGCACCAATAGGTGATGCGGTGGCGGCGATGCCATACGGCTTGTGTGGTCGAGTTTCTCGCCACGCAGCCACTGAGCTCGGAGCGGTTCGAGGTAGGCCCGGTCGTCGGCGTGCTCCGAATGCACAAGTCCGTTAGGGTCGACCTGATCGTCGAGAATCACGTCTAGGCCAACTAGGAAGTTGGTTTTCCCTGTCTCGGGTAGTCCGACCAACAGAATTCCTGATTCGTACGAAATACTCATGGTAGTCCGAATGCGCAAAAATCGCGGGCTGGCTTTGGAGTTCGCGAAGCCGTGGTCATTGGCAATGAAGGTATTTTATTCAACCAGCGGCCAAAGATTGCCTGAATCTCAGCATCAGTCTGAGGCATTCCAGGATCTGGTCTTGCCGAGATGCGCTCAAAGCGAAGCCCTCGAAACCCAGAAGAAAAGCGCCTAGTAATGTCGTCCTCGATTACCCCGCAATAATCCTCGTGTTCTTGGCGGGTCTCGCTTGCCGCTATCTTATCCCACCTTGAGAACACTACAGTTACCTCAAGATTGTCTGACCTGTGCCTGCACTTCTGCATCTGAGACAAGAACCGGCAGGCACCGTCCCTTTCCGAATGGCGCTTTGCGCTATCGACAACCGATCCGCAGTCGATGAAGAAAACGAGGTGATCCGCGCGAGCCACCGCAAGCTGCTCATCGCAAACCTCTTTGGTAGAAAGGACTGCAGGAAAGATTTCGCCGGGAAGATCAGTTATCAAGATGTCTGCTCTCTGCCGAGACTCCGCGATCGGCTGAACCTGAATGTGAAAAAACGTATCCTTTTCGCTGCGATAAGTACGTTCCGTATCTGGCTGACCAGATCCGCTGGCAATTGTTGCCAGCCAAGTGACACGCTCGAAAGCGCAGAGAGTTTTCGACCCAGCAAAGCGGTAACTCTCGACCGTCCCGTTACGGAACATTTCCCCAATTCTTGCAAGGAAGGTCGTCTTGCCTGCCTTTTGTGCCCCTGCGAGAAGAATCATCGCAGCTGGTTTGGCGCTCAATATCCGCGAAACCTCGAAGGCTGTGAGTTTCTCACCTGAGTGAAAACGAAATGGCTCTGGTGTCGAAGCCGGAATAGGCGGAACGATGTCCCCTTCCACCGCGACTTCCGTTCGCACGGCTGTGTCGGCAACAAGATGAGGACAGCCGCGCGTGTGTCCTTCCAAACAGACACCCGTCGATGCGATGGGGCATTTCGGTTGTGAACAGGTTGGCATAGGCATTACCGAAGTTGAGCTAGCGCCCTCAAAAACATCAGTTCTCGAAAATATTGATTGGCTGCATCGGCCGGAGAAACTTTTAGCTTCGAATCCAGACCAAACTTCGCTAGCGCCACTTCATCGACTTTACCTCCAGCATGCCGAACTCCCAGAAGTCCGGTGAGGGGACATAGTTCAAGCACCCCTGGCAGCACCGCCTTGATCCTCAGACTGTCGAGATCCACTGTGCTGATGAGGTCACCCACTAAGCACGCTGCGTTGGATGCCTTCGGACAATGCGATAGGACTTCGGCAATCAACGACTCCACACTTGAAGGTGGAGGAAGGAGCACCACCCGCTCCGCCGCTTCAGCGGCAGCAACGAGAGCATACTCTTTCGCCGATATTTGCTCCCGACGCTTGCTCAAGAGAGAACTGCGTCGACTCAGTAGCCACCACAAGAACTGGTTCTCCTCTGCGATCCTTCCCAGTGTATCGCCGAGTTCCAGAACAGCTTCACCTACCAACTGAGCTGCCTCCGGTTCGCTGGCCCAGTCATCGGTCTCGGTCGCTTTCTTGAGCGCATTGTATCGGCTGGCAACTTCCGGTGTCGGTCTTAATCGCTCTGACTCTGATGCCAAATACTCCCCAGCGCGCGTCCCTAGTTCCCCGCAGACAGGCGTCATACAATCTGGCCGAAACGCTGATGCAAGCAACCCCAGTGCCACAGCATCAGCCTCTTCCGATTCAGTTTCCATTTGGGTGTAGAGCGCAGCAGTCGCCATTACGCGCAGCAGTTCGGTATTCCCTTCCGGCAGAAATGTTGGCTCCAGAGCGACGAGCGAATCACTGAATCGTTTGAAAAAATTAGGCGTCCCAGTCCCGAATAGGGCCAACCGGAGTAATGAGCAGGCATCATCACCGGTAAGGTCGACAGCAAACTTCGCCGCTGCTTCCCAGCGGTCCTGAAGAACCGCAGTTTCAGGTTTCAGTTCAGCACGATTATGCCAATGATAGAAGTGCGGGTGCATCACGGTGTTTTTGCGAAGGGGTTAATCTGTCCAGAGAGGGTTTCATCCTCTTTTGCTACGGCATCCCATAAAGCTTCTAATTTTTCGTACTTTTCGGCGCGCTCGAAAACTCTTGCCCACCGCTCTTGTCCGTCGAAAGCATCGTCGCCCTCCTCCCAGACCCCTGCGTTGATGGCAGACTGAAAACGTGACAGCGTGCCAATGCGAAAGAAGTGAACGATGAGCTTTCGCCTCGCAGCGGCAAATTCATCCGGCGTCATGGCCCGAGCGCTCATTTCTTTGGTTAAAGTTACAGAAACCAACGGGTTTTCGGAGGCAGAAATTGGGGACGCCGACACAGCCCCAGTCCATGACTTGAGAGGAATACGCTCTGTGTGGAAGTCGGTCCCATCTGCCTGCGTATGTTTCGCGAAGCACTTGTCCTTAGGGCGCCAAACCCGCGTCTCAACTTGAACAACCAGCTCCCTTGCGTTGGACGTTTCTACGGAAAGACGAAGGACATGGTAGCATGGCTCCCATCGTTGCTCTCTTGGATTCGGATGAAGAGCCCCGGCACGAACTCTGAGGCATCCACCTTCGTTGTAGCACCGCGTATCGTGCTCGTGGCCCGATAACAGTAAATGGGCTTGTGCGCGGAAAAAGTCATTCGCTTCGTTGTCATCGATCAGCCAATTTTGCGGATGATGGCACAGCACTACGTTTACGTAGCACGGGTCAGAGCTCAGGTGCTCAAATTGCAATTCTCCGACCAAAAGGTTGGCCTTGGCATCCGCAGCGTCGGATAGCAGCGCCGAATTGAGGCCGTGAAACCTGACGATGGACCCGTCCTCGAGCCTCTTTCCATCGTCGAGTATTTGAACCCACGCAAGCTCTTGGCAGGAAGTAGGGCACCCATATTCTTGAGCAAAGGCACGGTATTCTTTTAGCGCAGCCAGGAAATCCAAACTTGGGTCTTTCAGTTTGGCCTGAAGGCTTGCCAGACGCTCCTCTGCCGACATCTGGGGATTGCGTAGCGACTGATGAAGTTCCCAAAGCGATGAGAATTTAAAGACAGTCTTCTGGTTTACGTCGTGGTTGCCCGGCACCACAAATAGCGCTTCCGGATTGCTATTGGTCTTAGTTCGAACTTCCTCGAACCACAACTTGGCGCGCGCGAACTCATCGGAACTTCCATGGTAAGCAATGTCTCCCGTGACGAGGATCGCATCGAAGTTTGTCCGACCATCTATTCCAAGGTCGTCAAGCAGGGCTTGGCGAATCTTAAAATCCCGGTCAAATTGGGTGCCTGCATCCGCCGTTGTCATATGCAGGTCAGAGAGATGCAAAAAAGTCAGCATGGCTTGGGTGACACAAACTGTGTAAAATCGGCTCTTGGAGGAAATGCGGGAGTCAAGGAAAGTGAGTGCTCTCCTCTAGCGGTGTGCCGTAGTTGCGTGAGTTACTTTAGGAGTCGGAGGGCGGCATTTAGCGGAACGTTAGAGGGATGCTAGAGATTCACGGCTGGTCTGGAAGGCAAAAGGCGAACTCCCGCTGGCCCCCAAGGGATACACGGTGCTTACAACAGACGGCTCCAAAAACTTTGGGAAGCCGGCAAACCGGGCCGCCTCCCTTTTTCAGAGCAAAGGCTCGCCTTCGGAATTGCTGCGTTCAGCGTCCATGCACAGCCCTTCTTGAAACACTACCTCCAGCTCCACCTGCTCGTCCTGCTGCTCGCCACCACGGCGATCCTCGGCGAGCTGATCTCCCTGCCCGCGGCGGGGCTGGTGATCTGGCGGACCTTGTTTGCGTCGCTCGGCGCGGCGGCGTGGGTGACCTTGGTGCGGCGGCATTCTCTATGGCCCGGCAAGCGCGCGGCGCGGGCCTATCTCGGCATCGGCTTCGTCGTCGGGCTCCACTGGATCTGCTTCTTCGGCGCGGTAAAGCTCGCGAACATCTCCGTCTGCCTCGCTGGCATGGCGACGATCTCGCTGTTCACCGCCTTCACCGAGCCCCTGCTGGAGAAGCGGCGCATTCGCCCCTTTGAAGTGCTGCTCGGACTACTGGTCGTGGCCGGCATCGGCGTGGTCGCTGGCTTCGTCGGCAAGGAACACTTGTTAGGTCTTGGGGTCGCCTTGATCAGCGCCTTCCTCGCCTCGGTCTTCCCGGTGCTGAACCGCAAGCTGGTCACCGGCGGCAGCGACCCGCTGACGATGGTGGCCTGGGAAATGGCAGGAGCCCTCACCGCGGCCTTGCTGCTGTTCCCGTTCGTCAGCGGTGGCTTTTCGCTGGTCGCTTGGAAAACGCTGCTCGCGTGGAAAGGCCTCGATTGGCTGTGGCTGCTGCTCCTCGCCCTGGTGTGCACCGTATTCGCCCACGGCTTCCACATCAGCCTGCTGAAGCATCTCAGCGCCTACACGATGAACCTCGCGTTCAACTTCGAGCCGCTCTACGGCATCCTCGCCGCAGCCCTGTTCTTCGGCGAATACAAGGAACTCCACCCGCTCTTCTACGCCGGCCTCGCGACCATCCTGCTCGCGAACCTGCTTCACCCTCTAATGGTCCACCGCATCCGCCGGCGTCAGGTGTTAGACGAGACCTCGAACTCGGTCTCGTCCTCCTCCGGCTGAAAACCATCCTTCGCATCAAGGATGATCGTCTTTGACTGGAACAGGCGCTTTCCATCGGCGACCAGCTTCTGCTTGCCGCGCTCATACCAGCCCGGCTTCATCACTTGGAGGACCGGATCTCTCAGCCGCTTGCTGCTGCGCTTGGATTTCCACTCGATGTTGCACTCACCGAGCGCGGCATCGACGGCATCGAGAAACTTCCGGGCAACCTCCTCGGAGGGCGACGGGTCGAACTCAATCTTGAAGACGTAGCGCGATTCATCGCCATCCGGCTCCGCCTTGAAATGGGCAGCATTCAGTCCGTTGGCACCTGCGGCCTTTTCGATCGCCTCGATGAGATGGTTCACGCACACCTTCTCGCCGGTGAGATTGGTCATCCCCCGGCCCTTGCGGCGGAAGACGACGACCGGCGTATGGTGCCAGAGATCCACCACCTCGATGACGTCATTGATGTCGTAGCGGTAGAGTCCGCCGGTGGTGGTGATGATGACGTGATACTCCTTGCCCACCTCGAGTTCGTGGACACCGAGCGTGTTCCACTGCTCCGGGTTGTCGGGTTTATCCTCCACCTCTTCTGCTGGCACGAACTCGAAGAAATTCATGTGCACCGTGAGCACGCCGCCAGCGCCATTGTCAGAGACGGGAATGCTCATGCGGGCCTCGGAAGCGAGGAAGCCCATGTCACGCACCGGAATCATCCCGCGGCCGTCGGGATCGTACCACTCGGGAAAGCGTTCAACGTAAGAACCGACCGTGCCGCCTTTCCAGCAGCCGATGAGCGCCAGTTGCGGCCAGTAGTCGGCCGGCACCAGCTTCCCGCCGCGCGCCTGGCGGAAGTCTTCCAGCTGCTTCGCGCGCTCGGGATCGGGGCGGAGCTGTGGCGCGAGGATCTCGCGCAGCGATGACCTGATCTCGAACTCTTCACCCAGCGTGCCGTCGCGGATGTCGCGGATCAGCGGGTCGGCAAGCCGGTCGCCCATCTCGGCGAGCATGAGCACCGACGATGGATTTGCCGTTCCCAGAAAGCTCACGTTCTCCACCATGCCGAAACGCAGCAGCGCGTAGTACTCGGCATCATAGTCATCGATCTCGAAGAC
>Ga0307408_100002743_pt1 | contig 12225 bp, 10 predicted proteins | sample 322Cmetagenome_FD_202116 | JGI IMG/M metagenome (GOLD analysis project Ga0307408, IMG submission 202116) | Maize rhizosphere microbial communities from greenhouse at UC Davis, California, United States - 322HYB-C-3 | ecosystem: Host-associated > Plants > Roots > Rhizosphere > Soil | place... | reverse complement strand
CCAGCGGCACGCCGGGCATGCGCTTGATCTGCAGCGCCAGGCATTCGGAGGCGTTGCGCGCGGCGACGCCGGGCGGGTCGAAGGTTTGCAGCAGCACCAGGCTGCAGCGCAGCTCATCCAGTTCGATTTCCAGCTCGGGCGGCAGGCGCGCGTGGATTTCTTCCAGCGGCTCTTCCAGGTAGCCGTTGTCGTCCAGCGCGTCGATGATCAGCTCCATCAGTGCGCGGTCGCGCGGCTCCTGCAAGGTAACGCGCATCTGCTCGAGCAGGTGTTCGCGCAGCGTGCAGCCGGAAGCTTCCAGTTGCGGGCGGCTGTCTTCGTCGTCGGCGGATTTGCTGCCGGCGCTGGCACTCCAGTCGGTATCGTCGCTGCCGTTGCCGGCGTTTTCGTTGTCGCCGCCTTCATAGGCATCGGCTTCGCCGGCAGCGGCCGGCGCGTCGCCGCCCTCGCCCTGCGCACCTTCAGCCGAAGGCGCTGCGGGTGCTTCGGCGCCATTGCCGTTGCCCTGGCTGATGGCGCCATCGGCCAGCAGGCGCACCGAATGATCGAGCGGATCGTCAAGGCGCTCCAGCATGGGATTGTCGCCTAGCAGCTGTTCCAACTCCTGGTGCAGCTCCAGCGTGGACAGCTGCAGCAGGCGGATGGATTGTTGCAGCTGCGGCGTCAGCGCCAGGTGTTGCGAGGTTCGCAGTTGCAGTGTTTGTTTCATGGCCTTCGATTACATGCGGAAGTGTTCGCCGAGGTAGACGCGGCGCACGGATTCATTGGCAATGATGTCGTCCGGGCGGCCCGAGGCCAGCACCGAGCCCTGGTTGATGATGTAGGCGCGGTCGCAAATGCCGAGAGTCTCACGCACATTATGGTCGGTGATCAGGACACCGATATTGCGCTCCTTCAGGAAACGCACAATACGTTGGATTTCGATCACGGCAATCGGATCCACGCCGGCAAACGGTTCGTCCAGCAGCACGAAGCGCGGATTGGTCGCCAGGGCGCGCGCAATTTCCACGCGGCGGCGTTCGCCGCCGGACAGGGACAGGGCCGGGTTCTCGCGCAGCTTCTCAATCTGCAAGTCGGCCAGCAGCGCTTCCAGGCGCTGGTCGATCTCGGCCCTGGCGAGCGGCTTGCCATCGACTCTCTGGAGTTCCAGCACGGCACGGATATTTTCCTCTACAGTCAGCTTGCGGAATACCGAAGCTTCCTGCGGCAGATAGGACAGTCCCAGCGTGGCGCGCTTGTGGATCGGCAGGCTCGATACATCGGTGCCGCCGATATCGATGGTGCCGGCATCGGAGGCCACCAGGCCCACGATCATGTAGAACGAGGTGGTCTTGCCGGCGCCGTTGGGGCCGAGCAGGCCGACCACTTCGCCGCAGTCCACTTGCAGCGAAACGTCGTGCACTACCTGGCGTTTGCCATAGGACTTCTGGAGGCCGCGCACGACCAGCGTGCTGGCGCAGGTATTTGCTTGCATGCTTACTTCTTCTCCGCTGGCGGGGTGGTTGGCTGAGCTGCCGGCGGCGTGGCAGGCGGTTCGGTGCGCGTCGGCTGGATCACCATGGTGCCGCGGCCGCCGCCCGGCTTGCTCTCGCCGCTGGCGGTATTGCGCACGCTGAAGAATTCCTTGCGGCTGTCGTAGGAGATGAATTCGCCCTGCACTTCGTCGTTCTGCTTGCCGCCTTCCAGGCGGCGGATGGTGGCCTTGTTGAACATCTTCACCAGTTCAACCTGCTCCTCGTATTCGATACGCTCGGCATCGCCTTCCACCCACTGGTCGCCGGCGCCGTCGCGCTTCTGGCGGAAGGTGGCTTTCTTGCCGTCGCCGAACAAGGTCACCTGCTGGTAGCCTTCAGGCGTTTGCTTGACGAAAGCGCGTTCGGCGGTCATGGTCAGCGTGCCGCGGGTCAGCTTCACGCCGCCGGTCAGCACGGTCAACTGCTTGACGTCATCGATATCGAGCGAGCCGTAGCTGATATTGGTCGGCTTGTAGGAGTCGGCCTTCTCGGCCAGCGCCGGAGCCGCAACTCCCAGCAGCAAGGCTGCCGACAAGAGTAGTCGTTTCATAGTCATTCCTCAGTTATTGGTCGGCTGCCTTGGGCGGAATCTGCAGCGTGCCATTGCCGGCCAGGTGCATCTCGCGCGTCGCATTATTGGCACGCATGCTGTTGGCCGAGGCAGTCGTATTCCCCAGCCGCAGCTTCACCGGCCGGTCGGTTTCCATGCGGTCTTCATCCGGGAAGATCACCAGCTTGTCCGACTCCAGGTGCAGCAATTGCGAATCCGGCGACGCGGCGCGGTCGATCGTGACGTCGCCGTTCATGGTGACGCGGCTGTTGGCATCGTCCACGCGCGCGGTCTTGGCCACGATCTCCATCGGCGGCTTGTCGCCGGCCAGGCTGCGCACGCGCGGCTTGTCGACCTCGGAAGAATCGTCGATCGGACGATGCGTCAGCTTGTCGCCGGCGATGATATAGCTTGGCTTGCCCTCTTTCGTCATGCGCACGAAGGAGAAATTATGGATGATGTAATCCGGCTCGTTCAAGCGCTTGTCGGCCTGCATCTGTTCGTCGGCGCGGTTCAGCAGCTCAAGCAGGTAGAAACTGCCGAGCGCCGCCAGCAGCACAAAGATCATGCCGATCGAAAGGCGGAAACGGTGGGCGATCCTCTGGTTACGCATTGCCGGCTCCCTTACACCAGGAACTGGGCCATCACGCGGTCATAGCTGCCCGTTGCGTGCAGCACGAACTCGCAGGCCTCGCGCACCGCGCCGCGGCCGCCCGCCGCCTCGGTGATGTAATGGGAGCGCGCGTGCGCTTCCTTGCGACCGTTGGGTACGCTGACCGCGAAACCTACGCGGCTCAATAGCGGCAAGTCCACCACGTCGTCGCCGATGAAGGCAACCTGTTCTTCGGCCAGGCCCAGCTCGGCCAGCAGGGCCTTGAACGGGGTCAGCTTGTCGTGGCCGCCCTGGTGCACGTAGTCGATGCCCAGGTCCCTGGCGCGTGCCAGCACGATCGGCGTGCGCCGGGCGCTGATGATCGCGGTCTTGATGCCGGCTTCCTGCAGCAGCTTGATACCCAGGCCGTCGTGCACATTGAAGGTCTTGACCATTTCGCCTTCGGCGCCGTAGGCCAGGCTGCCGTCGGTCAGCACGCCGTCCACGTCGAAGATGAACAGGCGCACCTTGGCGGCGCGGGCAACGAGGTCTTCGCGTTTGAGCGTCATCAGATCACCTTGGCGCGGGTCAGGTCGTGGATGTGCAGCGCGCCAACCAGGGTGCCGTCCGGGTTCACCACCAGCATCTGGTTGATGCGGAATTCTTCCATTACCGCGACGGCGTCGACCGCCAGCTGGTCGGGACCGATGGTGCGCGGGTTCAGGTGCATCACGTCCCTGATGAGCACTTTGGTAAAGTCCTGCACCTTCTCGATCATGCGGCGCAGGTCGCCGTCGGTAAACACGCCGACCGGCTTGTTGTCGGCGTCGACAACGGCGGTCATGCCCATGCCTTTCTGGGTAATTTCGAGCAGCGCGTCCGGCAGGCGCGTATCCAGCCCCACGGCAGGGACGGCGCCATCCTTGCGCATCACGTCGCGCACATGCGTCAGCAGGCGGCGGCCCAGCGCGCCGCCCGGGTGGGAGCGGGCGAAATCCTCTTCCTTGAAGCCGCGCAGGTCCAGCAGCGCCACCGCGATCGCGTCGCCCAGCGCCAGCGTGACGGTGGTGGAAGCGGTCGGGGCCAGGTTCATCGGGCAGGCTTCCTTGGCGACCGACACGTCCAGGTGCACGTCGGACAGCTTGGCCAGGCTCGACGAAGGCTTGCCGGTCATGGCGATCACGTGGCCGCCCATGCGCTTGACCACCGGCAGGATGGCCATCAGTTCGGCCGCTTCGCCGGAATAGGAAATGGCGATCACCACGTCTTCCGGGGTCACCATGCCCAGGTCGCCGTGCGCCGCCTCGGCCGGATGCACGAACAGGGCCGGGGTGCCGGTCGAGGCCAGGGTGGCGGCAATCTTCTTGCCGATGTGACCGGACTTGCCGATACCCGAGACGACAACGCGACCTTTGCATTGCAGCAACAACGACACGGCCTGGCCCACAGTCTCGTCGTTGGCCAGGCGCGCGTTCAGCGCTGCCAGGGCCTCCGTTTCGATCTGCAGCGCCTCGCGCGCCAGTTCCAGGGCACGCGTTGCGGTCTTGGCATCAAAAGATTTCAGCATTGTTTTTTCATGGGTTACACTCATGCCCGAAGTATAGCCGAATTAGATAAGCAAAAAACTTGCCAGACAAAACAAACAACGGATGTTCTCCCCCCTTGAACTGACCCTTCTCCTTCTCGGCAGCGCCGTTCTTGGCGTGGTTGCCTTCCGCATGATGCACCTGCCGCAGATGCTGGGCTACCTGGCCGTCGGCATCCTGCTGGGCCCCCACGCCATGGGCTTGGCCGAGCAAAGCCATGCGACCGAGCTGCTGGGCGAATTCGGGGTGGTGTTCCTGATGTTCTCGATCGGCCTGGAGTTCTCCCTGCCCAAGCTGATGGCCATGCGCTCGATCGTGTTCGGGCTGGGCATGGCGCAGGTGGGGCTGACCATCGTCGCCACCATGCTGTTCGGCTGGCTCATCCACTTCCTGCTGCCGCCCTCGATCCAGCTTGGCTGGCAGGCGTCGTTTGCGCTGGGCGGCGCGCTGGCCATGTCGTCCACCGCCATTGTGGTCAAATTGCTCACGGAACGGCTGGAACTGGAAAGCGAACATGGCCGCAAGATCATCGGCATCCTGCTGTTCCAAGACCTGGCGGTGGTGCCGCTGCTGATCCTGATTCCGGCCCTGGCGCAGAACCCGGCCGACCTGCCCAGGACCCTGGGGCTGGCCGGACTGAAGGCGGCGGTGGTGCTGCTGCTGCTGCTGTTCGTGGGCCAGAAGGTGATGCGCAAGTGGTTCACCATCGTCGTGCTGCGCCGCTCGCAGGAACTGTTCATGCTCAACCTGCTGCTGGTGACGCTGGGCGCGGCCTGGATCACCGAGCAGGCCGGTTTGTCGATGGCGCTGGGCGCCTTCGTCGCCGGCATGCTGATCTCCGAGACCGAATACAAGCACCAGGTGGAAGAGGACATCAAGCCTTTTCGCGACGTGCTGCTTGGCTTGTTCTTCATCACCGTCGGCATGCTGCTCAATGCGCGCGTGGTGCTGGAAAACTGGTGGCTGGTGCTGGTGCTGCTGGCCGGGCCGGTGCTGCTCAAGTTCGCGCTGATCGCCGGCCTGGCCCGGCTGTTCGGCGCCTCCACCTCGACTGCCATGCGCACCGGCCTGGCGCTGGCCCAGGCCGGCGAATTCGGCTTCGTGCTGCTGAACGTGGTGGGCGGCATGAAGCTGGTCGATCCCTTCGTGGTGCAGGTGGTGCTGGCCTCGATGGTGCTGTCGATGCTGCTGGCGCCGTTCCTGATCGCACAGTCGGACAGGATCGTGCTGAAATTCTCCGCCAACGAGTGGATGATGCAGTCGCTGAACCTGACCAATATCGCGGCGCGCACGATGTCGGCGCAAAAGCACGTGATCGTGGCCGGCTTCGGCCGCTCGGGCCAGTCGCTGGCCACCCTGCTGAGCGAAGAGAAGATCCCTTACCAGGCGCTGGACCTCGACCCGTTGCGCGTGCAGGAGGCGCAGGCCGCCGGCGCCAGCGTATCCTATGGCGACGCGGCGCGGCGCGAGTCGCTGGTGGCCGCCGGCATCAAGCGCGCCTCGGCGGTGGTGATCACCTACGCCTCGACGCCTTCCGCCCTGAGGGTGCTGCACCTGGTGCACGAGCTGGCGCCGGAACTGCCCGTGATCGTCCGTTCGCACGACGACTCGGACCTGGACCGGCTGAAGGAGGCCGGCGCCGCCGAAGTGGTGCCGGAGCTGATGGAAGGCTCGCTGATGCTGGCTTCGCACGCGCTGGTGATGCTGGGCGTGCCGCTGCGGCGCGTGGTGCACCGCGTGCAGCGCGCGCGCGAAGAACGCTATGCCTCGCTGCGCGGCTACTTCCACGGCGCCAGCGACAGCGGCGAGGAGTCGGAAATGGTGCGCCTGCATTCCGTGCCGCTGGGCGAACAGGCCTCCTGTATCGGCAAGCGTGTGAAGGACCTGGGGCTGGACGAAACCGGCGCCGAGATTTCCGCCATCCGCCGTGGCAAGGTGCGCCTGGAGGCCGATGCCGGTACCACGCTGGAAGCCGGCGACGTGGTGGTGTTGCGCGGCACGGCAGAAGAAGTGGCGCGCGCCGAGAACGATTTGCTGGCTTGAAAACCGGTGAATCAGGCAGCGTAACGGATCACGCGGTTGCGGCCGCCTTCCTTGGCCTGATACAGCGCTTCGTCGGCCTGCTCGATCAGTTGCGTCGCCTGCTCCTCCGGCGACACGTCGCCCGGCACCTGCGCCAGGCTGGACACGCCCACCGAAGCGGTAATCGACACCTTCACGCCATGCGACAGCTCGATCATGCTGGCCGCGATCCCGGCGCGGATACGCTCGCCCACATAGGTCGCGCTTTCCAGGTCCGCATCGATCAGCAGGACCACGAACTCCTCGCCGCCGAAACGCGCCAGCGCGTCCGACAGCCGCAGTTCCGCCTTGATGCGGTTGGCCACCTCGCGCAGCACTTCGTCGCCGCCGCCGTGGCCGACGGTATCGTTGACGCGCTTGAAATGATCGATGTCGATATACATGAACGACACCGGGTAGGACTGGCGGCGCGCACGCGCAATTTCCTCGAGCAGGCGGCGATCCACGTAGCGGCGGTTGAAGACGCCGGTCAGTGCATCGGTCAGTCCCATGTACTTCAGCATTTCATTGGAGATCACGTTCTCCAGGCAGATGGCGATGATGGACGCCATGTGCTCGACAAAATCGGTGCCCAGGCTGGGCGAGAAGCGCGTCGGGTCGGCGCTGCCCAGGTTCAGCGAGCCAATCAGCCGCTTGTTGCGCATCAGCGGCACCACGCCCACGCTTTGCAGGCGCACGCCCGGCTGCGGGAACTGGCGGCCGTGCTTGTGCGCATCGAACATGCCAAGGTAGGGCTTGGGCGCCTGGCCCGGATCAAGCTCGAAAGCCAGGCTTTCCATATCGGGCACGAATACCAGGTTGGGGAAGTCCGCGAAATCGACGCCCAGCTTTTCCATTACGGTACGGATATCGTCGTCCACGTCGACCAGGGTCAGGGTCACCGCGTCCAGGTCGGAAATCACCGGCAGGGTGCGGAAAATGGTGCCGATCAGCTCTGGAAAGCTGGCCGCGCCGACAATTTCCAGGTCAAACGCCTGGTGGCGCATCATGATCGAGTGATTGCGTTCGGCCTGCTCGATCAGGTAGGCAAGGCGGGCGCGCAGCGACTGGTTTTCAGCTGCCAGTTCCGCCTGGGTGGACTGCTTGCCCGTGGTTTTCTGCGTGATCTCCATCGCCCTGCCGCCATTCACTACTAAAACGACAGTGTAACCTCGATTGGGTCCCCAACCGATAGTTTTATGCCATCACCTGTTGCGACGATTGCATTCATGCCGAAACAGATGCCGCCATCGACTTCCTCCTTGGCGCGGTAGCTTTGCAGGATGTCGAGCGGATCGGGGCCGAATTCGCCTGTGGACTGGTCGACCGACGGCATCGGGCAGCGCGCGCAAGGCTTGACCGGTTTCAGGACGGCGTCGCCGATGCGGAATTCCTCGGTGTAGTCCTCCTCGAAGGCCTCCAGGTCGCCCACCACCAGGTTGGGACGGAAGCGGTTCATCGGCAGGGGCTGGCGGCCCTGCTTGTGCAGCTTTTCGTTGAGGTCCTGCAGCGAGCCGGTGCCGACGACCAGGATCGGGTAGCCATCGGAGAACAGCGTCGGGTGCTGCTCGCCGTTGGTCCACTTGCCGCTGGTCAGGCGCTGGGCATTGGCGTGGAAACGCGCCAGGCGGCACTCGATACCGAGGAACTTGCTGAACCAGATGGCCGTGGTGTCATCGCAGTCGTAGGCCAGCACCGTGTCTTCCCATACCTGCACCTGCAGCGTCGGCGCGCTGTCCGGATCGGGCAGGCCGAGGGGGATTTCCAGCTGCAGCATGCCGGGCGCGCGCAGCTCCATGGTTTCCGATTTCAGGCGCGGCACAATCAGCGCCATGCGCGGATGGTCGCGCTGGGTCAGCGCCACGCCGCTCATATCGACCAGCATCCACTCGCGGTCGTAGATTTGTTCGGTCATCAGGCCGGCGCGGGTCAGGGTCGCGTGCTTGAGCGACAGGCCGGCACAGGACTTGATCGGGTAAAGGGTCAGTTCGGAGATGAAGGGCATAGTGCCCGTGAGTATGGCAGAAAAAACTTCGCCGCGCGGGGCGCGGCGAATCGGAACGTTTAGGCTTCAGCTTTCGGTTTCTTCGGCAGCTTGCTGCGCGCGGATGGCTTGTGCGTGCCCGGTTTCCTGGCGCGCTTTGGCGCCGCAGGCTTGGCTTCCGCCGACGCTTCGGCTGGCAGCGCTTCCACGGCCGCCGCTTCTGCCACCACCGCAGCCGACTCCAGCGCGCCTTCCGCCTGCTGCACCGCTTCCGTCGCATCGGCGGCGGCCTGCGCTACCTTGCTGCCGCGCGAGCTGGCCTTCTTGGCCGCAGGCTTCTTGGCAGCAGCGCGCGTGCGCTTGGCCGGCGCTTCGGCAGGCGCTTCCACCACTGGCGCAACCTCCTCCACCACCGCCACGGCGGCGACTTCGGCATCGGCCGGCACTTCGACCGCTTCGCCAGCGGCATGAACAGGAACCGCTTCGCCCTCGCCACGGCGGCCACGGCCACCCCGGCTGCCGCGGTTGCGGCGGCCATCCCGGCCTTCGCGCTCGTGGCGTGCTTCGCCTGGCGCTGCCGCCTCCTCGGCGCCTTCCGCCGCGTCGGCAGCAGGATCGGCCATGACGGCTGCCTCCTGCTCGGCCGGCGCTTCAACTACTGGCAGCACAACCGGCTGGCTGCTGCGGTACACGTACGCGCCCGACTTTTCATCGCGGCCGAATTCCAGCAGGCCGCGCGCCTTCATTTCTTCCAGCAGGTTGCCGAAGGTACGGAAACCGTAGTACGACTCGCTGAAGTCCGGCTTGCGGCGTTTGATCGCTTCCTTCAGCACGGAAGCCCAGATCTTGCCCTCGCCGCGTTCGGCTGCCAGCGCATCGAACGTGGTGTAGGCGATCTCGACGCACTGGTTGCGGCGCTTGTCCATTTCTTCGCGGCGGCGCTTCTCTTCTTCCGGCGAGCGCTTGGGCTGCTGCTCGCGGTCATTGCGCGTTGCCTGGCGCTGGCGGCGCGATTCGCGCACCAGGTCGTCGTAGAAAATGAACTCGTCGCAGTTGGCCACCAGCAGGTCGGAAGTCGAATCCTTCACGCCCACGCCGATCACGCGCTTGGCGTTCTCGCGCAGCTTGGAAACAAGCGGCGAGAAGTCGGAGTCGCCTGAAATGATGACAAAGGTGTTGACGTGGGATTTGGTGTAGCACAGGTCCAGCGCATCGACCACCATGCGGATGTCGGCGGAATTCTTGCCGGACAGGCGCACGTGCGGAATTTCAATCAGTTCGAAATTCGCCTCGTGCATCGGGGCCTTGAAGCCCTTGTAGCGGTCCCAGTCGCAGTACGCCTTCTTGACCACGATGCTGCCCTTCAGCAGCAGGCGTTCCAGCACGGGCTTGATGTCGAATTTCTCGTAGTTGGCGTCGCGGACGCCCAGTGCGACGTTTTCGAAGTCGCAGAACAGTGCCATGCTGGCGTTTTCGTTGGGTGAGGCCATTTTCTTTACTGGAAGCTGTGCACAATCCAACGATTATACTATTTCGCCAACATTGACCCGGGAGACAACCGAATGAAACGCTTGCTGATCGCCGCCGCCACTGCCTTCATGATGCACAGCGCCCTGGCGGCCGACCCGGACGGCGACTTCCGCCGGCAGGTCAACGCCTTCGTCGACGCCTGGCACGACGACGCAGCCAACACGCGTCCCGACTACTGGGACAAGTTCACGCCGGACGCTGTGTTCATCGGCACCGACAAGAGCGAAGTGTGGAGCTACGCGGAATTCAAGGCCTGGGCCAAGCGCTTCTGGGACCGCAAGAAGGCGTGGAGCTTCACCGCGCAAAAGCGCAATGTCTACTTCTCGCCGGATAAGAAATACGTGTGGTTCGACGAACAGCTCAACACGCAGATGGGGACTTGCCAGGCCAGCGGTGTACTGGTCAACACCGGCAAGGGCTTCAAGATCGAGCACTACCAGCTATCGCTGGCAGTGCCCAATCCGCTGATGGACAGCTTTAGCAAAGCCATCCGTGAGCATGAAGCTGCCCAGCTTACGGGCCGACAGCAATGATCGCCATCAGGGGATCATCAGTCAGGCCGATCAGCATCATGCCGTCCGCCGATACCACCATCTGGTTGTCCCTGAGCGCGCGAGCGTAGCCCGCAAATTTGAATTGCTTCAATTGCGCGCCGCTGCTGTCATGCACCCAGACATCGGCGGCGCTATACCAGCCTGAAATGCCGCAGTACACCCGTCCAAAACTGTCAACTTCAACATTGTTTGGATAGGAGTCGCCGCCTGGCAGGCTGCCGGCACTGCCCATATTGGCGGCATTGGCTGCCGCGCAACGGTAAGGATAACCATTGGCGGTATAGAAACGGCTTCCATCCAGGCCAGCTGCAATATCGCGGCCATTCTCTCCGCCACTAAAGCTGCCCACGTACGCCATGTGAAGAGTGCCGCCAGCGATGGCAGTAAAGTCGATGTCGTAGGCGCGCGCGGTCGACGGGCTGATGCCCTCATTCTGCACATACAGGCGTTTGCCATCGCGGGTCGCAGTCATGAAGCCGCCTTCCACCTGCATTGACAGGGCCTGGCCATTGGAAACCTTCAAGGCTTCGCCCTTGCTTGTGATCAGGATTTCTGCACCATTGGGGCGGACCGACACCAGGTGTCCGGATGTTCCCAAGTCGCTGCGCTGGTTCAAGTTGCCTTGCTTTGCCAGGGTGCTGGCGTTCAGCACAACAATATTGCGGTTGGTGGCGTCATAGACATACAGGCGCTCGCCGTTCTGGCTGACTGCCATGCCGCCCAGCGACACGCCCAGCGCGGCAGTCGTCACTTTCTGGCCGGTGTAGACGTTGTAAACATCAAGCGAGGTGCCGCCATTGTGCGCATACACGAGCGGGCGAATCGCGTCGGCGATCACCTTGGTGTAGTTGGTGTTGATCACCGTTTGGGCGGATGGCGGCGTGCTGCCCTTCCACAAGGCGACACGGATCACTTCCGGAGCGCTCACGCCAACGGCACTGGTCGACAGGGTCACCGTGGCGTAGCTTGTCGCGTCGCTTGGAAGCGCGGCAGGGTTGCCGGTCAGCGTCAACTGATTGCCGGAGCGCGAGACATTCAGCCAGGCCTGGTCGGAGCTGGCCGTCCAGGCAGTATTGGCTGCAAAATTGTCCCGTACCGTCACGGTGCGGGTCAGGCGCGACCAGCCGGGGACCGAGACCATTGCCACCCCGGTTTCGGAAGGCAGGAGCTTTTGCTGGTCGCGATAAATGGCCACGGTGATAGGCTTCACTACGGTGTCACCGTTAACCTGCAGCGTCGCATTGATTACTGCGGTGGAGCTGCCCACCGGAGCGTTGTTCAGGTTTGGCGTGAATTCGACCACGGTTCCAGTCTGGTTGGCAAGACCGCTCCGTGCCGATACATTGAGCCACGCCGGCAACGTGCCGAACGCCCACGGCCAGCTGTACCATTTGGTGTTGGTTTGCAACGGTACCTGAACGACGCGCGCTTCGCGACCGGTGTCGCCGCCCAGGTAGATCGTGTTGGGAGGAACGTAAAATTCCGGCTTGACGAGGTTCAGTTCGACGCTCAGGTTGCGATCCTTCCCGGTCGGCGATTTGAGGGTCAGGTGACCGGTGTGCTGGCCGCTCGGCAGGGAACCCTTGGAGGGATCGACGCCCAATCCCAGTTGCCCAGGCAACGTGCCGCTGGTCGGCGTAGCGCTCAGCCACGCGACATTGCTGTCCGCAGACCAGGTACCGCCGCCATCGAGGTTGAAGCTGACCTGCTGCGGGTCGATCGGCGCGCCGTTGACCGCAGTGAAGACAAAGCCCGTATTGCTGACGCTGAAGCTTGGCGCAATCGTGGTCAGGCTGGTATCGAGCACGACGCGCTGGCCATCTGCGGTGGTGACCTCAATGGAGCCGGCCTGGA
>Ga0307408_100002741_pt1 | contig 12226 bp, 1 predicted proteins | sample 322Cmetagenome_FD_202116 | JGI IMG/M metagenome (GOLD analysis project Ga0307408, IMG submission 202116) | Maize rhizosphere microbial communities from greenhouse at UC Davis, California, United States - 322HYB-C-3 | ecosystem: Host-associated > Plants > Roots > Rhizosphere > Soil | place: USA... | reverse complement strand
CCCTCTCATTCGGATAATTTGAATTCTTTAAGGCGGACTAAAGGTGATCTCAGGCCGCTGCTGGCGCACGGCGGTCAGTGCCGGTCAAAAGCTCGCATTGAGATTGAACCCAAAGGTGGTCCTGGCCGTGCGATACCCCTCCGGCTTGCTGATGGGCGCCCCCATGAAGAAGTCATAGCTCAGCTTGCTCCACTGCCCCCGCACGCCAATAACTGCACCCGCCAGGCTGCGGCCCAGCAGGTCCACCGTCGAGCGCCCGCCGACATGCCCGTAGTCGGCGCCGACATACAGCTCCGCCCCGCTCTGGCCCATGGCCCACCCGATGTCGTTGCGGATCAGCCAGCCCCGCTCGCCCATCAGGCTCGTCTCGCCATCGAAGCCGCGCACCGTGTAGCGCCCGCCAATCGAAAACCGGTCCTGCGGCGTCAACGGCGTGCGGTTCCACTGCGCGCGGATCAGGCCCGAATAGCGCAGCTTCTGCGCACCCAGCTTGAACGGCGCATTCAGGCTCACCTCGGCCGTGTACAGCTTCATGCGCGAAGTGCCTTCGCCAAATTCTTCTTCCGGCGCCGCAATGGAACCGAAGCCGCCCGTTCCGTGCTTGACCGCCAGCGTCCCCTCCAGCGTGGCCTCGCCGATAAACTCCTTGTGATTGAGGCCGAGCTCCCAGCCACCCACCACGCGGTGCTGCACGTCGACTTCGGTGTCGTCCACGAAGTTGCGCGACTCGCGCCGGAAGCCCTTGAGCGCCAGCGTGGTCTTGCGGCTCTGGTCGCGGTACAGCAGGCGCGAGAGCTTGACCTCGGCGTTGTTGGTCTTGCCCGCATACACATAGTCCTGGTTCAGCCCGGCCACGCTCTGGTGGTATTGGCTGTTCGAGGCCGTGAACCCCAGCATCCAGTAGCCGTAGGGCAGCGAGTAATGCACCGTCTGGCCCTCGGTGCCATAGCTCGGCTCCGAGAGAAAGTGGCTGTTGATGCTGTGGTTGGCGCTCAGGTAGAACAGGTCGTTCAACCCGAAGGGGTTGTCCACCGACACCGTGGCACCGGCCTGGTAGCGGCCCGTGGCCTTGGTGCCGCTGTCGTCCAAGTTCAGCGTGAGGCGCACCTTGCGCGTCTGCACGTACTTGACCACCAGGTCGCTGTCGCCCGGCCTGGCGTTGGGCGCGGTCGAGGGCTCGATCTGGATGTCGGCCTCGGCCGTGGGCGCGCGCTTGAGGTTCTCCAGGCCCTGCTCGATGTCGCGCAGGTTCAGCAGGTCGCCGGGCCGGGCCGGAATGGCCGAGCCCAGCAACGGGGAACTGCCCAGCAGCGTGGGCGAAGAATCCGGCGTCAGGCGGATGGCCGCGATGCGCCCGGGCACCAGCGAGAGGGTCAGGGTGCCGGTGGACAGGTCCTGCGGCGCGGCGAGCACGCGGGTGGTGACGAAGCCGCGCGCGATGGCTGCCTGCTGGGCGCGTGCGAGCACCACGTTCACGCCTGCGGTGCCCAGGCAGCGGCCGAGGGGGGAATCGTTGCCCTCGGGGCCCGAAAGATCAGAAACCGCCCACTGGAATAATTCGGCCTGCTCGCCGGCCAAGAGCACGCGGTCGATCCGAAAGCATGGCGCTTCGGATTCGGGAATGCGTGCTACCGGTGCAGGCGGTGCTGCCTGCGGGCGCTGGTCGACGGTGCGCTCGTTCTGCTCGCGCAGGGCGCGTTCGCGTTCCTGCTGGCGTTGCTGTTCGACGAAGGGCTGCGGAGTTGTTGGCGTTTGCTGGGCCTGCGCTAGCAACGGCCCGCCCAGCAGCACCCCAGCCAGTATGGTGCGTGGATTCGTTTTCAATTTCTCCCTCCGATGTCCTTTTATCCGCACTGTATACGGGAGTTCTAACGCTGCTGAATCGTTCTATAAGGCTCCAGCTCCTCCACCAACTCGACGTGAGAGTTGGTCAATGCGACTGACGCAATCTCTGGCAAATACTTCATCAAGGCCGCGATTTTCTCAAAAACTCTGACCCGGAAATTCGTAAAGCTTTTTTGCCGCAATGCAACGAAGGGGTGGCAGCAAATGCTTATGGATCGCAATTCAACTTATTTCTCGTTTTGTCAAAATCCTCCGCACTTTCCATCCGAACTTCCGTCGGAGTTGCAAGCCTAGCGCTCACCGATCTGCCCATCCAATTTATTATCTTCCCGCGAGATTGTGATTTTCCGCACACAGAGCAAAGCCAAAAAATCCCTCCCGAATAAGCTTCCGCATAGAGGGGGGCAGATCCGCAACTGGCGCACGGGATAGAGCTTTTAACGGCAAGAAGTGTCTCTAGCGCATCACGCAATCGACGCGCGGCTGCGTCCTGAGGACGCTGTTTGGGAAGTGGTAATGTCAATGCTCGAACCATTGCCGACTCATCTACAGTGCAGGCCTCAGCAGGCTCGATGTATTCTTCACAATTCAAAGAGGCAAGAGATTCCAATTGATAATTTGACTTGCCCAATAATTCTTGATATCGAATGCACCAATCAGAACAAACTCTGAACAACTTCATCTTGCTTGAATCTGCGGCAGAAATTTGAGCGGTCAATTCACGCCATGCCGAAAAAATATTCATTATCAGTAGCCCCTTACAGGGAAGGCAGTAATTAGATTGCCAGCGCGATCAGTAAATATGCGCATAATACTAGTTGGTATACCGCCTTCCGCCAAGCTTGTAAGTCCAATATTTCTTCCTGTATCTACAACGCGCAAGAAGGTGCCGTCTCCTAACGCCATGACAGGTGACTTCACAACACTTGATTCTTGTAAAAGGCCTCGTAGTTCATCGGAAGTGATAGTAAAGGCTGATCGGTGGTTCGCCAGCTGAACGCCGATATGCTGCTCCACTACGTGTTCAAAACCTGCGCTGACAGGCTGGCCGGTCCCACGAAGAGGCGTGGTTTGTGTCCGTCCGTTTGCGACGTTAATTCGAGACGATACACGTCCGGGGACTTGCCCGAGAGCAGGAATTCCTTGCTCCAACGCGAACCGTGCTTCAGCTTCGGCCACGGCGGCAACGCGCATCTCTTGCACAGCTCTATAGACAGTCGATCCCAGGGGAACAGCTGCAGCCAAGCCACTAACAAATCGTTCTACGTTCGACAGCTCTCGCCCGGAGAGACTCTCACCCGTCGCCGCCATGTACAGACCAGTCACAGTGCCATAAACAGGCAACAGCAATAGCAAGGACTCGCTAAGGCGAACTGCTTGCTCAGTAGTGAGCGCAGAATTTCGATTGATCGCGATTAGGTTGGCGGCTGTCTCGAGCTGAAACAGCTGCCTGTCGATGCGTTGGAAATCCGCGAGCGTGCATTTTTGGCCACACTCGTTCAACAGCCTCGCATTCTCTTGTGAGACCGCTCGTCGCACCCCTGCAAACGGACTGTGACTCACATAGTTCTGAGCGGTATTGACGGACGCTGCTGCGCCTGCAACGCTGCCCGTCGCTGCACCTAGCGCCAATCCCGCGACCTGCGTCAGCGCGACTCGAACCGCCTCGGGCAAGCCCATGCCCGCAATCATTTCTCCGATTTCCGGAAGCGCCGTCGCGCTCAATAGCGAGCCTGCAGCTCCCGACAGATTGCCGGTCAGAAACCCGATAGCCGTATGGAGCGCCACACGATACTCGCCACCCTCGTCCCACTTCCGTGCTTCTTCTTCATTGAGACCCTGCCGTGCGAGGACGGCCTGCCGATCTGCGTACGTCGCCGCCGCCGTCGTTGCCTCACGGCCAAATGCAGCTGTGATCTGAATCTGCGCCTGCACGTCGCGCATGGCCTGCGCGCCATCGGTCGCCTGCAGCGCATTGGTGGTGTCTAAGCCGGTGCGCACCTCCGTGTTGCCTGCGATGCCCGAGATGCCGCTTCGCGTGGTGCTGGATTCGTTGATGTCATTGCTGCCGATTCCAGCGCCTCCAGAGCCTGTCCCCGCAGTGCTCGTGCTGACGCTGATGCTGTAGCCACTGCCTTTGAAGGTGTCGTGGTTGACCAAGTCGGTCATCGTCAGACTGCCGGTTGTGAAGCGGTTCTGGCTTCCACTTACTGCGATATCGGTACTGCTGATCACCCCGCCGACGAGATTGGTGTTGCCCGCCACGTTGACACCGAAACCGCCGTCACCCGCCAGGAACCCGCTTTGCTGTGTCGCGCTCGCGAAGTCGCCGTCCCCGCGCATGCTGTGGGCATTCACGCTGACGCTGCTGTCGCCAACGCACCACCACACGCAGATGGTGGCATTGAAACCCCCACCGCTGTTCTGGCTGTGGTACGTGCTGGTGTCCTGCAATGTCTCGATGTGCAGGTTGCCGCCCACGTCCGCGTTGATACGTTCGCCCGACACCGTGGCGCCACGAACGGTGGTGTCGCCGCCGCTGGCGATGTTGACCTGCTGGCCTGCATTGATCGTGGTGTTCGTCCATGCGCCGTCCGTGCCATTGTCGCGCCCGCTCTGGCTTCCCGCGGCCACCTCGATTGTGAAGCCGTTGCTAGACCCAAAGGTGTAGCCCACGCCGATGCTCGCGTTGCTGCTGTGGCTGGTGGAACTCTGCTCTTGGGTGTTCGCCGCCGCCTCGAGCCTGATGTTGTTGTCCGCCGAGAGATTGACATTTTTGCCGGCGTCGATCTCGCTGCCTCGTATGAGGATGTTGGAATCCCGTCCGCCGCCAGTGGCGGTGATGGTGACATTGCCGCCCGCCTGCAGGCGCGAGCCGGCCGAGGTGTCGCTGCTCTGACTGCTGGTGGACTCGCTGGAACTGCTGCCCAAGGTCAAAGTGGCGCCCATGCTGACGGCGCCGGTTCCTGTGTTCGTAGCGGCGGCCTTGGAGACATCCTGATATGCCGAGTAGCCGCTGAGCCCCATGCTCGCCGCACCCAATGCTTGCATGCGGGCATCTTGGGTATCGCCCATCGCCTGGGTGGTCTCCCCAAGGTTCCGAAGCAGGTCGAGCAGCGGTGCCTTGATCCCCAGCGTGATGCCGCCCTGCGAGAAGCTCTGCGTGCTTTCGCTGCGGCTTGTCTCGCGCGCCTCGACGATTTGGACGTCCCGGGCCTGGATGTCGATGTCACCGCCTGGGGCGATCACATCGCTGCCCACCTGGCTGTAGCGGTTGCCGGCGGTGATGGTGACATTGCCCGAGATCGCCCCGACGGTGCTGCCCACGGCCGTGCTCTCGTTGCGGTTGCTGGTGCTGCGCATGTCCTGGTGGCCCCAGGTCCATCCCGAGTTCGCATCGAACATGCCGCTCTTGGATTCCTCGCGGACATACTGGCTGTCGCGCGTCTGTGTCGCGGCCTCGATGGTGATGTTGTTATCAGCCCAGAGCTCGGTGCCTTTGTCGCTCACCACGTTCGAGCCGCGGATGCGGATGTCGTTGCCGGCATCCAGCACCACGGTCTTGCCGCCCAGGCTGCTGCCGATGACGCCGGTCGATCCATAGGTGCCGCGCTCCATGCTGCTGTCGCTGCCCCAGAAGCCACTTTCTTCGGTGCGGCGCCCCGCATTGAGCACTGAGGTCGACTGGCCCGCATCGATGGTGATGTCGCGTTTGGCGGCCACCTCCAGCGCGCCCTCGGCGCTGTTGACGGTGGCCGCGCGCGCGTTGACATCCCGCCCGGCGTGCAGGCTGATGTCTCCGCTGGTCTCGATGCGGGTGCCGACTTCCTGTGTGCTGCTTTCGGCGCGGTAGTTGCCGGCGTCCCGGACCGTGGCATCGTGCCTGGCGGTGGTGACAGTGCCCAGATTCAGGTCACGGCCCGCGCCGATCTCGGTCGTGCCTTCCTTGCCGCTGTTGGCGACGAGCGCGCCAATCAGGTTGACGTCGCGCCCGGCCGAAGCCACCAGCACGCCCTTGGAGTCGCTCACGTAGAGGCCGGCCACCCGGTCGACGATGGTGGCACCGCGCAGGCTCGCCGCCCCGGGCGCGAAGTCCAGCGCCAGCGCGCCGGTGCTGGTCGTGGTGCGCACGTTGATGTCGCGGCCCGCCTCGATCTTGAGCTGACTGGCCGCGTCGATCGTGCCGCCGATGTTGTTCAGGTCGGTCCGGGCCTTGAGGTCGAGGCTGCCGCCAGAGATGCGGCCGTTCAGGTTCTGGATGTTCTCCGCCGTGATGCTGACGGTCTTGCGCCCGGCAACGGTGCCGCTGTTGACGAGGTCGCCATCGAGCTTGATGTTGACCTCCTTGCCGGCCAGCAAGGCGCCCGAGCCATCGATGTCGCCGTTCTTCACGCGCACGTAGACCTGCGGCACCAGCACGCGCTGGGTGTTGCCGTCCGGCAGCGTGACGGTCTGCTCCACCAACCAGACGATGTCGCTGGTCAACTGCGCCATCTGGGCGTTGCTCAGCGCGATGCCGGGCCGCAGCCCGTACTGGCGCGCAAAGGTAAGCCCTGCATCCATCAGCGCGGTGTACTGCGCTTCATCGCTGTCGTAGCCGTCCAGGTAGCGGTGGCCCGTCAGTTGCGCCACCTGCTCGCGGATCAGGCGCTGCTCGTAGAAGCCGTCACCCAGCCGCTTGAGGGTGTTGTTGGGGTCTTGGCCCAGGTTGTTCAGCAGGTAGTCGCTGCTGAGCCAGTTGCGCTGGTTCGCAAAACGCGGATCGGTTTCGATCAGATAGCGACTCGAAGCCTCCGCATGCGTGCGGAACAGGCTGGCGGTGGGCACGGTCAGGCCCGGCAAGGTGGTGCGCACGACCTGTGTGGTCCCGGAACTGGACGCCAGGTTCACCTCGATGATTGAATGGACGACGGGGCCCGCTGCGCCGCCCGAGCCTGCGTCCGGCGTGTTTACCGCAGTACCAGGCCCGCCAGGTGCGCCCGAGGGGCTGCCGGGGGTGACGCCGCTGGCGCTGGCGACGCCCTGGTTGGTGTGGCCAGGCGCGAGCGTGCCGGTGGATCCACCGCTGCCCACCACCGTCACGTTGCCCTCTTGCCGTGCCGCAGCCAGGGTCACCGTGGTGGGAACGCTGGTGTTGTAGGGGGTGACCTGCGTGGGGTCGCCCACCCCAGCCTGGAAATGCTGCCAGCCGGTGCGTGTCTGCGCACCCGAGACCTCCACGTTCTTGTTGGTGATGGTGCCGCCGGTGACGTTCAGCGCCTTGCCGGCAAGGATCTGGCTCATGTCGTTGGTGCCGCTGCCTACGGCAATGTCCATCTTGCCGCCAGCGATGATCCGGCCGGGCGATGAGGTCTGCAGCACCGGGGTGGTGGTCGCCTCGGTGTAGACCCAGGCGTAATAGGAGCGTGCGTAGTTCTCGTATACGTCGCGCATGAAGGCCTCGGTCGCGGCGTCCAGGCGCTTGTGCGCGTCGAGGTACGCGGCCCGCTCGGCGTCATTGGCCGGAGTGTCTGTGGCCGGCGGCATCACGCCGAAAGTGGCCCAGATCGGATCGGTGCGGGAGTACCAGGCACCCGGCTCCGTATAGGACTCGGTCTGATCGATGTTTATCTGCCGGGTGCCGTGCAGGTCGCTGCTGTTGCGCGGTGGGTTCGCGTAGTAGGACCTGTACCAAGACAGCGGATAGTTGGCGGACGGCACCAGAATGCCGGCAAACGGGCCGGCGACAGGGCCCGCCGCGTAGCTGACGAAGCTGGGCCACAGAACCCCGTTCATGTGCGCGAAGTCGAAGTTGGGCCCGCCCACACTCACAAAGACCAGTTGGCTGGCGTCGTAGCGCGTTGCGCTGCCGGGCAGTGCGTATTCCGTGTGCTGCTTGCCGTCGGAGGTGGTCTGCGTCGTCCAGGTCACGCCACCGTTGGTGTTGTTCAGGACATTCGCCTTGATGCCCATGTCCTGAACCGCCTCGATGGTCGCGGCATGGTTGTTCAATGCGTTGGCCGCGCCGCTGTCCGCAGCGTCGGCCTTGCCGTCCACCAGCTTGCCGCCGATGTAGAGGTTTCCGGCGCTGAGGATCAGGGCGCCATTGCTGTTGTTGATGGTGCCGGCGCCGATGTCGAGGCGGGTGCGCGCCGCGATGGTCCCGGCCGAGGCCACACCGTTGACCGTTTCCGCGCCGTTATTGAGCGTGCCGGCACCGATCGCGACCCAGTCGCCATAGATGCGGCCGGTGCCCAGGTTGTCCAGCGTGCCGGCGTTGATGCGGCTGGTGCCGCCGTCGATCACACCACGGTTGGTCAGTGTGCCGCTGGCATTCAGCGTGGTGGTCTTGCCCTGGATGTCGCCCGTGGCTTTGTTGTCGATATCCCTCGCGGCGAGCGTCAGATCGTTGCCGGCGGCCAGCTTGCCGCTGTTGGTGATGTCGCCCGTCGTTGAGATGGTCAGGTTGCGGTTCGCGACGGTCTCGCTGCCTGCGGCAAAGGCGATGTCGCGGGTGACCGTCAGCGTCATGTCCTGCAGCGACAGCAGCTTGCCGTCCCAACTGACCGAGCCCGCATCGAGGACGACGTTCTCGCCGCCGACCAGGGTGCCGCCGGTGTTGAGCACCGACAGGGTCTTGGTCGCAGCGGGATCCTTGACGGTGAGCACCTTGCCGGCAGACACCAGGCCGGCGCTGTTGTCGATGGTCCCGCTGCTGCTCAGCGTGGTGTTCTGATCGGCGCGGATTGCGCCGGATGTATTGACGATGGACTGCGCCGCGATGTCGACGTCCTGGCCTTCGATGCCTTGCTCCGTCCCTTGGGTGCTGCTGTTGACGATGCTCGCGGCATTGAGCGTCGTGGTGGCCGCCGAGCGGATCAGGCCCGTGGTATTGGTCAACGTTCCCGCATTGATGCCGAGGTTGCCCACCGCCAGCGTCTCGCCGCCGGTGTTGTCGTATGCGGCGCCATGGGTATTGAGCGTCACGGTGGACTGCCCGAGCACCTGGCCTTCGCCCGTGTTGGAAAAGGCCTGCGTATTGGCGACCAGTGCGTTCTTTGCGCCGATGAAACCGGCCGTGTTGGTGACCTTCCCTGCCGTCAGGGTCAGCGTGTCGCCGCTGGCAATGCCGCCTTGGCCCGAGGTATAGCCTGCTGCATTGGTGTTGCTGAGCACGTTGCCATTCGTGTGAATGGTCATCGCACCACCGGACTGGATCAGGCCCGTATCGTTGTTCAGCGCACCCGAGTTCACATCCACGGTGGTGGTCGCCGCCAGCGTGCCCTTCTTGCTGTTGTCCAGTGCATTGCCTTGCGTGTCGACCGACAGGCTGTCGCCGAAGACCTTGCCGCCGACATTGCTCAGGCCGCTGTTGACCAGCGTGGTCGCGGCGCCGGCCTGCAAGATGCCGCCGTTGTTCGTCGTTGCGCCTTGGGTCTCAATGCCCAGATTGCCATTCACTGCGGCAACTACGCCGCCGCCGCTGTTGTCCAGCGTCCCGGCTTCCAGCGTGGTGTTGCCGTTGGCGGCCAGCGTGCCGCCGACGTTGGTTGCGGCAGCGTCCACCTTGACGTTCAAGTTCCCTACGGCAGTGATGCTGCCCAGCGTGTCATTGTTCAGGCTTCCAGCAATCACGGTGGCGTTGCCGCCCGAACTGATCGCGCCCTTGTTGCTGTTGTCGAGCAGGCCGCCCACGGTCAGGGCGAGGTCGGAGGTCCCGGCCGCACGGAGGGTGCCGGCCTGGTTCGCCAGGCTGCCGGCTGCGATGTTGGCGTTGCCGTTGCTGGCCATCGTACCGCCGCTGTTGTCCAGCGCGCCCACCACCGTGATGCGCGTGGCATCGGTGCCGGTCTGCACGATCTGGGCGCCGGTGCGGTTGCCGAGCGAGCCAGCGTCGATGGTGATCTGCCTGGCGCTGGTCGCGGCCTTGGCGCCGTCTTGGTTGAAGGCGCTCGACATGGCGACCACCAGCGCGTTGTTCGTGGTGATCTGACCATCGGTGCCGCTGTAGTTGCCGCCTGCGATGTTCAGGGTGCCGGTGCCGGCATGCTCGATCTTGCCGCTGTTGTTGGTAATGCTCGCGCCAGCCAGGCTCAGGTCCTGCGCGTTGCTCGCGATGCGTCCGCCGTCGTTGTTCAGGGCGCCGCTGGTGGCGATGGTCGTCGCCCCGGTGCCGGTCTGCACGATCTCGCCGCCGTTCGTGTTGGCGATGTTCGAGACGTTCAGGTCCAGCTGGCCGGCATTGAGCGTGCCCGCATTGTTGACCAGCGTCTGGCCAAGCTGTGCGTTGGCGGTGATGCGCAAGGTGCCCGGCGTCACGATCTCGGCTTGGCTGCCGGTGACCAAATTGCCCTGCATGGCCGTGACCGCGATGTTCGCCGCGCTGGTCTGGCTGGCCGAGAGATCGACACTCGCGCCCTGCAGCGTGGCGTTGCCGGCCGCAAGGTTGGTGCCGCTGGCGACCAGGGCGCCGCTCGTGGCCACCACCAGGTCGCCCGCTGCGCCAAGCTTGCCGTCGCTCTGGATGCCCGCGCCGAGCACGCCGGTGGTGCCGCTTTGCAGGCTGCCTGCGGCCACCGTCGTGTGCCGCCCTGCCGTGATGCTGCCGTCGTTGGCGAGCGCCCCGCCGACCGCGACACTCACATCGTTCGCGCCGCGCAGGCTGGCGCCATTGGCGTTGACGAGTGAACCCGCCTGCACCTTCAGGTCCGTGGCCGCGCCGATCGTGCCGCCGCTGCCGTTGGTCAACTGGTTGATCACCGCCAACTGCACCCCGGCCTGCGCCGACTGGATGCTGCCCTGGGTGTTGTCCAGGCTGCCCGCGCCGAGCGCGACGCCTTGGTTCGCGACCAGCGTGCCGCCGGTGTTGTTCACCGCGCCCGCCACGTTGGCCGTCAGCGCGCCCGTTGCTGCAATCGTCCCGCGCGTGTTGTCGGCCTGGCCACCCACGGCCAGCGTGGCGTCGCCCGCACTGGTCAGCTTGCCGTCGACGTTGACCAGGTCGCCGGTCGTGGTGATGTTCAGGCTGCCCGCGTTCAGCGTGCCGCCGGTGTTGTCGAAGCGATCGACATTGGCGCTGAAGCCGTTGCTGACGTTCAGCGTGCCGCCGTGGTTGTCGAACGTCGGCTGGCTCACGGCCATGTTGGCAACATTCAGCGTGCCGCCGTTGTTGTTGATGTTGGCGCTTTGCAGGCTGATCGGTCCGCCGGCGTAGATCTTGCCGCCGTCGTTGCGGATCGTGCCGGCGGCGGTGATCGCACCCGGCGACGGCGGCACGTACGGTGCGGGCGCGATGGTGCCGCCGGAGCCGGTCTCCGTGCCGGTGCCTGCGGGCGGCGTGGTCGGGCTCGCGGTGCCGCCTGTACCAGTTCCTGTTCCCGTGCCGCCACCGGCTCCGGTGTCGGGCGTGGACGGCGCAGCCGCCACGGGCTCCGCGCCGATGACGCCGCCGCTCGTGTTGCTCAAAGCAGGCGCGCTCAGCATCAAGCCGGCGCTGCTGGTCTGGCGGATCGTGCCGCCGCGGTTGTCGAGGTCGCCCGCCGTGCTGGCCAGTTCCAGCCGCGCGCCTTCGAGCGTGCCGCCGGTGCCGTTCAATGCATTGGCCAGGTCGCCCTGGGTCGTGACCTTGAGGTTGCCGCCGCTGACCACGCGGCCGCTGTTGGCCAAGCCCGAGGCCGAGAGGTTCGCGTCGGCGGTGGCCTGGATGGTTCCGATGTTCTCCAGGCGCCCGGCGCTGGTGACGACCAGTTGGCCCGCGCCCATCAGCGCGGTGGCACCCGGCGCGGCCTGGATCGTGCCGGCGTTGCGCACGCCCAGGCCGGCCTCGGTGCCGATGAGCGTGATCTTGCCGGCGTACATGCCACCGAGCGCGGCCACGTCCAGCGCAAAGGTGGGCGCCGTGCCGCTGCCGCTGGTCGGCGAGACCTGGCTGTGGTCGGCGCTCACAGTGTTCGCACCCGTCACCACCTTCAGCTCGCTGGCCCAGATGCCCGCGTTGGCCTCGACCGCACGCGCGAGGATCGCGGCGTAGTCCGTCTTGCTGGCATCGAGGCCAGCCCCGTCGATGGTGATGGTGCCGCCGCGCACCAGAAAGCTGTCGAGGCCGCCAATGGCATTGAACTGCGGCGTGCCCGTGGTCAGCGTGGCGCGCGATGCATTGATGAAGCCGCCGCCGTTGACGCTGATGCCGGCCGGGTTGGCGATGATCACTTCGGCACGCTGCCCCGCGACTTCGATGTACCCGCGCAGCTGGCTCGGGCTGCCGCCGTTCACTTCATTGAGGATGATGCGCGCGGGGCCGGTCGCGAGATACGGGTTGCCTTGCACGAACCCGCCAAGCTGGCTCTGCACGTTGGTGCGGCTGTTGTTCAGGATGGCGCCGTTGGGTGCCACGTTCAACTGC
>Ga0307408_100002740_pt1 | contig 12227 bp, 6 predicted proteins | sample 322Cmetagenome_FD_202116 | JGI IMG/M metagenome (GOLD analysis project Ga0307408, IMG submission 202116) | Maize rhizosphere microbial communities from greenhouse at UC Davis, California, United States - 322HYB-C-3 | ecosystem: Host-associated > Plants > Roots > Rhizosphere > Soil | place: USA... | reverse complement strand
GATGGAGTCGTCGAGCCTAACGTCCGCTACTGCAGGCGCGCGAACAACACCGCAATGTAGGCGAGCATCAGCACGACGTTGAGCGGCGCCAGCACGCGATGGAGCCACTCGCGGTTCACGAACACCGCGACCAGTGACGTGACGATGAACAATACGTGCGCGCCGACATTCAGCCCGTTCGGCAGCGACCCGCTCAGCACGACGTCCTTCGTGAGGCTCACCAGGAGCAACAGAACGAGCAGCCCGAAGAACCATCGCGAGTGTGCGAAGTAGTTCGCGCGCAGATCCGCGACGGTTTCGGGGCCGATATCCGGCAGAACGAGGGCGGCGAGCAGCGACAGCACGAGTGGCTGCAGGAGGACCACGAAGAACTGCGTGAAGCTCCACTGCAGCTGGCTTCGCAGCCCGAACATCGCCCACCAGGTCTGCACGTGGATAATGAGCAGCAGTGCGACCCACGCGATCGTGGGCGCGAAGAACTTGATGCGGGCTCGCGCCTGAATCAGCCGCCCGAGCCCCGTCACGAGCTGCGTGATGCCGAGGCCGAGTATGATCGAGATCAGGACGGACAGATAGCTGAACGGATCCATCCGGAAACGGGGGAACAGGGAACGGGGAACAGGAGTCCCTCTACGGCGATGAGCGCGATCCCTCGCTGCGCTCGGGATGACCAAGCTGTGTCATCCCGAGCCGTCAGGCGAGGGATCGCGATCGTCCTGGCAGACGGCCCCGTACCGCAGCCAGCATCAGCCACCACGAGCAGCCAGCATCCGGCTGATTTCCCCGTTCCCGGTTCCCCGTTCCCGCGGCCGCGCCTACGGCGCGCCGCCTCGACCTCTCGTGATGTTCACCAGCTCCTTCGCGCCATCATCACGGACGATCTGAATGCCGCTCACGAACCCGTCCGATTCCTCGATGGCCCACACCTCCCGCGGGTTGAACGCGCGGTGGTTGCCTGACCCGAGCTCGAGCTCCAGCGCGTTCGTGTGCGGGTCGTAGTCGACGCCGAGGAGGCGGACCCTGTTGGCCACCTGCTGGTCTCCCACATCCGGTCCGACGACTTCGACGTCCGCCGCCCCGGGCGAATCGGGCATCAGGAATTTCCTGCTGAACGCATCGAAGTATCGGGTCAGCTGATCGCGCGCAATTCGTTTTGTCTCGGACATGAGCCGTTTCCTCGCCGTTGCAATGCGGCAGCGAGGGGGCGCAACTAGAATGCCGTCGCGTCGAGCGCCATCACCGGGGCCGCGCCCGCATCGATCTGCGAGGCGAGCGACTGCGTCCCGGGCAACAGCTTCGTGACGAAGAACTCGGCCGTCGACCGCTTCGATGCGGCCACCCCAGCGGAGTCCGCCTTCGACTCGCCGATCTCCGCCATGCGCGCCCACATCCAGCCGACCGCGACAAGACCGAACAGGCGCAGATAATCCGCCGCCACCGCGCCGATCTCATCCGGGTTCTTCGCGGCGCGCGCCATGATCGTACCGGAGACGTGTTCGAGGAGCCCGACCGCCTCGCGCACGCGCTGGACGATGGGGACGAGCGCGGGATGCTCCGCCACCGCGGCGAGATCGCGTTCGACGAGCGCAAGGAATCGACGCACCAGGCGTCCGTTCCCCTCGGGCACCTTTCGCCCGAGCAGATCCATCGCCTGCACGCCGTTGGTACCCTCGTAGATCTGCGCGATCCGGGCATCGCGAACGAACTGCTCCATCCCGTATTCGCGAATGTACCCGTGCCCGCCGAAGCACTGCAGGGCGAGGTTCGCGATCTCGAAGCCGGTGTCGGTGCAGAACGCCTTGATCACCGGTGTCATGAGGGCCACGAGGTCCGCGGCCTCCTCACGACGCGCGGCGTCGGGGTGACGCTGCTCGATGTCGATCAGCGTGCCGACCCAGTAGCTCAGTGCACGCATGCCCTCGGTGTGCGCCTTCATCGTCATCAGCATCCGGCGCACATCGGGATGCACGATGATCGGGTCCGCTTCGGCGTTAGGCAGCGCGGGGCCGCGCACCGACCGACCCTGCAGTCGCTCCCTGGCGTACGCAACGGCGTTCTGGTAGCTCACCTCGGCGAGCCCGAGCCCCTGCATGCCGACGCCAAGTCTGGCGCCGTTCATCATGGTGAACATCGCGCGCATGCCCTTGTGCGGCTCGCCCACGAGCCAGCCGCGCGCGTTCTCGAAGTTCATGACACACGTGGCGTTCGCCCTGATCCCCATCTTGTGCTCGATCGAGCCGCAGCTCACGCCGTTAGGCGATCCGGCCTCGCCCTCGTCCGTGGGGAGCCGCTTCGGCACGAGGAACAGACTGATGCCCTTCGTACCTGCCGGCGCATCCGGCAGTCGCGCGAGCACGAGGTGGATGATGTTGTCCGAGAGATCGTGCTCGCCGGCCGAGATGAAGATCTTGGTGCCGGTAAGGAGGTAGGCGCCGTCGCCCGCGGGAACGGCGCGGGTGCGGATCATCCCGAGGTCCGTGCCGGCGTGGGGCTCGGTGAGGCACATGGTGCCCGTCCACGACCCCTCGACCAGCCTGGGGAGAAAGCGCTGCTTGAGCTCCTCGTCTCCCCAGCGCGCGAGCGCGCCCACGGTCCCATGCCCGAGCAGCGGGTACATGCTGAAGGACAGGTTGGACGCGCAGAGCAGCTCGTCGAGCACGACGTGGGAGATCTTCGGCAACCCCTGGCCGCCGTACTCCGGCGGCGCGACCATCGCGGGCCACCCGCCCTGGACGAACGCGCTGTACGCCTCGCGAAATCCGCGTGGCGTGCGCACCGTGCCGCGCTCGTAGTGGCAGCCTTCGGCGTCGCCCGGCTGGTTGAGCGGCGCCAGTACGTCCTCGCACAGCTTGGCGGCTTCCTCGATGACCGCGATGAGGACGTCGGGGGTCGCATCGGCGTAGCCCGGCAATGCCGCGAGCTGACCCACGTCGAGCAGGTCCTCGAGCACGAAACGGATGTCGGCGAGCGGGGCTTTGTACGTCGGCATGAACCTAACGTTGGAGTGGGCGTGTTGGCGGTGCGGCGTCCGCGTGCGGGCTTCCTTTCTAGAAGACGCCGGGTGGGGCGTCGCCGTCATTGCGCGGCTGCCCGCCTCCGAGAAAGCTACCAGCCCGGTCACGGCGCGAGCGTCGGGTGGCTGCGGTGATCCACGTGCCCTCGTTAGGCACCGCCAGTGACGTGAGGCGCCAGGTCGCCCCGCACCAACCCCCGAGCCACCGCCACCGCGCCGCAGCCCCATGGCTCGGCCCGGCTACGCCCAACCCCTGACCGGGCAGGGGGTTACTGTCCTGTTTACAGGTTCTTGACACCCCGCCGGTCAGCAGTTATGAAAGTCTGACCTCCGGACCCCCCTCGACGAACGGTCCGGCGGCTAGGCGCTGTGCGGACAATGCAGGCGGCTTTCTCCCCCGCGCTCGGGAGGGTCGTACGCGGCTGCTTCTTGGCTTGGCGTTGCTGAGTGGCTCGTCGTTGGTGTGCTCGGGGACCCTGCTGGGTCAGGCCGGGCGGCCTTCGGCTACCCCTGCACCGAATCAGACCTACCTGATCATCCGCAGCGACGATGCCGGGATGAGCCACAGCGTCAACATGGCGCTCGAACGGCTCATTGAGACCGGGATGCCGGTGTCGGTCTCCGTCATGTTCCCGACTCCGTGGTACCAGGAGACGGTCGAGATGCTGAAGCGACACCCCGACGTCGCTGTCGGCATTCATCTCACACTCAACTCCGAGTGGAAGAACTATCGCTGGGGCCCGGTGCTCGGCCGGACCGCCGTGCCGACGCTCGTCGATGCCGACGGATACTTCTTCCCGTCATCCGAGGCGCTCTACCAGAACCACCCGGACCTCAAGCAGGTCGAGAACGAGCTGAGGGCGCAGATCGACCGCGCCAAGAAGAGCGGTCTCCGGATCGACTACGTCGACTTTCACATGGGTACGGCGACCCGATACCCCGAGTTCCGTGATATTACCGAGCGACTCGCGCGCGAGTTCGGCTTCGGCATGTCGACGTACTTCGGGGAGCCGGAATTCGACCCGCAATACCGCGCCGTGCCCGCCGACAAAACCGACAGTCTCGTCGCGATGGTAGGGCGTCTCTCGCCGGCCTTCAATCTCGTCGTCACCCACGTGGGGATCGACGGCCCGGAGCTTGGCGCGCTGCTCGACATGAACACCGACGGCGGGCTCGCCGACATGAGCAAGAATCGGCAGGGGGAGCTCGACGCACTGACTTCACCCAGATTCCGCGAGGCACTGAAAACCCATCACGTCCAACTCATCACGTACCGGCAGCTGATCGACATGCAAGGCCTCAAGGCCATGAAACGGCCTGAGGGATGACCACGCACGAGCCATTCTGGAGGAGCGCTATGGAGACGATGCTGGGTAAGCATTCTTTTCCGCACCGCCGTCCTCACCGCCTGTGGGCGGTGGGCCTGAGTTTCCTGATGGCGTTGGTGTTGCTTGGAGCAGTCCGCGGCACTGCGTTGAGCCAGGAAATTTCTGTCACCGGGACGGTGACCGAGAAGAGCGGGTTCCCCCTTCGCGGCGTGACGGTGCGTGCCACCGGGACGGACGCGACGGCGACCACGAACCAGTACGGGAAATACACGATCCTGGCACCGTCGAGCGGCGAGCTGACGTTCACGCTCATCGGTCAGAAGCCGGGCAGGGCCTCGATCGGCGGCCGGACGACTGTCGACATCACCCTCGAGCGAATTTCCTTCCTCGAGGAAGTGGTGGTGACTGCGTACTCGGAATCGCAGAAGCGGAGTGAGATCACGGGCGCCGTCTCCGGCGTCAACGTCGAGCAAGTCCAGAAACGGACGGGAGCCAGCGTCCTTCAGCGTCTCGACGCTGCGGTCCCGGGTGTGACGGTCGACGCGAGTGGCTCGCCCGGTTCGCGGAGCACCGTGCGAATCCGCGGCGTGAGCTCGTTCCAGAACAACGACCCGCTCTACATCATCGACGGTGTCGCGGCTCAGGACTCCTACATCAACTTCCTGAACCCTAACGACATCCAGTCGATTCAGGTGCTGAAGGACGCGTCGGCGGCGTCGATCTACGGCGCGCGAGCCAGCAACGGCGTCGTGATCATCGAGACGACGAAGCGCGGAGCGAGTGGCCCGCCGAAGACCACCGTGCGAGTCAGGAGCGGTGTCGCGTCGCCGGTCAGGGGCTATGACGACATCCTCTTGACCGACCCGAACGCCTACTACCAGGTCTTCAAGACGAGCTACGAGAACGCCGGCCAGGCCGTCCCGGAAAACATCTACGGGAGCCCGACCAGTCCAACCATTCCGAAGTACATCTGGCCGAACAACTGCGGACCAGACGAAGCAGCGGGCGTCTGCTCGAACGTCGATCCGGCGTCGTATGCCTATCCCGACAACCTGATCATGGCGAGCAGCAGCGGCACGAACTGGTGGAAGGAGGTGTTCGGACCGGCGTACGTTGGCGACTACAACGTGGACGTCGCCGGCGGCAGCGCGGACAACGCGTACCTGGTTTCGGCCAACTATTTCGACCAGAACGGCACAGCCAAGTACAATCGCTTTCAGCGCGGCAGCCTCCGCGTCAACACGAACTTCCAGAGGCGGAAGTGGAGCTTCGGCGAGAACCTCGCGGTCTCCACGGATCGACACAACGGCGGGCTGCCGGATGATCCAACCGGCTACGCCGAGGACGGAATCCTTGGCAAGAACATCCTGATGCAGCCCATTGTGCCGGTGCGTGATGTCGCCGGCAACTTCGCCTCCGGCAAGGCGGTCAGCCTCGGCAACCAGAGCAATCCGCTCAAGTACGCGTTCGCCCACAAGGACGACCTTACGAAGAACGACCGCATCTTTGGGTCGCTGTTTGCCGGCTACGACATCAACTCGCGGTTCGCGCTCCGAACGCGGGTCGGGTTCAACAGAACGCAGGGTGAGACCTCGTTTTTCACGCCGATCACCCCGGAGAACTCCGAGCCGCAGACCACGAACAGCAACTTCGAGAACCAGAACGACACCAGGGACTGGGCGTGGAGCAACACGCTCAAGTACCTCCAGAACTTCAACAAGCACGGCGTCTCGGTGCTCGTGGGCCAGGAGGTCAGCAAGACCACCAACCGGTTCCTCCAGGGCCAGTGTAGTGGCTTCATCGACACGGACGTGAACTCCCGATACCTGTCGGACGTGCTGTGCGATGCGTCGACGAAGCAGGTCTTCAGCACCGGGTATGAGAACGCGCTGCTGTCGTTCTTTGGAAAGGCCGACTACAACTACGCGAACAGGTACATCGCGACGTTCACGCTGCGACAGGACGGTTCCTCGAACCTCGGTCCGGATCACCGATGGGGAACGTTCCCGGCGGTGGGCCTGGGGTGGAGGCTCTCCCAGGAATCGTTCATGAGGGACAACAAGACGTTCTCGGACGTCATGCTGCGGTTCGGGTGGGGCCTCACCGGCAACCAGTCGATCCCGTCGGGACGCATCGTCGCGCAATACAGCGGCGACCGCGGAGACACCTACTACGACATTGCCGGAAGCAACAGCAGCGTCGCAGCCGGCTACCGCCTAACGGCGCTGGGCAACCCGGATCTCAAGTGGGAAGAGAACAACTCGCTGAACATGGGCGCGGACATCACGCTCTTCAGCGGCAAGGTCGACCTGGTGGTCGATGTGTACCAGCGAAAGACGAACAACCTGCTGTTCGCTCCGCAGAACCCGGCCACCGCCGGCATCGCGGCTCCGGCAATCGTCAATGTCGGGAAGATGAAGAACACCGGCATCGACTTTTCCATCGGGCATCGATCGACGTCGTGGTCCGTGAACTTCAACGGAAGCCACTACAGCAACGAGATCGAGTCCATCGATGGCGATGCGGACTTCTTCTATGGCCCGATCTCCACCCGCTTCGGCAACCAGGTCATCAATCAGGTAGGCCAGCCGATCGGGGCGTTCTACGGCTACAAAACCGAGGGACTCTTCAGGGACGACGCCGACGTCGCCGCCCACGCGCAGCAGGATGGCGCCCAGCCCGGCCGGATCAAGTTCAAGGATGTGAACGGCGACGGGCAGATCACGCTCGCCGACCGCACGATCATCGGCACCCCGCATCCGGATTTCACGGCCGGATTGGACGTCGGGTTCTACCGCGGTGCCTGGGACCTGACCGCTACCGTGTTCGGGACGTTCGGCAACGACATTTTCGAGAACCAGAAGGAGTTCTACGTCTTCCGGGAATTCTCCACCAACGTCCGAAAGGACCTGCTCAACAACTCGTGGACGCCCGACAGACCGAACGCGAAGTACCCACGACTCGATGTCAGCGACACGTATAGCAGCGCCCTCTCGGATTTCTACGTCGAGGACGGCTCGTACGTGAGGCTGCGCAGCGTCCAGCTCGGATACAACGTGCCTTCGAAGTACATCCGATTCCTGCAGGCGACGCGCGTGTACCTCCAGGCGGAGAACCTGTTCACCATCACCGGTTACGACGCGCTCGATCCAGCGCTGCCCGCCGCGAACATTACCCAGGCAGCCGGCGACGTTCGGGATCAGTATCGAGGCATCGATCGTGGCTCGTATCCGAGCAATCGGATGTTCAGCCTCGGGATTGTCACCTCGTTCTGACCACTCTCACTTTGCGAAGGAAGGGGAGACGATGAAAATCGTAACGAAGCACCCGCTGGTCTTCGCGGTGAGTCTCATGGCCACCGTTGCAGCCGGATGGGGGTGCAAGGATTTCCTGGAGAAGGCGTCCGAGCCGCTGGGGACGCTGGATCAGAACACGCTGCTGAACAAGGCCGGAGTCGAAGGCAGTCTACTTTCCGCATACCGGATTCTGGACTGCACGAGCCAGTTTCAACCCGACTGGGGATGCGCTGCCAGCAACTGGGTGTGGGGCAGCGTCACGAGCGACGACGCCTACAAGGGCTCGGAGTCGACCGACCAGCCCCCTATCGATGACATCGAACAGTACCACTGGTCGACGGGGAAATCCGAAGACTATCTGAATACCAAGTGGCGCGGTGTTTACGAAGGCGTGTCGCGCGCCAACGCGACGTTGAGTCTGCTCAAACAGGTCCAGGAGGCGAAGCCGGGCGAGATCGATGAGGAGACCGCCAACGGCATCCGGGGAGAAGCGGTATTCCTCAGGGCGCATTATCACTTCGAAGCGTGGCGCATGTGGGGGAACGTTCCGTATTACCGCGAAGATGATACGGATTTCAAGAAGCCCAATCTTCAGTCGGACGCGGTCGTCACCGAGATCCTGAAGGATCTCGATGAGGCGATCGGGCTGTTGCCGACCGGGCCGCGGAATGGCCAGAAAGGGCGAGCGGACCAGTGGACCGCCAAGGCTTACAAAGGCCGCCTTCAGGTGTATGCCGGCCAGTTCGCCGACGCCTTGACGACGTTGCGAGAGGTACAATCCGCCGGGCCGTACGCGCTGGAAACGAGCTTCGATAAGGTATGGACGGGCTATTCGGACGAAGCGAACGGCAAGGAAACGATCTTCGCGTATCAGGCCTCCTCGAATGACGGCGAGACCAACGGGAACAACGCGAACTACGGCGAGCGTCTGAACTTCCCGCATTCCGGCAGCCCGTTCGGCTGCTGCGGCTTCCATCAGCCGTCGCAGAACCTGGTGAACTATTTCCGCGTCGATGCGGCCGGGCTTCCGCTGGCATTGTCGGATCCGAGCTGGAACTCCAACAACGCCAACTTCACCGCGGCGAACAACACCGTTGCGGTCGATCCTCGTCTCGACTGGACGGTCGGGCGCGATGGCGTGCCGTACAAGGATTGGGGAAAGCACGCGGCAAGCTGGATCAGGGCCCCGGCATACGGGGGAACCTATAGCCCGAAGAAGAACGCGCACGAGAAAACCAGTGGCGCCGAGAGCAGCGTCGGGTGGGTTCCGACGCAGCTGAACTCCGTGAACATTCACATCTTCCGTTATGCTGACCTCTTGTTGCTGCTCGCGGAAGCGGAGGTCGAGGCAGGGTCACCGGCGAACGCGCAAACCATCGTCAACCAGATCCGGGCTCGGGCTGGCGTGGCGGTGCAGGGCCCCGGGGTCGACGCAGCGGGCGCTGCGAATCGCGCGCTGATCGCCGTTCCGATCAATGATCCGAGCATTACGTGGGCAACCTACCGCGTGGGCCAATACGGCGGGACGTGGACGCAGGCGGAAGCGCGAGATCGCGTTCGTGCGGAGCGCCGCCTCGAGCTCGCGATGGAGGGCCAGCGGTTCTTCGATCTGCGTCGCTGGGGCATCGCCGAACAGACGCTCAATGACTACATAGCGGTCGAGAAAAACCGGCGAACCCAGCTGGGGGCTGCGGAAGCGTTCACGCAGCGCCATCGGTACTTCCCGATCCCGGCGATTCAGATCGAGTTGAGCAAGTCGAACGGACAGAACACGCTGACGCAGAACCCAGGCTGGTAAGAACTACAGGCTGGTAGCGGCTGCGCATGGTAACTGGGTGACGCTGGTTGGCGTCACCCAGTTTCTTTTTCGAGCAGGATTGGTTGCGAGTCGACTCCGCCCGTTAGGCATCCGGCAGTTTCCGCCAGATCAGTTTCATCGTTTTCCTCAAAGAGTCTTGTTGGAAGAGATGCCGGTTAGGGATTCGGACTCCGTGACTGACGGATGTGGAATGCCTGAATCGAATCACCGGTGTTGGCGACGAGCACCAACTTCCCCGTGGGCGCAGTGACGAGAGCGAGACCGTCCACGTTGAGAGGCGCCAGGAATCCGCTCTCACTCGCCCGCACGGGATCGAAGCGACCCTTTCCGTCGCCCTTGAGCCACAAGCCGTTTCCCGCATCCGCCCTGGGTGTATTCGGCTCGGCGTCGTAGATATTGCCCGCCACGATCAGGTCGAGGTGACCATCGCCATCGACGTCGGTGGGAACGATCGCCTTGATCGGCGCGATCTGCGCGAGGTTCGGCAATGGCGACGCGGAAAATTTCCCATTCCCGTCGTTGTGGAAATACATGCTCGCGAACGTGTCCGCCTGGTAGTGCAGGGCAGTCTGCAGCGCCGCCTGGCCGAACGCGTCGCGGACCGACACCGTCGCGAACGAACCGTACGTGTGATAGCGCGAACCGATGAGCGTGATCTCCGGGCCTAGCGACGCGAGCCCAGCGAATGGATACTCCGTTCCGCCGATCTCCTTCGTGAGGATGACGTCCGTCGTGCGGTGCCGCGCGAAGTCGGCGGCGTAGACGCCGAACCTGCCATCCTTCGACGTCGTGTACGTGTAATTCAATCCGAGATTTCCGGCCACGAGGTCGGCGCGACCATCGTTGTCGAAGTCACCGGCCGCGAGGCTGAACCACCAGCCCCTGAGTGAGGGAAGGCCCGTCGATCCGGTCACATTCACGAAGCGAGTCCCCTCGTTGCGATAGAACTGGATCGGCATCCACTCGCCCGCGGTAACGAGATCGACCTTGCCATCGCCATCGAAGTCGATCCACACCCCGTCGGTGACCATGCCGCCCGGTTGCACGAGCTCCGGAAGCACCTCGGCGGTCACGTCTGTGAAGCGCCCGCCATCATTGCGCAGGATGTAGCTTCGCGTGGGAGACGGATAGCTCCTCGGCGTTAGGCGTCCGCCGACGAACACGTCCGGCCGCCCATCGCCATTGAAATCACCCGCACGGACGGCGGCCGTACTCGTGAGCATCACCGGCAGCGCCGCGGTGTCTCTCACGAACCGGCCACCGCCGTGGTTGATGTAGAGACGATCCTGCAGCCGTCGCGAGCTGGGGCCGAGCTGATAGCCGCCGCTCGCCACGTACAGATCAGGCTTCCCATCACCGTTCGCGTCGAAGAAGAGCGCTCCCCAATCCTCGTAGGCCGTATCGGCCGCCCAGGGCTGCGACTGAACCAGCGCGGCGAACCCACCATTCTTCCGCTGAACGAAGACCTGGCCGGCGATACCCGAGCCGCCGCCGACGTAGACGTCCTCCAGGCCGTCGCCGTCGATGTCGCCGACGGCGAGTGGTGGACCGTGCCGCGACGGCTGATACGGGATGAGCGGCTGGACGCTATAGTCCATGAACGAGCTCGCCCGATGCTTGTAGGTCAGCCCACCACTGGCATCGACCGGCTCGAACACGCGCCGCTCCGTCGTCGGCGGCGTGAGGCCACCTTCACGCTTCCCCGTGGCGTCCTGCTGCCTGACGACGATCAGCCGGTCGGCATCGATGTTCGTCAGGGTCTGGTGACGCCCGTCGGGCCACGTCACGTCCAGCGTGTCCGCGCGCCGCGCGCGCGCCAGGCCGAAATGCAGGCGGTCGTCGACCGACGACATGTACCCACGATACGGCGTCGCGTAGAGGTATTGCTTGCGTCCGCCGGCCGTGAGCGTGAGCGACGCCCCGATGCCGCCCGAGCGTTGCCGGGGGGCTTCGCCCTCCAGCCGCACCGCCAGCCAGTGATGGGCGTCGTCGGTAGGCTGGCCGCCAACGTTCTCGTAGACGAATGCTCTGGAATCGATGTTGTTCACGACCAGATCCAGCCGGCCGTCGTTGTTCAGATCCGCGTATGCCGCGCCGTAGGAAAAACTCGGCTGGGCGAGCCCCCAGGCCACCGACTTGTCCGTGAACGTCAGGTCGCCGTCGTTTCGAAATACGTAGTTGGACTCCGCGTACGTCGGCAGCCGCTCGAGAAGGTCCAGCCCAACACGACGCGAATCGATGCCCTTTCCTCGCCGGACCGTGAACATCGCGGTCTGATAATCCAGGTCATTGACCGTCTTGGGATAGCCATTCCCAATGAAGATGTCCTTGTAACCGTCGTTGTCGAAGTCGGCGAACAGCGTGCTCCAGCTCCAGTCGGTGTGCGCGACGCCGGCGAGTTGACCAACCTCGCTGAAGATGATGTCGCCGTCTTTCGTGACTCCGTTGCTCAGCTGAAGCGAGTTGACGGAGTAATCATCGCGGATGCCCGCGCTCCGGGACCGCAGGAGGCGCATGGGCGTCATGTAGCCGCTCGTGCGTTTCCGCCCGCTGAGCGCATGCGGCATCATGTCCACCTGCATGATGTCGGGCCAGCCGTCGTCGTTGACGTCGGCGATGTCCACGCCCATGCCCGCGTAGCTTGCGTGCTTGAGGTACCGCCCTGCCTTGTTCGTGAACGTGCCATCGCGGTTGTTCACGTACACGACGTCGTTAGGCGTGCCGTCGTTCGACACGTAGATATCCGGCCAGCCGTCGGCGTTCAGGTCGCC
>Ga0307408_100002738_pt1 | contig 12231 bp, 21 predicted proteins | sample 322Cmetagenome_FD_202116 | JGI IMG/M metagenome (GOLD analysis project Ga0307408, IMG submission 202116) | Maize rhizosphere microbial communities from greenhouse at UC Davis, California, United States - 322HYB-C-3 | ecosystem: Host-associated > Plants > Roots > Rhizosphere > Soil | place... | reverse complement strand
GCTGCCAGTGATCGGAGCCAACGTCTACGACATCCTGAAGCACGAGACGCTGGTGCTGACCCGCGCGTCGGTCGAGAATCTGGAGGCGCGGTTCAATGGCTAAGAAGCAGGAAAAGACGGTCGACAACCGTCACTATGACGTGGTGCTCGCTCCCCACATCACCGAAAAGTCGACCTTGCTCTCCGAGCATAACGCGGTCGTCTTCAAGGTAGCCGGCGATGCATCCAAGCCGGAGATCAAGGCTGCGGTCGAGGCGCTGTTCAACGTCTCGGTGACCGGCGTCAACACCATTGTCCAGAAGGGCAAGACCAAGCGCTGGAAGGGCAGGCCCTACACCCGCTCGGACGTGAAGAAGGCGATCGTGACGCTGGCCGAGGGCCAGTCCATCGACGTCACCACCGGTATCTGAGGGCAGTCGGATGGCACTCAAGACATATAACCCGACGAGCCCGGCCCAACGCGGCCTGATCCTCGTCGACAAGTCCGCGCTGTGGAAGGGCAAGCCCGTCAAGGCGCTGACCGAAGGCAAGCGCAAGTCGGGCGGCCGCAACAATATGGGCCACGCCACCGCGCGCGGCATCGCGGGCGGCCACAAGCAGAAATATCGCTTCATCGACTTCAAGCGCCGCAAGTGGGACCAGCCCGCCACGGTCGAGCGGATCGAATATGATCCCAATCGCTCGGCGTTCATCGCGCTGGTGAAGTATGAGGACGGCGAGCTCGCCTATATCCTCGCGCCGCAGCGGCTTGGCGTGGGCGACAGCATCGTCGCCGGCAAGAAGACCGACACCAAGCCGGGCAACGCGATGGAGATCGGGCAGGCTCCGGTCGGCACGATCGTCCACAATGTCGAGATGAAGCCCGGCAAGGGCGGCCAGATCGCGCGGGCGGCGGGCACCTATGTCCAGATCGTCGGCCGTGACAAGGGCATGGTGATGGTCCGCCTGAATTCTGGCGAGCAGCGCTATATCCGTTCGGACTGCATGTGCACGGTGGGCGCGGTTTCGAACCCCGACAACGCCAACCAGAACCTCGCCAAGGCCGGCCGCAACCGCTGGCTCGGCAAGCGTCCGCTGACCCGCGGCGTCGCCAAGAACCCGGTCGACCACCCGCATGGCGGCGGTGAGGGCCGGACCTCGGGCGGCCGTCATCCGGTCACCCCCTGGGGCAAGCCGACCAAGGGCGCCCGCACCCGCCACAACAAGGCGACGGACAAGATGATCATCCGTTCGCGCCACGCGAAGAAGAAGAGGTAGAGATGGCCCGCTCCGTCTGGAAAGGTCCGTTTGTCGACCTGCACCTGCTCAAGAAGGCCGAGGCCGCCCAGGACAGCGGCGCGCGCGCCCCGATCAAGACCTGGTCGCGCCGTTCGACGATCCTGCCGCAGTTCGTTGGCCTGACGTTCAACGTCTACAACGGCCGCAAGTTCGTGCCGGTTTCGGTCAATGAGGAAATGGTCGGCATGAAGCTCGGCGAGTTCGCGCCCACGCGCTACTTCCCGGGCCACGCCGCCGACAAGAAGGGCAAGCGCTGATGTCGAAGCCTGCTGCACCCCGCAAGGTCGGCGAGAAGGAAGCGCTCGCGGTGGCGACCACCGTGCGCGGCTCGCCCTACAAGCTCAATCTCGTCGCGGGGCTGATCCGCGGCAAGAAGGCCGGCGACGCGCTCAACATCCTCTCCTTCTCCAAGAAGGCGATGGCTGTCGACGTGCGCAAGTGCCTCGCGTCCGCGATCGCGAACGCCGAGAACAACCATAATCTCGATGTCGACGCGCTCGTCGTGAAGGAAGCATCGGTCGGCAAGTCGATCGTGATGAAGCGGTTCACGCCGCGCGCGCGCGGTCGTTCGAGCCGGATCGTCAAGCCGTTCGCGCGCATCCGCGTGGTCGTGCGCGAGCAGGAAGAGGCTGAGTAAAATGGGTCAGAAATCCAACCCCATCGGCATGCGGCTGCAGATCAACCGCACCTGGGACAGCCGCTGGTATGCCGACGGCGCCGATTATGGCCGGCTGCTGCTCGAGGATCTGAACATCCGCAAGACGATCTTCAAGTCGCTGCCCCAGGCTGCGATCTCGAAGGTGGTGATCGAACGTCCGGCCAAGCTCTGCCGCATCTCCATCTATGCCGCCCGCCCCGGTGTGATCATCGGCAAGAAGGGTGCGGACATCGAGAAGCTGCGCCGCACGCTCGGCAAGATGACCTCGTCGGACGTGTCGCTGAACATCGTCGAGATCCGCAAGCCCGAGATCGACGCCAAGCTCGTCGCCCAGTCGGTCGCCGATCAGCTCGAGCGCCGCGTGGCGTTCCGCCGGGCGATGAAGCGCGCGGTGCAATCCGCCCTTCGCCTCGGCGCGGAAGGCATCCGCATCACCTGCGCCGGCCGTCTCGGCGGCGCGGAGATCGCGCGGACCGAATGGTATCGTGAGGGCCGGGTGCCGCTGCACACGCTGCGCGCCAATGTCGATTATGCCGAGGCCGAAGCACACACCGCCTATGGCGTGTGTGGCGTCAAGGTGTGGATCTTCAAGGGTGAGATTCTGGGCCATGATCCGCTCGCGCAGGATCGGCTCATGATGGAGGCGCAGACCTCCGGCGTCCGCCCGGCGCGCTGATAGGACAAGAGACATGCTGCAACCGAAGCGCACCAAATTCCGCAAGGCCCACAAGGGCCGCATCCACGGCGACGCCAAGGGCGGCACCGCGCTGAACTTCGGCGCGTTCGGCCTCAAGGCGCTCGAACCCGACCGGATCACCGCGCGTCAGATCGAGGCGGCCCGCCGCGCGATCACCCGCCACATCAAGCGTCAGGGTCGGCTGTGGATCCGCATCTTCCCGGACGTGCCGGTTTCGTCGAAGCCTGCCGAAGTCCGCATGGGATCGGGCAAGGGCTCGCCCGAATTCTGGGTCGCTCGCGTGAAGCCGGGCCGTATCCTGTTTGAGCTGGACGGCGTTCCCGGCCCGCTCGCCCGCGTCGCCTTCGAGCGCGCGATGGAGAAGCTGCCGATCAAGACCAAGGTGGTCGCCCGCCTTGGCGAATCGATGCACTGAGGGTTCGCACCATGGCCAAGAAGAACGATCTTTCGGCGCAGACCGACGACCAGCTCTCGACCCAGCTCGGCGAGCTGAAGCGCGAGCAGTTCAACCTGCGCTTCCAGGCGGCGACGAACCAGCTCGAGAAGCCGAGCCGCGTGCGCGAGGTGCGCCGCACGATCGCCCGGATCAAGACCATCCAGACCCAGCGGTCCGCCGCTGCGGCCAAGGCTTAAGGAGTATCGGCGATGCCCAAGCGCGTGCTGACGGGAACGGTGGTCTCCGACAAGACCGACAAGACCGTGGTGGTCAAGGTGGAGCGGCGCGTGAAGCACCCGCTCTACGGCAAGATCATCAAGCGTTCGAAGAAATATCACGCCCATGACGAGGGCAACGTCTTCAAGGAAGGCGAGACCGTCCGCATCGAGGAATGCGCGCCGATCTCCAAGCTGAAGACGTGGCGCGTGCTGGGCAAGGTCGGCGCCGACGCGTCGACCCCGGGCGCCTGAAGGAGGACTGAGCCATGATTCAGATGCAGTCCAATCTCGATGTCGCCGACAACAGCGGCGCGAAGCGCGTCCAGTGCATCAAGGTGCTCGGCGGCTCCAAGCGCCGTTTCGCGGGCGTCGGCGACGTGATCGTCGTGTCGATCAAGGAAGCCGCGCCGCGCGGCAAGGTGAAGAAGGGCGACGTCCACCGCGCCGTCATCGTCCGCACCGCCAAGGACATCCATCGTCCCGACGGCTCGACGATCCGGTTCGACGGCAACGCCGCCGTGCTCATCAACAAGAACAGCGGCGAGCCGATCGGCACCCGCATCTTCGGCCCGGTCGTTCGCGAGCTTCGCCAGGCCGGCCACATGAAGATCATTTCGCTCGCGCCCGAGGTGTTGTGATGGCCGCGTTGAAGATCAAGAAGGGCGACAAGGTCGTCATCCTGTCCGGCAAGGATAAGGGCAAGCATGGCGAGGTCACCAAATCCTTCCCCAAGGAAGGCAAGGTGATCGTGTCGGGCGTCAACATCTCGACCCGCCACCGCAAGCCGACCCAGGCGAACCCGCAGGGCGGGCTCGAGCGGGTCGAAGCACCGCTGCATGTCTCGAAGGTGGCGATCGAGGATCCCAAGACGGGCAAGCCGACGCGCGTCCGTTTCGAAGTCCAGGACGGCAAGAAGGTCCGCGTGGCCGTCAAGTCCGGGGAGAAGATCAATGGCTGATGCCGCGTACAAGCCGCGCCTCAAGAAGCTCTATGAGGACCGCATCGTCAAGGCGATGACGGAGAAGTTCGGCTACAAGAATGTCATGGAAGTGCCGAAACTCACCAAGATCGTCCTCAACATGGGCGTGGGCGAGGCGACCCAGGACAAGAAGCGCGTCGAGACCGCGGCCGCCGAAATGACCGCGATCGCCGGCCAGAAGGCCGTCATCACCAAGGCGAAGAAGTCGATCGCGCAGTTCAAGCTGCGCGAAGGCATGCCGATCGGCGCGAAGGTCACGCTCCGCCGCGAGCGCATGTACGAGTTCCTCGACCGCTTCGTGACGATCGCGCTGCCCCGCGTCCGCGACTTTCGCGGGCTGAACCCCAAGTCGTTCGACGGCCGCGGCAATTATGCCACCGGCCTGAAGGAACAGCTGATCTTCCCCGAGATCAGCTACGACAAGATCGACAAGATCCGGGGCATGGACGTGATCGTCGCGACCACGGCGAAGACCGACGACGAAGCGCGCGAGCTGCTCCGTCTGTTCGGCTTCCCCTTCCCGCAGGAAGCCACCCAGGAAAAGAAGGCGGCCTGAGGGCGCGCAAGAGGAAAGAGAACTTAAGTCATGGCGAAACTGAGTTCGATCAACAAGAACGAGCGGCGCAAGAAGCTCGTGAAGCAATATGCGGGCAAATATGCCCGGCTGAAGGCGATCGCGAACGACGAAAGCAAGGACGAGACCGAGCGGCTGATCGCGCGGCTCAAGCTCGCCGAGATCCCGCGCAACGGCAACCCCACCCGGGTTCGCAATCGTTGCGAGGTCACCGGGCGTCCGCGCGCTTATTATCGCAAATTCCGACTGGCGCGCGTCATGCTGCGCGATCTGGCCAACAAGGGCCTGATCCCCGGCGTCACCAAGTCGAGCTGGTAAGGGTAAGATATGGCTTTGACCGATCCCTTGGGTGATCTGCTCACCCGCATCCGCAACGGCCAGCGCGCCCGCAAGGACAGCGTGGTTTCGCCCGCGTCCAAGCTGCGCGCCCGCGTGCTCGACGTGCTCCAGCGCGAAGGCTATATCCGCGGCTATTCCGAGGAACAGCTCGCGGGCCATGCCGGGCTGCGCATCGAGCTGAAATATTTCGAGGGCCAGCCCGCGATCCAGCATGTCGCGCGCGTCTCCAAGCCCGGCCGCCGCGTCTATTCGGGTTCGAAGGACCTGCCGCGCGTGCGCAACGGCCTTGGCATCACCATCGTCTCGACGCCGAAGGGCGTTCTGTCCGACGCGGAAGCGCGCGATCAGAATGTCGGCGGCGAGGTTCTCGCGGAGGTATTCTGATCATGTCGCGCATCGGAAAGAAGCCGGTCGCGATCCCCGCCGGGGTCAGCGCATCGATCGAAGGACGCACGCTCTCGGTCAAGGGACCGAAGGGCACGCTCTCGCTCGCTCTGGCCGACGAGGTCAGCTATGCCGTCGAGGACGGTGCGATCTCGGTCCAGCCAGCCAATGAGACCAAGCGTGCGCGTTCCTTCTGGGGCATGCAGCGCACGCTGGTGCAGAATCTGGTGACCGGGGTGACTGAGGGATTTAGCAAGACCCTCCAGATCACCGGCGTCGGCTATCGCGCCAATCTCCAGGGCAAGAATCTGAAGCTGCAGCTCGGCTACAGCCACGACGTCGATTTCCCAATCCCGGAGGGGATCGAGATCAAGACGCCGGACCAGACCACCGTCCAGATCAGCGGCATCGATCGCCAGAAGGTCGGCCAGGTCGCCGCCGAGATCCGCCGCTGGCGCAAGCCGGAGCCCTACAAGGGCAAGGGCATCAAATATGCCGGCGAGTTCATCTTCCGGAAGGAAGGGAAGAAGAAATAATGGCCAAGGGTCTTTCTCTGTTCGCAAAGCGGCGTCAGCGCGTCCGCACCGCGCTGCGCGCCAAGGGCAATATGCGCCCCCGGCTTTCGATCCATCGCTCGGGCCGGCACATCTATGCCCAGGTGATCGACGACGAGCAGGGCCGCACCGTCGCCGCTGCCTCGACCCTCGACAAGGACGTCAAGGGCCAGAGCGGCTGCACCAAGGATGCGGCCGCGCAGGTCGGCAAGCGTGTCGCCGAGCGCGCTTCGGCTGCCGGCGTCACCAAGGTTGTGTTCGATCGCGGCGGCTTTCTTTTCCACGGTCGGGTGAAGGCTCTCGCCGACGCCGCCCGCGAAGGCGGATTGGAGTTCTAAATGGCTGACGAAACCGAAATCCAGGCGGTTACCGCGCCTGAAGGCGCTGCTCCCGAGGGCGAGCGTCGCGGTCGTGGTCCGCGCGGCGGCCGTGGCGGCGACCGGGGCGGTCGTGGCCGCGACGGCCAGCGCGGGCGTCGCGACGATCGTCGCGCCGGCGGCGAAGAGGGCGGCGAGGAGCTGGTCGAGAAGCTCGTCCACATCAACCGCGTCTCCAAGACCGTGAAGGGCGGCAAGCGCTTCGGCTTCGCCGCGCTCGTGGTGGTCGGCGACGGCAAGGGCCGCGCGGGCTTCGGCCATGGCAAGGCGCGCGAAGTGCCGGAAGCAATCTCCAAGGCGACCGCCGCCGCCAAGAAGGCGATGGTCCGCGTGCCGCTGCGCGAAGGCCGGACGCTGCACCATGACGGCATGGGCCATTTCGGCGCGGGCCGCGTCTATGTCCGCTCGGCGCCGCAGGGCACCGGGATCATCGCGGGCGGCCCGATGCGCGCCGTCTTCGAGAGCCTCGGCGTGCATGACGTGGTGACCAAGTCGGTCGGCACCAATAATCCCTACAACATGATCCGCGCGACCTTCGAGGCGCTGACGGAGCAGACCTCGCCCAAGTCGGTCGCCCAGCGCCGCGGCAAGAAGATCGCCGACCTGCTCGGTCGCGGCGGCGCTTCGGCAGCGGTCGCCGAGGCCGACGCCGCGGCGGTGACGGAGTAATCCCGATGGCCAAGATCAAGGTAACCCAGATCGGCTCGCCGATCCGCCGGACCAAGGACCAGCGCGCAACGCTTGTTGGATTGGGCCTAAACAAGATGCACCGGACCCGCGAACTGGAGGATACTCCGGAAGTGCGCGGCATGATCCGCAAGGTGCATCATATGGTGTCGGTGACGGAAGCCTGAGCTTCCGTCCCAGCGCGACAATAGCGAAAGCGAGTGCAGACAATGAAACTCAACGACATCCGCGACAATGATGGCGCCCGCAAGGGCCGGGTGCGCGTCGGGCGCGGCATCGGTTCGGGCCTCGGCAAGACCGCCGGGCGCGGCCAAAAGGGCCAGAAATCCCGCGAAGGTGTCTCGATCAAGGGCTTCGAGGGCGGCCAGATGCCGCTCCACATGCGGCTGCCGAAGCGCGGCTTCAACAACATCTTCGCCAAGGATTATGCCGAGGTGAATCTGGGCGCGATCCAGAAGCTCGTCGAGGGCGGCAAGCTCGCCGCCGACGGCGTGATCGATCATGCCGCGCTCAAGGGCGCGGGTGTCGCTCGTGGGGGCAAGGATGGCGTCCGCATCCTCGGCAAGGGCGATTTCACCACTAAACTGAACTTCCGCGTCGCTGGCGTTTCCAAGGGCGCGCGCGAGGCGATCGAGAAGGCCGGCGGTTCGGTGGACGTGATCGAGGTGATCGACCGCGCCGAGCAGGCCAAGGCCAAGAAGGGCACCGCGCTCGCCGCAAAGAAGGCCGCGCGCGCCTGATCCGCTTCGGTTCTGCTTAGACAAGCGCAGACCAGACACTATATGGGGCGGCGGGGAGCGTAGAGGCGCGACCCGCCGTTCTTTTTTCCGGGGTCGAGAAACACATGGCATCAGCCGCCGAACAATTGGCCGCCAACGTCAGCCTGTCGCAGTTCGCCAAGGCGACCGAGCTCAAGAAGCGCCTGTGGTTCACGCTGGGCGCGTTGATCATCTTCCGCCTGCTGAGCTTCGTGCCACTGCCCGGCATCGATCCCAGGGCGATGGCCAGCCTGTTCGAAACGACTCGTGGCGGCGTGCTCGATTTCTTCAACACATTCTCGGGCGGATCGCTCGAGCGAATGAGCCTGATCGCGCTTGGCGTGATGCCCTACATCACCGCATCGATCGTGGTGCAGCTCGCGACCTCGCTGTCGCCGACGCTCGCCGCAATCAAGAAGGAAGGCGAGAGCGGGCGCAAGAAGCTCAACCAATATACCCGCTACGGCACGGTCGTGCTGACCGCGATCCAGGGCTACTTCATCGCGGTCGGACTCGAGACCTGGGGCGCGGCGGAAGGCATGTCGGCGGTCGTCGACCCGGGCCTGCTGTTCCGCGTCACGACGGTCATCTCGCTGATCGGCGGAACCATGTTCCTGATGTGGCTGGGCGAGCAGATCACCAGCCGGGGCATCGGCAACGGCGTGTCGCTGATCATCATGGCCGGTATCGTGGCGCAGCTTCCCACCGCGCTGGCCCAGGTGTTCGAGGGGGGGCGGACGGGTTCGCTTTCGCCGCTGCTGATCATCGGCGTGCTGGCGCTGGTCGTCGGCCTCGTGCTCGGCATCTGCTTCATGGAGCGGGCGCAGCGCCGCGTGCTGATCCAGTATCCAAAGCGCCAGACAGCCAAGGGCATGATGCAGGCGGACAAGAGCCACCTGCCGCTCAAGATCAACACCGCCAACGTGATCCCGCCGATTTTCGCTTCATCGCTGTTGCTGATGCCGCTGACCATCTCGCAGTTCGCGGGCCAGCGTGTCGCGGGCGAGAGCATGTGGGGCGATTTCATCATCTCGATGAACCAGTGGCTCCAGCACGGTACGCCGCTCTATATGGGGCTCTACGCGGCCGGCATCATCTTCTTCTGCTTCTTCTACACCGCCGTGGTGTTCAATCCCGAGGAGACGGCGGACAATCTGAAGCGCTATGGTGGCTTCATCCCCGGCATCCGCCCCGGCAAGGCGACCGAGACCTATCTCGATTATGTGCTGACCCGGATCACCGTGATCGGCGCGGCCTATCTGACCTTCATCTGCCTCGTGCCGGAATTCCTGGTCGCGCGCGCCGGTATCCCATTCTACCTTGGCGGCACTAGTCTTCTGATCGTCGTCAACGTAACCATCGACACGGTGACGCAGATCCAGAGCCATCTGCTCGCCCACCAATATGGCGACCTTATCAAGAAGGCGAAACTCAAGGGGGGAATGCGCCGATGACCGTGTTCACGGGCTGGGGGAATTCGAAGGCATGAACATCATATTGCTCGGCCCTCCCGGAGCAGGAAAGGGAACCCAGGCGAGCCGGCTCGAGGCCGAGCGCGGCATGGTCCAGCTTTCCACCGGAGATATGCTACGCGCCGCCGTCGCCGCAGGAACGCCGACCGGCGTGAAGGCGAAGGCGGTGATGGAGGCGGGCCAGCTCGTTTCCGACGAGATCGTGTCCGGCATCATCGGCGAACGGCTCGACCAGCCCGATACCGGCAAGGGCGTGATCTTCGACGGCTATCCGCGCACGGCCGCCCAGGCCGCCTCACTCGACGAGCTGCTCGCGGCGCGGGGCCGAACACTTGACCATGTCATCGAGCTCGAGGTCGACGAGGACGCGCTCGTCGAGCGGATCACCGGCCGCTTCACCTGCGCCAACTGCGGCGAGGGTTATCACGACCGCTTCAAGCAACCGAAGGTCGAGGGGATCTGCGACGTCTGCGGATCGGCCGAGTTCAAGCGCCGCCCCGACGATAATGAGGAGACGGTGCGCACCCGCATGGCCGAATATCGCGCCAAGACCGCGCCGATCCTGCCAATCTACGAAGCGCGGGGCCTGGTGAAGCGGGTCGACGGCATGGCCGACATCGCCGAGGTGACCGACGCGATCGAGGGAATACTCGGCGGACAGTGACGGTGTCGGCCGGGACGGATCGCTCCGGCCACCTCGGCGCGAAAAATTCTTGAACTAACGCTTTTACAACCGAGCTTTGTGCTACCACTATGCTTGCGACCGCGCCCCGATTCACGAGGGCCGGCGCCGGGTCTGTCCACAGCAGCGCAGGGGGCACAGAGGATGGCCGTTACCGATCATGTCGATCTCCCGACCTTTATCGAGGGTGTGAAGAAACGGAACCCGGGGCAGCCCGAGTTCGTCCAGGCGGTCCAGGAGGTCGCCGAGGACATTTACGATTTCATCGCCGACAAGGAGCAATATCATCATTACCAGATCCTGCGCCGCATCGCGGAGCCGGACCGGGTGATCAGCTTCCGCGTCTGCTGGGAGGACGACAACAACAATATCCGCGTCCAGCGCGGCTGGCGTGTTCAGAACAATAATTCGATCGGCCCCTATAAGGGCGGCATCCGCTTCCACCCTTCCGTCACCGAGAGCGTGCTGAAGTTCCTCGCCTTCGAGCAGACCTTCAAGAACGCGCTGACCGGGCTGCCGATGGGCGGCGGCAAGGGCGGATCGAACTTCAACCCGAAGGGCAAGAGCGATCACGAGGTGATGCGCTTCTGCCAGAGCTTCATGAACGAACTCTATCGCCATGTCGGCGCGGACGTCGACGTGCCGGCGGGCGACATCGGCGTCGGCGGGCGCGAGATCGGCTATATGTTCGGCCAGTATAAGCGGCTGACCAACGAATTCACCGGCGTGCTGACCGGCAAGGGACTCGAATATGGCGGCTCGCTGATCCGCACCGAGGCGACTGGCTATGGCGCGGTCTATTTCCTGCTCGAGATGCTCAAGACCAAGGGCGAGGATCTGGTCGGAAAGACCGCCGTCATTTCGGGATCTGGCAATGTCGCGACCCACGCCGCCGAGAAGGTCAACCAACTGGGCGGCAAGGTGCTGACGCTCTCCGATTCGGAGGGCTTCATCTATGATCCGGACGGCATCGACCAGGAAAAGGTCAATTGGGTCAAGGCCCACAAGACCAAGCGCCGGGGCCGCATTTCGGACTATGTGAAGGAGTTCACCGGCGCGCAATTCCATGGCGAAGGCAAGCGGCCCTGGGCGGTTCCCTGCGACGTCGCCATCCCGTGCGCGACCCAGAATGAGCTCAATGGCGCCGAGGCGCGGATGCTGGTCGCCAACGGCTGCAAGGCGGTGTCCGAAGGCGCCAACATGCCGACCGACCTGGAGGGCGTGCACGTCTTCAAGGATGCGAAGATCCTTTATGCTCCGGGCAAGGCCGCCAATGCCGGCGGCGTCGCGGTATCCGGCCTCGAAATGAGTCAGAATTCGGCGCGCATCTCCTGGAAGGAGGAGGAGCTGCAGCGGCTGCTGGTGGATATCATGCAGGGCATCCACAGCCGCTGCGTGGAATATGGCGGAATCGCCGGGGAGCGCGGCTATATCGACTATGTACGCGGCGCGAACATAGCCGGCTTCAAGAAGGTCGCCGACGCGATGCTGGCCTACGGCGTGGTGTGATCCGGGTTCAGCTCGCGAACGCCCTGATCTCGGCGTTCGCGAGCTGGAGGCGGGCGGCGAGGTCGGCGGCGATATTGCCGAGCAGGGCGATCAGGATCGAGGGATGGCTCTGCCCGACCGCGCGGACCTTTTCCACCGGGAAGGACCATAGATCGACGGCGCTGTCCGCCACCACATCGGCCAGGCGCGGGCCGCCATCGATCAGCGCGCGCTCGCCGAAGCACATGCCCGGCCCGATCGCGCTCAACCGCACCGAATGCGCGCCTGGGACGTCGGTCGGACCCGTCCGGATGCTGGCGTCGCCGGAGGCGAGGATGAAGAATCGCGCCGCCGTTTCGCCCTCATGCGCGATCCGATCGCCAGGGCCGAAGCTCAGCGGTTCAGCGATCTCGCGGAGCAGCGCCACTTCCGCGGGCGAGAGGCCGCGGAACAGATCATAATCGCCGAACGCGGGAGCCGCCCGGTCGCCGCCGGGAAGCGCTTCGGCGATCAGCCGATCCTCACAATATTCCAGCGCCAGATCGCGGCTTTCGAAGATCGTGGAGGAAATATCGCCGAACGCGGCCTCGATATGCTTACGGAGCTTTTCCAGCGGCGCGCCCAGATGGGCGAAAAGCACGCGATCGCCA
>Ga0307408_100002737_pt1 | contig 12237 bp, 9 predicted proteins | sample 322Cmetagenome_FD_202116 | JGI IMG/M metagenome (GOLD analysis project Ga0307408, IMG submission 202116) | Maize rhizosphere microbial communities from greenhouse at UC Davis, California, United States - 322HYB-C-3 | ecosystem: Host-associated > Plants > Roots > Rhizosphere > Soil | place: USA... | reverse complement strand
CTACGAACCAAGGGGTCGTGGGTTCGATTCCTGCCAGCCGCACCACTTCACAATTTAACTGCAAAATTAGCGGCTGTAGCTCAGCTGGATAGAGTACTTGGCTACGAACCAAGGGGTCGTGGGTTCGATTCCTGCCAGCCGCACCAGAATTCATCAGAAAAGCCAGATCTCGCGATCTGGCTTTTTTGTTTTCAGCCGACGACATTGACTGGCTTGTTGGCCGCAAACGCCTCGATATTGCCGATCAACTGGTCCGCCAAGCCCTGCATGGCTTGCGTGCTGGCCCACGCGTTGTGCGGCGTCAGGATAAAGTTCGGCAACCGCAGGTTCAGCAGCACGTTGTCCGGCGGCGGCGGTTCTTGCGACAGCACGTCGAAGCCCGCGCCGGCAATCACGCCGGTTTGCAGTGCCAGCGCCAGGGCCGCTTCATCGACCAGGCCGCCCCGCGCGGTGTTGATCAGCAGGCTTGAGCGTTTCATGCGCGCCAGTTCGGCGGCGCCGATGCAGTGGCGGGTCTGGTCATTCAACGGCGCATGCAGGCTCAAGACATCCGACGTTTGCAGCAATTCTTCCCATGACACATTCGTCACGTCCGGATCGTCGGTGGGCGTGCGCGTGTGCACGGCGACTTCCATGCCGAAGCCACGGGCGATCCGTGCCACCGCCTTGCCCAGTGCGCCATAGCCGAACAAGCCCAGGCGGCTGCCATGCAAGTCCAGGATCGGGTGGTTGAACAGGCAAAAACGGTCCGATTGTTGCCAGCGGCCCGCTTCCACGTCGAGGCGGTAGGCGATCAAATTGCGCCGCAGCGCCAGGATCAGCGCAAACGTGTGCTCCGGCACGGCGGCGTAGGCGTAATTGCGGATGTTCGAGACCACGATGCCGCGTTCGCGGCAGGCGGCCAAGTCGATGATATCGGTGCCGGTCGCCGCCACGGCAATCATTTGCAGGTCCGGCAATTGCGCCAGCGTGGCGGCGCGCAACGGGACCTTGTTGGTGATGGCAATGGTGGCGCCATGCAGGCGCGAGCGTGCCTCATCGGCCGTGCTGGCGGCATATTCGGTCCACGTGTGGGCAAAGGCGGGACGGCGCACGTTGGCGACCACGCTGTCGCGGTCCAGGAAAACGATGTGGTGGGTCATGCTGCGGCCTCGACAGAAGGGGCGGGGGCGGGCGGCACAACCTGCATCCCCGGATGGTTGGCAAACAAATCGGCGACCCATTCGACGAACACGCGCACCTTGGCCGACAGGTGACGGTTTTGCGGGTATACCACGTGGATCGGCACCGGGTCCGTGGCCCATTCGGTCAGGATCGGCACCATGCGGCCGTCGGCCAGGTAGTCGGATAACGCAAAGGTCGTCATTTGCGTCACCCCCAGTCCCGCCAGGCCGGCCGCGATGTACGCGTTCGAATCGTTGAGCGCCACCAGCGCCGGCAACGGCAACTGGATGCGTTCGCCATCGCGCGTAAAGTCCCAGTCGTACACCTTGCCGGTCTTGGCCGAGAAATAATTCACGCACACGTGGCGCACCAGGTCGCGCGGATGTTGCGGCACGCCATAGCGCGCCAGGTACGACGGCGCCGCGCAGGTGGTGAAATTCAACGCGCCGATGCGGCGCGCAATCAGCGTGGAATCGCCCAGCGCGCCGCCGCGCACCGCGCAATCGACGCCTTCCTCGATCAAGTCGACCGGGCGGTCCGAGCAGCCCAGTTCCAGGGTGATGTCCGGGTAGCGGGCAAAAAAGTCGGGCAGGGCGGGAATCAGCATGTCGCGCGCCAGTGCGCTCGGTGCGTCGACGCGCAGCCGGCCCGAGGGGCTGAGCTTGGTGCGCGACAGCGATTCCTCCGCTTCCCGCACGTCGGCCAGGATGCGCAGGCACCGCTCGTAATACGCGGCGCCGTCCGCCGTCACGCTGATCTGGCGCGTGGTGCGGTGCAGCAATTTGACCGCCAGCGCGGTTTCCAGCGACTGGATCAGGTTGGAGACGGTCGCTTTCGGCAATTGCATGTTTTCCGCCGCGCGCGTAAAGCCGCCGGCGTCCACCACTTGCACGAAAACTTCCATGGCCTGCAGTTTGTTCATTTGACAACACCCATGTTTGTTCGACTATTACATGGCAATCCACCACCTCGATTGTTCGGAATTCTGAACAATCAATTCGCGATTGGCATATTTAACAGATTCTAGATCAAGTTTATAGTTTGCGTACTGGAGCAAAAGATTTGCTTTTTCCAGTTGCCACTTGAGGAGTTGACCATGAAACGTCTGGATGGAATTGTTGCTATCGCCGCGATCGCGCTGAGCGCACTGGCATTGGGCGGCATGGTGGTCACGGATGAGTACGCGGCCGCCGCACGCACCGAAGCACAGGGCATGATGGCCCTGACGCATGAAGTGTCGGGTGAGCAGGTGCAATTCATGCCGGCCAGCCTCAACGGCACGATGACCGCCTCCGCATCCGCCTCTGCGGCAGTGCAGCAATGATGGCGGCCAAGGCCATGGAACCGGGCGCGCCGGTGCAGCTGAAAACCAGGGAGCTGGAAGTGCAGGGCGCTTGCGGTCCGTTGGGCGCCCGGCTGTACATCGCGGCGGACGCGCCCGCGGTCAAGCGCGATTCCCTGATCGTGTTTTTCCATGGCGGCGGCTTTGTCGCGGGCGACCTGGAGGAAGCCGATGAGTTCCTGCGCAGCCTGGTGGCCTGCGATCCACGCCATGTGGTACTGGCGAGCAACTATACGTTGGCCACCACCAGCCCGTTCCCCGCCGCGGTGGAAGATGCGCACGCGGTGCTGTTGTGGGCAAAAAAGAATAAAGCCAGGTTGAACTGGACCGGCAAACGCATGCTGGTCGCCGGCATCGAAGCCGGCGCCAACCTGGCCGCCGTTTGCACGCTGATGGCGCGGGACCGGGGCGGTCCCGCGCTCGGCGGGCAGATTTTAATTATGCCGATGCTGGACCCGGGCCTGACCAGCGGCTCGATGCGGGAAATGCCGACCTGCAGCTATAAAGCGCAGGCGGCCGATGTGTGCGCCGCCGGGTACCGGGGCTACCTGCCGAACGCGGCCGACCGTACCCATCCGTATGCCTCGCCGCTGCAATCGAGCCGCCTGAAAAACCTGCCGCCGGCGCTGATCCTGTCTGCCGAAGACGATCCGCTGCGCGATGAAGCCGAACAATATGGCGCCAAGCTGATTGCCTGTGGCATCAAGACCACCGTGCGCCGCTTGCCGCCCACGCCGCTGCCCGATGTGGAAGCGCGCAATGAATGTGCCTGTAAAACCTTTGCGCTGGCGGAAATCGCCGGCTTTGTCGCCAGCCTGGACGGGATGGAGGTCCCGCCGCCAGCGGTGTAGTACCTAACGAATTTAACGAATTCAGCCAGTTCCGCCGTACCGTTTTTTCCGCGCCACGCGCGCGGCGGGGGACGCTTTTGCCCAAAGATTTTCATACAAAAAGGAAAAATTATGAAAAGCCCGAAGACCCACTCGATCAACCTGGCCGACAAAGTGCGGCCGATGATGGCCGCACTGGCCGTGGCAGGCTTGGCAGCCGCGTCCCTGGCCGGTTGCGATACCGCTAACAGCAAGACCCAGGAAGCCGCGCCGGCCGGTCCTCCGATCTCGGCCGCGACCGTGGTGGAAAAAGCCGTCACGGAAACCCAGGAATTCTCCGGCCGCCTGGAAGCCATCGAGCGCGTGGAAATCCGTTCCCGCGTGTCCGGTTTCATTACCGCCGTCAATTTCAAGCCGGGCAGCGAAGTCAAAAAAGGCGACGTGCTGTTCCAGATCGATGCCCGCCCGTACCAGGCCGAATTGTCGCGCGCGGAAGCGGCCGCCCACTCGGCCCGCGCCAAGGCCGAACTGGCGAAGCTCGAACTGACGCGGGCGGAAAAGCTGCTGGCCGACAAAGCCATCGCCCAGCGCGAATACGATGAAAAAGCATCGAGCCTGAAAGAACTCGACGCCAATACCCGCGCCGCGCAGGCCCAGGCCGAGTCGGCGCGCCTGAACCTGGCGTATACGCAAGTGACGTCGCCAATCAACGGCCGCGTGTCGAAAGCGGAAATCACCCTGGGCAACCTGGTGGACGGGGCCGCCGTGCTGACATCGGTGGTGTCCACCGACAAGATCTACGCCAGCTTCGACGGTGATGAAGACACGTATTTGCGCGTCGGCGCGCTGGCCCAGAAGGGCCATGCGGTGACCGTCAAGGTCGGCCTGGCCAACGAGACCGGGTTCCCGCACGAAGGCAAGCTGGAATTCGTCGACAACCGCCTCGACCCGCAAACCGGTTCCGTGCGCATGCGCGCCACCTTCGCCAACGAAGACCGCGCGCTGGTGCCGGGCCTGTTTGCCCGCATTCAACTCGGCGGCGCCGGCGCCGGCAAGCCGACCGTGCTGATCAATGAACGCGCCGTGGGCACCGACCAGAACCGCAAGTTCGTCTACGTGGTCAGCGCCGACAGCAAGGCCGAGTACCGTCCAGTCGTGCTGGGCCCGGCGGCTGAAGGCATGCGCGTGGTGCGCGACGGCCTGAAACCGGGCGAAAAAATCGTCGTCAACGGCTTGCAGCGCGTGCGTCCCGGCGCACCGGTGACGGCGCAGATGGTCAACATGGATTACGACCCGCTGGCGCCGCAAGATTCGAAGCAAGCGAAACCTTCGCCAAAAAAAGATGAAAAGGTCGCTGCCGCCGAGACGGGCGCAGCCACCAACAAACAGTAAGGACAGGTCATGAAATTCTCCCGTTTCTTTGTCGACAAGCCGATCTTCGCGGCGGTGTTGTCGATCCTGATATTCGTGGCGGGGCTGATATCGATTATCAAGCTGCCGATCTCCGAATATCCCGACGTGGTGCCGCCTTCGGTGGTGGTGCGCGCCATGTATCCGGGCGCCAACCCGAAAGTCATTGCCGAAACCGTGGCCGCGCCGCTGGAAGAGCAGATCAACGGCGTGGAAAACATGCTGTACATGTCGTCGCAAAACACGTCCGATGGCGCGCTGGCGCTGACCGTCACGTTTAAAATCGGCACCAATGTCGAGCAGGCCGAAACGCAGGTGCAAAACCGCGTGCAGCGCGCCTTGCCGCGCCTGCCGGAAGAAGTGCGCCAGATCGGCGTGACGACCGTTAAAAGCTCCCCGAACCTCACCATGGTGGTCCACCTGGTGTCGCCGGACGGACGCTACGACGACCTGTACCTGCGCAACTACGCTGTGCTGAACATCAAGGACCATCTGTCCCGCATCCAGGGCATGGGTGAAGTCAACCTGTTCGGTTCCGGCGACTATGCGATGCGCGTCTGGCTCGACCCGCAAAAAGTGGCGGCGCGCGGCATGGTGGCGTCCGACGTGGTGGCGGCGATCCGCGAACAAAACGTGCAGGTGGCGGCGGGCGTCGTGGGCGCAACGCCGAACAAGGGCGCTGAATTCCAGCTGACCGTCAATACCCAGGGCCGGCTGAATTCGGTCGAGGAATTCGGCGAGATTATCGTCAAGACCAATGCCGACGGCGCCCTGACGCGCCTGAAGGATGTGGCCCGCGTGGAGCTGGGCTCGAACAGTTACGCCTTGCGCTCACTGCTGAATAACAAATCGGCGGTGGCAATTGGCATCTTTGAAGCGCCGAACGCGAATGCGTTGCAGTTGTCGGCCGACGTGCGCGCCAAGATGGAGGAATTGAAGAAAGACTTCCCGCAAGGCGTGTCGTATGACGTGGTGTACGACCCGACGCAATTCGTGCGCGAATCCATCAAGGCCGTGATCCACACCCTGCTCGAAGCGGTGGCGCTGGTGGTGGTCGTGGTGATCGTGTTCCTGCAAACCTGGCGCGCGTCGATCATCCCGCTGCTGGCGGTCCCGGTCTCGATTGTCGGCACCTTTGCCGTCATGATGGGCTTTGGCTTCTCGATCAACACCCTGTCGCTGTTCGGGCTGGTGCTGGCGATCGGTATCGTGGTCGATGACGCGATCGTGGTGGTGGAAAACGTCGAGCGCAATATCGCCAACGGCCTGTCGCCGCGCGACGCCACGATCCAGGCCATGAAGGAAGTGTCGGGCCCGATCATCGCCATTGCGCTGGTGCTGTGCGCCGTGTTCGTGCCGATCGCGTTCGTGTCCGGCCTGTCGGGCCAGTTCTACAAGCAGTTCGCGCTGACCATCGCGTTTTCGACCGTGATTTCGGCGTTCTGCTCGCTGACCCTGGCGCCTGCCTTGTCGGCCACCCTGCTGAAACCGCACGACGCGCCGAAGGACGCGCTGACGCGCGGCATGGACCGTGTGTTCGGCGGCTTCTTTAATTGGTTCAACCGCTTCTTCAACCGCGCGTCGACCCGCTATGAAGCCGGCGTGCAGGGCGTGTTGCGCCGCAAGAGCGCGGCCATCGTGGTGTACGTGGTGCTGGCGGCCCTGGCCGGCGTGGTCTTTAAGCTGGTGCCGGCGGGCTTCGTGCCGGCGCAGGACAAGCAATACCTGATCGGCTTCGCGCAGTTGCCGGACGCCGCTTCGCTGGAGCGCACCGACGCGGTGATCCGCCGCATGTCGGACATCGCCAAGGAAATCCCCGGCGTGGAATCGTCGGTGGCGTTCCCCGGCCTGTCGATCAACGGTTTTACCAACGCGCCGAACGCGGGCATCGTGTTCACCACCCTGAAACCGTTCCACCAGCGCACTGGCAAGGGCGAATCCGGCGAAGCCATCGCGGCGGAAATCAACAAGCGCATGGGCGCCGTGCAGGACGCGTTCATCATGGTGTTCCCGCCGCCGCCCGTGAATGGCCTGGGCACGACGGGTGGCTTCAAGATGATGATCGAAGACCGCGACAACCTCGGTTACGACGAACTGTACAAAGCCGTGCAGGCGGTGCAAATGAAGGCGTGGCAGGATCCGCAGCTGGCGGGTGTGTTCTCCGGCTTCCAGATCAATGTGCCGCAATTGTTTGCCGACGTCGACCGCGCCAAGGCGAAACAGCTGGGCGTGCCGCTGGCGACCATTTACCAGACCCTGCAGATCAACCTGGGTTCGCTGTACGTCAACGACTTCAACCAGTTTGGCCGCACGTATCAGGTGCGGGTGCAGGCGGACGCGCCGTTCCGTTCGCAGGCCGAGCAGATCGCCCAGCTGAAGGTGCGCAACGACAAGGGCGAGATGATTCCGCTGTCGTCGCTGATGCGCCTGAAGGACAGCTACGGCCCGGACCGCGTGCAGCGCTATAACGCCTATGTCGCCGCCGAGATGAATGGCGCCGCGGCGCCGGGCATCTCGTCCGGCCAGGCCCAGGCCGCGCTGGAAAAGATCGCCAAGGAGACGCTGCCGAAAGGGATCAGCTACGAATGGACCGAGTTGACCTACCAGGACATCTTGTCCGGCAACACGATGATTTATGTGTTCCCGCTGTGTGTCTTGCTGGTGTTCCTGGTGCTGGCGGCCCAGTATGAAAGCTGGACCCTGCCGCTGGCGGTGATCCTGATCGTGCCGATGTCGATCCTGTGCGCGCTGCTCGGCGTCAAGCTGACCGGTGGCGACAACAACGTGTTCACCCAGATTGCCCTGTTCGTGCTGGTGGGGCTGGCATCAAAAAATGCGATCTTGATCGTGGAATTCGCCCGCGAACTGGAAGACCACGGCCGCACCGTGCTGCAGGCCGCGCTGGAAGCCTGCCGCCTGCGCCTGCGTCCGATCCTGATGACGTCGATCGCGTTCATCATGGGCGTGGTGCCGCTGGTGTTCTCGAGCGGCGCGGGGGCGGAAATGCGCCATGCGATGGGCGTGGCGGTGTTTGCCGGCATGCTGGGCGTGACCTTCTTCGGCCTGTTCCTGACGCCGGTGTTCTATGTGCTGCTGCGCACGCTGGCGCAAAAAATGACCAAGAAATCCCATGTGGCCGCGCCAGTGGTCACGGAACTGGAAGGGACCAAATAAATGAGTATCACTGCGACTATGACTGCGAGGGGCGTTGCTCCCGCGGTTTCCATGTTGATGGCGGCGCTGCTGCTGACCGCGTGCGCCGCGCCTGCATTCAAACAGCCGGACGTGGGCGCGCCCGCCGCGTTCAAGGAAGCGCAATCGGCGCCAGCCATTGTGGGTGGCGTGGTCACCGCCGCCGACGGCACCCGCTGGAAACAGGCACAGCCCGCCGAACAGCAGCCCCGTGGAGAATGGTGGCTGGCATTCAACGATCCGGCCCTGAACGGCCTGATCACGGAAGCCACGAAAGCCAACGCCAACCTGGCCGTGGCGGCGGCCCGTGTGAAACAGGCGCGCGCCATTGCCGGGATTTCCGAGGCGGCGCGCGTGCCGCAAGTCGGTGTCGGTGTCGGCGCGCAGCGCTCGCGCGCCTCGGCCGCTGCGCTGGGACTACCGGCCGGCAGCCCGGTGGCGCCACAAACGTCATACAGCGCGAACCTGACGGCCAGCTATGAAGTGGACTTGTTTGGCCGCGTGTCGTCCGATATCGCGGCCTCCCGCAGCGATGCGCAAGCCACGGAAGCCAATTACCGCTCCGTGCTGCTGGCCTTGCAGGCCGACGTGGCGCAGGCGTACTTCCGCCTGCGCGCCACCGATGCGGAACTGGCGACCCTGGAACAGACCGTGCGCCTGCGCGAGGAAAACGTCAAGGTCAACCAGCGCCGCTTCGACCTCGGCGACATCGGTGAATTCGATCTGTCGCGCGCCAAGACGGAACTGGCGACGTCGCGCGCCGAAGCCATCGGTTTGCAGCGCCAGCGCGTGACGACCGAACATGCGCTGGCCGTGCTGCTGGGCCAGCCGGCGGCGAACTTCACTGCCGGCGTCTCGCCGCTGCAGGATGGTGCGCTGCTGCCGGCGATTCCGGCCGGGTTGCCGTCGGCGCTGCTGGAGCGCCGTCCCGACATCGTGGCGGCGCAGCGCGCGATGGAAGCGGCCAACGCCCGCATCGGCGTGGCCCGTTCCGCCATGTTTCCGGCGCTGACCATCAGCGCCAATGGCGGCGGCGCGGCCGGCGCGTTTGCCGACGTCTTTAAATGGAGCAGCCGTTCGTGGGTGCTGGGCGCGCTGATGTCGATGCCGCTGATCGATGGCGGCCGCAACAGCAATAACGTGCTGCGCAGCGAAGCGGCGCTGGAAGAATCCGTGGCCAGCTACCGCGGCAGCGTGCTGAACGCGTTTGCCGAGGTGGAAGACAACCTGGCCGGCTTGCGTATCCTGTCGGGCCAGACGCGGGAAATCGACGATGCGCTGGTGTCGGCGCGCCGCTCGGCCGACCTGGCGCAAAAGCTGTACGCGGCGGGCCGGTCCAGCTACCTGGACTTGCTGGACGCGCAGCGCAACCTGGCGCAGGTGGAGCGCAACGCCGTGCAGTTGCGGGGCAACCGCGCCGTCACCACGGTGGCGCTGATCCGCTCGCTGGGCGGGGGCTGGGACAGTGGCGGGGCCAGCGCGAAATAAAGCGCGACGCAATATGGCGTGCTACAGTGGCGGTTCCCCCGTGCTTGCCGTCACGCCATGAAAGTCAAAACCCACCTGGTGTTGCTGGTCGTGGTCGTGCTGACGCCGGTGATCGTGTTTTCCGCGCTGGTGTTGAACATGCTGGTGACGCGCGAGCGGGAAGCGGTCATGCGCAGCATGCATGAGCTGGCGCGCGCCGCCGTGCTGTCGATGGACATGCAGATGATGCGGGCGCAGGCCGGCGTGCAGGCGTTGGCGGCCTCGCCCAGCCTGGCGCGGGAGGATTTCGCCGCGTTTTATCTTGAGGCCAAGGCGGCCGTGGACCACGAGCCCCTGTATGTGGCGCTGCTGGACCAGCACGGCCAGCAGGTATTCAACACCGTGCAGCCCTATGGCGCCACGCTGCCGCCGCCCTCCGGGGCCAGCATGCTCAATGTGCGCGAGGTGCTGGCCGGCGGCAAGCCGCGCGTCTCGAACCTCATCCTCGGCACCACCACCGGCCAGTTCCTGGTCTCGATGGAGCGGCCCGTCACCACCGGCAGCGGGACCCGCTATGTGCTGGGCGTGTGGATGTTTGCCCGCGACCTGTCGGGCCAACTGCCGGCCGACGGGGTGCCGGCCGGCTGGCTGATTTCCGTGCTCGACCGTAACGGCGTGACCTTGGCGCGCAACCAGCGGCCGGAACAGTTTGTCGGTTCCGAACCCGTGCCGGAACTGAAAAAAGTGCTGATGGGGCCGGCCAAGAGCCAGTTCCGCGCCCGCAACCGGGCGGGACTGGAAATGGTTGGTGTCAACGACCGTTCCCGCCTGTCCGGCTGGACCATCACCGTCGGCGTACCGGTGGCCGATTACGAACGGGCCGCGGTGCAGGCGAAGACCCTGACCGCGTTCGGTTTCCTGTTTGCGATTGCCTGCGCGATGGGCGGCGCGCTGTTCATGATCCGCCGCCTGGTGCTGGGCACGCAGCGTATTGCCCAGGCGGCGGAAATGCTGGGCGAGGGCAAGGCGCCGCCGGAGGCCCGGCTGGAAATCGCCGACTTCCAGGAAGTGCACGTGCGCCTTGCCGGCGTGGCGGAACGGCTGGCGGCGGCGGAAGCGGAGCGCCGCGCCCACCTGGATTTCACGCAACAGGCCAAGGAACAGGCGGAAGCGGAAAACCGCGCCAAGGATGAGTTCCTCGCGATGCTCGGCCATGAATTGCGCAACCCGCTGGCGCCCATCAGCGTGGCCGCGCACATGCTGGGCAGGCCGGAGCTGAGCCCGGAACAGGCCCGCGCCGCCAGCGAAGTGATCGGCCGCCAAGTGCAGCACATCAACCGGTTGCTGGAAGATTTACTCGATGTGTCGCGCGTGACGCGCGGCCTGGCGGACTTGAAGCGGGAACCGGTGGCATTGCATGGCGTAATCCATGCGGCGCTGGAACAGGTGCGCTGCATGGCCGAGGCGCGCCAGCAAACCATTTCCCACGAGGTGCCGGACGCGCCGCTGGTGGTGCTGGGCGACAGCGCGCGGCTGGTGCAAATCGTCAGCAACCTGTTGCACAACGCGGTGAAATACAGCCATGATGGGGGCGCCATCGCATTGCGGGTGCGGCGGCAGGGGGCATGGGTGACGATCGAAGTGGCCGACCAGGGCATGGGCATCGCCGGGGAATTCCTGCCGCGCGTATTCGACCTGTTTTCACAAGGCAGCCGCGGCATCGACCGCCGCCAGGGCGGGCTCGGCATCGGGCTGGCGCTGGTGCGCAGCCTGGTGCTGCTGCACGGCGGCGATATCGCATGCCACAGCGCGGGGCCGGAGCAGGGCAGTACGTTTATCGTGCGCCTGCCGCTGGCGCGGCAACCTCACTGCACGCCCTGCATGCCGTAACGCGCCGCGATCGTGTGGACCGTCCCTGAGCGCACCATGTCTTCCAGCGTCGCCATCAACTGGTCCTTCACCGCGGGCGCCATGCGCTTGCGCGACAAGCCGAGGTGGTACGTGATCTTCTGCACTTCCCCCACTTGCCGCAAGCCGGCATCGCCTTCCCGCTGCATCAGCCAGATGCCCAGGTCTTTATTGATCACCACCACAGCCTTGCTGCCGTAGCGGCCCATGCGCAGTTTGCGCAGCGCCGTGTCATTGTCGATTTCCACCTGCAGGCGGGCGTTGGGCGCCGCTTGCGCCAGCCGGGCCGCCACCGAGGACGTGCCGGAGGGGCCGAACGAGGCCACCGTGTACCCGGCCAGCAAGTCGGGCGTCGGGTCGTGCAGGGTGCTGTCCTGCTGCGCGTACAGGACGTACGCGGTGCGGATCAGGGCCGGGCTCATGTGGAATATCTGCCGGCGTTCCGGCAAATCCAGGATGGCCAACAACCCGTCCGCTTCGCCTTCCGTCACCATTTGCAGGGCGCGCCGCCAAGGGAAGATTTCGATCGTGCACTGCGCGCGCAGCGTTTCACAGGCGGTGTGCACGATGTCGGCAAACGGCCCGGTCAGTTTGCCGTTTTCCATATGGATGAACGGGGGCCACGGCTGCGCAACAAAGCGCAGCTGCAGCGGCGGCGCCGCCACCGCGAGCTGGCAGGTCCATGCCACTGCGATCGCGCCAGCCCGGCATGCCCAGCGGCCCATGCCCATAGCACCCCCAATTTCTTGACCCTTAGTAACAATATAGGCCGCGCGCGGGTTGCGGGCAACCATGTGACCGGATTGACACAGCCGTAAATCCGCTGCTTGCGGTAGTGGGCGCCCCGCCATAGTATAAATTAACCGGGATGCCCGGTTCACAATCATAACGACGGCACAGAGGGGGCGGAACCATGAACCAATG
>Ga0307408_100002736_pt1 | contig 12239 bp, 8 predicted proteins | sample 322Cmetagenome_FD_202116 | JGI IMG/M metagenome (GOLD analysis project Ga0307408, IMG submission 202116) | Maize rhizosphere microbial communities from greenhouse at UC Davis, California, United States - 322HYB-C-3 | ecosystem: Host-associated > Plants > Roots > Rhizosphere > Soil | place: USA... | reverse complement strand
GCTTGCCTTTTGGGCCGGAGGTCACGTCGAAGGACACGCGTTGGTTTTCCTGCAGCGACTTGAAGCCGGCGCTTTGGATAGCCGAGAAGTGAGCAAACAGATCTTCGCCGCCTTCATCAGGGGTAATGAAGCCAAAACCCTTTGCGTCGTTGAACCATTTTACGATACCAGTTGCCATTACAATTCCTATTACAGTTAAGTGAGCTTTACGCCCGTGATACCGTTTGAACCCAGTCACCTGAATCTAAACGATCCGCCATTATACCGAAATACCTGTTAAAAACACGCCGCGATGAAAATTAATTCACGAGTGCCAGAGCAGGTCCCGAACATGTATGGCTAACTATAGACAAGATTTATCAATCTTGTTTGATAAATATCAATCGTGCGCGGCAATTTTCCCTGAGCCAAAATCCTTGTCGGCCCATTGCAACAGTGCATGAACGGCAGGTTCGATGCCGGCCCATGGCGCCCCGGTTTCGATGACGCCGCGCACCAGTTGTTCGATGCGGCGCGACTCATCGCCCAGCGCTGCCAGGCCGAACGATCCGGCGGAGCCGGCCACGCTGTGCAGTGCGTGGTGCAATTGCTCGATATGGGGAGGAATCAGGTCGCCCTGGCATAGCTCCAGGGCGACGCGGATTGCCGCCATGCGTTCCGGAACGCTGGCGGCATATTTGTCGCGCAAGGCTTGCAACCGGTCCTGGAAAGCTGGGTCGGTTGGCGTGGCCATCGCTTATTTGGTGCCGAAGATGCGGTCGCCCGCGTCGCCCAGGCCCGGGATGATGTAGGCGTGGTCGTTGAGGTGGGAATCCAGCGAGGCGCAGAAGATCTTCACGTTCGGGTGCGACTTCTGGAACACTTCGATGCCTTCCGGAGCCGCCACCAGGGCCAGGAAGATGATCTGGTCGTCGGATACGCCGCGCTTTTTCAGCACGTCCACCGCATGCACGGCCGAGTTGCCGGTCGCTACCATCGGGTCGCACAGGATGAAGGTGCGGTCGGCCAGGTCTGGCAGGCGCACCAGGTATTCCACCGGCTGGTGGGTTTCCGGGTCGCGGAACACGCCGATGTGGCCGACGCGCGCCGACGGCACCAGGTTCAGCAGGCCGTCGCTCATGCCCACGCCAGCGCGCAGGATCGGCACCACCGCCAGCTTGCGGCCGGCAATCACGGGTGCCTGGATGGTCTGCAGCGGGGTTTCGATTTCACGCGTGGTCAGCGGCAGGTCACGGGTGATTTCGTAGCCCATCAGCAGCGTGATCTCTTTCAGCAGTTCGCGGAAGGTGCGCGTGGACGTTGCCTTGTCGCGCATATGGCTCAGCTTGTGCTGGATCAGCGGGTGGTCGGTGATGAACAGGTTGGGAAAGCGCGGGTCTTGTTTCATGTTATTCAGGAATAAATTCAGTCAATTGCGCGCATTATCCCAGCCTCAGGCGTTTTCCACCAGCGCCCGCTGTAGAATGGCTTCACAGTTAGTTCCCACAGGCAACCGCCCATAGGCGCCGCCCGGCTCGCGCGCCAGGCGGCTCGCGACGAATGCGGAACTCACAAACGCAGGGGCATGGCGCAGCAGCAGGCCGGCCTGGATCGCCAGCACGATGCGTTCGGCCAGTTGGCGGGCGCCGAATTCGTCTTCCCGGGCATTGGGCAGGTCGGCCAGCAGTTGGCTGGTGAAACGCACGTAATCGGGGTCGGCGTGACTGCCCTCGCCCAACTCGGCCGCCAGCACTTCCAGCGCCTGGCCGGATTTTGAAAGTGCGCGCAGCAAATCCAGGCACATCACGTTGCCGGAACCTTCCCAGATCGAGTTCACCGGCAATTCGCGGTACAGCCGCGCCAGCGAGCTTTCCTCCACATAGCCGCTGCCGCCGAGGACTTCCATGGCTTCGGCACCAAAGCCGGGGCCGCGCTTGCAGATCCAGTACTTCCCCGCCGGGGTCAGCAGCCGGGCCAGCAATGCTTGCGCCGGGTTATCCATATGGTCGAAGCAGCGCGCCAGGCGCATCGCGAATACGGTCGCCGCTTCCGATTCCAGCGCCAGGTCAGCCAGCACGTTCTGCATCAAGGGCTGTTCCGCCAGCGGCTTGCCGAACACGCTGCGGCGGCGCGCATGGTGCAGCACCTGCGTCAATGCGGCGCGCATGATGCCGGCAGTTCCGAGTACGCAATCCAGTCGCGTGTGATTGCCCATCTCAAGGATGGTCGGGACGCCTCGGCCCAGCGCGCCCAGCAACCAGCCATAGGCCCCGGTGAATTCGACTTCGGACGAAGCGTTTGATTTATTGCCGAGCTTTTCTTTCAGGCGCTGCACGCGCACCTGGTTGCGCGCGCCATCCGGCAGGAAGCGCGGCACCAGGAAGCAGCTCAGCCCCGCATCGCCGGCCTGGGCCAACACCAGGTGGGCATCGCATTGGGGCGCGGAAAAGAACCATTTGTGGCCAGTCAGGCGATACACCTGCTCGCTGTCGGCACCGAACAGGGCGCGCACTTCGCTATTCGGCACGGCTTCAGCCTGGGTCGTATTGGCGCGCAGGTCTGACCCGCCCTGCTTCTCCGTCATCCCCATCCCGATCAGCGCGCCGCGTTTTTCCTCGATCGGCAGCGGGCTTGGGTCGTATACCCGCGAGAGGATTTTCGGCAGCCAGCGCGCGGCCAGGCCGGGACTCTGGCGCAGCGCGGGCACGCTGGCATAGGTCATGGTGATCGGGCATTGGGCGCCGTTTTCCACCTGCCCGAACAGGATATAGCGGGCAGCGCGCGCAACTTGCGCGCCGTGGTGCTGATGCTTGCCGTCCCATGGCGAGGCATGTGCGCCGGACGCGATCATCCGCTCCATCAGTTTGTGCCAGGCGGGGTGGAATTCGATTTCGTCGACGCGGTGTCCGGCGCGGTCGAAGTTCCTCAGGACGGGCGGATGTTCATTGGCCTGGCGCGCCAGCTCCTGCATTTCTGCGGTGCCGAGTTCGGCGCCCAGTTCCATCAGCGAAGCAATGGCGAATGCGCCGCCTTCGCGCTCCAGCGCTTCGCGCAAGGCGGTGTCGCAAGTGAACAGGTTGACGTTCACAAACGGGCTCACCTGGTTGAAAACCTCGTGCGTGTCGAAACGATTCATTTCGCCCTCCTCGGCTTCCTCTGTAACGCGAGGCTAGCGCAAACTTTCAGCAGTAGCAAGGTTGGCGTAAAAATGAAACATTGCTTACTAAAACACCAAACTTCGACTGATTTCATTTAAAACTGATCTCGGGCAACAAATTTCCTAAAAACATCGACTAATGTTGCTGTTTTTCATGTGAAACATGAGGTTTAAGTGATACATTTCTCTCTGGTTACGACCCGAAGAGAAAGAATCGAGCGCAACAATGCTTTCCAGCTCCCCAACAGTGCCTTTCACAACATCACACCATGCGGCGAACCTCCTGCTAGAGGAAGCGGGTGATGTGGTTTTCAGGCTGAATCTGATGGGTCAGGTCCTCTTCGCCAGCCAGCGCAGTGCCAATTTGTTACGTAACGGGCAGGAATTGGAAGGCCATCCCTTCCTTGCCTTTGTTTGCGACCTGGACCACGCGGCTTTCAAGTCCGCGCTCTCCGAATCCGTCCAGGCCCGCGGTGCGCACCGCGCCGAGATCCGCCTCAAAACTCCCGAGCAGGAAATCTGGTTCGAACTGCGCATCAGCAGTTACGCTGCCGGCAACAAGGCTTATGAATTGCTAGTGGTGGGCCGCGACATGACTGCCCAGCATGCGACCGAGGAACGCCTGCGCCATATGGCGACCCACGATGGCCTGACCGAGCTGCCGAACCGGCTACTGCTGTCCGACCGCCTGCGCATGACCATCGCCCAGGCGCGCCGTTCCGGCCAGGGTTTTGCAGTAGCCACGATTGGCCTGGACAGCTTCAAGAAAGTCAACGATGGCCTCGGCCATCCCGTCGGCGACGCGGTCCTGAAAATGGCGGCGGCGCGCTTGCGCAAGACGCTGCGCGACAGCGATACCCTGGCCCGCGTCGGCGGCGATGAATTCGTCGCCGTACTGCCAGGCACTTATAACGAGGCGCAAATCAAGCTGGTGACCGGCCGCCTGCTGGCAACGCTGCAGTCGCCGTTTGAAGTCGAGCAGCATACGATTTACGTCAGCGCCTCGCTCGGCGTGTCGATTTATCCCGAGCACGCGGAAGACGAGGTGCGGCTGGTCGCGCTGGCCGATGCGGCCATGTCGCGCGCCAAGGAAACCGGCAAAGCCCGCAGCGTGGTGTACAGCCAGCGCCAGAGCGGTCCGCCCGAGCATGACATTTCGCTCGAGGCGGCCATGTTCCAGGCGGTGCGCGAGGGCGAATTCCTGCTGTACTACCAGCCGATCGTCAACGCCGGCACCCGCGAAATCGAGGGCTTCGAAACCCTGATGCGCTGGAAGCACCCTACCCTTGGCATGGTGCCGCCAGGCCGTTTCATTCCGATCGCGGAAACCAATGGCCTGATCAACCTGCTGGGCGCCTGGGCACTGAAGTCGGCCTGCGTGCAATTGAAGCAGTTCCAGGAGGTGGCCAAACGGCCGCTATACATCTCTGTCAATATCAGCCCCCGTCAATTCCGCAATGACAAATTCCTGGATGTACTCGACGACGCACTCGGCTTCTCAGGCCTGCCTGGTGAACAACTGGTGCTGGAAATTACCGAGGGCACGCTGATGATCGACCCGGCCCACGCCGAAACGATCCTTGCCAAGATGGCCGAGCGCCATGCCCGGATTGCAATCGACGACTTTGGCACCGGCTACTCCTCCTTGTCCTACCTCAAGCGCTTCCCGATATCCGTACTCAAGATTGACCGCACCTTCATCCGCGACCTGCCAGGCTCGGAGAAGGATGGCGCCATCTGCAAGGCCGTGCTGGACCTGGCCAAACACCTGGATCTGTCCGTCGTTGCGGAAGGGGTGGAGACCGAAGAACAGATGCATTATGTCGCGCAGCGCGGCTGCCAATATATCCAGGGCTTCCTGACCGGCCGTCCAATGGCTGCGCACACCGCCATGGCCGCGCTCAAGGAGCGTACTTACGCGTCCCTGATGACCGAAGAACCGCGGCAGGTGGCCCAATGAATGCATTGAGCGAACAAACCCTGTCCACGCTGTGGGAACGCACGCGCCAGCAAGGCGACATGCCTGGCTTTGCCAAGGCCATTACCGCCATCCTTGGCGCCATGCGCGGCGAGGACGACAAGGAATTCGACATGGCGCGCACCGTGCTGTCGGACCCGGTCCTGACGCAGAAAGTACTGCGCCTGGCCAACAGCGGCATGTATTCGGCCTTCGGCCAGCAGGTCAACACGGTCAGCAAGGCCATGCTGGTGCTGGGCACGGAAGCCATCGGCCACCTGGCGCTGGGCTTGAAGCTGATCGAGGAATTGTCCGTGGTGTCGCCCGATTCCGGCATGGCGCATATTGAGATGGAAAAGGCCGTCCTGGCCGGCATCGTCGCGCGCGAAGTGGCTGCCACTGCGGAAAATCGCCATGGCGAGGAGGCCGTGGTCTGCTCCATGCTGCAAACCCTGGGCCGCATGCTGGTTACTTTCTACATGCCGGAACATTGGACCGCGCTGCAGAAGGCTACCGGCGAAGGCAAGGAAGACAGCGGCGCGGTTGAAATGCTGGGCCTGAGCCTGCAGGATATCGGCCGCGCAGCAGCCGTTCATTGGGGCTTGCCGGAAAACCTTTTGTCCGGCATGCGCACCCTGGTGCCGCCGGCCGACGACATCCCGGCCGAAGCACTCAGCCCTGAAGACTGGGTTGCGGGCGTTTCGACCATGTCCTGCATCTGCGCCGGCGCCCTGTGGCATGACAGCGAAGAAGGCGCCGCCGAAGTCAAGCGCATCACCGCACGCTATTCGGCCATGATCGGCGTCAGCACCGACAAGCTGGCACTGGCCATCGAGCAGGCAAAGATTGTCGCGGCAAGCGACCTGTCGATCGCGCCCTTGTCCAGGCCGGCCGAACGCCGCGCGAAAGCGCTGGCGCAGACCCGCCAGCGCGCTGCCGGCAACAACATCCTGCTCAGCGGTTTGTCCGATATGCGCGATTCGCTCGACACCGCGAGCCCCGGCCAGATGGTTTCCATTGCGCTGGAAACGGTATTCAAGGGCCTGCAGTTCACCCGCGCAGTCGCCTTCGTGCGCAACCGCCGTGAGAACAAGTATGCAGCGCGCATGTGCCTGGGCGAAGGCGTGCGCGAGCACCTGCCTGCCATGCAATTCGCCGACGCTTACGAGCCGAATGTGTTCCATGCCGCCCTGAGCAGCGACCGCGTGATCTTCATTGAAAATGCTGCCGATCCAAAATTCGCAGCCAAGCTCCCGGCCTGGTGGCGCGATACGCTGAGCGATGCGCGCAGCTTCGTCATCCTGCCGCTGTGCTCCAATGGGCAACCAACCGGCTTCCTGTACGGCGACTGGGACGACTCGTTCCCGGCGATCCAACTGAGCCCTACCGAGTTCTCGCTGCTGAACGATATCCGTTCGCTGGTGGTGAAAGCGGCCGAACGCCGCCACCAGGTCGGCACCATCAACCGCGCTGCCTGAGCGCTACCGCTGCCAGCGGTAGCTCAGGGCGGCTGCCACGGCGCCTGCCGCCACCAGCCCCGACGCAACATAGAAGATGAATTGCGGCCCCGCGGTCTGCCATACCGGGGTCAGTGCCAGGCTGCCGATACTGCCGCCGAGGCCATATGAAATGCTGATGTATAGCGCTTGCCCGCGCGCCTGCAGCGGACCACTGAACCAGCGCTGCATGGTCTGCACAGACGCCGAGTGGTGCAGTGCGAAGGTCGCCGCATGCATCAACTGCGCTGCCACCAGCAGTGTCAACGACTGCGCAGCGGCGCCAATCAAGGCGAAACGCAAGACGCCAAAAGCGAAGCAGGCATACATCAGCCGCTTGGCGCCCCAGCGCCGGAACAGTGGTGCCTGGTAATAGAAACACAGCACTTCCGCCACCACGCCCACCGACCACATCAGCCCCGTCACCGTCTTGCTGTAGCCCTGTCTTTCCAGGTAGAGCGAGTAGAAGGTATACAGCGCAGCGTGGGCCGACACCATCAGGGCTGTTGAGGCAAAGAAGGCCAGCACCTCCTTCTTGCGCAACACGGCCACCAAGGCCGGCGGCTGGCCAGCGTGGATCAGGCGCGGCACGTCTTTCAGGCGGAAGGCCGCCCCCAGCACACACACCAGCAAGGCGCCACAGAACCAGACCAGGGCGCCGGTGCCCTGCCAGTCCATCAGGAACGACGCAAGCATCACGGTGACAATGAAACCGATCGAACCCCACAGGCGGATACGCCCGTAGTAAGTCAGGTCGCCGCGCATCTCGGACAGCATCAGCGCTTCGCACATCGGCCCCTGCGCGCTGGTGAAGAGGTTGAGCAGCACCATCGCAGCAAAGAAATGCGCAAAGGTGGAGCCGAATACAAAACCGGAGAATGAGACCAGGGCTGCCAGCCCGGTCAGGCGCAGCACGAAAACGCGCCGTTCGGAATGGTCAGCGACGTAGCCCCACACGTTGGGGCCGAAGATCCGCAGCACCTGGATCAGCGACATCAGCACGCCGATCTGCGCTACCGACATCCCCCTGCCCTGGAAGTACAGGCTGGCGTAGGTCGAGAAAGTACCGGCGTATGCGTAATAACAGAAGAGGAAAAGCGCGAATCCGAAAGCCTGGGGTGGAATCACGCTTTACTGATGTCTGGCGTGGAAACCTTGACGTCGCCGCACTGCGCGCGGTGCATCAGCGCATGATCCATCAGCACCAGGGCAAGCATTGCTTCCGCAATCGGAGTCGCACGAATGCCGACGCAAGGATCGTGGCGGCCGAAGGTCTCGACCATCACCGGATTGCCTTCCTTGTCAATCGAGCGACGCGGCGTGCGGATCGAGGACGTCGGCTTGATGGCGATCGACACCGTGATGTCCTGGCCGGTCGAAATGCCGCCCAGGACGCCGCCGGCGTTATTGCCGACAAAGCCTTCCAGGGTCAGTTCATCGCCATGCTCGGAACCGCGTTGCGCAACGCTGTCGAAACCGGCGCCGATCTCAACGCCCTTCACCGCGTTGATGCCCATCATTGCATACGCGATATCGGCATCGAGCTTGTCGTAAATTGGCTGGCCCAGGCCAACCGGCACATTGCGCGCCACCACGTCGATGCGGGCGCCGATGGAGTCGCCATCCTTGCGCAGGCCGTCCATATAGTCTTCCATGCGCTCGATCAGAGCCGCGTCGGAAGTCGCCGCGAAGAACGGGTTGGACGGCACGTGTTCGAAACTCTCGAACGGCACTTCGATCTCGCCCAGCTGGCCCATGCAGCCGGCGAACTCGGTACCATATTTCTCCTTCAGCCACTTCTTGGCGATGGCCGCGGCGCCCACCACCGGAGCAGTCAGGCGCGCCGAGGAACGGCCGCCGCCGCGCGGGTCGCGCACGCCGTATTTGTGCCAGTAGGTGTAGTCGGCGTGGCCGGGACGGAAGCTCTCGGCAATATTGCCGTAGTCCTTGCTGCGCTGGTCTTCATTCTTGATCAGCAGAGCGATCGGGGTGCCGGTCGTCACACCTTGGTAGACGCCGGACAGGATCTGCACCGTGTCAGGTTCCTGGCGCTGCGTCACATGGCGCGAAGTACCGGGCTTGCGGCGATCCAGTTCGGGCTGGATGTCTGCTTCGCTCAGCGCCAGGCCCGGTGGGCAACCGTCAATGACGCAACCAATTGCAGGACCATGGGATTCGCCAAAAGTGGTGACGGTGAACAGCTTGCCAAAGGAATTGCCGGACATGATGACGATGAAGAAGGTGAATAGTAGCGGAGGAAACTACCCATTCTAACCCGATATGGCAAAACTCGCAGGAAGTAGCTTTTTTAGCTACAAGTTTCCCGAAACTAGCACTCCGCTATTCGTTAACTTCCATGAAAGTGTTTTAATGGTCGTTCTCAGGAATAATTCGCTATATACTAAGTTGTAAGAACACCGAGACCCCTTGGAGAAGCGACAAATGCCCCCTTCGATCACGGCGCCTGAGGGTAGCCACGACGATCAGGACGATCTGGTTTTCTTAGAAGAGCATACGGCTCAGCCAGCTCTCCCCACACAGCGCAATGTCTGGCGCGTAATGATTATCGATGACGACGAAGACGTCCATTCGACGACCACGTTCGCCCTCGGCAACCTCGACATGCAGCACCGTCCCCTGGAATTCGTGCACGCTTATTCCGCCGCCCAGGCGCGCGAAATGCTCAAGCATGAACAGGAAATCGCCGTGATCCTGCTTGACGTAGTCATGGAGCAGGATGACGCCGGTTTGCACCTGGTGCGCTATATCCGCGAAACGCTGAAACTTGCCGACGTGCGCATCATCCTGCGCACCGGCCAGCCCGGCTACGCGCCGGAGATCGACGCGATCCGCGATTTCGACATCAACGATTACAAGACCAAGTCCGAGCTGACCCGCATCAAGCTGTTCACCACCGTGACTGCCGCGATCCGGTCCTACGAACAAATCCGCAATATCAACGAAAGCCGGCGCGGGCTGGCCCGCATCGTCCATTCCAGCACTGAGCTGATGGCGCTGCACGGCGTGCAGAATTTCGCTTCCGGCGTGCTGTCGCAGATCGCCGAGCTATTGGGCCAGGAAGCGCACGGCGTGCTTTGCGTGCAGGAGTGCCCGGATGCGGGCTGCCACGAACTGGTCGTGATGGCAACCTCCGGCAACCACCATAACCTGTCCAACTCCCCTCTTTCGGCAAACGAAGACCCGCGCGTGCACAAGGCCATGGAAGAATGCCTGTCCGCGCGCCGTAATCTCTATTGCTCCGACAGCATCGTGCTGTACTTTGCCGGCAAGGCAAGCCGCACCTTCGTGGCCTTCATGGACGTTTCTCGCGCACCAAGCGCACTGGAAGAAAGCCTGCTCGAAGTCTTTTGCAGTAACGTGGCCGTAGGCCTCGACAATGTGGAGCTGGTGTCGCACCTGCACACTGCCGCCTTCTACGACAACCTTTCCAAGCTACCGAACCGCACCCGCCTGGTCGAAATCCTCGACGCCACGCTGGCCGGACCGGCCAAGCAGGACGCCACGCTTTGCCTTGTCGACCTCGATCACTTTGCGGAAACCAATGACGCGCTGGGCCACGAGTTTGGCGACCTGCTGTTGTCCGCCGTTGCCGCGCGCCTGCAGAACAGCCTTGGCAAGCAGTTGACCGTGGCCCGCATCGGCGGCGATATCTTCTGCGTGCTGGGCGACGCCGGCCAGGTCAACCCGGCCAATATCATCGGCCTCTTCTCAACACCCTTCAGTATCGACGGCCAGGATGTGCAGCTCTCCGCCACCCTTGGCCTGGTACGGCTGCTGGAACATGACGGCAGCGGCGCCGATGCACTGAAAGATGCTGATATCGCGCTGAAGCGCGCCAAGACCCAGCAGCGCGCCGGCCACTTCTACTTCTCGCGCAGCATGGGCGTGGAAATCCGCGAACGGGTGCGCATGATGCACGCCCTGCGGACCGGTTTCAGCCAGAACCAACTCTTTGTCGTCTACCAACCGCAAGTCGACCTCGAAACGCGCCGGCCCATGGGCGCGGAAGCCCTCCTGCGCTGGCAGACTCCGGACGGCAAGTTCGTTTCGCCGGACCGCTTTATCCCTATCGCCGAATATTCGGGCCTGATCATCGACCTGGGCGAATGGGTGATGCGCACTTCGATGCAGGAACTGGTCGCGCTGCGCGCTGCCGGCCATACCGAATTCACCATGTCGATCAACGTGTCGCAGGTACAGTTCCGCCACCCTCACTTCCTCGATACGCTGCGCGATGCGCTGCATGATACCGGCGCGCCGCCGGAGTATGTGGAACTCGAGATTACCGAATCGATGGCGATGGAAGAACCGGACATGCTGATCAAGATGCTGGCGCAGATCAAGCAGACCGGCGTGACGATCGCGATCGACGACTTCGGCACTGGCTTCTCCTCGCTGTCCTACCTGCAGCGCCTGCAGGTCGACCGGCTGAAGATCGACCGCGCTTTCGTGACCGAAATCACCAATTCCGCGCGCGGCAGCAGCATCGCCGAAATGGTGGTGCAACTGGGCCGCAACCTCGGCCTGGCGGTGATCGCCGAAGGCGTGGAAGACGAACGCCAGGCGCAGATCCTGAGCACCCTCGGCTGTCCGCTCGGACAGGGCTTCCTGTTTGCCCGGCCGATGACCGGCGAAGCGCTGGTGGGTTGGCTCAGCGATGACGCCCTCGCCGGCGTCGCTTAATGTGAAGAAGCTCGAACGCTAGCTGGCCGTTGGGAGGCAGCTTCCGCCCCTTTGCGGAAGTTCGCTTTATTAGCGATGTCTTATGGAACCTTGAAACAAGTCCAGGCGCCGTCAGTAGGACTTTCAACAGCTACCTGGAACAAGGCGTCGCTGAAGCCATTCAGATGGGCGATAGCTCCCTTTCGTAGGCGATTCCGATACAGATGCTCGTCATCGCAAATAAAGACACTGTCGCTTTGCGTTGTCTTGATCAACCACTCAAGCGCTCCATCTTCCTTGAATACGGAGATTTCAGTAACGCACTCCCACCGAATGTCAAAAGTCACGCTTGGAGTGTAAAGTCGAAATCCACCTTGAAGCATTCTCAATTTAAGGTATGGAATAATCACGGCGCCGGCCAAGAAATATGCTGCCCCCAGAACTCCGAGCACCTTTAAGACGAAATTACCTTGGACAATTCCGCGCTCTTCACCAATCGCAATTGCGATACCACCTACTGCGGCTAGAACTGAGACCAGCCAAAACCTTCGATTCTTTGAACGCGACATTCGTGTGCAATATTTTATTAATTCTAATCAAGACACACTGTCTAGAAATGGCAGGTTACCACCGGCCTCTCTACGGTCGAGCTGGTCCCGCCCACTGAACTGCCTTCTTTTAGCAAAGAATCCAGAGGCTTCAATTTCGCGATACGCAGGTTTCCTTATATAGCTTCTCGTGTCGTTCAGTAAGCTCCTTCACCCGTTCGCTTGATTCTCGAACCTCCTCTGCACTTACCGATTGATGCAAAGTGCGAGGAATATGGAAGCCTTTCGATTGAACTGTGCGAACAAAAAATAGTTCGTCTGCAGAACTTGTCATCTTTGGCGAAAATTTCGGGAAGGGCGCATTTGATTGGATCAAGCGTTTAACCAATTCTGGCATACCTTCGGAGCCGCTAGAATTA
>Ga0307408_100002732_pt1 | contig 12252 bp, 11 predicted proteins | sample 322Cmetagenome_FD_202116 | JGI IMG/M metagenome (GOLD analysis project Ga0307408, IMG submission 202116) | Maize rhizosphere microbial communities from greenhouse at UC Davis, California, United States - 322HYB-C-3 | ecosystem: Host-associated > Plants > Roots > Rhizosphere > Soil | place... | reverse complement strand
CAGCATGTCCAGGTCGCCGGTCGCGGGGCGCGGCTGCGACGTGGTCTGACCCATTGCGGCATAGGTCGTGGAGGACAGGAACGGCTGATCCCATTGGAAGCTGAAGAGGACCACCGCCTGGCCCCCCGTCTGGGTCACCTTGATCTTCTGGAGTGTGTCGGCGGAAGCCGAAGCCGGATCGAAATCGTGCGCGCGCAGCACGAACGGGCCGCCGTCGCTGTTGGTGTTGCTGCCGCCAGATGACGCAACGTTGGTCTCTCGATACGCCGACTCGTAGGACAGCCGCGCGTCGTTCCCGGCAGAGGAGAAGTAGGCGGCGCCCTGCGCGACGGCCCGGTCCGCCGCCTGCGCGATGATCCCGTCGGAGAACATGTTCTCGGTGTAGTAGATCACGTCGTCGACGATAACCTTCGCCCCGGCGTCACGGAGCTTGAGGATGCCGCTGGCGAAGTCGAGAATGCCATTGAATGCCGTGTGGAACTTCTGCGTCGCGCCCGGCGCGACGTCGTGAATCAGTTGCACCATTGCACGCCCTTCGTCAGTGGCGGGACAGGGCCCGTTGCTGAGTACGGTCACGTCCGCAGGTACATCGTCGGTGGCCTTGTCCTCGGCTGCCGTTGACGTCGGTGCGCCGGGCACGAAGGCGGCCGGATTGCACGCGTAGCTGTCGGAGAGCACGCCGACGATCACACCGGTGCCATCGACTTTTTCGGTGGCACGAGCGTTGTCGCTTCCCAGGCTGATGTCGCCCTGGCTGACGACGGACCCCTGCGTGGCGGCACGGCGGACCACCGCGAGTGCGGCGTCGCCGAACGCGAGCGACGGCAATGCGGCGAGGTCACCAAGCGCCCGTACCGGCACAAGCGCGGAGACCAGCGGGCCCTGCGCTCTCACGTTGGTCGCGCCGAGCGAGGTGAGCGCCGCTTGCAGGGCCGCCGGATCGTTGGCGTAGAGGTCGACCGCGACCCTTCCAGCCCGCACTTTCACTACCGGGTTGCGGGTTTCGAAGGTCGCGTTGTTCGGGGCCTGCCGGAACTCGTCGTAGAGATTGGCGAGCCACGGCCCGAGCTTCTGCATCGGACCGTTCTTCACTCGCGCAAGGAGTGATGCTTCCGGCGACGTGGTTTGAGCGAGAGCCGATTGAACGGCACCAGACGTTATGAACAGTAACAGGGCGAGCGCGAACGCCGCTCTGGGGCGCATTGACATAACTCTCCTTATGGAAGGCGTGACGATCAGCTGAACGATTTCTCGCGGACGAAACAACAGCGTACTAACGGCTCTTCACGATTTCGAGCTCAGCGGAGTCGGGCGACGTGCGGCCGGCCACTCGCGCAGGAACCTCGGCGCGACGCGGTGGAAGAGCCGCAGCGCGGCCGTCCAACGAGCGAGCGCGCGAGCGTCGCGCGCGCTCCATCTGAACCCGTAGCCTTCCCGGATTGCAGGCGGCAGCAGTCCGATAGTGATCAGCTGAAGCGGCCGGAAGGCCGGCCACATGAGCCACCACCGAGGCGGGAAGAGAATCGCGCGCGCCAGCGCACGGCTGGCTCCGCTGACGACGATGTGACCGCTGGCGAGCATCTCTCGCACGTAAGCGTCGAGCTGCGCCGAATCCCGAGGGAGCAGCCCGTCAGGGATGTCGAGGAGCGGCTCCATGATCGCGGCCTCCGCGCAATAGCGGTCGCGCTCCTCCGGTGTGAGACGGCCGACGAGCAGCTCGTAGGTCAACGGGATCGATTCGAGCAGGGTGGCGTGCACCCATCGCACCAGGCCGGGATCGTGAGCGGAGTAGCGCTCGCCCGCCTCCAGCGCCCCCGCACGCTCCCTGAGCCGCCCCGCTACGCGATCGTGAATGTGGTTGATTCCAGCCGCCGCGCTGATCGCTTCTTCGTCCGTGCCGAAGGTCAGCGACAGCATCGCGCCGACCGTGGAGGCGAGCCGCTTGAAGCTGGTCATCAGGCTGCCGCGAAAGGAACTATGGTCGGCCACGCCCGCGGCAACCAGTGGATGCGCGAGCTGCAGGAGAATGGCGCGGCCCCAGCCGGCAATCACGATGACCTCGCGATTGACCTTCCAGGTCACGGCGCAGGGATCCAGCCGAACCGCGCCCGCGGTCGAGAGCCGCGCGCGAACCGCCGCGCGATGCCGATCGAGGGCCGTGGAAGCGGAGGACATCTCCGCATTTTCGCACGCGACGAGAGACGCGCCGCGCGGGCGTCCTGGGCCTGCGGTGCTGACGTCGCCGGTTTGACGCCAGCTCCACAGGAACAGCAGGCCCACGACGAACAGCGGTCCGGCAATCACGGCGATCAAGTCGAGGCGGCCGCGCGCGAGCGCGGTCGCATACAGCACCGCCACGGCGGTGAACACGATCCCCGGACCCAAACCGGTCTCGACCATGAAGAAGAGACCGTGCTCAGGTCACCCACGCGATCGCCTCCGCTCCGGCGGACAGGACCCGTCGTCTGGAGCGGAGGCGATCGCGTCGGGGGAAGTGACTGATCAGATCCGCGCGAGACACGTAATAGCGGATCTCGGCCGGCGCGCGCGCGATCGACCAGGTGTCGGAGGGCGGGACGGTCCTCGCCGCGACCGTCATGCCGAACACCAGGGCTGCGACGTAGACGGCTCGACGGCTCGTTCGCATGTTCGACTCCTCGCGACAGCAACCGGCTGCCTCAGGGCGAAATGACGACCGCTCGGCCGGCGCGTTCCGCGATCGCCTGGCGCACGGGCGGTGAGTCCGCCAGGTCCTCGAGGCCCGCCGCGCGGAGCAGGTTGCGCACCTGCGCCTCTGCGCTCCCTGCTTGGCGGTACGGATCGGGATGCACCTCGAGAAACACGGTTCCGTCGCCGTAGCGCGCCAGCATGACCGGCTGGTACGTGATCTCGACAGACGCGCCGACGTCGACGAGATCGAAGAGCTCCAGCATGTCGTCCGGATGCAGCCGGATACAGCCGTGCGTGGTGAACCGGTAGATGCTGGACGGCTGGTTCGTGCCGTGGATGCCGACGTTCGGGGCGCTCAGCGCCAGCCACCGGTTGCCGAGCGGATTGTCCGGTCCGGGCGGCACTGTCGTGAGAATCGGCTTGCCCTTCCGGGCCATCTCCTGCTGGATCGATACAGGAACGTCCCAGACCGGGTCGCTTTCCTTGACCAGTACGCTGAATCGTCCGCGAGGCGTCGGCCAGTCGCGCATTCCAACCGCGACCGGGAAAGCCCGAACCGCCTCGCCATTCTCGAAGACGAACAACATCCGCTGAGCGACATTCAGCACGATGCCGTCAGGGATCGCGGCCGGCGAGATATGCCGGAAATCCAGGATCAGCCGATCGCCCGTGCGCAGCCGCGCGTCAGGGGCGAGCCCGTTGTCCCTGGCGAGGACTCGCGGCTCGACGCCGAAGCGGGCGCCGACCGAAATGAAGGTGTCGCCTTCCGCGATCTGGTAGGCGCGCACGCCGCCGGTCACCGCTGCGGACTGCGGATCCGAGCACAGCGTGAACGCCAGCCACGCCACCAGCGCGGGCACCACCGAGTCGAAGACCATGGCCGTATCTCCGCCACCGAAGCGTGCAATGCGAGTACCTCGCGGTGCGTGCGGTGTCCCCTATGTCGTTGTGATCGCCGCGTGTGACATTTTCCGCGGCACGGCGAAGAAATCCGTGTCGGCAGCACGACGCCTCGATCAATCGTGGAGCGTCAACACGGCGCACTGCGCTTCGCGGATCACGTGATGCGTCGTCGATCCAAAGAACAAGAGATCCGCTGCGCGCCGGCCGCGCACCCCGAGAACGATCAGATCAGCGGCAGCCTCCTGCGCGAATCCCAGAATCTCACGATAGGGCGTGCCCTCGCGTACCAGTTCGGCGACGCTGCAGGTCGCGCGAACCGGGTCGGGAACCATCGCGTGCAGGCGCGACGTCGCCTGCTCGATCCAGGCGTGCAGATCGATCGCTGCCGGAGGCGCGAAATCGGCATATAGCGGATGCGTCTCGACGATGTGGACCAGCGCCAGCGCCGCTTTGTTCTTCTGCGCCAGCGACATCGCACCGTCGAGCGCGACCTGCGAGCTCTTCGAAAAATCCACGCCACAGACGATCCGCGCGAACGGCACCGGGCCGCTGGCCATGGCGTCAGGCGCCTTTGGGGGGACCGTCATCACCGGGCGCCGGCCCTTCCGCAGGACCTTCTCCGCCGTGGAGCCGAGGAACAGGCGCTCGAACCCGGCGCGGCCGTGAGTGCCTATCACCATCAGGCTGGCGTCGAGGTGATCCGCCTGCGCCAGGATCTCGCGATAGACCTCGGAGCCTTCGGCGACCAGCGTTTCGACCTTCACGCCCGGCACCTGCTCGCGCACCACGAACTGTTCCAGTTCGCGTGTTGCGGTGGCGAAGTCCATCTTCGGCAACATGAGGGGAGGGGCCATCTCGGAGCCGAAGCAGGCGCCTGCCGCGGCCGCAGGTGCGGGTGCGACGACGTGCAGCGCCGTCACCGTGGATCCATACGACCGCGCGACGCTCAGCGCGTGATCCAGAGCGCGGCGCGAAAACTCGGAAAAGTCAACAGCGCACAGGATGCGTTGGAGCTCGATCATGCCGTGCCTCCCGATCAGACTGCCGTGTGGTCACCGTTCTCGATGCAAGAAACGAGACGGCGCGTGGGCGTCGTGAATTTTGGCGGAAGGGGCGGGTCGCGCAAATCTGTTGATTAGTCACTTCCCGCCACGCGATCACGGGGGGTTGAAATGACGAATCAGGCGCCGATCACTATTGCCCGGCGACGGGAGTGGACTCAGGAGCCTTTGGCTCCGGCTGCTCGCGCTCGACCGCAATCGTGCAGTCCTTGAGCAGGGCAACGATGGCGCCGATCGCGGCCGCAACCGGTGCAATCAGGGCGCCGAGAACGCCCGCCGTGAGTGGGAACTCCGCCACGGTCTTGCCCTCGTGCTGCACGACCACGCGTCGCACGTTCCCCTCGTGCACGAGCTCCTTCAGGCGATCGAGGAGCTGACCACCTTCGGCCTTGATCGATTCCCAGTACGTCTGTTCTGACATGACAGGCCTCCATGCGTGCCTTGCCTATTGTTGCTCCGTTGCCCGGGCTCACGGAATGGACGGGATGGGCCGTTGGGATGGCCTCGACCGATCGAGTCGCATAACGCGTTCCCCCCTGGACGATCTCGAACAGCGCCGGTAACAGGACGGCGAGGCGCAGATCGGGTCGGGACACGCTGGGAAATCTCCCCAGACGGTGAGAAAATCCCCATCTCCGCCGATGGCTCTGCCGCGGAATCCCGCGCCGGACACTGATTCTCCTCGGCACCTCCGGTGCAGTCAGCCGGTCGAAGGCGTACGTGTTGATGGAACGGACAGACGTGGTCGTGCGAGACGGGTCAACGGTCTGCGTCCGGCGGGCGACCGCGGACGATGTGCACGCGCTCGCGCAGTTTTTCCACACGCTCTCCAGCGAGAGCCTCTACTACCGATTCCTCGGCATCCCTTCACTGACCGACGCGCGTCTTCGCGCGCTCACGGCAACGGACGACACGGCCGGCGCCTCTCTCGTTGTCGAGTCGGCGGGCCGGATCGTGGCGTTCGCGGGCTTCTACCGCGACCCTGCGTGTGCCGATCGCGCCGAAGTGGCGTTTGCCGTGTCGGACGCAGTTCAAGGACACGGGATTGGCACCCGGCTGCTGGAGCAGCTCGCCCGCATCGCCCGCGATCATGGCATCTCGACGTTCGACGCCTACGTGCTGGCGGAGAACCGGCGGATGCTCGAGGTGTTTCGCGACTCCGGGTTCGGGGTGACCACGCGCCTCGAAGACTGCGTTTTCCACGTCGAGATATCCCTGCTGGTGACGCGGCGCTACGAAGATCAGGCGGCGGCACGGTCGCGGGCGGCTGCGACGGCGTCGATGAAGGCGTTCTTCGAGCCGCGCGTGGTTGCGGTGGTCGGGGCCAGTCGCCAGCGCGGCAAGATTGGCTCCGAGATCCTGCACAACCTGGTCACCGCGGGATTCAGCGGCACGATCGTGCCCGTCCACCCCACGGCGTCCGAGATCGAGGGGCTGACCGCGTATGCCCGCGTCGTCGACATTCCCGAGCTTGTCGATCTCGCGATCGTGGCTCTGCCCGCTTCGCTGGTGCTCGGAGCGGTCGACGACTGCATCGCGAAGAACGTTCGAGCGATCTGCGTGATCAGCGCTGGATTCAGCGAATGCGATGCCGAGGGGCGCGCCCGCGAAGCGATGCTGGTCGAGCGCGTCCGCAGGGCCGGCTGCCGGCTGATCGGGCCGAATTGCATGGGGCTGCTCAACACCGATCCTGCCCTGCGCCTGAATGCGACGTTCTCGCCAGTCTATCCTCCGCCGGGCAATGTGGCGATGTCCACGCAAAGCGGAGCCCTGGGGCTCGCCATCCTCGACTACGCGCGACGGCTCGACATCGGGATCTCGAGCTTCGTGTCGGTCGGCAACAAGGCAGACGTCTCGAGCAACGATCTCATCCAGTACTGGGCCGACGATCCTCGAACAGCGGTCGTCCTCCTGTATCTCGAAAGCTTCGGCAATCCGAAGAAGTTCAGCGAGATCGCACGGCGCGTCGGACGGACGAAGCCGATTGTCGCGGTCAAGGCGGGGCGGTCGAACGCCGGCTCACGTGCGGCGGCATCGCATACCGGTGCGCTTGCGACCAGCGACGCCGTGGTCGATGCGCTGTTCCGGCAGGCCGGCATCATCCGCACCGAACGCCTCGAAGAGCTGTTCGACGTGGCCGCCCTGCTGTCGCATCAGCCCGTGCCCCGTGGCAATCGCGTGGCGATCCTGACGAATGCCGGCGGGCCTGGCATCCTCGCCGCTGACGCCTGCGAAGCCAACGGGCTGGAACTGACGTTGCTGAGCGAGTCGACCCGGGCCAGCCTCCGGACGTTCCTGCCGGCGGCCGCCAGTGTCGGCAACCCGATCGACATGCTGGCGTCGGCGCCGGCGGAACATTACGGTCGGGCGCTCGCGACCATTCTCGAGGACGAACAGGTCGACAGCGTCATCGCCATCTTCATTCCTCCACTCGTCACCGACCCGGGAGAGGTCGCGCGGGCGATTGCCGAAAGCGCACGCGGCGTTGACGGAAAGCCGATCCTCGGAGTGTTCATGCGCGCCGAGGGCGCACCAAGGGCGTTGTCGCCGATTCCCTGCTATGCCTTTCCCGAATCCGCCGTCCTGGCATTGGCACGAGTGACGGGCTACGGGCGATGGCGCGCCAGACCGGTCGACGCGCCACCGGTACTGGATCGGATCGATCGCATGGGTATTCGAGCGGTGGTGGACAGTGTCCTCCGTCGCGGCGGCGGATGGACCACCGCCGAAGAGGCTTCCACGCTGCTCTCGGCCGCGGGGATCAACTGCGCCGTCGCGCGCGTCGCGAAGAACGCGGACGAGGCGCTGCAGGCCGCCGCCGCGATCGGCTATCCCGTTGCCATGAAGGCGCTCGGACCGACGCTCCTGCACAAGACCGAACGCCGCGCCGTGTGCCTGAACATTGCCGACCCTGCGGGCCTGCGCGCCGCCCATGCAGAGTTTACGAGCCGTTTCGCGGACGAGATGACAAGCGTGCTCGTCCAGGAGATGGTGCCGCCCGGCGTCGAAATGATCGTGGGTGCGCTGCAGGATCCGTTGTTCGGTCCCATCGTCGCCTGTGGCACCGGTGGCGTACTGGTGGACCTTCTAGCCGACACCGCGTTCCGGCTCCATCCGGTGAACGAATCGGATGCCAGGGAGATGATCGACGAGCTCGAGGGTTCGCGGCTGTTGCGCGGCTATCGTGGCGCACGGCCCGCCGACGAGGCGGCGCTACGTGACACTCTTCTCCGTATTTCCGAACTGGTGACGGTTGCGCCGGAAGTTCACGAGCTCGATGTGAATCCTGTGGTGGTCACTGGATCTGCGGCATGTGTTGCCGACGTGCGGATTCGGATTGGCGATCGCCTCCCGCCTCGCGCCGGAAGGCGCGTCGAATACTGACACGTGGCTCCGCCGTCAGCTTCTCTCTTAGCCGGCGAGCGAACCCGCTGGCACGCCCTCGCGGTTGAGCGGCTGTGGCGCGACCTCGGCACGTCCGCCGACGGTCTGTCGGTCTACAAGAGGGTGCGCGCGATCTAGACGCGGCGCACCCTTCAAGGTCGGTCGGGTCTGAAGACCCGACCCTCCAGCATGTGACGTCGACGTCTCGCAGGGGCGGGTCTTCAGACCCGGCCTTCTTCAGCCGGTCTGGGCAGGCAGATCCTGCGCAGAGCACCGACGAGCTCTATCTCCTGGCCCTCCTGCAAATTTACGAACACTATCAGAGGCGTGCGTCCGACCTTACCGTCAGTATCGGACAGGTGGCGCGGCGGATCAGATGTTCGGTCGTCGAGCCGAAGACGAGACGATCGAGTGCGCTGCGGCCGTGCACGCCGACGACGATCAGATCGGCTTCGCGCTGGCCGGCTTCACGCATGATTTCCTTGTAGGGCTTGCCCTGGGCAAGCACGGTCTCGATGGTCCCCGGACCTGGCGTCACGTTTGCCGCGCACTCCTGCAGCTGCGTTCGTGCCCCGGCCACCATCGCCTTCTGGAATCCTTCGATATCGAATCCGCCGACCATCGGGTCGTAACCCGGGATCATCAGCTCGACGACGTGCACGATCGTCAGGCGGGCGGCGGTGTGCTGCGCCAGGGACGCGGCGTAAGCGAGCGCCCGCGCCGAGTCCTGCGAGAAATCCACCGCACAGAGAATGCTCTCGAACGGTGTGCCTGTCGGGAACGCCGGCGGCTTGGGCGGAACGATCATGACCGGGATCGGAGACGCCCGAAGCGTTTTCTCGGCGACCGATCCCAGGAACAGGTGATCGACGCCCGTGCGCCCGTGCGTCCCCATCACGATCAGGTCGACGGACATCCGGGAAGCCTGTACCAGGATCTCCTTATGGACCAGCCCGGCTTCGATGACCTGCTCACGGACCGGCACGTCACCCGGGTGCTCGATGTCGAGGAAGCGCGAGAGCTGAGCGAGCGTCCGGGGACGGTCCGGGATGTCGAAGTCGAACGGGCCTGGTCCTTCCGGTCCGTACGGCACCGCGGGCACAGGGCTGGGCAGTGGCAGGACGTGCAGGACCGTGACCTCTCCCTTGTAGCTCCGCGCCACCGCGAGGGCGCGATCGAAGGCGTGCCGGGAGACGTCCGAGAAGTCCACCGGGCAGACAATGCGTTTGATCTGAACCATGGCCGTTCTCCTGTCGCGACGCGCGCGACCACTTATGCTGTGTGGCGCGCGAAGCGGCCCGTGCGCAGCAGCAGCGCCGCACCGAGCGCCACAAGTACTCCGTGCTCGAGCAGCAGCGGCTCGAGCAGGACCCGCAGATCGATGTTGGCGCCGTGGCGGCGGGCGTTGCCATAGAGCGGATGATGGAAATAGGCGATTCGCCAGGGTTCCGTCGCCTGCTGCAACACCGCGTCGGCCCACTGCAGTTGCGCCGCGTCGAGCACGTTGGTGTCCAGCACGATGAAACGGACACCCGGCCGCGCGAAGGTGTAGTACCGGCCGCCGCGCTCCGTAGAAGTCGTCGCCGACGATCAGAACGAGGTCGTAGCGAAACTGATCGCGGAGGCGGACCATCTGTTCGGCCAGTTCCGCCTGCTCGCGGCTGCCTGTTCCGTTGTCGCCGATCACCACGAGCTTCAGTGAGTCGGCGCCGTTCGGTAGATGCGCCGTCGCACGGACGACCAGCAGGGAAGTCGCGAGGACCGCGCACGCCACAATCGAGAGTACGTGGCGCATGACACTCGTCAGAGCAACTGCACTGCCACCCGGAGGCGCGCAACGACGCACTGACTTGTGGGTCGACCGCACACCAGCTTGATGTGCCGACTGCGAAGTGTTTCACAGGGCCGGGGAATTATTCGCGGCCCGACGCGGGACGCGGGACGAGGACTGCGGATTCAGGGCTCGGGATTCAGGACCGGGACGCAGGGCCAGTGACCAGCGACTATGGATTGAGTGCCAGCGCGGCGATGGCGCCGCTGCCGTACGCGGCGACCGCGACGGCGAACCCGAGACACAGCATTTCGATTCCGCCGCTCCACCAGCGGATCGTGGTGATCGCGGCCCTCGAGGCCCCGACCGCGAACAGGGTCGCGAGTGTCACCGCCGCCGACACGGCGAACCGCAGCGGGTCCGGTGCGCTGGCCGCGTATGGCAGGAGCGGCATGCAGCCGGCGACCACGAACGCCAGGAACGTTGCCAGGCCGTGCCGCGCAGGATGGCTCTCTTCTTCCGGCCGGTTCTCGGCCGCGAGCGCGCTCTCGTGGGATCGGATGCTCAGGTAGTTGCCCACTCCCATGGAGAGACCGTCGGCGAACAGATTCGCGACGCCGACGATGAGGACCGCACGCGCCGACAGCGCGCCCCCGGTCACGCCGGCGACGACGGCGAAGGTCGTGATGACGCCGTCGTTGGCGCCATAGATCAAGTCACGAATGTAGTGACGGGTCGTGGCAACGAAGCCCTCGGGTTCGACGTGCAGGGACTGTCTCATTCAAGCGCGATCCGCAACAACCATTCCGGCGCCGCATCACCGCTGTTGGCCCCAACAACAGACCGGCCACAAAGCGACACGGTCATACCCGTGAAACTTCGCCGTGACGGGGAAAATGTCACGGCGATCAGAATGGCGCGCGCATCGATGTCCCGGAGGTATTCGTCTCGCGAACCGGCAGAGCTCTTGCACCGTGCAAGGAACTGCAAAAGGAGCGGGACATGGAGGCCAACCGGGCGTACGCGTTGTCTGCCGAGCGTGACACGGACTCGAATCTCGAAACCCGGATTCGCGCGGAGTTCGCGGAGATGCCCGGGTTGAAGCTGACGGTGCCGCAGGCATCGCGATTGTTCAACGTCGAGCGGGTCCGGTGTGAGCGGATCCTCGAGGAACTTGTCACACACGGTGACCTGTCATCGGCTGGCGGCTCGTTTCAGAGTGTTGGCGGCCAGCGCGCTCATCCCGACAGCGTCAATCAATACTGACGTCGATCGGCTCCGCGGCCGGCGCGGTTTTCGGGACGGGCACATGCGTTGCAACTATCCGTCGCATCACCAGGAGTCTTCCATGAGCGTCCGGCCCTCGATTCTCTGCCCGATTGACTACTCCGACGCCTCGGCGGGAGCGCTCCGGTACGCGGCGGCGATCGCCGAACACTTCATGACCCGTCTGATCGTGCTGACGGTGGAGGATCCGCTGCTCACGGTCGCGATGGATCTCGGGACCGGCGTGCACTGGACGCGTGAGGTCTCCGCACGTGAAATGAAGAAGTTCGTGGCCGGCGTCTTCCGCGACAACCCGGCCACGCTGGGGAGGTGTGAGCACGAGGTCGCCGTCGGCAAGCCGCCGGTCGAAATCCTGCGGGTCGCGCGGGAACAATCGTGTGACCTGATCGTGATGAGCTCGCACGGGCTGACGGGGGCGCGCAAGCTGTTCTTCGGCTCCACGACCGAGCGGGTCCTCCGTGAGACGACGGTGCCGGTCCTCGTCACGCCTCCCGTGAACCCCGGTCTCGTCCACGTTGAAGACGCCCGACGCCTCGTCGGTCGGATTGTCGTCCCGGTCGATCTGTCCGCGGCGTCACTTCACCAGACGCGTGTCGCCACCGGGCTGGCGGAGGCGCTGCACCTGCCGCTCGTGCTGGTACACGTCATCGAGCCGGTCAAGAGCGCCTTGCTCTCGCGCCTGCACCTGGCGGGGCTCGATTCCAATCGACGGGCCGTCGCCGAAGAAGGCCTCGATCAACTCGTCGAAAACATCCCCACGCATCTTCGGCCGGAGGCGCTGGTCGTCTTCGGGGATCCCGCCGAAGAGGCGGCCAAGGTGGTGCGTGATCGCCGGGCGGGTCTGGTCGTCATGGGTCTGCACGGCTCGCCGGTGCTGGGCCCGCGCATGGGTTCGGTCACTTACCGGATGGTGTGCCTGTCACCAACATTGGTCCTCGCGCTTCCTCCCGAAGCGGTGGAGGCGGTGGAGACCGCGGAGGCGGTCGACCCTCAGGTCGTTCCGGCACTGGCGCCCGCGGCAGCAGGGGCTAGCCCGCCGCGCGGGCGATCGTGACTTCCGCGATCGTTCCGCCGCCCTCACGGTCGCGGAGCTCCACGGTGCCGTCCTGAAGCTCCATGAGCCGCTTCACGATCGCCAGCCCGAGCCCGGTTCCGTTCACGCGAGTCGTGAAGAAC
>Ga0307408_100002731_pt1 | contig 12253 bp, 2 predicted proteins | sample 322Cmetagenome_FD_202116 | JGI IMG/M metagenome (GOLD analysis project Ga0307408, IMG submission 202116) | Maize rhizosphere microbial communities from greenhouse at UC Davis, California, United States - 322HYB-C-3 | ecosystem: Host-associated > Plants > Roots > Rhizosphere > Soil | place: USA... | reverse complement strand
ACATAACCAGATGTTCCTCCATCAGAACTTAGAGTAGCGTTATCCGATCTATGCATCATGGTCCATGAACCACTGATGAAACCCGATTGCCATGGTGTACAGCCGTTACAACTAACATTAGTAGTAGTAGCCCCTCTGCTTATGAAGCTCCATTGTTGATTATAGGCTGAAGCATTGGGAGTGTACTGGATAATTTGGGTACCATCTGAAGTTGATGCACCGGGCACATCCAGCGCCTTCCCACTATTTACATTAATGATTTGAAAATATCCATTGCCCAGGTCAACGAAACTCCATTGCTGATTCGTCGCTCCTGTATAATTGTTTTGGATAAGACCTGCTCCATTGGCTGTAGAAGCGCCGTCAATTTCAATACACTTAGCCAGCCCATAAGGCATGCTTGGAGTTATACGGTAAATGTTAGTGCCTACTGAAGTAATTTTAAAACGGAAATTTGGTCCACCACCATCTGTCCATTGAATAACCGCAGTTTGGTCACTAATATCATACCCCGGAAGCTGAATCCCCTTACCGCTATGTCTCGCCCTGATCGAAACCCATTCATTTATCGGTGGGGTGGCCAAAGTTTGAGCTGTTGTTTTCGAGTTTGAATTTCCAGCCAGGTCAGCATTGCTATTGGTTGACTCATCTTTCTTACAAGCTTGTAAGAATACGAACAGGCAAATACATGCTTTTAATAATTTGATTTTCATATTTAATTTTAATAGTTTATAAAAAGTAATTTATATGGACTTTTGGGCAATCATCCTCTCCTCCTTGAGGCTAGTATTGCATTGGTTGTTAAAGTATTTCTGGTTTTTCCTCCTTTTTAAAGGGTTAAAAATTCGGGTGCTGACTAAACGTTAGTTATCTGTTCGCTTAATTGATTTAGAAAGCCACGCTGTTTAGAATTGTAGATTCTCGTGCCTTGATGCGATCTTATGAGAGAAGATTGGTTATCAAACGGCAGAGGAATAAGTTTCGTTAAGATCAATCATCGTAACGCCTTAATTATGGTTTAACAGAGGCAAATAATTTCGATTTTTACTGCCACGGGTTAATTGAAACACTTAAAAATTGGCTAAAGGTTCAAAATGGCCCTAAGGCATCGAGCTTTCATAGATATATAAAACAGAAAGGGCGGTAAGAACACCCTTTCTGCATAAACTAATTAATGGTCTATTCTTTAATTAATTTTTCTCTTGTAATCTGAGTACCGTTCTCTATGTTAATTACATAGATCCCTTTTGGCAAACCAGAAACAGAAATAGTTTGAGATGTTTTCGTTAAGCGTTGTGAAAGGACTTCCACTCCACCTAAATTAAACACTCGTACTCTGGCTCCTGCTTCCAGCTTAGTCACCTTAATATTCAGAATATCTGATACTGGATTTGGATAAAGTTCAACCTTGTAAGATGCTGGTTTTTCTACCTCGAAATCTACTGGTACTACTGAAATACCAGAGTTACAAGATCCCAGTTTATCACCATGATTTAAATGTGCTTGTACCGCTGAAGAAGCAACACAAATCACATTACCATTATGGCAGATCTGTACCTTGTCATTGTTATTTCCGCAACGTACATCCAATGCATTGATTGTTATTGACGCTGTTGTCTGACAACCTTTGGCATCGGTAATAGTTACAGAATAATTTCCTGCAGCACTTACACTAATAGATTGTGAGGAAGCACCGGTACTCCATGAATAAGTATATGGAGCCGTTCCACCATTTGCCGTTGCATTAACGGTTAATGATGATGGTCCATAACCTAAATAAATGGTGTTCTTCTCGTCAGTATAGGAGTTCAGGGCATATACATCTGCTATAGATGAAGTTAATGCTGAATTCACACTCACTGTTGTTGAAGCAGTAGCTGCATTTCCATGAACATCTGTAACGGTCCAGCTGATAGTGGATACACCGGTATTGAATGTACCACTGGCATTAGCGCCTGATCCGCTTCTTTGTGTTGCTCCGCTTATGGTATAGGCAATAGAAGCCACCCCGCAATTATCCGAAGCCACTAAAGAAGGAAGTGAATAAGAACTTCCTGCATAGCAGAAAGACTGAGAAGCTGGTGCAGTAACAACCGGATTAAGATGGTCTGTTACGGTTACCTGTGCCGTTGCAGAGCTGGAGTAGCCCTTAGCGTCTGTACCTGTAAGTGTTACCGTAACCGGACTTCCAACGTTAGAACAACCAAAAGTAGTTTGGTCTACTGTTAAGTTTAACGCTTCTGAATAGCTGACAGAACCATTATCAACCTGTGAAGGAGTAATAGAAGCGCTACCGCTTGCATTTAATTCTACCGCTATATTTTTAGCAAATACAGCTGGTGGAACAAATACATTTAATTCCTGACTTACAGAAGAAGCTGCACTATAGTTTGCATCTCCCGCTTGTGAAGCAGTAATTACGGTAGCACCGCCGCCAATTAGGTGAACTTTGCCATTCACGATGGTAGCAACATTCGTGTTAGAACTGCTGTATGTTACCGGTAGTGAAGATGAAGCTGCAGCTGTAGGATCGAAATCTGCATCTCTGGTAGTTTTCTCTGCCATTGCCGCAAAACTGATAGACTGCTCTTTCTTAACTACGGTTAATACTTGTGATACAGTTGTAGCAGCGTTGTACTCCGCACTTCCCGCTTGTGAAGCGGTAATGGTTGAAGTACCTGCACCTACAATATGAATCTGGCCATTAACGATGGTTGCAACTGCTGTATTTGAACTGGTATAGCTTATAGCTAATCCAGAATTTGCACTTGCTGAAGCATCAAAATCAGCATCACCAAGGTTTTTTGTTCCGATGGCAGCAAAGCTGATAGCTTGCTCTTTCTTAACTACGGTCAATACTTGTGATACAGAACTTGCAGCATCGAACTCCTCACTTCCATCTTGTGAAGCCGTAATTGTTGTAGTTCCGGCTGCAAGAATATGCACTTTTCCGTTAACAATAGTAGCAACAGATTCATCTGAGCTGCTGTACGTTACAGCTAATCCAGAATTTGCTGTTGCCGAAGCATCAAAATCAGCATCACCAAAGGTTTTTATTCCGATGGTAGCAAAGCTAATAGATTGCTCTTTCTTGTTTACGGTAAACGTTTGGCTAACGACATCTGCTTCCAGGTATTTTTCATCTCCTAATTGTGAAGCCGTAATAGTTACGATTCCTGCACCGATGATATGTACTTTACCATCAACTATAGTAACCACATCTTGATCTGAACTGTTGTAAGTTACTTCTAAGCCTGAACTTGCTGTTGCTGCTGCATCAAAATCAGCATCACCTACTGTTTTGTCAGCAAGGGCGGCAAAAGTGATATTTTGCGCTTTCTTGTTTACTGTAAGCGTTTGGGTAGCAGAAGCTGCTGCCAAATATTCAGCGTTTCCAGCCTGAGAAGCTGTAATAATTGTGGTACCTGCACCAACCAGATGAATTTTACCACCAACAATTGTTGCCACAGACGGATCACTGCTTGCATAAGATGCAGGTAAACCTGAAGTACTTGTTGCCCCACCTTCAAAATCGGCATCGCCCATTGTTTTGCCAGGCAAGGTGTTGAAGGTGATAATCTGGCTATTTTTTACAACCGTTAATGCCTGCGTCACAGTGGTGGCCGGGCTGTAAGTCCCATTTCCGGCTTGTGATGCTGTTATATTTGTTGTGCCAGCACCAACCAAATGGATTTTACCGTTAACAATGGTTGCAACCGCTTGATTGCTGCTTGTATACGATACCGGTAAACCTGAAGTACTTGTTGCGCCACCTTCAAAATCGGCATTACCCATTGTTTTGTTTGACAAGGTGTTGAAGGTTATAATCTGTAAGCCATCAACAGGAATTAGTAAAATTGGAAATGATGCAGGAGGCGATGAAGTAGAAGATGAACCTGCAGTTATCTTAGTTCCATTAATATACCAATATCCATATGTGGCCTTTTGAGCTCTTTGAATGGCATAAGTAGTACCATTAAAGTATATGGTCATCGTATTCCAGGTGGCATCATATGTGTTTTTTCCAAACTCAGCAGCTTCATTGATATAGTTTTGATAGCTGCTGCTTGGTGCACTGGCATGAGTTATTTTATAACGTCCATTTGACTGCTTGGTAATATTCCAGGTTTGTAAGGACCTGTCGGTATTTAAAGCAGCAAAAAGGGGAACGTTAGTGGTATTTTTCGTCCAGTACGATTCACTGTTAGGAATCTTGATATAATAATTACCATCAGCCAACTGGTTGGTTTGGTAATATATCGATTGCTTTAATGAAACGATTGCCAAATCCAGATTACTTACCTCTGTGTTTACTTGGGTAGCATTTACAATAGTATTATATCGACTAATTACGGTATCGATAGCACTCTTTAAACTTTCCCATTTAGTTAAGGGGTATTTACCTACTTCCTGTGTCGTTGTGGTCAGACTTTGAAGTTCATCTCTTACACTTTTTGCCTCATCAATTTTTGCATCTAATGGATATTTCATATCCGCGACGAATTCAAAAGGGAATGAAGATGGTACAGAGCTATTTGTAGCCCCACTTTGAGCCAGTATCTTATTTCCACTCAGATACCAATAGCCATTTCCAGCGCTTTGTGTTCTTTGAATGGCATAAGTGGTCCCATTGAAGAAAATATTCATGGTATTCCAAGTGGAAAGGAAAGCATTCGTCCCGAATTGCGCACTCTCGTTGATGTAGTTCTGGAATGCGGTCGGACTGCTGACACATGTTATTTTATACAAACCATTAGATTGTTTAGTAACATTCCAGTGTTGTATACTTTTGTCGCTATTTACAGCTTCAAAAGTAGGCGTATTAGTGCTGTTTTTGGTCCAGTATAATTCCGAATTTGGAATTTTGATGTAATAAGAACCATCTGCTATTTGATTGGTACTGTAATATATCGATTGCTTTAATGAAGCGATTGCTACATCCAGATTACTGACTTCTGTGTTTACTTCGGTGGCACTTGTAATCGTATTGTATCGACTAACAGCTGTATCGATAGCACTCTTTAAACTTTCCCATTTAGTTAAAGGATATTTACCTAGTTCCTGGGTAGTTGTAGTCTGATTTTGGAATTGATCTCTTACACTTTTTGCCTCATCAATTTTTACATCCAATGAATATTTGATATCCAGGATCAATTCCAGCGGGAATGAAGATGGTACAGAACTATTAGTAGACCCGCTTTGAGCCAGTATCTTATTTCCACTCAGGTACCAATAGCCATTTCCAGCGCTTTGTGTTCTTTGAATGGCATAAGTAGTCCCATCGAAAAAAATATTCATGGTATTCCAGGTTGCATAATACTGGTTCGTCCCAAATTGAGCACTCTCATTGATGTAGTTCTGGAATGAAGCAGGACTGCTGGCACATGTTATCTTATAGAAACCATTAGATTGTTTGGTAACATACCAGCGTTGTATACTTTTGTCGCTATTTATCGCTTCAAAAGTAGGCGTATTGGTGTTGTTTTTGGTCCAGTATAATTCCGAATTTGGAATTTTAATGTAATAAGAACCATCTGCTATCTGATTGGTACTGTAATATACCGTCTTTTTAAAATCGCTGATTGCAGTAGTTAAACTGACAATCTCCGTATTAACCTGATCAACAGTGGTCAAAGATCCATATCTGGCTGAAACGGAATCAATAGTATTACTAAAATTCTGTTTAGCTTCTACAGGATATTTTCCAGCTTCCACTGTTGCTGAGGTTTGAGCGGCATCCCTAACCGCTTTTGCTTCAGCTAGCTTAACATCAAGTGAATAATAAATGTCTAACACCAGTTCGAAAGGAAAGGAAGATGGTGTGGAACTAATAGTACTGTCTTGTTGCGTGCGGATTATATTTCCGTCGGCATACCAATATCCATTTCCGGCTCCCTGAATAGCGTATCGGGTACCATTACGATAAATATTCATCGTATTTAAAGTCATGTTATACGCATCGGTTCCGAATGTAGCGTTTTCAGCAATGTAGTTATTATAACCTGCAGGAGCATCTCCACCTGAGGAAATCTTATATTTTCCATTCGTCTCTTTAGAGATCTTCCAACGCTGTAAATTTTTATCAGCTGTTAGTGTATCAAAAGCAGGAGCATTACTTGTGTTTTTGGTAAGGAATGAATTCGTACCAGCTTTTTTAATGTAATACATATCGCTGGCCAGTCCATTGGTTTGAGTGACACGCTCGTCTAATAATTGAATATCATTGCCTGTTCCTCCAATATAAGTAATACGGAAATTGTAACCACCTACGCTTACCAGAGACATTTCAGGCAAATCCTTAAATGTTCCCACTATTGGTGATGTTCCGGCATTATCAATTAGCGTATAGGCAGTTCCTTCTGGCAATGTACCAGCAATGCTGCTTAAGCTCAAAACCGGTCTGTTAAGCAGGGTTACGGAAGGCGTAATAACCTTATCGCCGGCTGCAGTACCCAGGTTAAGTTCTGCCTTATAAGTAGCGTCTGCTTTCATAGTAAGAGCGCCAATGGTAAGCGTACCTACAGCATCGCTTCCTGGTTCAAGCACAGCGCCAGGGCCATTCCCTGTTCCGATGGTCGCAGAGGCCGAACTCTTGCCTGTTCCTCCAAATGCTCCTTCTTCTACAATTACCGGGCTAGCAAATGCGCCACTGGTTGAGTTGTTATTTAACAGGAATTTTCCTTTTTTAATAGTAGTAGTTCCACTATAGGTATGGTTTCCCCAGAACTTTAACGTTCCTGTACCTACTTTCTCTACCAGTAGGTAGTTGGCAAAGGTACCACCGAATTCTGTATTGGTATTTAATGCACCGATGCTGATTACCGGAGAGCCTCCGGCATTGTTGCGTAGATATCCTCTTCCTGAAAGTCCGCCAAAATGCAGCGTACCTGATGAAAACTGAATACCATGGCAATCATTTCCATTAGCATCTAATAACCAATGCGCTTTAGCACTTCCAGACTGAGGCACTTCGAAACGTACCCTCTGATGATCACTGCGCATTTTTGAGATAAATGTACCCGCAAATTCGCTGTTATCTCCATAAAGGTGTAAGCCTGCATATGTATTGCCATCATGCTCCAGTGTACCCGTACCAGTCAACTTTCCTCTTAGAGTTAAAGCATAGCTGGTTTCGTACATGTAACTTCTCTTTCCGGCAGTAACTTCGATATCATTATAAATGGTGGCATCGCCCCATTCAGAGTATAATGAACCTCCGTTCAAAATAATTTTTCCGGTTCCCAATGGGCCCGAGGTTGGTACGCTCTGAGTTCCTGTTCCGGTACCGGCAATACCAATACCATTTTTAGGGCCCCAACCACCAGTTGTTCCATTAATGGTAGTTCCACCTGTATACGTGTTAGCCCCTGAAATAAAGAGCAGGCCATAACCTGTTTTTAAAAGGCTTCCTGTACCAGTGATACCACCAGAAACGTACATATTAGCAGTATTCGTATTTATATTTAGCTCGTTGCTTAAAACCACTGGAGCTGTTATCCTTTGTGTGCTTGCTGAATTATTAACAACATCACTCTTAAGGGTGATACTGTTACCGCCAATAGTATAGGCACTGGCACCAGCATCAAAAAGCATCCGCGAAACTTCCAGACCTGTTATATCATTTGTTAAAACAGTATCTGCGGAAGCGCCAAAGGTTAAAATTGCCGGATTTACCGGAAGTTTGTTTTCTAACCAGTTAGATGCATAATTCAACGAATCAGTAGAAGGATCAGCACTCCAGGTTAAAGAGCTTGATCCGGGTACTCCGAATGCTTCGGCTGAATTAGCGCTTTCCTTTGTACTTCCCACTGCAGAAACCACATAATAGTAAGGGTTTCCGTTAGTAAGATTTACATCGGAATAGCTGTTTGTTGCAGGCGCAGCAATAGTGGTATAAGGGCCGCCCATAGCTGAGCTGCGTTTAACCTTATAAGATTGGCTGCCTGCTACTGGCTCCCAGCTAAGATCTATTTGCTGATCTTTATTAACAAGAACCGGCTTAGAAGGCACTGCTGGCGGAACCGCTGCAAAAACCTCGTTGGAGATTCCGCTTTCCAGATCTCCAGCCAATGCTGTAACCACATAATAGTTGTTTACTTCCGGCTCTGGGCTTGCATCAATAAAAGATGTACTTGTTATACCAGATTGTACGGCAGTATATGGGCCACCAGATGTAAGCGAACGTTTAACCGTATAACTGGTAGCGTTTGCTACTGCCGGCCATGCAATATTGATACGGGTAGTATTGCTTATAGAGGCTGTAGCCCCCAATGGTGCAGCAGGCGCCCCGTTATTAGCTACGTCGATAATTAATGATGAGGTTCCTGTTCCATTCGTGTTAGTTGCCCCTAATGTAACTACAATCTTACCAGATGCAGTAGGTGTACCACTGATAAGCCCACTAAGCGAATCTAAGCTTAAACCAGCTGGCAAGCCCGTTGCACTGTAGCTTGTTGGGTTACTGCTAGCCGTGATTGCATAATTAAATACTGATCCAAGAGTGCCGTTGGCTGAAGTGGCACTGCTTATTTCCGGAGAACCTGCCGGAGAGGTATTGTTAATGGAGACATTTGAAAACACGGCCGTGTTCAGTGCCGATGTATTATTAGAAAGGGTATAAAACCCGATGTACGAATCGGCATAGGTTTGCTGTGACAAAGCAAGGTTAGTCCAGTTGATACCATCTTTCGAGTGGTAGGTAAATATCCTGTTGCCCGCACGTTCCAGCTTGAGCCACCATGGAATTTTGGGAGAAAAATGCGTGGAACTTATCCCACCCGTGGCAGCAATATTGATGGACACATACCGGGAATTGGGCGCTAAAGATTCGCGAAGCATTAACCCGCAGCCGGATGAGCTTAGCGAAGTGCTTTCTACTTTAACAATTATCCCTACATTGCCGCTTACCTTTTTAAAAGTAAAGTTCACGGCATTGCTCAGCGAGTTGCCTGCGCCTTTTACTGTCCACTGGCCATTATTGAACGTAGCGCTTCCGGCGATGCCTGGGCTGCCAATATCCAGGTTAGAAAGGTTGCTTGCTGGCTGGGCTAAATCAGCAGGGTAAACAATAGGCGTTAATGGTGTTGCCTGCGAATTGTCTGAGGATTTTAAATATAAAAACGACCAGGAACCCTCTCCGACCAATCCACGCATTTGCGTGGTATAGGGCGTTGCAATTCCTTTACGGCGGGCATAGGCATTCTCAATGATGTTGTTAAAAGGATGCTGGTGCTTGTAACCCGTGGGAATGCCCCAATTGGTATAATACGCAGAATATCCACCGAATGGAATAAAAGGAATACTTCCAGCCGGCAGAATGCTATACCTATTATACAGCTCCCCAATAGCAAACAAGCGATTATCAAATTCAGCAAATAGGTCTACGCCTTGTTTCCAGGCAACTTCTGCCCCCCAGGCCAGGGCCTGGGCTTGTACAAACCAGTGGTCGTCACGTCCGCTATCGCCCAATTCTCCGTTAGGTAAACTGTTACGCAAGCCACCACCGGCGTCCATACGGTATACTTCAATAGACTCACGCCATTTAACAGGGTCGTCCAGGAAGGCTGCCACGCTCAGGGCTATCTGCAACTGGAGGGCACCTTTGTTATGGTCCCTTAAAGTCCAGGGCACCCATGAGGTTGGATAAATAACTTTTTCAAAATAATTTCTCACATGGGCAGTATTAGCAGCTGACCAGCCGGGAAAAGTACTCTTCAAAATATCGGCTGCTGTTACAAAATACGGCACATAGTCGCCAATATCCAGCATACTTTCATTACCGCCCCAAACGGTATTAGTTACCGCCCAGGCATCCAGTATGTTGGTTGCTTTGCGGGCGTAAGCACTGTCCCCGGTAAATACGTACATGAAGGTTAAGTTGTGAATGGCAATCATGTCGCTTATCCATGGGGCGTTGTTTAGATTCGGCGCCCGGCTTACGGTAGCATAAGGGCCCAGCATTCCGTAGCTAAGTTTAGACCTTGCATCATTTTTTAAAAGGTTGTAGGCCGAGAGCCAGGGCTCCCTTGTAATGTTCGCTTTCAACTGATTCAGGTCAGTTTGGGTAAAAGGAATACCCGGATGGACAAATGTTTGCGTCTGAGCTTCCGATTTCTGGGCGCTCATTAAAATGAGAAGCCCCAGAAATAAGATAATCAGATTCTCTTTTGCAATCAGCCTTAGCCGATAGAGTAAAAGTTTCCTCATAAATCAATAGTTAATTAAATTTTCGCAGACAAGAACACCTGCAATTGGTTTTCTTATATAGACGGATAGAATTCTTCCTGGCATACCCCTGCCATGGAAAAAAATTATCAGATCCTCATCTATTTCAATGTTTTCCAGTAAATCTTCAACGAACCTTATCAATGCTTGCCGTCCTTCGACAGGTAGGTTAGCTGATATAAAATCTGTTTCAGCGTTGTTTTTGGCGGAGTTAAAGTAAGTTTACCCAGAGTAGGCTTTGCTAATTTTTGAGAAACATATAAGCCAATACCGAAGCGTGGTGTGAAACTTTTTTTGTATTGTCTGCCTGATAAAAGGGTTCCGAAAGCCTGTTGACGAGATTTTCTGGAATACCACTTTACAAGAATGGCTGACTGTTCTGTTCATTTCGCAACAGATAAGATCAGCTCTCCTCCTGGCGTATGCTTAAGGGTATTTTAAAGAAGATTAAACAAAATTATCTGGATCTTTTCTTTATCGCTACCTATGACATAAAACGTGTTAAGGCGCTTTGTCAGGCTGAGTGGGTTATTTTTTTCAAACAGAGAAAGGGGAAATGCCAGAGCAGGTAAGGTTTCGCGCTAAGACACTAAGGCTTCGCTAAGGCGCAAAGAAGGAAAGCGGCTTTGCGAAAAAACTCCGCGGCTTTGCGTGCAACATTTAAGCTCTGTCATAGGTGAGCCCTTGAAGCCTTAAGCTACCAGCCCGGAAATCCGTTCCTCCAAGCACTAGCCTTCGACGGAGCTCAGGCTGACATCCCTGGAAAAAAGCAATCAGAAAATCAAATCCGATATGATTGAGTAATTCCTCAAACTACTAAATCGTCTTTTAAACACATTTTACCCCTCTTGGTTGGTCGATTTACCAGTTCCCTACTGATGGCATATTTATCGACCTTAGCAGAGTAACTAAAACGCTTTTTCCTCGTATTATCTTAAGCTTTAAGAAAATTTGAAGAGCCGACTAATTAATCCGATTATTAAACCACTCTAAAAATGAAGGAATTATCTCAGCTTAAGATAAATTTTAAACAGCTTTTTTTGAGGAAAACTCAGCTTCGTAAACATTAACCAAACCATTCATTTTTTTATTTTTCGATTCTTTACGTTATATTAAAAACAGCAATTCCTTCCATTAGATAAGTTCAGTTATCAACCAAATGCAGTTTAGTATTTTCCCCCTGTTAACCTATTTTTCTTTATTGTTTATTGAACCTGTTTATAGCCAAAACATATATTCTCTTGGCATTGAACAAGGGCTAACAAACAACAACGTTACTTCTATCTGTAAAGACAAGTACGGTTTTATGTGGTTTGGTACGCTTGATGGGCTTAGTCGCTTTGATGGCTACACATTTACGAAGTTTCGCAAAAAAATAGGTGATTCAACAAATTTGCCCGACAATGAAATATTTGCCCTTGAATATGCTGACGAAAAAATGTATGTAGGCACAGGCAAAGGCGTTGGAGTACTGGATAACCAAACACTTAAATTTTCGAAAGTACAATTTCCATCAGAAGCAAGTAACGGCAAGTCAATTACTTCAAATAGAGTTTCCAGTATAAAAGCAAATAAGGGAACGGTCTATATCGGGACATATACTGGCTTATTTGTATTAAAAGCAGGTGAAACAAAAGCAGTCCAGGTTCCTCTGTACAAAGAAGGAAATAAAATATTAAAGTACGAGCTTCATTCGATAGCCATAGGCTCCAACAATGATGTATGGTTAGGAGGAACAGAGGGACTTTACGTTTATAGTCCCGGGCGTCATAAAATCGATATTGTTAATGATAATATCGGTAACATCAATACAATTAAGTTTGATGATAAAGGGAATTTATGGGTGGGAACAGATGCCGGACTCTTTGTGATGGAGGGAAAAACCAGGCGTTTTAAAGGATATAACGTATCTGGTTTGACACTTGCAACAAGCCGCATCAGGGACTGTTCCTTTGAAAAGCCCGGAATTTTGTGGGTAGCTACAGAGGGACATGGGATATCAACCATTAACTTAAAAACCAATAGTCTA
>Ga0307408_100002729_pt1 | contig 12258 bp, 11 predicted proteins | sample 322Cmetagenome_FD_202116 | JGI IMG/M metagenome (GOLD analysis project Ga0307408, IMG submission 202116) | Maize rhizosphere microbial communities from greenhouse at UC Davis, California, United States - 322HYB-C-3 | ecosystem: Host-associated > Plants > Roots > Rhizosphere > Soil | place... | reverse complement strand
CCTACAATTACGTCCGTTTGGCGTTCAGAATCGAGAGTGCGCCGACCGTTGTTACCCAACCGAGCAGGATGAGAAGTGCGCTGACGGCGAGTCGCACAATTAGCACTGAGATCTCCAGCCACGATCGTTCGATGGAAATCGTTTTTTGCAAAAGCAGATAGGGAACGACCGCGAAGACTAAAAACCCGCACGCGTATACAAACATCGACTGCGGCGCGAAGGTTTGCGTCAACACATTTCGCACGCGCATGCCACCGTTGCTGACAGTGATCCAAAGCTGGATCACGATTAAGGGAACGATCACTGCCAGCAAGATGTAACGCACTGTAGTCACGATTGTGGGGTGAGTTTGGAATTTGTTGAGTCCATAGACAGCGACAAACGTTAACGCTATCACGGGCACGCTGACAGCGATCAGCTTGAGGCTGTTCTTTATTAGACCGCGTAAGGTTGGACCATTGGTATAACTAACGGTCGCGGCCTGTAAAACGAAGAAGAGCGCGGGAGCGCCGATGACGGTTACTAACGTCAGCAGCAACTGGGAGAAGGTTGCTTCACGGGTGCTGACGAACAGGTAAATCGCTGCAAGCAGGCCCGAGTAGACCACGACGATGAGCAGCAGCAAGCGGCGGTTGCTGAAAAGTGCGCGTAAAGCGGAAATGATAGCGGTGATTGAACTTGAATACATGTTATTGCTTCTCCGTCGCACGATCGAGAAACGTAAATCGTTGACTCGACGTGTTTGCATTAGTCGCAGGCTCATACATCAACTCAACGCGCGCCGGCGCGACGACGAACTCACCCGGAATCTGCACTCGCATCGCATACTGCAACGTCGCATCACCATCGAAACTGTCCAAAAAGAAAACCGTGCCCCGGTCGCGAAACTCGCGCGCGCTGTACCAATCGGTCCAACCCTTGTACGTGTAGTCAAGATTTAGATAACCGACGTTATCCAACTGCTCAGCACCCGACGGAATCGGATCTTCCAACATCAGGTGACGCGCCTTTTTGCCGGTGACGTGCAGCTTCACCACGATCAGATCTCCTGACTTGATCTCACCCGTCAGCGGCGCCGTGGACCACTTCAACTCGTAACCCACCTGCTCGACACGCAGCCGCAGATACTCACGCGACACGCTCAAATCCGCAGAACCCCGGGCCGCAACGTTCTCTTCATTCGTGTAGTACTCGATCGAGCTCGACAGATAGAGCGCACCTTTGCCGCGCTTCACAACGCGAATGTGATTTCTCTCGCCAACCGCCGAGCCTTTGCGTCCAATCGAGAGCGTTGCCACTGCGGTTGCATCACTGACGTGCTGAGTCAGGACAGTCTCGCCATTCACATACACTTCCAAATCGTACGAAGGCGTTAGCTCACGACTCACTTTCACGTAGTCGATGAGACCATAAATCGCAAAGGCTGTGTCTTTGGTGGAATCCCAGAAATAGCCCTGGTTGCGATCGTCCGAGACGAGCCAGCGCGCGGCGAGCTGAAGCAATCCACTCTCGGGTTTGATACGCGCCAGTGCTTTGAGTGAAAGTGCTGTCCCTTCGGTTCGATCGTACGGAGCAAAGTCGAGCATGGGCCGGCGCTGTGATTCCCAGTGTGCAGTGAGTTGATCCACAACCGCAGTGCGTTCGATCTCTGTCGCAACTTCCGACGCGCGCCGGTCTTTTATCAATGACAAGGTTAACGCGAGTAACGCGCGGCCATAGGGTTGCAGATTGTGGCGGTCAGCGAAGAGTTCTTCGACCTGATTGGAATCGACGCCACCGCTCTCCGCGAGGGCGTAGATCATGAACGCGCGTGTATCCACGTCTTTAAATTCGCGAACGGCCAACATGGCTTGCAGCTTTTCACGACCGCGTGCTAGTCGTGCATCGTCGATCTCATAACCCGCCTGTTTCGCGAGCGTCAGTCCGTCAACGACGTAGGCAGTCATGAACGGATCGCTGGCGTCGTTTTTCCACCACCCCCAGCCGCCATCTTCATGTTGGAACGCGTAGAGACGATTCCGGCCCCGCTCGACCTTCTTCTTCAAGTCGTCAGGGTTGCGAATCGACGCAGCCTTAAACTCCTTGAGCGTCTGCGAAACGATAATGTTCGGCAAAAAGCTCGACATCGTCTGTTCCGTGCAGCCGTAAGGAAAGGTGGTGAGATAGTCGAGCGCGCCGAAGAGCGTGCCGGCTACGGAAGGCGAGACTTCGAGCCGCAACTGTCGTGAATTCAGATCGGTGTTCGCGGGCAGATTGAGTGAAAACTCCTGTTCGACATTCTCGTCAGACGTGATCCAATTCTCAGCTTTGGTTTCATGCAAGCCGCGCGGGACAATACCGAGGGCCAACTCAACCGCGTCAGACTCGGTATTGGTCAGAGCTTTCGCGAGCAATCTGATTTCGCCGGTTTGTGGCGCCGAGATCCTCCAGTCGAGACGATGTTCGCCCTGTTTGCGGATCGTCACTGTTTGCTGTGCGGGGCTGAGCAACTGCGCACCCGTAACCGCGATCGAGATCTGAGTTGATTTGTCTTCTTTAAGATAGTTGTGAACGATTCCGGAGAGGGTAACGGTGTCGCCCTGCGTCATGAATCGCGGCGTTTCGAGACGCAGAATCACATCTTTTCGCGAAATCACTTTCTGTTTGGCAACTCCGACTCTCGTATCCGCAGTGACCGCGCGTGCGGTGGCGCGCCACGTCGTCAAGTTATCCGGTAAGCGAAACTGCACTGTTGCGCGTCCGTCTTTTCCGGTCACTGCGCTCGGTTCCCAGTACGCCGTATCTTTGAACTCCTTGCGGATCACCGGTTGGACCATGTCGCTTTCGTTTTTGAAGTCGGCCAACTGGTAAGAAGGTTTGGTACGGGCCAGGTCGATCGGCTTTTCGCTGGCGAAACCGGTGAACGAGTATGAGATGGAGAGACTTGTTCCGATTTCGTTGTAGAGCAAGCCGTAGAACTGCTGTCGAATGTTGCCGGAAAAATCCGGTGACACGCTGTAGATTGCCTCGTCAACTACGCCAAGACTGACTTCAGCATCCGGAACCGGCGCGCCATCCGCATCGCGCGCCAGGATTATGTACGAGGCTGTCTCGCGTGGCTTGTATTCTTCTTTGTTCGAGATGATTTCGAGGTCCAACATTTTGTCGCGAGCCGGGACCACCAGCCGTTGATCGCTCGTGTACATATCGCCGTCGCGCACGAAAGTCACACTGAGAAAAACGTTCGGCGCGTAGTCCGTCTCAATCGGAACGTTGATTATGGTAGTCTTGTTCGCGGCTTTGATGTGTCGTGCGGACATGATGCTGCTGCGCTCAGTCGTCACGAGGAGGTTGGCGCGATCAGCAGGAACAATCGCCAGCACGTGTGCAGTCTCACCGGGGCGATAAGACTTCTTGTCAGGAACGAGTTTGATTGAGCCGAAGTTCTCACGATAGTAAGCAGAATCGAGCCACTGCTGATCGGAACCTGCCACCCAGATGAAGCCACCAACTGAAGCAAACTGTTTTTCGTTGTCATGGACCACGGTCTTGATCGCGATGCTTCCCGCCTTCGTGATCGGAAAGCTGTAAAGACCGTGGCCCTCGGGATCGGTCGTAACCTCAGCCGAGCTCAACTCGACTTCACGGATCTCGTAGTCAGGATCGTATTCGTTCACTTTCTTTTCAACCTTTACCCAGTCGCGCGACATAAACTTCAGCGACAAGTTCGTCGCCACCGGCCGGCCTTCGTAATCCGTTGTGGAGATCGAGATCTTTGCAGTGTCACCATTCTGGTAGACGTAACGATCGGGAGTAGCATTAGCGATGATGTTGCCGCGCGTCGCGATCAGATTCGCGCTGCCGTTAATACTGCGACGCGATGAGTCAGTCACCTGAGCTTCGAGACGATATTGAAAATCCCAGACGTCGTTCTCATTAGCTGCGGGAACGTCGAACTCGATTGCGAGATGACCTGAAGCGTCGAGCTTGCCTTCGCCGTCAAGTGTCAGATCGTTGTAGTAGTTGTTGTATTGCGAGTACTCCGCTTCCTGATCCGGATCTTCTTCTACTTCTTCGCCGCCGAAGTACGGGTAATAACGCGAGCGATAGGCGTAATACTTAACTTCAGCGCCGGCGAGTGGCGCGCCGAAGAAATAACGAGCGTCAATATCAAATCTCGCCTTACTTCCGGCCGGTGCGAAGCGTTTTGGTGTCGTGACTTTAACCTTGTATTCAGGCTTCTTGTATTCAGCGACATCGAATGAACCACTCGCGCCGCCTTCGTCAGTTTCAGCCTCGATGCGATAAGCGCCGAGCGGCGCTTCTTCAGCAAGTGTGAGTTCACCATTGAAAGTGCCGCGCTTCGAGAGGTGCAGTTCCTGTTCGAACACTCTGGCGTCATTCGCATCTTTGACCGTGACGCTGACGGTGTCGTTCTTCAGTGGCTGGTATTGTCCGCGTTCATTGAACGCACGCAGAATTCCTTTAAAGAAGACTTTGTGCGCCGGCCGGTAAACCGGACGATCGGTGTAGACATAGCCCTGGACATTTTCATCCTCGCCAAAGTTGAAATAGAGCGACTCGAGATCGGAAATCGCGAAATTTTCTCGCTGTGAAGCGAGAATTATCACGCCATCGCTTCCGGTTTGGCCTTCATCATCCGGACCTTCGTTGATCGGGAGCTTCGTGTGAAAGATGCCCTCATTGTCCGTCCTTCCGCTCGCGATTGTGTGGCGTGCCCTGACAACCTCGACTCGCGCATCAGCACGCGGTTCACCGCTCCTTCGATCGACTGCATAGACCAGGAAGTCTCCATTCGGCGATGACTTTTCGACGAGCGCCAGATCAGTCACCACAACCGCGGTGTACGCGCGAAGATCGCCGCTAACTGCCTCCACCAGATACACACCGGCTTCGCGTTTGCCGAGTGGCACCATACGCCGATCGAACTCGGTTGCGAGTGGCGGCAGAGATTCGCGCCAGCTTGTTACCAACTGGTTTGGATTCAGTAACGGCACGCGCGCGTAGTCAGCTACGTTGAGCGGGACGCGCCTCGTCGTCTCGGTGGCGCGAAACTTCTGATTGAACGTGTAGCGTGTGTCCTGCTTCAACTGGTCGCGGAAATAGTTTCTGATGCCGAGGTAGGCCCAGAGCTTCACCGTGCGAACGCGTTCGAGCAGCGATGGGCCGCTCGACAGCTTCGCGGCGATCTGCTCCTGTTCGTCTTCACCAACCTGGTGCGGATCGCTGAGTTGAGTAAAGAATCGCTCCGGATCGTTGATGCGATAGACGCGGAAGTCGATACTCTCGAGCAGTCGATGGTCCAACCAGAGACGCGGGTTTTCATTCGTTCCGAACGTTCGCGTCGTTGAAAGCGAGAAGAAAGGCCTGGTCGCGAGTGTCGTTTCAGTGGTGACGTAGAATCGTGACTCTTCTTCCGCACTTGCGGCTTTTTTTAGTCGCGACCTGGCGATTGAAACCGCGACAGCGATGATTAAGACGTAGATCAGAACTGACGACAGACGACTGGCTGTGAGCTTGAGGCGAGACACGTTCACTCCTCCGGCGTGGCTTGCTGGTTAAGAATCTTCAAACGATAGAAACCGAGAAAATTCGGATTGGTCATGATCGGTCGCCAGCGTTTATCCGGATGCTGGTCCAATACTTCGAGGCGCACTTTTTTCACAGTGCCCGCGTCGTGGGCCGAAGCGCCGGTGTGATAGACGACCCAATCGGTCGTGCCTTCGCTCGCGATGCGTGGTTTGCCGAGAAAGATCATCACGTGGAACGGATACTTCTGGACCCACGGTTGATGGAAAAAGAGCAGATCGCCGGGCTTCGCTTGTTTACGATCGCGACCGACGAATTCGGCGTTGTGCATCTTGAGTGTTTGTGCGTCGGCGAAGTCTGAAAACTTGCCGGGAGCCGTCAGGAAAAGTTTTCCACCAAGCGATGCGGCGATATTCGGCGGCAGATCGGGTGCGACTGGATCGTAGTTTTCACCCATCTTTTGAAACCACAGGCGATCGTGTGGGCGCAGTGCTTCGCGCCACGCGAAACGAACGAGGCCGGCACAATCTTGCTGTTCGGGATTCCATTGATTGCTGAGGTTGTAGAACTGCATCTCCGCCACCGAGGTAAACCAGCGGCGAAAGTTTTCACGGTCGTTGAAGGTTCGTAACTCGACGTTGTCAGGTATTCCATCATGGTCCAGGTCGACGTTTGGACCGAGTTCAGCTCGTTTTAAAACAGGTTCGGGATTTGCCCGCGGGAGTGATGGACCACTCGAACGCGATATCGAAACGTAAGCGAGCACCAGAACCACCGGTGGGATAAAGAGGGCCAACGCGCGCGTCGGATTTTTGGTGAGCCGAAACATGTGCGCATTATTCAGCGCGGCAAGTTTGGTGAGTAGGCGATTGCTAACAGTCGGCGGTCAGGTTAGCCCCATTCGGTTAGATGTGGGCAACCACAGTTTTTATTGCCGATTGCCGATTGCCGATTGCCGATTTGAGAATCTGCAATTGTCGTATGTCCAAATCTGCAATCGGCAATTGGCAATCGGCAATACACAAACTTTCGGCATAAAAATGTAATGAAGCTTGGGCCAACAATCTGGACAAAAGAGTATTGCAAATTCCAGCGCTCGCGGGTAGATTGATTCGGTTGCTTATCAGGTAGCGATGCTCTCCCGACTCGGGGTGTATCCCTGCCTTCACCTTTGCGGGGGAGGAATAAAAAGTGCCGACCGGAACTTGCCCGGAATGCGATGCTGATGTCCACGTTGATTTGGACACGGACAAGGGCGAAATAGTGTCATGTGAAGAATGTGGGACTGACCTTGAGGTTGTTGGACTCGATCCCGTCGAGTTGGACATCGTGGAAGAGGAGAGCCTGGACGAGGACGAGGACGAAGACGAATACTGACAATCGGCAATTACTTACCTGCTCGCTGCTCGATACTCAGAGCGGCTTTGTCTCAGAGTTAAGCCACGTGGCCCCTCAACCCTGATCGTGTGTAATTGTCCATCTCGTCTCGTTTCATCCGGCGGATAAAAGGCCAGGACATACGCGGAGCTGACTTCTTCAGCCAGGGCACGAAATAGCGGAGCATAGTCTTTTTCGGTGGCGTAAACATTGCGACCGCCAGTCGATTCCGCTAGACCACTGACGTCGAGTGGAGTCGGCAAAGGAGTTTGTTCCGTCGACGCGATCACGCGCGTGTACGACGGCAGTGTGACGACAAAGACACTGACATCGGCGGCGTTTGCTCGTTCTATTACTGTTTTCGGCGCTACCGTATCGCCGACCGGAAAACCATCCGTGACCACCAGCACCGCGCGCTTCATCAAACGCTTCTCACGCGTGCGTGGCGCGCTTCGCACGAGCAATCTGATGGCATCGTCAACTGCGTCGTAAGTGTGAGTCGATAGACCATTCGGCGAGTCTCTCGCGATGCGTTCCAATGACTCGTCCAATTTCTCGGGATTGGAAGTAAACTTCTGGATCGTCTTAACGCGCATACCGAAAGTCATCACTGAATAAACAACCGGATGCTCGGCCAGATGATTCGAAAACGACTGTAACGCGCTTCGCAGTCGGATGATCTCTTCGGCTGTCATACTGCCCGACACGTCGAGAGCAAAGACGATCGCCAGCGGTCGTGATTCACCCTGCCGCTTTTCGATTTGGAAGAAGGAGATGGGTTGTTCCGTACCGTCGGAATAGACCTTGAAATCTTCCTGGCGCAGGTTACGAACCGGACGGCCTTCGGCGTCGATTGCCGTTACATCTACTGAGACCAGATCGGTATCGAAGCGCAGTACGTCTTCGGGTTCCTGTTCTTTCGGAAAAACCTTGCGCGGCCGTTGTTTGTTGTCAGTGTTCTGATCCTGCGGCACACAGGGAATCGCAACTGCAATCAGCAGCAGGAGAGGAAGGAAAACTTGCGCTATAAAAGCCGCGGGTCGTTTAGGCATTAAACTCTTCCTATGGGCGCCGCTCAGGATTATACGGGCGCGACCTGCGGAAGCAAACGGTGATATGATCCTGAGCGTCTAAAGTCAGTATTTGTGGAACTAATACGCGAAGGAGTGACGATGAGATTCATTAAAATTCTGCCAGTGTTGGTGATCATACTCGTTGCCGCCGGCATCTCGGTCGCCCAGAAGCAGGACAAGACGCTGGGAGCCATCAAAGGCAAAGTGCGCGTGGAAACGGGCACGCCCGGCGGTGTGACGGTGGTAGTGCGACGTGGAGAAACGGAAGTCACACGTTCCACGACCGGCAAGAGTGGAGAATTTCTGGTATCACGTTTAACGCCGGGAATCTATGGCCTCACGTTTCGCAAAACCGGATTGAGTATCGGTTCGATTGAAGATGTTGAAGTCAAAGCCGGCAAGACCCGCTCGCTTGGAGATCGTTTGATACTGACGATTGACGAAGGCTCGATCGCGTTCCTCAGCGGCAGCGTGTTTAATGCGGACGGACGAAGCGTGCCGAACGCGAAGGTCGAGTTGTCAGTGATACTCGAAGACGGATCGACAAAGAAGATCGATGGGCGCGTTACCACCGAAACCGGTTCGTTCAAGTTTCGACTTGGGCCGGAAGCGGCAAAGTATCGCGTAAGCGTGAAGACGGATGGTGCGCCGGTAACGAAGGATGTCGAGGTCGATGGCGCTGCGGTTTATCGTGTGGCGCTGTCGTTGCCACCTAAGTCGTAGGTTATGGAAGAGCGTGAGCGTGAGGAGTTTTTAACGGCGAAACAGCTAGCCGCGATCTTGCAGGTCAGTGAATCTACTGTGCGACGCCTGGCTGCGAAGCGTCGTATTCCATCTGTCAGGTTAACGCCACGAATTATACGTTTCCATCTTGACGCGGTGCGCGAGTCTCTCGAAGTTCCTCGCCATCGCATTCGTCACGGCGAATACACTGAACGAGTCGACGACGCTCAGTTGAGCTTCGACGATCTGCTCTCACTTACTCCGTCGTGATGGTGCGTTGAATTCAACCCACGTTCCATTTTGTTTGACGTAGATTCGTGGTGACCGGATCTTGAATCCTTTGCTGAATCCCGGATTGTCAGCGAGAAACTTCTTCACACTTGATTGATCGCCTGTAGACACGCGCCACTTGCCGTCCTCACGCAAAAGGTACTGCTGCACGACAATCTTTCCTTCCGCCTGAATCGGAGTGACCACTCGTCCGTAAAGGACTGTGTCGACAACCGCAAGATCACCCATCACCTTGACGGCGCCGATATCCATGCGATCGAGTTGATAGAAATCCTGGGCGCGTTGCAGAGCGCTCACGAAGCGATCGCGCGACATGCGTTTGCGCGAAGCGCCGGGTAGAAAATCGTAAAGTGCGTCGTAGTTGCGAGACTTCAGTTGGTCGAAGACACTTTGAACGGTGGAGCGAACGTCGGATTGGTCCGACGCTTTTACAGCAGTGCTGATTGAAATAAATGCAACGGCTAAAACCAGGATGTTACGAACGTACTTCTTCATCTGACTCCTCATCATCTTGCATCGGTTCTTCTTCGCTTGCGAGCGTCGCGCGCACTTGTTGCCGGTAACTCAGAAACCAGCACACCGCTCCGGCGGCAGCGGCGACGAATGCCATGTCATACTTTTCCCGTAACACCATGAATACGGCGACAACAGCGCCCAACGCAGACATGATTATCCAAAACGTCTTCACTTGATATTCACCGGGACGGTTACGTCCATCGTTCCGGGGGCGTAACAGACCGCTTCGTCACATGCCTGGACGCTTAGTTTGGCGGAAAGGTTGTGCGTTCCTGGTTTCGCATACTTATCTGTTTTGAGTCTCGCTTTCACGGTGGCTTCACCCTCGTACACCGCCAGCGGCTTCTCAGAGAAGGCGAACTTCCTCGTCAGAGGATTGGGGTAAGTCATGGATTGAACTGAGATACCCTCGGCCGGCGTGATTTCGAGTTGTGTGGCTTTGAGATAAGAGAAGCTCGGCGGATTTGCGTTTACGTGATAGCCACTTTTGATCTCGAGTTTAACGACAGCATCACCCGCTTCACCGGCGGCGAGCGTGACTTCCTGCGGGCTTGCCTTCACAACATCAACGGATTTAATCGGCGGCGGCTCCGTCGGGTTTGCGTTTGTCGCCGCCGAATTCTCCGCAGGCGCCTTCGCACACCCAGCCGTGAGGCAAATCAAAACCAGCATCGGTATTTTGCACAATCGTTTGGCAATAATCATGAATAAGAATCTAGCATTAAACTACGCCGAAGGCGTTCGCTAATCTCAGCCCAGTGGTTGGAGCGCAGCGACAACCCTGGGGAACCCACAACAACAATCGTTTGAACCCTGTAAGGGTTATTCCCGCACATGCCTAACCCTGTCAGGGTTTATCATCAATTCAATAATTAACCCATGGTTGTCGCTGCGCTCCCAACCATGGGCTGAAATTAGCCAACGCCTTCGGCGTACTTTTATTCGCCGCCTTCGCTGTTATTCGCCTTCTTCGTCTTCCTTACCGTCCGGCTTTTTAATCCCGAACTTCTCCAGGCGGTACTGAAGCGTTCGGAATGTGAGGCCGAGGAGCTTGGCGGCCTTGGTGATGTTGTAGTCGGTTTGCTCCATTGCCTGTGTGATCAGGTTGCGCTCGACCTCTTCGAAATTGATCCCCTCGGCCGGCAGCTTGAAAGCACCATCCGATGCCGGCCCAACTTCCTGACGCACTTCAGTCGGCAGATCTTCCGTCGTGATCAGATCTCCTTCGCTCAATAAGATCGCACGCTCGATCGCCGACTCCAACTGCCTCACATTCCCGGGCCAACTGTAATCGTTCATCAACTTCTTCGTTTCCGGCGTCAGACCACGCACGAGGCGCGACGTGTTCTTCGTGTGCTTCTTGAGGAAGTAGTCAATCAAAACCGGAATGTCTTCACGTCGCTCGCGCAACGGCGGCACGTCGATTGAGAGCACGTTGATGCGGTAATAAAGATCGTCACGGAAACGGCCGTCAGAAACCATCGCGCGCAAGTCGCGATTAGTCGCCGCAATCACACGAACATCCACGTTCATTTCGTGTGTGCCACCAACGCGACGAATCTTTCGTTCCTGTAACGCGCGCAACAGCTTCGCCTGAATGCCGACGTCGAGCTCAGCGATCTCGTCAAGAAACAACGTGCCGCGATCCGCAATTTCAAACAACCCTTTCTTTTCCGCGTGCGCGCCGGTAAACGAACCCTTTTCGTGTCCAAACAACTCCGACTCGAGCAGGTTCTCATTGATCGCAGCGCAGTTGACGGCCTGAAACATCTCGGTCGATCGCGGTGACTGATTGTGAACCGCACGGGCAATCAACTCCTTGCCGGTGCCCGACTCGCCGCGCACGAGCACCGTCGAATTCGAACGCGCGACTTTCAGAATCATCTTCTTCACACTCTCCATTTTCGGAGACGCCGAGATGATCTCGCTGTCGATCGCGTCGAGACGATCGAGCGCGCGGTTAATCGTTTCCAACAGCGCTGCCTTGTCGTAAGGCTTTTCGAGGTAATCAAACGCGCCGCGCCGCAGTGCTTCCTTGGCCGACTCGATCGAGCCGTGAGCAGTGAGCAGGATGACGATGATTGACGAGTCGTAAGCCAGCAGGTGTTGCAGCAACTCGATGCCGTCCATACCGGTCATCTTCAGATCGGTCAAAGCGAGGTCGAACCTGCGATCCTTCGCAAACTTGAGTGCGGCTTCGCCCGAAGCTGCGGTGGTGACGTCGTAACCTTCCTCCGCCAGGATCAGTTCGAGAATTTCTCTTTGCGCTTTCTCGTCGTCAACTACCAGAATGTTCTTTCGTGGCATGTGTGTTCTCTTTAGCCGGTAGAATTATCGTGAACGTTGTACCGCTGCCTTCCTTCGATGCGACGCTGATAGTGCCGCCATGATCGTCGATCGCCTTTTTCACAATGGCCAGCCCCAGGCCGGTGCCGGTTTCCTTCGTCGAAAAATAAGGCTCGAAGATTTTTGAAATGTCCTCCGCCGCAATTCCTTCACCGCTGTCGCTTATTTCAACCTTAACAGAGTTGGCCGGAGTGTTCGAAAGCGTGATTGAAATACTGCCGCCCTCGCCGTTGATCGCTTCCACCGCGTTGATGACGAGATTGGTGAACACCGAACGCAGCGACTCGCGATCGGCCACGACTGCCGGCAGTGGTCCATCCTGAACGATCTTCGTCTCGATTCCGCATTCTTCAGCTCTTGCTTCAACCAGCCGCAGCGCGTCTTCGGCTTCGGTTCGGATGTT
>Ga0307408_100002728_pt1 | contig 12259 bp, 6 predicted proteins | sample 322Cmetagenome_FD_202116 | JGI IMG/M metagenome (GOLD analysis project Ga0307408, IMG submission 202116) | Maize rhizosphere microbial communities from greenhouse at UC Davis, California, United States - 322HYB-C-3 | ecosystem: Host-associated > Plants > Roots > Rhizosphere > Soil | place: USA... | reverse complement strand
GGCCGACCCCTGGCCATTGTTCGGCGCCAGCAGCTGGAACACGGACGAGTTGGAATCGATGGTCAGCAGGGCGATCATGATGCCGTCGTCGAAGCCCACGCCGGTGGCGGTGTTGGCGTTCTGGTTGGTGTCGAAGTAGATCGCGACCTGGTTCTGGCCCGGTGCCAGGTTGAAGTTGGCGGTGGCCGTGCCGCCTGGGCCCGGGACCACGCTGGACACCACTTCGGTCATGCGGGCCGAGATGGTGATCTCGAACAGGCCGTCAGCGGCGCCGTTCGCTTCGCCGTCCAGCTTGCCGCCCAGGGATGGGCTGCTGGTGCCGCCGGCCTTGCCGACCAGGGTGGCCTGGTACAGGAAGTCAAAGGTGGTGCCAACCGCCAGCGGCGCACCGAACGGGCCGATGCCTTTGGCCAGGCCGCTGCCGGTCTCGGCCCAGTCCAGCGAATTGACATTGGTGGCCAGGACATTGGTGCCGTCCTTGATGGTGAATGGGGTGATCACATCTGCCTGTGCGGCAGCGGCAGCGAACAGCATGGAAGCTGCCGTGGCGAGCGGGAGCAGTTTGCGCAAAATCTTCATTGTTTTGACTCCTGAGTTAAAAAGGGCTGTCTCGACCTTTTGCTGCTATCCGGCCTTGCAGCGGGCACGTACTTCTATGAGCAATAGTTGTGCCAACTTCCCCGTTTCCTTAGAAATCAATAGCTTGGCACGTTAACCTGGGCGCCACCGTGGCGTCAGCTTAGGGCGTTGTAAGGATTTTCGACAGTAACTTGCCAAACGATTCTGATGCCTGGTAACTGTCGAAAATCCCCTGCAGGCGGCGCGCTGCCGTAGCGGCGGCCGGGGTGGCCAGCAAGCCCTGTACCGCCTGCTGCAGGGCCGCGCCGTCGAAGCGGTCGATCCGCAGCAGCGCGCCGGCGCCGGCGCCAACAATGCCCTGCATATTGAGGAACTGGTCCAGGTTGTCGGCAATGCCGACCACCGGCACGCCGGCGGCCAGCGCCTGGTGGCTGGTCGGGCTGCCGCCATTGCAGATCACCAGCGCCGCGCGGCGTGCCGCCTGTTCGCCCGGCAGGAAGTCGGCCACGCGGGCATTCTCCGGTACCGTCTGCAGCACCACCCGGCCGACCGTGGCGGCCAGCACGCTGACCGGCAGGCCGGCCAGGGCCTGCAGCACTGCCGGCAGGACGGCGCCCTGGCCTGAACTGCCCACCGTCACGTACACCAGCGGGCGCTCGGCCGGCAACTGGTCCCACCAGTCCGGCAGCGGGATCGGCGGCGACCACAGCACCGGGCCGATGAAGCGGTGGTTGGGCGGCAGGTCGTGCGGCGGGAACAGTTCCGGCACGTCCGCATACAGGGTGTAGTCGGCGTCGGTGTAGACCCGGTTCAAGTCCCAGCCCAGGGACGGCAAGCCGTAGCGCCGCCGCACGCGGTTGAGCGGCATGGTGTGCAGGGCAAACGCCAGCGGGCGGGCCAGGTTGAACAGCGCATTGGCCAGGGGGATCGGCAACAGCCGCGTGAGCGGCAGGCTGGGCACCGTGTAGCGCTGCGCCACGTAGGGGCTCCAGTAGGCATTGATCAAGGCGATGTAGGGCACGCCGGCCAGGCGCGCGCTGACCGACAGCGACAGGCGGAAGTCGCCCACCACCACGTCGGGCCTGATCTCGCGCAGCAGTTGCAGGTCTTGCTGCACGTAGTCCGCCAGGGTCGCGGCGTCATACACCGGCTTGCCGTCGGCCAGCGCCTGCAGGAATTGCTTGCTGGAGATGCTGCGGATCGGCCAGCGTAGCAGGTCGGCATTGGCGAAGCAGAAATCATAGCCGTCGGCGCAGGCAAAGTGCACTTCGTAGCGGGCGCGGTCGAGCGTGGCGGCCAGCGCCAGCGGGCGCCCGACATGGGCCAGCGTCACGGCCTCGGCAACGAAGAGGATTTTCTTGCGTGGCATCATGAAAAGCTTGTTGTAAAGTAAACCGACACAGCGGGCCGGGCCGGCTTACTTCATCAGTTCAGCCAGGGGCTTGCGCAGCGAGCGCGCCGTGGGCGCCTTGCCGGCCCCCAGCCGCCCCATGAACACCGCCGTTTCCGGCGCCGCGCCAATGAGCCCGGTCAGCTGGGCATACAGCTTGCGCGCCGCTTCCTGCAACTGGTCGAGGCGGGTGAAGCGCACGGCGTTGCGCACATAGCGGCCGAAGATCAGCGGCGTCATTTCCGGCTGCATGTGCAGGCCGAGCGCGGTCAGCGTCAGCCAGAAGCGCTGGGTGGCGCGGCCGGCCGCCACATAGTCGTCGATGCCGGCCGGGGCGCGCGGCGCCCGGATCACGAAATGGGCGGCGCAGGCCAGGCCCGGCACCAGGTCCATCTGCAGGCGCGGGGCCCAGGTGCCCATCAGGGTGTTCATGGTGTTGACCCGCTGCCAGCTGGCCATCGCCCACTTCATCAAGGCCAGCGTGCCGTTGTCGACGCCCAGCGCCTGGTCCGGCACCTTGTCCGGGCTGTGGGTCTTGCCCCAGTCGATGATGCTGCGATGCACTTCGTAGGCTTCGGGCATGGTCAGGCGCAGCTTGGCGTTGCGGAACATCAGCCGCGCCGCCGCCCAGCGGCCGCCGAAGCCTTCGATCCACTGCACCTGGTGCGACGGGCCGACGGCCGCTTCCAGCGCCTGCTTTTCCTGCGCCGTCAGGGGCCGCGTGCTGAGCGGGCGGCGCTGCACGCTGCGCGTGGTGATCACCGCCAGCAGCGGGCTGGGCGCGATGGCCGCATCGGGCGCGAAGCGCACGTCGAACACGGGATGGGTGTCCGGGCTGTCGCCGCGGCGCACGGCCTCGGCACGCCAGCCGTGGGCGCTGGCGGCAATCGCCATGGTTTCCAGCATGGCGCCGACGGCGACCTGGCTCGGATGCCCGTCCAGGTCGTACACCACGTGCTCGCGCGTGTCGTAGCAATGCACGGCCACATGGTCCGGCGCCAGGATTTCAAAGCGCCACACCTGGGTGTTGTCGCCGCTGGGCGCCCAGCGCGCCAGGTCGAGGATCTGTTCGATGGTGGTCATGGTTGGGCCATTTTCGCAAAGGCGCGCTTGCCGAGCATGATCGCCAGGCGCTGGATCGGGTGCTTGTTGCCGCCTGGGCGCCAGGTGCGCACCAGCTTGTTGCGGTAGGCGTCGAACTGCATGCCGTGCGGCGCCGCCAGCACGCCGCCGCGCCCGAGCAGGATCTTCAGCGCTTCGGTGGCGGCAATCCCGGCGCACAGCTGGCAAGCCATGATGGTCGACGGCCCGCGCCGTTCGGCGAAATTGACGGCCGACGGCACCACCAGGTAAGGCCGGTGCAGGCCGGCGGGGGCCAGGCCGACCACGAAACGGATCGCCTTGTCGCCTTCGGGCAAGTCGCCCCAGCCGAAATATTCCTCGAACGTCATGCGGCCCGGCAGGAAGTTCAGCAGTGCCGCGCCCATGCCCAGCGGCGCCACGGTGGTGGCCGGGATGCCGTGCGCGGCGCACCAGGCAAAGGTTTGCTGGCGGATCTCGAACGCAAAGAAGTCGAGGCTGTCGATGTAGATGTCGACGCCCTCGAAGAAGGCGTCGAGGTTGCCGGCATGGATACCGTCCGGGAAGGTCTTGATCTCGAGTTCCGGGTTGACGTCGCGCGCCAGGCGCGCCATCACGTCGATCTTCGGCAAGCCGCGCGTCGACTGCATGGCGCCGACCTGGCGGTTGAAGTTGGGCAGGTCGAACTTGTCGAAATCGGCAATATGGAAGGCGCCGACGCCCAGGCGCACCAGGGTCATCAGGTGCACGCCGCCGACGCCGCCGGCGCCGGCAATGGCCACGCGCTTGCCGCGCAGGCTGGCCTGCTCGGCTTCGGTGACCCAGCCGATGTTGCGGGCGAAGGCCTGGCGGTAGATGAAGGGGGCGCTCATCGTGTTCAGCTGCCGTTCAGGACTTTCAGCAGCGCGATCGCATCGTCCAGGTGCGGGAACGGGGTGCCGCCGGACACCAGCCTTTCCAGTTCCACCTTGGCCGCCTTCCGGTCGCCCGATTTGTTGAGCGCCACCGCCAGGTGGTAGCGCAGGGTGGCGTTGTCCGGCTGCAGCGTGCTGGCGCGCTTGAGCATCGGCAGCGCGCGCCCGGTGTCGCCCTTGCCGACCAGCAGCCAGCCGGTGGTGTCGAGCACGGCCGGGCTGTCCGGCGCGGCCTTCAGCGCCTTCTCGGCCGTGGCCAGCGCGCGCGGGTCGTTCAGCTGGCTGTAGGCCCAGGCCAGGTTGTTCAGCGCCACCGGGCTGTCCGGCGCGGCCTGCAGCACCAGCTCGAGGTCGGCGGCCGCGGCGGCATACTGCTGGCGCGACAGGGCCAGTTCGGCCACATACATGGCAGCGGCCAGGTCGCCCGGCTGTTCCTTGCGGTGCTGCGCCAGGCGCTGGTCGGCATCGCGCGGCAGGCCGGCCGCCAGCAGGGTGCGGTGCAGGGCCAGCATGATGCGGCCGTCCTTCTCATAGCCATACGCCTTTTCGTACAGGGCCACGGCCTCCTTGAACTTCTGCTGGCGCGCCAGCAGGTCGCCTTCCAGCACATAGCCGGCCGGCTGCTGCCCGTCTTCCTTCTGCATCTGGCGCGCGATGGCCAGGACCTCGGCCGGCCGGTTTTGCTGCTGCGCGATTTCGGCCAGGGCCAGGCGCGCCGGACGGTATTTCGGGTCGATCGCCAGCGCTTTTTTCAGGTCGCTGGCGGCCGCCGTGGTGTTTTTCAGCATCAGGTGGGCGGTCGCCGTGCCGAACCAGGCGCGCACCGATTTCGGCTCCAGCTGCACCATCTTGCCGAAGCTTTCCAGGGCGCCGCTGGCGTCGCGGTTGGCCAGCTGCACCTGGCCCAGCAATTCGGCCAGGTAGGGGCTGGCGGGATCGTCCACCTGCAGCTTGCGCGCCAGCATGGTGGCCTTGGACAGCTGCCCGGCCTGCAGGTAGGCATGGGCCAGGCGCGTGCCCAGCTCGGGCGCCTTGGGCTTTTCCGCCACGGCCCGCTCCAGCCAGGCAATCGCTGCGTCCTGCCGGCCCTGCTGGAGCGACAGGTCGGCCAGCGCCGTCATGGCGCCGACATTGTGCTTGTCGTGCTGCAGCACGGTCTCGAAGCGCTGGCGGGCGGCATCGGGGCGCCGGTCCTGCAAGTCGAGCTGGGCCAGGTTCATGTTGGCGGCCAGGTGGTTCGGCTGCAGGGCCAGCGCCTTTTCAAAGGCGGCGCGGGCAGCGGGCGCATTCTTCTGCGCCAGGTAAATGCCACCCTCCAGGTTGCGCACCACCGCGCTATCCTTCTGGCTGGCCAGGTAAGCCTTGATGGCTGCCAGCGCCTTGTCGTAGCGGCGCAGGCTGATTTCCGTATGGATCAGGTAAAGCGCGGCCTGCTCCGACTTGGGGTCGAGCTCGGTGGCCCGCTGCAATTCCTCGACCGCCCTGGCGTACCGCTGCTGGCCCAGCTGCGCCAGCCCGAGCGACAGGTGCAGCGTGGCTTCGTTGGGCAGCACCTGGGCCGCCTGTTCGAAATACTGCTGGGCCGCCGCGAAATCCTTGTTGCGCAGGTTCGACTCGCCGGCCAGCACCAGCAGCTGCGGATCCTTGGCGCCCCCGCGCAACAGCGGCGCCAGCGCCGCCGCCGCTTCGGCCGGCTGGTTGGTGCCGAGCAGGGACTGGGCCAGCAGCTTGCGCGCGAACAGGTCATCCGGGACCTGTTCCAGATAGGCGTTCAGGTAGCCCTGCGCCGCCGTGGCATTGCCCAGCTTGAGTTCATTGGCCCCGGCCAGCAGCATGGTCCGCAGGTGGCCGGGCGCCGCCTTCAGCAGCTTGAGCAGGTTGCCCTGCGCTTCGCTGTACCGGCCCTGGTTATGGTCGAGCAAAGCCTGCAGGTACAGCGCATGCAGCGTGTCCGGGCGCAGCTTGTTCAGTTCGCCAATGTCGGCCTTGGCCGCATCGTATTGCTTGAGGGCGATTTCGAGGTCGGTGCGCTCGACGCGGGCGTTCAGGTGGTCGGGCTGCACGCTGAGCGCCTGGCCCAGGGTGGCCAGCGCCGCCGCGTTCTTGCCCAACTGGCGCAGCAGCGCGGCCTGGTAGCGCAGCGCGGCCAGGTCGCGCGGGTGGGCGCGCACGGCCTGTTCGGCCAGCGCCATGGCGGCGCCGCTGTCGCCTGCCTGCTGGGCCAGGCGCGCCTGGCCCAGCAGGGCATTGGCCTGCCCCGGTTCGCCGGCCAGGGCTTGCGCATAGGCTTCCCCGGCCTTGGCACTGTCGCCCAGTGCCAGCCAGGCATCGCCGCGCACCGCCAGCAGGGCCGGGCCGGCGTGGGCGGCGTCGGCGGCGCTTTCCTCCAGCGCCTCCTTGGCCTTGTCCTGCGCCAGCAGGGCGCGCAGCAGTTGCGGCAGGGCCTGGGCCCGGTCGACATGCAGGCTGAGCGCCTTGCGCACTTCCTTTTCAGCCAGGACCGGCTCGTTGTTGTCGTTGTAGACGCGCGCCAGCAGGAGGCGGATGGCGCCATCCTGCGGGCTCTTGTCGGCTGCGTTCTTGAGCTGGATCAGGGCCGACTTGCTGTCGCCCTTCTGCAAGAACTGCTGGGCTTCCGCCATCAGCGTGGCGCTGGTTTCGGACTTGAGGCAGCCGGACAGGCCGGCAGCCAGCATCAGGCTGCCGAAGATGGCAAGGGCGCGCTGCGCGCCCCGGTTCGTGCGACGTGGCATGGAAACCCCTGCTTGGTGATCAGGATATTGACAATACCACAATAATTGTCAATCGACTATCAAATCTCAATAGACTTATTGGATGTTCTTCAAGCGCTGGATAATGCCGCGTTCTTCACGCGGCGAGTAGAACATCGGGTAGAAGGAACGCGCCGACATCGCCATGTCGGCGCCCTGGCCGCCGTATTTTTCAATCTGTTCGCTGACATAGGCCAGCTCCACCACCAGCAGGTAGGCCGGGGCGTCGACGCGCGGATTGGTCTTCAGCTCGCCCAGCCGCTTGAAGCCGAGCATGGCTTCGTAGAAACGGCGGTGGCGCGGATTGATTTCGATGAAGATGTGGGTGCAGTGGTGCAAGTCGCGCGCATAGATCACGGACAGGTGGAACAGCGACGCCATCTGCGACTTGCTGCCGCCATTGTCGAACGCCAGCTTGGTGATTTCGCAGACACGGGCGCCCGGGATCATGCGCACCGAATCGACTTCTTCCTTGAAAATTTCGTCGGCCATGATGCCGATCGGCGAATCCAGCCCCAGGGTCAGGGTACCAACCACCTCGCCCTTGTCGCTGGCGGTCAGCGTGATCCGGTTCGGATCGTCGGTCAGCTTGTGGGTCCCGGCATAGCCACGCCAGGAGTACATTTTGTTGATGAGCAGGCTGGCCTTGCTGCGGCCTTCGACTGTATCGATCATGCGGATACCAAATGATTTTTCGTCGGTGACCAGGTCTTCCATGTTTTCCGGAAGCAAGTCCTCGAGCGTGGCGCGCGCATGGGCATCGGCTGGAGCCTGCCGGACGGGCTCGGCTTCCAGCGCCGGGACAGCTGTTCCATTCATGGCTCTATCCTCCTTTGGCACCCGCAGGCCTGGCGGCCGGCTACTGCCAATGAGCCCAGCGAGCGGCGCGGACGCCGGGCTCAACGGCAAAATATAGTTGATTACCCTTGCGGGGGCGCGCACGATTGATGCCGGGACGAAAAATGTATCCGATGACCAGTGCGTTATGTAAAAATTACCAACTTTCTACATGTTGGCATGGCAGCGCCCGCCGCACAATACCCATGAAGCAAATGTTGTAAAAAAGACCCTATTGTTTTCAATTGCACAATAGACACAGAGGAGGGGTGCCCGCATGCGGCATGCCGCATGCGGGTGGAACGGCGCGGAAGTTGCTACTTATTCAAATTGCTTTTGCAAGTTACGTGCTTCGTCGGTCTGCGCGAAGCGGGCATCGGCCATGGCGGCCTGCAATTCCTTGCGGGCGCCGGCCTTGTCGCCTTTCTTCCACAGCGCGGCCGCGTAGTGGCCGCGGATATCGGCCGCCTTGGGCGCCAGCTCGCTGGCTTTCTTCAGCATCGGCACGGCGCGCTCGAGCTGGTTCTGCTCGGCCAGGATCCAGCCCAGGGTGTCCATGATTGTCGGGTTGTCGCCGGCCAGCTGCTGCGCCTTCTCGGCCGTCGCCAGGGCGCGCTTGTCCTTGTCCTGCTGGTAGGCCCAGGCCAGGTTGTTCAGCGCCAGCACGCTGTCGGGCATCTTGGCCAGCACCGTCTCGAGCTGGCCGATGGCAGCCTTGTACTGCTTGGCCGCCAGGTTCTGCTCGGCGGCATACATCAGGCCCAAAGGCTCGTCCGGGTGCGCCTTGCGCCAGGCGGCCACCTGGGCATCGGCCTCGGGCGCACGGTGGGCAGCGCGCAAGGCGGCAGTCAGCTTGAACAGCAGTTCCGGCCGCGCCGCCAGCGCGAACGCTTGCTGGTAAGGCGCGACCGCCTGCGCCGGTTTGCCGGCCTGCATCTGCAGGTCGCCTTCCAGCACGAAACCGGCCGGCTGCTTGGCCTGGGCCTTCTGCAGCGTGCGCGCCGCCGCCAGCGCCTCTTCCGGCTTGCCCTGGAGCATGGCCAGGTCCGCTTGCATCAGGTGCCCCTGCACCGACCCCGGATCCAGGCCCAGCGCTTTCTTCACGCTCGCTTGCGCGGCCGGCAGGTCCTTTTTCTGCACCTGGACGCTGGCCAGGAACAGCTGGGCTTGCGGCGACCTCGGCGCCACGCTGGCCAGCTTGCTATAGGTTTCGTAGGCGCCGGCCACGTCGCCGGACATCTGCTGGGCCCGGCCCATGACTTCCAGCACCAGCGGCGAGGCCGGGTGCACCAGCAGCACCTTGCGCATATGCTCGACCGCCTTGGCCGGCTGGCGCGTCTGCAGGAAATAGCCGCCCAGGCGCACCGCCGGCACCAGCGCGTCCGGATCGACCGTGGCCGCTTTTTCCAGCCATTGCGCCGCTTCGTCGCGCTTCTTGGCGCGTTCGGCCATCTGCGCCAGCGCCGTCATGGCACCGACATTGTCCTTGTCCTTTTCCAGCAGCTTCAGCATGTGCTGGCGCGCCGCCTCGGGCTTTTGCTCCATCAGTTCGAGCTGGGCCAGGTTGACCACGGCGGCATAGCTGGCCGGCGCCAGTTCCGCCGCCTTGCTGAAGGCGGCGCGCGCGCCGGCCTTGTCCTGCTTGGCCAGCAGCACGTGCCCGCGCAGCACGTGCAGCTCGGCTTCCTTGCCATGCTTGGCGTCCTGCCTGGCCAGCACGGCCAGGGCCTGGTCGTAGTTGCCCAGGGCCAGCTGGGTGCGCGCCAGCGCCGTGGCGGCCGGCAGCGAGTCCGGTTCCAGCTCGAGCGCCTTGTTCAGCATGGCCATGCCCTTGTCGCGCTCGCCCAGCGCCAGGCGGGCGCCGCCCAGCGCAATATAGCTGGCCGAGCGTTTCGGGTTCAGCTCAATGGCACGCTCGAGCAGGGCGGCCGCCTTGGCCGGCTCGCGCTGCAGCATATTGGCCTGCGCCGCCAGTTCCAGCAGGCTGCCATCGCTGAGCTGGCCCTGCAGCGCCGGTTCCAGCACTTTCTGGGCTTCGGCCGGGTTGTTGCCGCGCAACAGGGTCGCCGCCAGCAGCTTGCGCGCAAACTGGTTGCCGGGCTGCACGTCGAGGTAAGTGCGCAGCTTGGCTTCGCCCTGCTTCAGGGTGCCAAGCTGGAAGTCGACCGCGCCCGACAGCAGCAAGCTCGGCGGATGGTTGGGCGCGCCCTTGGCAATCGCCTGCAGGTTGTCGCGGGCCGCCGTGTAGTTGCCGCGCGAATAGTCGAGCAGGGCTTGCGTGTACAGCGTGGTCAGGCTGCGCGGCGCGGTTTTCTTGGCCGCGTTGATGGCGGCCTGGGCCGAATCGAGCTTGCCGGCCACGATATCGAGGTAGGCTTGCTCCAGGTTGGCGCTGCTGTTGGTCGGGTCCAGCTTGATCACTTCGGCAAAGGCGGCGCGCGCCTCTTCCGGCTTGGCCTGGGCCCGCAGCAGTTCGCCCTTGAAGGTCAGCGCATTGATATTGCTGGCGTCCTTGGCAATGGCCTGTTCGGTCAAGGCGCGCGCGCCCTCCAGGTCGTTGCCGATGGCCGCCAGGCGCGCCATGCCGGTCAGCGCATCGGCGCTATTGGGTTCGGCGTCCAGCGCCGACTGGAATTGCTTTTTCGCCTCATCGAGCTTGCGCAAGCCGATCAGGGCCTCGCCGCGGAAGGCCAGCATGGCCGGGCTTTGCTGGAACTTTTCCGTCTCATCGAGCATCTTCTGCAACTCGCCCAGGCGCAGCAGCGCTTCGGCCAGCAGCAGCTCGCTGTCCTGCGGCTGGTATTTCAGTTCGAGCGCGCGGCGCGCTTCCTTCTCGGCCGACACCGGGTCGCCCATCTGCAGCGACAGCTTGCCCAGCTGGTAGCGCGCTTCGCCGTTGTTGGGGTCCTTGGCCAGCGCATTCTTGAGCTGGATCTGGGCGCCCTTGCGGTCGCCTTTCTGCTGCAGCTGCCTGGCATCGGCCAGCAGGCTTTCCGGAGTGTCCGACTTGCAGCCGGCCAGCAAGGCGCCGGCGGCCAGGGTGGCGGCCACTGCCAGCCGGGTTACGCGATATGCCATAGTGTCCCTCAGTGTGATGATGTCGTTGTTATGGGTTGCGGTGCGCGCGGAACCATTGCTCGAGCATCATCAGCACCCAGACCATGGTGCCGTGGTAGCCGGCATGCTCGTTCAGGTGGGTGCCGACCAGTTGCTCGATGAACTCGCCGCGCACCACCTTGCGCGCCTTGAGGTCGCTCAGGCTGTCCGCGGCCAGCTGCTGCAAGGCCCGGTGCTGCTGCAGCCAGACCCCGAACGGCAGGCCGAAGCCATGCTTTTGCTTGGTGATGATGGCATCGGGCAGAAAGCCGCGCAATGCTTCCTTGAAGAACCAGCGCAACTGGGTGCCGTTCAGCTTCTGCTGCGGCGTCAGGCCGGCGGAAAACGCCACCACCGCGTCGTGCAGGAAGGGGAAGGCCACTTCGACCCCGGCCAGTTCGCAGGCTTTCATCACCTTCGGCAAGTCGTTGTCGGCCAGGGTGATCTGCAGGTCCAGCGCCAGCATGCGGTTGATCAGCGAGCGCGCTTCGCTGCGGCCGTAGTTGCGCTCCAGCGTGGCGATCGGGTGGCCGATGTCGGCCGCCGCCAGGAAGTCGTCGGTAAACACTTGCTGCGGGCCGTAGCGCCCCAGCAGGTTATAGGTTTCCAGCCGCGCCGGCATGCCGACCGAGGCTTGCTCGATATAGCTGCGCGCCTTGCGCAGCAGGCGCACCCGTTCGCCGCCCGGGAAATTGAAGACGGCCGGTTCCAGCAGGGCCTTGCGCACCAGGCGCGGCACCCGCTCGTACAGTTCGAACACATGCTGCTTGGCGTAGCGCTCGTTGCCGCCGAACAGCTCGTCGCCGCCGTCGCCGCCGAACATGCGCTGCACGCCGTCGGCTTGCGCCATGCGCGCGCAGTAGAAAGCCGGCACCGCCGAGGCGTTGCCGAAGGGCTGGTCGAACACGGCCGCCACCTGCGGGATGGCGTTGGCCACGTCGTCCGGCGTCACATAGTATTCATGGTGCCGGGTGCCGAAATGGCGCGAGGCGATGCGCGCATATTCCATTTCGTCGTAGCCCTGGGCCTCGAAGCCGATCGAGTAAGTGTCGGCCGCCACGCCGCCGACCTGGCTCAGCACGCCGGCAATGGTGGAGCTGTCGGTGCCGCCGGACAGGAAGGCGCCCACCTTGCGCCCGCCCGCCGCTTCCTGCACGCTGCGGCGCAGCACGGACAGGAATTCTTCCTTCAGTTCGCCGAACGAGCGCTTGCCGTTTTCCTCGAACTGCATGCGCCAGTAAGTGTGCTCTTCGACGCGGCCCTGGCGGTAGTGCAGGTAGCGGCCGGGCAGCAAGCGCTGCTGGCCCTGGTACACGGTGCCGGGCGAGGGCACCATGTGGAAATAGACGTAGTTGTACAAGCCCTGGTGGTCCAGCACGCCGGGCGTCAGCGGGTGGCGCAGCAGCGCGTCGGCCGAGCTGCCGAACACCAGGGTTTCGCCGGCCAGCTGCCAGTGCAGCGGCTGGATGCCCATGCGGTCGGTGGCCAGCACCGCTTCGCCGCTGCGCTCATCGAGGATGGCCAGGGTGAAGCAGCCATGGAGCTGGGCGCAGGTGCGCTGCGCGCCCTGCGGCCACAGCGTGGCCACCGTG
>Ga0307408_100002727_pt1 | contig 12261 bp, 10 predicted proteins | sample 322Cmetagenome_FD_202116 | JGI IMG/M metagenome (GOLD analysis project Ga0307408, IMG submission 202116) | Maize rhizosphere microbial communities from greenhouse at UC Davis, California, United States - 322HYB-C-3 | ecosystem: Host-associated > Plants > Roots > Rhizosphere > Soil | place... | reverse complement strand
TGCCTCGTGGATGACTACCACGCGACCGGCCAGCTGCCGGTGGATGTGCCCGAACTCGATGTCGATTTCTACTGCTCCGGCGGGTTGAAGTGGCTGCTGGGCGGATCGGGCATCGCGTTTCTCTTCGCCCGGCCGGAGCTGCAGCCGCTCCTGATGCCCCGCGCCACGGGGTGGTTCGCCCACCGCGACCAGTTCCGGTTCGACCCTCGCGCGATGGAACCGCACGGCGATGCCCGCCGGTTCGAAGCCGGCACTCCCGCCATGGGGGCGGTCTACGCACAGCTGGGCGCGCTCGACGTGCTCGAGCGTGTAGGCGTGGAGGATGCCCGCGCAACGACGCGCGACCTGGCCGAGGATCTGATCGCGCTGGCGCGTGCGGCCGGACTCGAGCCCCGGGTAGCCCCGGACCCGAAGCAACGCTCGGGCATTGTAGCGCTGGCCAGTGACGATCCTCCCGGCGACGTCCGCCGTTTGGCGGCAGCCGGTGTCATCGCCGATGCGCGTCCCGGGCTCGTGCGTGCCTCACCCTTCTTCTACAACGAGCGTGAGGATCTCCACGCGCTCGTGGAGTTGCTCAAGCCGTGAGCGGATATCACACCAGGCCGCACCGGGCGCTCAACGACGCCAAGCCGCCGACGGAAGACGAGGTCCTCTTCGAAACCCCGGAGCCGCGTGAGACTGCCGAGCTTCACAAGGCCTCCGATTCCTGGCGTGCGCTGCGGATCCTCGGCGAGTTCGTCTGGGGCTTCGACAACCTGTCCGATGTCGCCGACGGCGTATCGATCTTCGGGTCGGCACGCGCGTCGCCCGGCGACCCGGAGTACGAGGCCGCGGTCGAAACGGGTCGCCTGCTGGCGCAGGCCGGCATTCCCGTGATCACCGGCGGCGGACCGGGCATCATGGAGGCCGCCAACAAGGGTGCGCGGGAGGCGAACGGCATATCGGTCGGGTGCAACATCGAGCTGCCGTTCGAGCAGGGAAGCAATCCGTACGTGACGAAGAGCTTGAACTTCAAGTTCTTCTTTGTCCGGAAGACGATGTTCGTAAAGTATGCCACCGCCTTCATCGTGTTCCCCGGCGGGTATGGTACGCTGGACGAGCTGTTCGAGGCGCTCACGCTGATCCAGACCGGGAAGGTGCGGCACTTCCCGGTCGTGCTGTTCGGCAGCCGGTACTGGGCACCGATGGTGGCGTGGCTGCGGGACACCGTGGCCGCGGAGCGGAAGATCAACCCGTCGGACCTCGACCTCTTCTGTATAACCGACGACCCGGCGGAAGCGGTGCGGATCGTCGCGAAGAACCGCCGGAAGAAGCCGGCTGACAAGGAGCGGGCGAAGGGATGACCCGTCCATCGCACGAGTATCTCCGGGGCCAGAGGATCGATCCCGCCCCCATCAACGGGCGGGAGACCGTCGCCGATCTGATCGATAACGCCTTCCTGGCGTACAACGCCGGGCGGCTGCGCGAGGGATGCCAGCTCTTCACCCGGCGGATGCTGGAGCCGGACGTCACGGTGGGAATGACGCTGACCGGCGCCATGACGCCGGCCGGGCTCGGCATGAGCGCGCTCATCCCGCTGATGGAAGCGGGGTTCGTGGACTGGATCATCTCGACCGGCGCGAACCTGTACCACGACGCCCACTTCGGGCTCGGCCTGGCGATGCACCGCGGTACGCCGAACGCGGACGATGTCGAGCTCCGCGACAAGGGCGTCGTCCGGATCTACGACATCTTTTTCGACTATTCGGTGCTGCTCTCCACCGACAAATTCGTCCGCGAAGTCAGCGCCCGGCCCGAGTTCCAGCGCGCGATGAGCTCGGCGGAGTACCACTGGCTGCTCGGCGGATACCTCGGTGAGCGCGAGCGCGCGCTCGGGCTTAGCCGCCGATCGGTGCTCGCGGCCGCCCACGAACTGGCTGTGCCGATCTACACCAGCTCGCCGGGCGACAGCTCCATCGGGATGAACGTGGCGGAGCAGGCGCTGGCGGGCTCTCAGCTCCGCTTCGACGTCAGCGCCGATGTGAACGAGACCGCCGCGATCGTGCTCGAGGCGAAACGGAGCGGCGGCAAGAGCGCGTGCCTCATCGTCGGCGGGGGCAGCCCCAAGAACTTCATGCTGCAGACCGAGCCGCAGATCCAGGAAGTCCTGGGCATCGACGAGCGCGGGCACGACTACTTCCTGCAGATGACCGATGCGCGGCCCGACACCGGCGGGCTGTCCGGGGCCACCCCCGCCGAAGCGGTGAGCTGGGGCAAGATCGATCCGGATCAGCTCCCCGGCACCGTCGTGGTATACCTGGACAATTCGGTGGCCCTTCCGCTCCTCACCGCCTACGCGCGAGCCCGCCATGGGCCGCGCCCGCTCAAGCGGCTCTACGAACGTCGCGCCGCCATGATGGAGCGGCTCGTCTCCGAGTACCGCGACGCGCTCGCGTTTCGCGACCGGCGCGCAGAAGAGGCGCTTGCGCACCCGCACCCCGCCGCCGGCGGTGCCGAGACCATTGCCCGACGGTGACGATCTCCCGCGCCTACCGCGGGTACGCCCTCGGGCTGCTCGCGTTCATCAACCTCCTCAACTACCTCGACCGTAACGTCATCTTCGCGCTGTTCGAGCCCATCAAGCGCGATCTCGGTCTCTCGGACACCCAGCTGGGCTGGCTGGGGTCGGCGTACATCCTCGTCTTCTCGGTCGCTGCGCTGCCCTTCGGGGTGCTGAGCGATCTGCGCTCACGCCGCGCGGTCATCGCCGGAGGGGTCACCGTATGGAGCGTGTTCACGTTCCTGGGCGGTCTGGTGCGGAGCTACTGGCAGCTGTTCACCTGCCGGGCCGCGGTGGGCATCGGAGAGGCGGCGTTCGGCCCGGCGGCCGCCTCGCTGGTCGCCGATTACTTCCCTGGCAAGGGACGGGCGGCGGCCATGGGCGTGCTCGCCTCCGGGATCGCCCTCGGGGGCGTGCTCGGCATCGGGCTCGGCGGCGTGCTGGAGGAGTTTTACGGATGGCGCGTTGCGTTCATGGTCGTGGGAATGCCCGGCCTCCTCTGCGCCTTTCTGGTCGCCCGGCTCATCGATCCGACCCGGGTGCCGACTCAACTGACCGTTCGGGAATATCTCCGGAGCGCCGAGGGCGGCGTTTCCGCGCTGTTCAAGGAGTTCGGCTTCACCATTCTGGGCGTGACGGCGGGTCTCCTCATCGCCTACGTGCTGGACAGCGTGTACGGGGCGACGTCGCGCCTCGATGTCGCGGCATTCGGTGCGGCGGTCGGGCTGGGGCTCGCCCTCGATATCGCCCGCTGGGTTCGGCTCGGCCGGCGGGGAGAGTTCCGGAAGACGCCGTTCGGCGAAGGGGTGGGCAGCACATTCGACGACATCGTGGCCGCGGGACGGCGCGTGCTCAGCACGCCGACCCTGAGCTTCGTCTTCGTGGCGGGCGCGATGATCTCGTTCGGGATGAACGGCCTCGTTGGATGGGGCCCCACGTTCATCGCGCGGGAACTGGGGCTTTCCTCATCCGAAGCCGCCACGCTGCTGGGAAAATGGGGGCTCGTGGCGGGCACCGCGGGGACGCTCGCGGGCGGAGGACTGGCCGATTGGCTCCGGCGGCACACCGAGCAGGGCAGGGTGATCGCGGTCTCGCTCGGACTGCTGCTGGGGGGGCCGCTCGCGATCTGGCTGCTCAGCGTGCGCGACCCCGCGATCTTCACGCCGCTCTTCTTTACCGCCTTCTTCTTCCTGTCGTGGTACAACGGCCCACTGACCGCGGTGATCTTCGATGTGGTGCCTTCCCGGGTCGGGGCGACCGTGGCGGGCACCTACCTCCTGTTCATTCACCTTGCGGGCGACGCTATCGCCTTTCCGCTGGTTGGTTTCCTCTCCGACAGGTTCGGGATCGATCGCGCGGTGTATGTTCTCCCGATCGTCGCGCTGCTGGGCGGGATCGTCATGCTTGGCGCGCTGCGGACCATCGGCCGGGACATGATCCGGGCCGACGGTCAGGGCACCGCAGCCTCCACCGCCTGACGCAGCTCGCGTACAGCCTGGGGCGAGCGCGGGCCGGGGTGGCTGAACTCCGATCCTTCCGCGTGGACAAACCGCCCCTCCCGCACCGCCGGTACGACCGCCCACTCAGGGCGACCCGCGATCCGGGGGCTGGCGGTGCCGAGCGTCAGGATGACGTCCGGGTTCCGTGCGACCACTCCCTCGATGCTGATCACCGCGGACGACGCCCGTACGTCGGCGAAGATGTTCCGCAGCCCGGCCCGCGCCATCAGCTCGGTGAGGAAGCTTCCGCTGCCCACGGTCATCGGAGGCTGGTCCCACACCAGCAGGAAGGCGCTTCGAGCGTTCCGCGCCGGCGCCTCGGCGTCCGCCAGCTCGCGCTCGAACGTGCGCGCGACCGAGTCGGCCGCACGGTCGTGGCCGGTCACGTGCCCGAGCAGCCGGGCGAGCCGCGGCACGTCGGAGAGCCGGTCGGTGCCGAGGCTCATCACCGGAATCCGCAGCCGGCCGAGCGGCTCGATCACGGCCGCGGCGTTGGCGCCTGCATAGAGGAGCACGAGATCCGGCCGCCGGGCGATCACGAGCTCCAGGTTGGGTCCAATACCGTCGCCTACGCTCGGCACCCGAAGCGCTGAGTCCGGGTAGTCGCACCACTGCGTGCGACCGACGACGGCATCGCCCGCCCCGATCGCATACAACAGCTCGGTGGTCGCGGGGACGAGCGACACGATGCGGCGCGCCGGACCCCGCAAGGTCACGGCGCGACCCAGGTCGTCGGTGGCCGTGATGGTGGCCGGCTCCGAGCGCGTCTGGGGTGCGCGGCAGGACGCCAGCGCGACCAGGATCGCGAGGCGGGAGACGCACCGAGCTGGTTTCATGGTGAACCGGGCATTGCAAGGCTCCTGCTTGCGCAGTTCGCTCGGGATCAGTATAGTCGCAGCCGGTTCACGTTCTACGCGAGCGCTGATCCTCGGAAGCCGGTGCAACTCCGGCGCGGCCCCGCCACTGTAACGGGCGCACCAACCTCGCTCAAGCACGCCACTGGGAAACCGGGAAGGCGAGCGAGGGCCCGAAGCCAGGAGACCTCCGCACTCGCGCCACCACGCTACCCTCGGGGGAGGGATCGGTGGCGACACTGGCCATCCACGTACGGCCCGCGTCCGCCCATTCCCGGTCTGCCCGGAATGGGCGGTTTGCTTGACCGGCAGCGCCCCAGCAGTCGCGCCCGTCGTCCGTTTCGCGCCCGCCGCCGGCACCCATCCGGGGGTGGCGAGCGGAGCTGTGGGCGTTCGCTCGCTGATTCCCACCACCACCAGCATTTCCGTCACTGCCGGATCGGAGAGCCGCCTGGGCGGCCGCACCGAAGGGTGCGATCGCGACCACGCGGCAAACGCAACCACCCTCAGCCGGACGAAGAACGCTCCATGATACTCCGCCCCGCCTGCGTCCCCCTGCTCCTGTTGGCGGCTCCACTGACAAACGCGCGCGCCCAGGAGCTCCAGGATACCACCGCGCTCCCCGAGATCGTCGTCACGGCGGACCGGTATCCAGTCCACAGCGACTCGGTAAGCGCGACGGTGACCGTGCTGACCGGGGAAGAACTCCGGGCCCAGGGCATCCGATCCGTGGCCGAAGCGCTGCGCCAGGTGCCCGGCGCGCAGGTCGTCCAGAACGGCTCGTTCGGGGCGGCCACATCACTGTTTCTGCGGGGAGGGCAGAGCGACTACGTGAAGGTGCTGGTGGATGGGGTCCCCGCCAATCAGCCGGGCGGGAGCTACGACTTCTCGGCGCTCTCGACCGACAACGTCGAGCGGATCGAGGTGCTCCGCGGCCCGGCGAGTGTCATCTATGGCTCGGACGCGGTGACCGGCGTCGTGCAGATCATCACGAGGGGCGCGGGGGACGGCCGCGAGCGGAGCGGACCGCGTGAAAGTGGCCTGGCCGCCGACGCACTGGTCGAGGGGGGAACGTACGACTCGTTCCGCTGGGACGGGTCGGCCCGCGGCGACGCCGGGCCGCTCGGGTGGTCCGCGGCGTTGTCGCGATTCACCACCGCCGGTGCCTACGCCTACAACAACCGGTTTCGGAACACCGTGGCGAGCGCACTGCTCACCGCCGGAGCGGGTGCCCACAGCGACGTCACCCTGACCGGACGCTGGACCGATGGACGCTTCCAGTTTCCTACCGATTTCACCGGCGCCGTCGTGGACCACAATCAGTTCGCCGTCAACCGCGAGCTCACGCTCTCCGCCGAAGCAGGTCAGCGGTTGCTGCCCGGGCTCGAGGCCCGGCTGCTGGTGGGACGGTACCAGAGCGACATCGATTCGGACGACCGGCCGGATCCTCCGCCCGGTCCGGCGGTACTGTCCGTTCGAAACGCGCAGATGCGGCGCTGGAACGGCGATGCGCGCGCGATCTTCTCCGGGGTCCGGCATGCGTTGCTGAGCGCGGGTGTTTCCTACGACGGACAGCGGGAGGAGGTCGCCTCGGAATTCGATTTCGGGTTCGGCCCGACCAGTGACCGGTTCGAAGCGAGTCGCGCGAACTGGGGATTCTACCTGCAGGGCTCCGCGGAACCGGTCGAGGGTGTCCGGCTCAGCGCCGGAGGCCGGCTCGACGACAACGAGCGGTTCGGCACTCACTGGACCTGGCGGGCGAGCGCCCTGGTGTTCGCCACGACGGCGACGCGCCTTCGATTGGCCGGGGGCACCGGATTCAAGGAACCGTCGTTCTTCGAGAACTTCGGAGGTGGCGGCGTCGTCGGCAATCCGGGGCTCCAGCCCGAGCGGTCCACCAGCTTCGAAGCCGGGGTGGAACAGGAGCTTCTCGGCGGCAAGGTCGCTCTCGGGCTCACCGGGTTTCTGCAGCGGTTCCGCGATCTGGTGCAGTTCACGTTCGCCGTCGCCAACCCCGGCGTGGACCCCAACTACGTGAACATCGCGCGGGCAAACGCCAACGGCATCGAGGCCGCCCTGGAACTCAGGAAGGCGGGCCCGCTGACCGGCAAGGTGGCGTATACCTGGCTGGACACGAACGTGGAGGACGCCGGGTTCTCCGTCGGCGCAGATGAGGAGTTTGTGGAGGGGCTGCCGCTGATCCGGCGGCCAACGCATGCCTTCTCGGGGAGCGTGGGGACGGCCTGGCGCCTGCCGGTGCAGCTGGGCGCCGTGGTGACGTACGTCGGGAGCCGGGACGACCTGCGGTTCGCCGCGTTTCCCGATCCAACTCGTCGAATCGCGCTGCCATCGTATGTGACGCTCGACCTGAGCGGGAGTGCCTGGCTCTTCGGTCCGCGGCACAACCGTCCCGGGCTCGGCGTCCGGGCCCGGGTGGAGAACGTGCTGGACGAACGGTACGAACAGACGGCCGGTTTTCCCGCCCGGGGCCGGGTGGTGATCGTCGGACTCACCTCGGCGATCCGGTGAGCGGTGACGAGCGACGTGACGGGCCTCCCAGTCCCTGCCGGCAGGTCTGCCGCATGGGTGTGGACGGCTTGTGCGACGGATGCGGGCGCAGCATCGAGGAGATCGCCGGCTGGCTCTGCCTCACGGCAGCGCAGCGCAACGCGGTGATGTTCCGGGTTCGGAGCTGGGAGCCGAGGGCGTGAGGGTCGTCTCCTTGGTGCCCGCCGCGACGGAGACCATCGTCGCTCTGGGCGCCGCGGACCTGCTCGTCGGCGTCAGTCAATCCTGCGACGATCCGGCGGTGACACACCTGCCGCGAGTCACCCGGACGCGGGTTCCGCCGGACGCTTCCAGCATCGAGATCGATCGCATCGTCCGTGAGTGTCTCGCCAGCGGTGAGTCGCTCTATGCCATCGATGCTCCCCTGCTTCGCCGGCTCGAGCCCGACCTCATCGTGACACAGGGACTCTGCGACGTCTGCGCCGTCACCAGCCGGGAGGTGCACCGGGCGCTCTGTACGATGGCGACGATCCCCCGCGTGGTGAGCACGGAGCCGCACCGCCTCGTCGAGGTGTGGGATTCGATCGCGGAGATCGGCGCGACGCTCGGGCGGGAGACGGCGGCACGCGAGCTGGTGGGCACCCTGTGCGCCCGAGTGGCCGCGATCGAGGCGCTGGCCGTACGAGCCGCGCCGCGCCCGCGGGTCGCCTTTCTCGAGTGGCTCGATCCGCCGATGTGCGGCGGACACTGGAACCCGGAGCTGGTGCACCTCGCCGGCGGACTGGACGGCATCGGACGGCCGGGAGAGCCCAGCCGCACGATCGGGTGGCAGGAGGTTGCGGCGTGGAAGCCCGACGTGCTCTGCGTCGCGTGCTGCGGGTACGGTGCCGATCGGACGGTGGCGGAGCTGAACCCGGCGCTGCACCTGCCTCAGCTCGCGGACGTGCCGTTCATGCGGAGCGGCCGAATCCACGCGTTCGACGGTGTCAGGCAGTTCACCCGCCCGGGACCGGGGCTGGCAGACAGCCTGGAAGCGTTGGCGGAGGCCGTGAGTCACGCGTAGCGCGGAACTCGTAACCCTTGCCTATCGCCCGCTCCGGAACACCAGATCCAGCAGCTCCTCGTACATCGCTTCTGCCGCTGCGGAGTCGCCGGAGCGGATCGCGGACGTCGCGCAGTGGCGCAGATGGTTGTGCAGCAGTGCGCGGCTGGCGCCGCGAAGCGCCTCCTGCACGGACGCCATCTGGGTCACGACGTCGGCACAGTACCGCTCCTCCTCCACCATCTTCTGAAGCCCGCGGATCTGACCTTCGATACGCCGCAGCCTTATCAGCAGCGACTGCTTCACGTCGGGATCCATGGCCACCGCGTGGGTGCCATCACCGGGGCGGGTGCAGGGGCACGCCGGGGAGTCGTTCACTTCCTGAGCCTCAGGCTGTTCGTCACGACGCTCACCGAGCTGACGGCCATCGCCGCCGCGGCCATCGCGGGCGTCAGCAGCGGCCCGCCGAACGGGTAGAGCACTCCGGCTGCTACCGGAATCCCGATCACGTTGTAGATGAACGCCCAGAAGAGGTTCTGGCGAATGACGCGCATGGTGCGGCGCGCGAGCCCGAGCGCCTCGGGCACACCCAGCAGGTCGCCCCGCATCAACGTGATCGTGCCGGTCTCCATCGCCACGTCCGTTCCGGTGCCGATGGCGATGCCTACGTCGGCCTGCGCCAGGGCTGGAGCGTCATTGAGGCCGTCGCCGACCATGGCGACGCGCCGGCCGGACTCCTGAAGCCGTTTGATTTCGGCCAGCTTCCGATCCGGCAGCACCTCGGCGATCACGCGATCCACCCCGACACGCCGCCCGACCGCTTCCGCGGTGCGACGGTCATCGCCGGTCAACATGAGCACGCCGAGCCCCAGCCGGCGCAGGCGGGCGATGGCGGACGCGCTCGTGGCCTTGACGGGATCGGCCACGGCGAGGATGCCCTCTGCCCGCCCGTCCACGGCCGCATACACGAGGCTCGCGCCCTCACTCGCCAGCGCCGCGGCGCGATTGGTCCATGCCGACACATCCACCCCACGCTCCATGAGCAACGACCGATTGCCCGCGAGCACGGTCCGACCCGCCACCCGTCCGACAACACCGTGGCCCGGGATCGCCTCGAACGCCTCGGGGTCCTCGAGCGCAAGCCCGCGCGCCCGCGCGGCGCTCACGACCGCATCGGCCAGCGGATGCTCACTCAGCAGTTCCAGTGAGGCTGCGAGCCGCAGCGCACCATCCTCCAGCTCGGCATGGATGACGGAGGGCCGGCCCTCGGTGATCGTTCCGGTCTTGTCGAGCACGACGGTGTCCACCGTGCCGGCCCGTTCAATGGCCTCGCCGCCTTTGATCAGCACGCCCAGCTCTGCCCCCCGGCCGGTGGACACCATCACGGCCGTCGGCACCGCGAGCCCCATGGCACAGGGACACGCGATGATCAGAACGGTGACCGAGGAGACCAGGGCGTGCAGGTACGCGGGCTCCGGCCCGAGGACGTACCAGAGCACGAACGTGGCGGCGGCCAGCGCAATGACGACCGGCACGAACACCGCCGAGATCCGGTCCGCCAGGCGCTGAATGGGGGCCTTGGTTCCCTGCGCCTCCCGGACCAGCCGGATAATTCGCGCGAGCACCGTGTCCTTGCCGGTGCGGGTCACCCGGACCCGAAGCGCTCCATTCCGGTTCACCGTGCCGCCAACGACAGGTGAGCCGGGCTCCTTGCTCACCGGCTCAGGCTCGCCCGTGAGCATCGACTCGTCGACGAAGCTGCGCCCCTCCATGACCTCGCCGTCCGCCGGAATACGCTCCCCGGGGCGGACGATCAGCACGTCGCCGGGGCTGATCTCGGCGAGCCCGATCTCCACCTCAACGCCATCACGAACCGCGCGCGCGGTCGCAGGGCGAAGCTGGATCAGCCGGCGGATTGCGCCGGACGTCCGACCCTTTGCCCGCGCCTCGAGAAGGTTACCCAGCAGCACCAGCGCGATGATCCAGATGACCGCCTCGTAATACACATGAGGCTCAACACCGCGGGACGCCGCCCAGCCGGCTGCCACCGTCATGAACAGGCTGAAGCTGAACGCGGCGCCGGTGCCCACCGCGATCAGGGTGTTCATGTCCGCCGCCCGATGCCGGAATGCCGCCCACGCCCGGGTGTAGAAGTGCCGCCCCGCCCAGAACACCACCGGTACCGTGAGCGCCAGCAGAACCCAGCGCACCAGGTTCGGGCTCGTACCGGCAAGGTGAGACATCGAAAGCGGCATCGCGATGACCGCTGCGGCGATGCTGACGATGAACTTCGTGCGGAGATCGGCGATCTCCGCCGCGCGCTCCGCGTCCTGCGCCTCGAACAACTCCTCGACCGAGGCATCCACGCTCGGCAGTTCCGCCCCGTATCCGGTCTCGCGGATAACATCGACCAGTGTCGAGGGGCTGATGGCTGCAGGATCGAAGGCGACGCTGGCCGTGCCGGTCATGAGGTTGACGGCTGCCTGCTGGACGCCCGGCGTCCTTTCCAGCGTGCGCTGGATCCGGCTGCTGCAGGCGGCGCAGGTCATGCCGGAGACCGTGATGTCGCAGCTGTCGGTCGTCGCCGAGGATCGTGCCGCGCCGATCATGACACCGTGGCGCGGTACCCGGCATCTGCGACCGCATCGCGGAGGGCTTCCGGTGTCACGATCTGCTCGTCATAGCGGACCGAGGCGCGTCCGATCTGCACCGCCTCGAGCGCCACGCCGGGAATGCTCGACAGCGCTCGATTCACGGCGTTGAGGCAGTGCCCGCAGCTCATACCATCGATATGCAGTGTTGCTGTTTTCATTGTCTGGCTCCTTTCAGGCCTTTATCCAGCCAGAAATGTATAGGGGTATGGGGTATACGGCAAGATCGCTAACCGCTTGCGTTGCAATGGATCGGCGCTGCAGTTGAGGTGCAGGACGCGGCAGGGGCGTAGCGCGGCCCCCTTCTCCTGCCCGGATGGCCTATCCTAAACGCTGTTTCTGACTCCGGTTAGCAAAGGCGCCGCGCAAGGCATGCGACGTGCTCCCTCGCGGGGTATGGAACCGGGCGCCCCGCATCTGCCCCTCGTACCTCTGATTCGCGCCGACGCTTCGGCCCGCGACCCTGTCGTGCTTGCCACCTGGCACGCGGCACTGTCGAATGCGATCGGAGTCGAGCTGCCGCACACGCTGCTTGCTCTCTGGCTCTATCCGAGGGCCGGTTCCGCCGTCCTGCTCGCTCCCGAGGAACTCGCCCAGGATCACCTGAGCGCACCCGGGCCGACCCCCGACCTCGCGCCCGACCAGCTCGACGCTTTCACCGCGCCGGTCCGTCGTGCCTATCCATCGGTGCTCTGCGTGCCGATCCGGTTCGGGCGCCGGGTTGTCGGACTGCTGCTGCTGGCCGAGCTTGCTCCGGACCGCTATGGCGAGGCGGAACGAAGACTGGCCGAAGCGGTGGCGGCGGCGCTTGCCACGACGTTCGCGAGACTTGCGCGGCGATGGTCCCCGGCCGCCGCGGAGCCACCGTTTCTCGGAGCGATCACGGCGGCCTGGGGCGACGCCCGGTCGCCCCGCGACTTCTTTCGGCTGGTGTCGGAGGCGATCGAGTCACAACTCCCGCATGACGTGTTCGAGGTGCTCATACCAGCTCCGGGCGGCGGCGCGCAATACCGTCTCGCCCGGCATGCCGGTCCGCCGCCCTGGGCTGATCCCGCCCTGGTGATCGCCCGAGACCGGATCGACCTGGCGCAGCTGTTTGGAGGCGAAAGCGTGGTGCGGGTGGCCGATGCAGCGGATGAGGGCTGGATCAGTGCACTCTCGTCCGAGG
>Ga0307408_100002722_pt1 | contig 12269 bp, 15 predicted proteins | sample 322Cmetagenome_FD_202116 | JGI IMG/M metagenome (GOLD analysis project Ga0307408, IMG submission 202116) | Maize rhizosphere microbial communities from greenhouse at UC Davis, California, United States - 322HYB-C-3 | ecosystem: Host-associated > Plants > Roots > Rhizosphere > Soil | place... | reverse complement strand
TTGTCGATCCAGTCGTCACGCTCGTGATACAGGGCGGAGAGCCGGAATGACATCGCGTCCGTGAAGCCGCCGCCGATGGCGCCCTCGAACGACATCGAGCCCAGCTCGCCGTAGCTCAGGGCGGCGTCGCCCGAGAACTCCTGCGTGGGCTTGCGCGTGTCGAACTTGACGATGCCGGCGGGCGTGTTGCGGCCGAACAGCGTGCCCTGCGGGCCGCGCAGGACCTCGACCCGCTCGAGGTCGAACATCGGGAAGCTCTTGAGGATCACGTTCTCGAGGACGACCTCGTCCACGATGATCGACACCGGCTGCGAGGCCGCGAGGTCGAAGTCCGAGTTGCCGAGGCCGCGGATGTAGAAGCGCGGCGCGAGCCGGCCGTTCGACGACTCGGCGTACAGGCTCGGTACGCGTGCCGCGAGCACCTGGATGTCGCCGCCGCCCTCGAACATCGCCGTCAGGCGCTCGCCCTCGAGGGCGGCCACCGAGATCGGCACGTCCTGGATGTTCTCGCTGCGACGCTGGGCCGTGACGATGATCTCGCCGAGCGAAGCGGTTGATTCCTGCGCGAAGGCGGCAGGCAGCGGCAGCGCCATGGCAATGGCGGCTGCGAGGGTCGCGTTACGCATTCCTGAAACTCCCCCGAGGTGGATTGCGGGTGGAGTGTAGCCGAAAAGGCAAAAAGGGGACGCTCACCTTTAACCGGCGGTAAAGGTGAGCGTCCCCTTCTTGCCTTACTTGATCTTCGCTTCCTTGAAGGTCACGTGCTTGCGCGCGACCGGATCGAACTTGCTGACCTCCATCTTCTCGGGATGCAGGCGCTTGTTCTTGGTCGTGGTGTAGAAATAGCCAGTGCCGGCGGTCGAAACGAGCTTGATTTTGTCGCGCATGGCATTGACCTCAGACGTGGGTGCCGGCCGCGCGCAACTCCGCGACGACCTTTTCGAGTCCGCGCTTCTCCACGGTGCGCAGGCCGCGCGTCGACAGGCGCAGCGTCACCCAACGGCCTTCGCTCTCCAGCCAGAAGCGCTGCGTGTGCAGGTTCGGCAGGAAGCGGCGGCGCTTCTTGATGTTGGAGTGGGACACCTTGTTGCCCGTGATCGGGCGTTTCCCGGTGATCTGGCAGACTCTGGACATGGCGGCGGCTCTCTTGGGGGCGCGTATTAGACCAGCGAAGCTTTGCGCAGTCAAATCAGCGTGTTGCGTGCCCAGTCAGCCCTAGATAAGCCCTTTTTCCGCAAGGGAAACGCAGCAGCCGTCGCCCACGACGAGATGGTCCAGGAGCCGGATCTCGACGAGCGCCAGGGCGTCCCGCAGGCGGGTCGTGATGATCTCGTCGGCCTGGCTCGGCTCGGCGATGCCCGACGGGTGGTTGTGCGCGAGGATCACGGCGGACGCGTTGCGGGCCAGCGCCTGCTTGACGACCTCGCGCGGGTGGACGCTCGCGCCGTCAACCGTGCCCCGGAACAGCTCCTCGCAGCTCGTGAGCCGGTGCCGGCTGTCGAGGAAGAGGCAGCAGAACACCTCGTGCTCGAGGTCCCGCAGGCGCGCGATCAGGTAGTCGCGGGCGGCACGCGGGCTCGCGAGCACGGGCCCGGCCTGGAGCCGCTCGAGGTGGTGACGGCGGACGATCTCGAGCGCGGCCTGCAGCTCGGCCCAGCGCGCGGGGCCGACGCCTGACCGGTCGCAGACCGCGTTGCGGCCCGCCGTCAGGAGGCCGCGCAGCGAGCCGAAGCGGCCGAGGAGCGAGCGCGCGAGGTCGAGTGCGTTCATGCCGCTCGTGCCGTGCCGCAGCCAGATGGCGAGAAGCTCCGCCTCGGAGAGCGCGCCCGACCCCAGGGCCAGGAGTTTCTCGCGCGGCCTCTCGGCCGCCGGCCAGTCGCGGATGTGCATGCGCGAAGTCTGGCGCGCCGTTCCCGCGAATGCCCCTCGCAAATCGCGCCGGTTCCGCGATAATCGGCGCCATGAAAAAACTCGAAGTGAAGATCCTCGACCCGCGCGTCGGCCGCGACATGGAGTTGCCGCGCCGTGCGACCTCCGGGTCCGCGGGCCTCGACCTTCGCGCCTGCATCGACGCGCCGATCGAGCTCGAGCCGGGCAGGACCGCGCTCGTCCCGACGGGCATCGCGATCCATCTCGGAGATCCCGGCCTCGCCGCAGTCCTCCTGCCGCGGTCCGGGCTCGGGCACAAGCACGGCATCGTGCTCGGCAACCTCGTCGGGCTGATCGATTCGGACTACCAGGGACCGGTGATGGTGTCGATGTGGAATCGCGGCGACCGTGCATTCACGATCGCGCCGGGCGACCGCATCGCGCAGATGGTCGTCGTGCCCGTGGTGCAGGTCGAGTTCGAGGTCGTCGAGGATTTCGAGGCGTCCGCGCGCGGCGCGGGCGGCTTCGGCAGCACCGGCTAGGCCGTCCTCAGCGGGGCTGGATGGTGCGCAGTTCCTTGTAGCGCGCGATGTCCGCCTCGAAGGTCTTGCGGATGTTCTCGCGCTCCTCGCGCCGGCGCACGAGGTTGGTTTCCTGCGTCTGGATGTCGCTGGCCGACTGCTCGAGGTCCGAGGCCAGGTCCTCCGGCAGCGGCTCCGCATCCGCGCCGGTGTTGACCGGCGCATAGCGGGCGGCGACGCGCTGGATCTGTGCGCGCTGCGCGCGCAGGTTCGAAAGCGACTGCTCCTGGATCGTGAGCTGGGCGTCCACCAGCTCGAGGCGGTTGTCGCGCAGGACTTCGAGCTCCTGCACCGACTGGTAGGTCTGCAGCAGGACGCGGTCGCGGAGCTTGCGCTTCTGCTCGTCGCGTGCCGCCTTGTCGGCGGCCGCCTTCGCCGCCGCTTCCTCAGGCGTGATCGTGCCTTCCTCGCGCCCGACCGACACGCCCTGGCGGTTCAGCACTTCGCGGTCCTGCTCCGCATACTCGGCAGGCACGCTGTCGCCGTAGTGGACCTGCCCGTTCTTGTCGACCCAGCGGTAGAGCTTCTTCTGCTTGCTCGACTGCTGCGCGTCGGCCGTGCCGGCAAGCAGCGCCAGCGTCACCGCAGACAGCAGCAACTTGGTCGACCTGGCCTTCATCCGTGGCACCTCAAGCCGGCATTATTCTCGAATTGAGCCCCGAGTCCAGAACGTAACTGCATCACGCTTCGCCTTCGACGCCCCATGTCCTACGGTGGTTCCGGAGCGCTTCAAGCTCGTCGCTGTCCCCGCCGGCGGCGAGGTATTCGACCAGGTGGTCGAGCGTGATGATGCGGATGACCGGGATCTTGTAAGCCGCCTGGATCTCCTGCACCGCCGATTGGCGGCCTTGCCCACGCTCCTGCCGGTCGAGGGCGAGCACGACGCCCGCGGGCGTCGCGCCAGCCGATTTGATGAGGCTCAACGACTCGCGCACGGCGGTGCCGGCGGTCAGGACGTCGTCGACGATCAGCACGCGGCCCTCGAGCGGCGCGCCGACCAGCGTCCCGCCCTCGCCATGCGACTTCGCCTCCTTCCTGTTGTAGGCGAGCGGCACGTTGCGGCGGTGATGCACGGCGAAGGCGACGGCCGTCGCGGTCGCGAGCGGAATGCCCTTGTACGCGGGACCGAAGAGCATGTCGAAGGACGTGCCCGCCTCGAGTATCGCCTCCGCGTAGCTGGCGCCGAGCCGCGCGAGCGAGCCGCCGTCGTTGATGAGCCCCGCGTTGAAGAAGTAGGGGCTCGTCCGGCCCGACTTCAGCGTGAAGTCGCCGAAGCGCAGCACCTGCTTCGCGAGGATCATCTCGATGAACTCTTTCTGGTGCGAACGCATGCAGGCGCCTCTCGGCCTTGCGTATGATTGCGCTGCGGCCGCGGCTACAGAATGCGCATCATCACCCTCAACTGCAATGGCATCCGCTCGGCGGCCGGCAAGGGCCTGTTCGAGTGGCTGAAGCCCCAGCGCGCGGATGTCGTCTGCCTGCAGGAGACGAAGGCCCAGGAGCACCAGCTCTCGGACGCCTGCTTCCGTCCGCTGGGCTTCCATTGCCGGTACTACGACGCGAGGCGGCCCGGCTACAGCGGGGTCGCGGTCTACTCGAAGAAGGAGCCTGACAAGGTGGTCGCGGGCTTCGGCGTGCCGGAGTTCGACGAGGAGGGCCGTTACCTCGAGTTCCAGTTCGGCAAGCTGTCGGTCGTGTCGCTCTACCTGCCGTCCGGTTCCGCGGGGCCCGAGCGCCAGGCCTCCAAGTACCGCTTCCTCGACGTCTTCCTGCCGTACCTCAGGAAGCTCGGACGGCGCGACCGCGACTACGTCCTCTGCGGCGACATCAACATCGCGCACAAGGAGATCGACCTCAGGAACTGGAAGTCGAACCGCAAGAACTCCGGCTTCCTGCCGGAGGAGCGCGCCTGGCTGGACCGCGTGTTCGGGGAGCTCAAGTGGGTCGACGCTTTCCGCGAGGTGGATCCGCGGCCCGACCAGTACACCTGGTGGTCGAACCGCGGCCAGGCGCGCGCGAAGAACGTCGGCTGGCGCATCGACTACCAGATCGCGAGCCCGCGCCTCGCGGGCAGCGCCCGCAAGGCGTCGATCTTCCGCGACCGCTGGTTCTCGGACCACGCGCCGCTCACGATGGACTACGACCTGTGAAGGCCTGGGCCGCGGTCAGGCCCTACCTCGAGCGCGAGTCGCTGGCCGCATTCTTCGTCGGCATCTCCTCCGGCTTTCCGTACGCGATGATCGGTGCGACGCTGACCACGCGCCTCGCCCAGGACGGCATCGACAAGCGCACGATCACGGCGTTCACGTACGCCTTCCTCGCTTACAACCTGAAATTCCTGTGGGCCTGGATCGTGGACGGGTTGCACATTCCGGTGCTCGGTCGCCTGGGGCAGCGGGTTTCGTGGCTGCTGGTCGCGGGGCTCGCCGTGATCGCCGCTGTCGTCAACCTCGCACTGGTCGACCCGCAGGCGAGCATCCGCGCGACCGTCGTCGCCGCGGTCCTGGTCGGCATCGCCGGTGCCACCTACGACATCGTGATCGACGCCTACCGTATCGAGACGCTGAAGCCGGAGCAGCTCGGCGTGGGCTCCGGCATGAGCCAGTACGGGTGGCGTATCGGATCTGCCGCCGCCGGCGCGCTCGCGCTCTACATCGCGGCCCGCAGCGACTGGTCCACGGCCTACATCGCTTGCGCCGCCTTCGCGCTGCCAGCGATGATCACCGGCCTCGTCGTCGGCGAGCCTGCGAGACACGTCGTCACGCGCGGCAAGCGCGGCCTTGCAAGCGCCTGGACTGCCATCGTCGGTCCGTTCGCCGAATTCCTGCGGCGGCACGGCGCCTGGCTCGTGCTAGCCTTCGTGCTCCTGCACAAGATCGGCGACACGCTCGCGAACCTGACGATCCGGCTCCTGCTGAACGACCTCGGGTACACGAACGACGAGATCGCGGCCTATGACGTCGTCTTCGGCTTCTGGGCGTTCCTGGCGGGCATCTTCGTCGGCGGCATCCTCTACACGAACCTCGGGGTCAAGCGCTCCGTGCTGCTCGCGCTCATCCTCATGGGTGTTTCCAACTTCAGCTTCGCGCTGCTGGCCGCGGCCGGGCACAGCAACCCGGGACTCGCAGGCGCGATCGGCTTCGAGAACTTCGCGAGCGGCTACGGCGGCGTCGTCGTCGTCGCGTACTTCTCGGCGCTCTGCAACCTGCAGTTCACGGCGGCGCAGTACGCCCTGATCTCTGCCGCGGCCAGCGTCCTCGGCCGGCTGCTCACCGGCGGCACCGCGGGCGCCCTGATCCAGTCGATGGGTTACGTGAACTTCTACCTGCTGACGACGGCGTTCGCGCTGCCGGGCATCCTCCTGTTCTGGTACATGATGCGCACGGGCATGGTCGACCGGGCTCTCGGCACGGCGGGGCAGGCCAGCCGATGACCGACGAGGTCCTCAAGTTCTTCGTGCTTTTCTTCGTCGTGGTCGAACCGATCACGCTGGTGCCGCTCTTCGCCGCGATGACCGAGGGTGAAGACGAGCCCTTCCGCCGCAAGATGGCGCTCAAGGCGGTGTGCATCGCGGGCATCGTGCTCTTCCTGTTCGCCGTCGGTGGCGCGGCCTTCCTCAAGGTCATGGGCATCAGCATCGACGCCTTCCGGATCGCGGGCGGCATCATGCTGTTCCTGATCGCGCTCGAGATGGTATTCGCGCGCGAGTCCGGCACGCGCACGACGCCCGAGGAGAAGGACGAAGGCAGGAAGCGCAAGGACGTGTCCGTCTTCCCGCTGGCGTTCCCGTTCATCGCGGGTCCCGGCGCGCTCGCGATCGTGCTCCTGACCTTCGGTGCCGCGCGCGACGATCTCGCCTTGTCGGCCGGTCTCTTCGGCGCCGTCGTCGCCGTGCTCCTGATCACCTACCTGCTGATGCGGCTGACGCCGCTCGTCATGCGCGTCATGGGCGTCACGGGCGGCAACGTGATCAACCGGCTCTCCGGCGTCGTGCTGGCCGCGCTCGCCGTGCAGTTCATCATCACCGGCGTCACCAACACCTTCGGCTAGCGCCGGCGCCTGAATTCCAGGTCGAAGACGGCGTGGCCGAGGCGGCGACCGCGGTTCTCGAAGCGCGTCGCGCTCCGGCCGGGACGCTCGACACAGCCGCCGTGCAGTGCGACATTTTCGAGCTCCGGCGAAGCGCCGAGGACCTCGAGCATCCAGGCGGCGTAAGGCTCCCAGTCCGTCGCCAGCTTGAAGCTGCCGCCCGGCTTCAGCCGGTCCGCCACGAGCGCGGCGAACTCCGGCTGCACGATGCGCCGCTTGTGATGCCGCTTCTTGGGCCAGGGATCGGGAAAGTAGAGGAGCACTTCGTCGAGCGAGGCGGGCGCGACCTGTTGCGCCAGCACCTCGACCGCGTCGTGTGCGATGACGCGCACGTTCCGAAGGCCGCGCGACTCGATCTCGAGCAGGCAGTGGCCGACGCCGGGCGGATGCACTTCGACGCCGATGAAATCCGTGCCGGGCGCAGCCGCCGCGAGCTCCACGAGCGTGTCGCCGTTGCCGAAGCCGATCTCGAGCACGCGCGGTGCCGCGCGCCCGAAGCAGCGGTCGAGGTCGAGCGGGCCCGGCGCGAACGGAATGCCGTACCGCGGCAGCAGCTCCTCGAGCGCGCGCTTCTGCGCCCCCGTAATGCGCCCCGCGCGCAGCACGAAACTCCGGATCGGCTGTCGTGGCGCGTTCACGCCGGTGCGAGGAGATCCGGGCCCAGCGCGCCGATGCCCGTGCAGCCGGTCAGCGCCAGCGTGCGGTCGAGCTCCTCCGCGAGGATCGCGAGCGCACGCTCGACGCCCGACTGGCCCCCGGCTGCGAGGCCGTAGACGGGTGCGCGACCCAGCAGCACGCCCTCGGCGCCGAGCGCCACGGCCCTGGCGATGTCCCCGCCGCGACGGACGCCGCCGTCCACCAGGATGCTCGCCCGCGCGCCGACCGCGCGCGCGACCTCGGGCAGCGCGTCCAGCCCGGTGACCGCGCCGTCGAGCTGGCGGCCTCCGTGGTTCGACAGGACGATCCCGTCGAAGCCCGCCGCGACGGCACGCTCCGCGTCGTCCGCGCGCAGCACGCCCTTCAGGAGGAGCTTGCGGGGCCAGGTGTCACGGAAGCGCCTCACGTCGTCCCAGCTGAACGAGGGGTCGAACATGCCGTGCCCGACGAAGGCATTGACGTCGCGGCCGGGGCCCAGCTCGCGCTCGACGTTGACGAACCGAGGCCTGCGCGTCGCGACCGTCGCGATCCAGCGCGGGTGCGCGAGCATGTCGATCTTCGTCGCGAGCGTGAAGCGCTGCGCGGGCAGCAGCCCGGTGCGCAGGTCGCGCTCGCGCTTGCCCGCGACGGGGAAGTCGCTCGTCAGGATCGCGCACTCGAAGCCGGCCTCGAGCGCGCGGCGCAGGATCCCCTCGGTGATGCGGCGCTCGGAGAAGACATAGGCCTGCAGCCAGTGCCGACCCGGCGCCTCGCGCGCCACGTCCTCGACAAAGCTCATCGACACCGTGGACATCGCGAAAGGCAGGCACGCCGCGGCCGCGGCGCGCGCGAGCGCGAGGTCGCCGTCGCGCCAGCAGAGCCCATTCAGTCCCGTGGGTCCGACGACGGCCGGCATGGAGGCCGGCTGCCCGAGCAGCGGCGCCGAGAGGTCGCGGCGCGAGACGTCGACGAGCGTGCGAGGGCGGAATCGCAGCCGCGCAAAGGCCGCGCGATTGTCCGTCAGCGTTCGCTCGTCCTCGGCACCGCCGTCCACGTAGTCGAACACGAAGCGCGGCAGCCGCCGGCGCGCGATCGCGCGCAGGTCCTCGATGTTGATCGCGTCGCTGAAGCGCATGGATCCGCTCAGGCGTTCCGGCCGGCGATGCGTCCCGAGAACAGGCAGCCGCCGAGGAACGTGCCCTCGAGGCCGCGCTTGCCGTTCATGCCGCCGCCGCCGAAGCCGGTGGCTTCTCCCGCCGCGAAGAGGCCGTCGATCACCTCGTCATTGTCGCCGAGAACGCGGCCCGAGAGGTCCGTGCGGATGCCGCCCATGCTCTTGCGGCTGATGATGAACTCGCGGATCGCCATCAAGGGTCCCGCGCGCCGGGCCAGTATCGGCTGGTGGGCGCAGGTGCGGATGCGGTCGCCCGGCCAGCGGCGCAGCCAAGCGATACGGCGAAGCTGCTCGTCGCCGAAGTAGCGCTCGCCACGCCGGATCTGCGCGTCGTAGGCGGAAACCGCCGACTCGACCGCTGCGAGTTCGACGACGTCGTCGCCGTTCAGGGCGTTCATCCGCTCCACGAGCTCGGGCAGGGTCGCAGCCTGCACGATGTCCTCGCTGTTCCGGGTCAGCTCCCCGTACAGCCAGCGGTTGCCGAAGAGGAGGTCCCGCGCGAACGCGAGCCTGCGCCGGTCACGGATCACCGGATTGAACTCGACGCCGGAGACCGCGAGCTCGCGCAGTGCGATCTTCCGGTTGAGCAGCTGCCAGCTATATCCGCCGGGCTCGCGGCAGATGCGGGCGACGAGCTCGTGCGTATCGAAGCCCGAGACGAGCGGCATCGGACCGATGCGCTGGCCGCGAGCGTTGAGCCAGAGTGCGGACTTCGGCGGTATCAGCGAGAGACCGTGGCCGGGCTTGCGCGGCCGCCAGTGGCGGATCCCGGCGGCGTAATTCCATTGCCAGTCGAGGTGCGTGACCGCGGCGCCCGCAGCCGCCGCGGCATCGTGCAGCCGGCCGTCGGCGAAGCGGTGCGAGCCGTTCAGGATGACGGGTGGCGGCTGGCCCCAGTCCGCGTGCCAGTGCCGGCGCACGCGTTCGATGTCGCCGTTGATGCCGCCGGCCGCTATGACGACGGTTTCGCTCGCGATCTCGAAAGGCCTGCCGTCGGGCTCGACGACGCCTGCGATGCCCGTGACCTTTCCAGCACGCGTGACGAGCGCATCCACCCGGTGCCCGAAGCGCAGCTCCAGCAGCTCGCGGCGCGGATGCCCGAGGAGCCGGGCGACGAGGCGGTTGGAGAGGTCGCGGCCCGTGCCCCATACAAGATGGAATCGCGGCACGGAGTTCCCGGGTGCATAGAGCCCGCGCTCGACCCACATCGGCATGGGCATGAAGCGGATGCCCATGCTACACAGCCAGTCGTGGACCTCGGGCACGCAGCGCTCGACGTAGGCGCGTGCCCAGGCGCGCGGCCAGGCGTGCTCGGGGCCGAGCTCGCCGAAAGCGAGCCAGTCCGCGTACGCGAGCTCGATGCTGTCGGCGATTCCGCGGCGGCGCTGCAGCGGCGTGCCGGCGAACCAGAGCCCGCCGAACGAATCGCGGGCGAGCCCGCCGAGATTCTCCTCGAGGTCGCGATCGACGAGGATCACGCGCCGGCCGCGGTCGAGGGCTTCCACGGCGGCCGCGATGCCGGCGATGCCGGCGCCTGCGATCGCGACGTCAGCGGAATGGCTGGCGGTGCGCATGGCGGAGTGCCTCTTCCGGTGGCGGTCGCGACGGCGGGTGGGCGACCTCCTGCGCGGGCATGAAATGTAGCACGCGAGGGCATAAAATCCCGGCAGGCGTCGCGGGTGTAGTTCAATGGCAGAACTGCAGCTTCCCAAGCTGCTAACGTGGGTTCGATTCCCATCACCCGCTCCATTCGTTTCATGAGCGGCTGGGCAGGCGGACTCGCAGGCGGCGCGCTGATCGGCGCAGGCGCCGTGCTGCTGCTCGGCTCGATCGGGCGCATCGCCGGCATCAGCGGCATCGCGAGCGGCGCGATCGAGGGAGCCGCCGGCGACCGCGCCTGGCGGGTCGCGTTCCTCGCCGGGATGATGCTGGCAGGCGCGCTAGTCCTTCAATTCGTCCCCGCGCCGCCGCGGACCCAGACCGGCCCCGCTGCGCTCCTGCTCGTTGCGGGTTTCCTCGTCGGTTTCGGGACGCGCCTCGGCAATGGCTGCACCAGCGGGCACGGCGTCTGCGGCCTTGCCCGGCTGTCGCGCCGTTCGCTCGCCGCTGTCGCGACGTTCATGGGATTCGCCATGGTGACGACCTTCGTGATGCGCCACGTGATCGGTGTACCGGCATGAACCGCGTGCTCGCGGCGGCGTTTGCGGCGGGCGCGCTGATCGGCGCGGGGCTCGCGATCTCGTCGATGACAGATCGCAGCGTCGTGCTCGGGTTCCTGGACATCCGGGGCGCGTGGAACCCGACGCTCGCCTTCGTGATGGGCGGCGCGCTCGCCGTGTCCGTCCCGCTGTTCCACTCGGTCCTCAAGCGGAACGCGCCGGCGCTCGGAGGCGAATTCCGCGTCCCGAAGGCCGATGCAGTCGACGGCCGCCTGATCGCGGGCGCTGCGGTATTCGGGATCGGCTGGGGACTTGCGGGCTTCTGCCCGGGACCCGCGCTGGTCGGTGTCGCGGCGGGACTCATGGACGCCTGGATCTTCCTGCCCGCCATGGTTGCGGGCAGCTTCATCGCCGGCAGACTCGCACGATGAGCGCCGAACGCGAATCGCTGACCGCGCTTGCGCGCGAGGCCTGCCGCAACGCCCACGCCCCGTACTCGGGCATCCATGTCGGTGCCGCAATACGGTCTGCGACCGGCGCGCTGTACACGGGCACGAACGTCGAGAACGCGGCTTACCCGCTCGGCAACTGCGCCGAGGCAAGTGCCATCTCTGCGGGCGTGCAGGCGGAGGGAGAAGCATTCGCCATCGCGGCAACGGCGGTCTGGGCGCTCGACGAGCGCGGCCGGACGATCGCAATCTCGCCCTGCGGCGGCTGCCGCCAGCGCATCCGCGAGTTCGCCGTGGACGGGAACGTCAGTGTCCACTTCCCCTGGCGCGACGGACACATGCACACGGCGAGCGTGGACGAGCTCCTGCCGTTCGCGTTCGAGCTTCCGGATCGCTGACCCGGCAGCGCCGGCAGTTCCATGTCCAAGCTCCCATGACCTGGCTGCCCCAGGAGGCGATTCGCGCGAAGCGCGACGGCGGCGAGCTCGGGGCGGAGGAGCTCGCGCGCATCGTGCGCGCGATCGCCGACGGCAGCCTGTCCGAGGCGCAGGTCGGCGCGTTCGCGATGGCGGTCATGCTGCGTGGAATGACCCCGCGCGAGGCCGCTGCATTCACCATGGCCGTGCGCGACAGCGGCGAGGTATTCGACTGGCGGGCTGATGCGCCGCCGGGGCCCGTGCTCGACAAGCATTCGACGGGCGGCGTGGGCGACCTGGTGTCGCTCGCCCTCGGGCCGATGCTCGCCGCCTGCGGCGCCTGGGTGCCGATGATCGTCGGCCGCGGGCTCGCGCATACCGGCGGCACGCTCGACAAGCTCGAGTCCATTCCCGGCTACGTGTCGCGACCGCCACCGGAGCGCGTGCGCAGGACCGTGCACGAGGCGGGCGTCGCCATCGTCGGAGCGGGGGAGCGCATCGCGCCGGCCGACCGCCGCCTCTATGCGGTGCGTGACGTCACGGCGACAGTCGACTGCCTGCCGCTCATCGTGGCCTCGATCCTCTCCAAGAAGCTCGCCGCCGGGCTCGATGCGCTGGTCCTCGACATCAAGCGCGGCAACGGGGCGGTGCTGCCGGAGCCTGAGCGCGGGCGCGAGCTCGCGATCGAAATGAAGGCGACGGCGGCCGAGGCGGGCTTGCGCCTGTCTGCCCTCTCGACCGACATGTCCGAGCCGCTCGCGCGCTCGGCAGGCAATGCGCTCGAAGTCTTCGAGGCGGTGGCCATGCTGCGCGGCGAGGGCGTCGATCCGCGGCTCCTCGAAGTGACGCTCGCGCTCGGGGCGGAGGTCATGGTGCTCGGCGGGCTCGCAAGGACC
>Ga0307408_100002721_pt1 | contig 12276 bp, 8 predicted proteins | sample 322Cmetagenome_FD_202116 | JGI IMG/M metagenome (GOLD analysis project Ga0307408, IMG submission 202116) | Maize rhizosphere microbial communities from greenhouse at UC Davis, California, United States - 322HYB-C-3 | ecosystem: Host-associated > Plants > Roots > Rhizosphere > Soil | place: USA... | reverse complement strand
GGTCCAGCCGCTCACCACCCTGGCCGTCCAAGGCAGCGCGGGCCGGCCGTCAAAATGAAGGTACACATAACAGTAACTGTTTACTGTTCCGGGCCCGGGTGCTAGGGCAGAACGTCCCTGACCTTCGGGTCTTATGGCCCTGTTGGGGCCTTCCGGGTCCGGCATACCCTCGACAGCATGAACAAGGAAACAACGCCAAAGACGAACATTTTGGACCATGCCGACTGCTGGAAAATGCTGCGCAGCGTTTCGGTTGGACGGCTGGCCGTCTGGGTGGACGATCATCCGGACATCTTCCCCATCAATTACAAGGTCGATCACGGGACGCTGGTGTTTCGGACGGGCTCGGGAACCAAGCTGAACTCGTGTCTGGGAAAGGATCCCGTTGCTCTCGAAACTGACGGTGTCGACGTTGATTCCGGTGTGGCATGGAGTGTTGTTGTAAAAGGACCAGCTCAACACTTGGAGCGGACCGAAGAACTGCTGGACAGTGTGGGGCTGTTACTCTTCCCGTGGGAGACGGGGCAGAAGGACCACTTCATTCGGGTCACCCCGACCTCAGTCAGTGGGCGGCGCTTCAGCATTGCACCGCCTCTGACGTGGTGGAGCCCCCTTGACACCGCCACGCGGGCAGGACTGGAGTGACGCACCAGTCCTCCATTCGAAGGGAATGACCAGTAATGCTGGCTTGGTGGGTTGAACAACCTGGTCCGATTGCGGCAGGTCCCTTGCGAAGGGGCCACCGGCCTGATCCCTCACCCCGTGCCGGGGAAATCCTCCTGGCTGTTCGCGCTTGCGGCGTATGCCGCACAGACCTGCATCTGGCCGAGGGAGACTTGGCGCCTCATGCAGACCGCTCCATTCCTGGCCATGAGGTTGTTGGAGAAGTGATTGCCCTCGGCAGGGGCTGTGCGAAATTCCGCCTGGGTGACAGGGCTGGTGCTGCCTGGCTTGCCAGCACCTGCGGGTCCTGCCGGTTTTGCCTGCGGGGTGCTGAAAACCTTTGCCTGTCCCCCCGGTTTAACGGCTGGGACTTCAACGGCGGCTACGCGGAGTTCATGACGGTTGCCGAAGACTACGCCTACCGGATACCGGACGTCTTCTCCGATCAGCAAGCGGCGCCGCTGCTTTGTGCCGGCATCATCGGCTATCGCGCCCTGCGCCGGGCGGAACTTCCCCCCGGGGGCCGCCTCGGCATTTACGGTTTCGGCGGCTCCGCGCACCTGACAGCTCAGATGGCCATGTTCGAGGGTGCCAGCGTGTATGTCATGACCCGGTCGGAAGCAGCCCAGCGTCTAGCGCTGCGGCTGGGGGTGACTTTTGCCGGCGGTGCTGAAGCTCCTCCCCCTGAGCGTTTGGATGCTGCCATCCTGTTCGCCCCCGCCGGCAATCTTGTTCCCGTCGCACTGCAGGCGCTGGACCGCGGCGGAACCTTGGCTGTTGCCGGCATCCACTTGAGCGACATACCGGTGCTCAACTATGAAAAGGACCTTTTCCAGGAGCGACAGCTTCGCAGTGTGACAGCAAATACCAGGGTCGACGGCCAGGAATTCTTCGACCTCGCCCAGAAGATACCCTTGCGACCAACCACGGTCCCCTATCCGCTGGAGGAAGCGGACCACGCCCTGGAGGACCTGTCTCGGGACAGGGTTACCGGGGCCGCCGTACTCATCGCCGAGGGTTCTGCCCACTACGGCAGTTGAAACTGCCGATGCCCGCCCGCGGCGATCATCGCTTCCTCCAACCCCACCCGCACCAGGACGGGGGCTGCGTCCCCGGAGGCTGCAGTCACGCTGAGCCTGCCGTGTTCCAAGCGGATGAAGAGCATTTGGTCGCGATAGCGGATCCGGAAGCCGACTCGATTCAGAACCTTCGGCAGCATCGGCGCGAATAACAGCGCATCCTTTGTGATCCTGAGGCCGGCTAAGCTGCGCTGGATAACGTCGATGGAAGCTGCCATGGCTCCCAGGTGGATACCCGAACGTGTAGTTCCGCCTTGGGTATCGTCCAGATCGGCGTCCAGCGCTTCACGGAACGTCTCCCAGGCACGGTCAGGGTCCATCCCTGCAAGTACCGAAGCGTGCGCCACCCGGCTCAGGGTGGACCCGTGCGCTGTTCGTGCCAGATAGTAGTCGACGGTGGCCTCAAGCTGCCCGCCTGACATCGTGTAGCCGAGCTGGCCGAGGCATGTGAGGAGCTCCTCCTTGCCCAGAACATATAGCAGCATCAGAACGTCGGCCTGCTTAGCCAGCCGGTAGCGGTTGGTGCTGTCGCCCTCTGCTTCCAGGATCAGATCCAGGCGCTCAATGTTTCGGTACTTGTTCCGGTAACGCTCCCAGTCCAGTTCGAGCAAGTCCTCATATCCATCGAATTGGCTGATTAGCCCTCCGTCAAGAAACGGAACGAACATCCGATGGCTCACATGCTTCCAGCGTTCAACGTCCGCCGTGTCTATCTTCAGGCGTCCGCGCAGGTCCTCCAGGTCGTGGCCTTGGATTACAGTCATGATCTCGTAGGCTTGGGAACAAACCCAGGCAGCCATGACATTTGTGTAGGCATTGTCGTTCAAGCCACCGCCGGGGTTTTCCGGGTATCCCGTGTGATATTCGTCCGGGCCCATGACGCCGCGCAGATGAAAGCGGTCTGTCCGATCATCGTATTCAGCCATGGAGGCGACCAGCCGGGCCACCTCGACGATAATTTCCGCCCCATGCAGCAGGAGCCAGTCCCTGTCGCGCGTCGTCAGGAAGTACTGCCAGGCATTGAAGGCAACGGCGAGGCCGGCGTGGCGCTGGAGGTGGGAATAGTCCGGCATCCAGCGGTCCGACCGCACGTTGAACAGCCACCGCGGTGTCTCTTCCCGGCCATCGCTGCCGCTCTGCCAAGGAAAGAGAGCACCATCGAAGCCCGAGTCACTGGCGGCCTGACGTGCGGATTCGAGACGCCGCCAGCGATAATCGATCAGGGACCGGGCTATCGCCGGCATCCGAGAGGTAATAAGCGGCAAAACAAAGAGCTCATCCCAGAAGATATGGCCCCGGTACCCCTCGCCGTGCAGCCCCCGTGCAGGGACGCCAGCATCCAATTCGGCCGTGTGCGGTGTCAGGGTCTGCAGGAGATGAAAGACATGCAAGTTCAGGATCAGCTGGACCTGAGGTGTGCTGTCGATTTCGACGATGAAAGACTGCAGCAGCCGCAGCCAGGCCTCCTCGTGGTCGGCAAGGATTTCATCGAAGTCCCGGCCGGCTTGTTTCAACACGGATAAGGCTCTGGAGCGCGGTGACGAGGACGCACGGTCACGCGAGGTCACGACGGCAGCTGCCTTCGTCACGCTGACCGGCACTCCCTCTGCCAGAAGAATCTTGAAGTCCTGAAAGTGAGTGCCCCGCTTTAGGTCCGGCACTGGCGAGTCCTGGCCACGTAAGCGAGTGCGGGTTGCTATGGCAATCCGGATATTGCTTTGACTCGTTTGGACTTCGATGACAGGGAGGGCATCTTTGGCTTCATTCCCGGGCACGGGGACCAAATGACGGTGCGCAAGAAGGGCGTCCTCAGGCTGGTTTTCGTTGGTGACGTCAGTGTCCACTCCGTTTCGGACAGTCAGAGGACCGCTCCAACCAACTGCGGTGAAGGTTGATTCCATGGCCATGAGGTGTGGCTGTGCCATAGAAACCAACCGGCGCTGGCGTACCTGCAATTGACGCCCGTTACCGGCCTCCAGCAGGACTTCACGTGTCAGGGTGGCCTGTTGCAGGTCCAGTATCCTTCGCTCCCTGCGCAATTTCATGGCGCCTTCAGACCACCAGCCGACTCCTTCCAGATGGATGTCCTGCAAAAGCCAGTTGGGCGCGTTAACCATATGTTCGTCTTCGCTTTCCTGGCCCTCGATGATGCTGACAAGTCTGTTGTAGACTCCCGCAAGATAAGTTCCCGGGTATCTCACGTCGTTCATGCGGCACTCTGGTGCGGCGCCCCGCACAGCGATGTAGCCGTTGCCGAGCGTGGTGAGGGCTTCCCGGTGGCCTTCGTGAGCGGGATCAAAACCCTCGTAGATCAGGCGCCATGGGTGGGTCAGGACACGTCCGAGATCCAGTTCACTGACATCGTTCAGGACATAGTCGGCGCCGGCCGCCTCGAGTTCGGCCCGTCGGTCTGCCCTGTCTATCCCGACGATGAGGCCAAACCCGCCTTTGCGTGCCGCCTCAATTCCAGGAGCCGCATCTTCAATGACGACGGCACGGTCTGCAGGCACCCGCAGCCGGCGTGCGGCTTCGAGGAACAGCTCGGGCTCGGGTTTACCGGGGATGTTCAGATTGTCTGCGTCGATACCGTCGAGAACCAGGTCGAACGTGCCGTCTAATCCGGCTGCGGCGAGAACCCCGGTCGCATTGCGGCTTGCGGTAGCCAGGGCTACAGGGACCCCCGCGTCCCGGAGTCTTTGAATCAGGGCAACAGTTCCCGGGAAGGCGAGCACGCCCTCACGGTCCAGACGTTCCTTGAACAGCCGGTTCTTGTGTGCTCCCACGCCAAAGACCGACCACTCCTCCGCCGTGTCGGAGGCATGTCCCTCCGGCAGGATTATTCCTCTGGAAGCAAGAAATACCCTCACTCCTTCTTCCCTTGGCCTGCCATCCACATACTTCAGGTAGTCCTCGGTTCGAAAGGGATCCCTATTGGCTTCCGCCGGAACGCGCGGGTCCTTCAGTACTTCATCAAAGAGCTCTTTCCAGGCCGCAGCGTGCACTGAGGCCGTGTCTGTCACCACACCGTCCAGGTCGAAAATGACGGCATCAAAAGGGGCCAGAGCGGCAGCTGCCGTGATCGAGCCTGTCATGTCTCAGTCCTACCAGCCCACCCTCAGAAGGCACCAGTGCCTTTAGTCCTTGGCTGTCCCTAAAGCCGGCCCAAACGGCAGGACCATCTCACTTCCATCTCCCGGACGGGACCTAAGGCCCATGACACCCCTAATCAGGTGGGGTCAACTGGAAGTATCCACACCCGGGAAGTGATCGTTCGAAATACTCCCCGAACTCGTCACAGGAACCGGAGGAGACAGGTGGAGGCTGAGAATTCGAGGCAGCTGAAGGTAGCTGGGTCTCGTAGATTCCTGCCCGTTTGGCTGGCCTGGGTAACTGTCGCTGAAACCCTTGGATTCCTTGTTCCCATCCTTACCCATCTGACCGCGTCCTTGTTCGTACGTGACTTCATCTTCCCGCTGCTGGTGGGTGCCGGCGCAGTTGAAGGGGCCGTACTGGGATGGGCGCAAGCGCATGTCCTTAAACCCCCAGTTCCCGATCTGTCCGGTAGGCGGTGGACAATCCTGACCTCGCTTGGGGCAGCAGCAGCATGGGGAATCGGAATGCTCCCGTCGGCTGCAGTTGCGGTCTGGGAGAGGTGGCCTGCTCCAGTGCAGGTCCTCGCTGGGGCACTCGCTGGCCTCGCGTTGCTGGGTTCCGTCGGGGCGGCACAGTCTGTCGAGCTACGCCGTCACTTTCGAGGAAGCCTTCCTTGGGTTCTGGGCAATGGAGCGGCATGGGGCGTGGGGCTGCTCATTTTCCTCGCCATTTCCACACCGCTCTGGCAGCCAGGCCAGCCGCCCGCCGTCATTGCCTTGATCGGCGTGGCCGCTGGCATCGGGATGGCCGCCGGTATGGCTGCAGTCAGTGGTTTAGTGATGGAGCAGCTCATTGACCGGAGGCTTCGCGCGGCCACGGAAGCTGATCCGCCGTCAGTTGCGCGAAATCCCCTGACATGGCGGTAGGCCTGGTACCAGTGAAACGTATTGCCCGTTATCCCCTGGTTGCTGGCACGATCGCGGCATTCCTGGTCACCGTTGCCCTCCTGGGGATCGGGTCTGGCGAAGCGGCCCGAATCGTGGCCAGCGTCTATGCACTGGCGGTTGCTTTCCGGCTTGGCGTGGGCATGATGCGGCGGATCCGCAGCGGACACTGGGGCATCGACATCCTGGCCGTCTCAGCCATAGTGAGTACCGTCATGGTGGGCGAGTACCTCGCGTCGCTGATCATTGTGCTCATGCTGGCCGGCGGGACTGCCTTGGAGGATTATGCAGCTGGCCGGGCCAAGGGCGAACTCAGCTCCCTGCTGGAAAAGGCACCCCGGATCGCGCACCGGCAATCCGGTGGAGTGCAGGAGGACCTCCCCGCTTCCGAGGTCCGCGTCGGCGACATCCTGGTGGTCAAGCCCTCCGAAATCGTGCCTTTAGACGGCATCCTGTTATCGGATGCAGGTTCGTTTGATGAATCCTCCCTCACCGGGGAAAGCCTGCCAGTGGACCGAAGCGCGGGAGAACCAGTCATGAGCGGTTCAGTCAACGGTGAAACTGCCGTACGGATCCGGGTAAGCGCGGTGCTGGAAAATTCCCAGTACAGCCGCATCATCGCCTTGGTGCGCGAGGCGGCTGAAAGCCGGGCTCCACTCGTTCGGATGGCTGACCGCTACGCGATTCCTTTTACTCTCCTGGCCTATGTACTGGGCGGCTTGGCTTGGGCCGGCAGCGGAAGTGCTGCCCGCTTCGCCGAGGTCCTAGTAGTTGCGACGCCCTGCCCGCTGTTGATAGCCGCCCCGGTGGCATTTCTTGGCGGGATGAGTAGGGCGGCGCGCTCGGGCATCATCGTCAAGTACGCAGGCGTTTTGGAACTGCTTGGCAGTGCCAGGACTGCTGCCTTTGATAAGACCGGGACGTTGACCTGCGGCCGGCCGGCACTGGCGGAAGTTCGCACTGTCGGAAACATCGGGGAGGACAGGCTGCTGCAGCTTGCTGCCTCCGCAGAGCAATATTCCGCTCACGTGCTGGCCTTCTCAGTCATTGATGCAGCACAGGCCCGTGGCCTTCAGTTGCTGGGTGCGGACGGAGCGAACGAGCACGCCACGCAAGGTGTCCACGCCGTCTTTCACGGCGTGGAGGTGACCCTCGGAAAGCGCTCCTTTGTGGCAGAGACTGCTGTCGACGTGGTGGAAACTCCCCTCGCAAGCGGGCAGTTGGCCGTCTACGTCGGGTTGGATCGGCATTTCGCGGGCACGCTGATCATGAGCGATCCATTACGCGGCGAAGCACCGCGGACACTGGCGGAGCTCAGGGCTCTGGGAGTCCGGCAGACGCTCATGCTGACAGGTGATGCCTGGCCCACGGCAGAGCACATCGCAGCAGAAGCCGGACTGGAGGATGTACGGGCGGAGTGCCTGCCGGCGGACAAGGTGGAAGCAATCAGGTCCTTGCCTTCCCGGCCGGTCATTATGGTAGGCGACGGGGTCAACGACGCCCCTGTTCTCGCTGCAGCGGATGTGGGTATCGCCATGGGTGCGCGCGGTTCCACCGCGGCAGGCGAGTCTGCCGACGTCGTCATCATCCCTGACGACTTGGCGAAGGTGGCCCATGCAGTCCGTATAGGCCGTCGGACAGTCCGGGTTGCGCTGGAGAGCATCTGGATCGGCATGGCACTGAGCGTCGGCCTGATGGTGGCTGCCGCGCTCGGCTATGTTCCGGCAGTTGCTGGTGCCCTTTCGCAAGAGGCTGTGGACCTCGTCACGATCCTCAATGCGCTACGTGCACTTCGCCCCGGTATGGCCGACGGGAAGGTTTACGAGGGCGGCCCCACCCCCGCCAGCACGGCGACGGTCTTACGGTAGCTGGTGCAGGTTCTAGAAAGCTGCACGGTGTGTTCATTGCCGGTACAGCAAGTACGCAACATCAGCCGGGTTTATCAACTGTGAAAGTTGCCCCGCCGGGCAGCCTTGTATGTCCAGTCAGCGGCAAAGACGGCAGGTATGGCCAGGGCAGCCATCGCCAGACCAGCGGGAGGCGGGGGCGCGTGCCCCAGAAGCGCCGCCACAGGCGGGACAAAGAGGAAAGCGACCAGGGCTGCCAGCTCCGCCGCCAGGGACCACAACAACAGCCGGTTTGAGGTCCAGCCCAGCTTCCAGGGCGGCGCTGTAGCACTGCGGCAGGCGAGAGCATTCGCCAACTGGGCAAGGACAACCGCGGTGAAGGCTGCACCTGAAGCGCCCATCAGAACACTGGCAGCCGGTGGTTCACCGCCGAAATGCCATCCTGCTGCGCTCAGGACCACGGTGAAAGCGGTCATTTCAACAAGGGCCTCCACCGGGCCCATAACGGCAAAGACCCGGATCATCAGGCTCCTGTCAATGAGGTGCCGCCGCTCCGGAGGCCGCTGCAGAATCTTCTTCGCCGGGGGCTCGGCGCCCAGGGCAAGAGCCGGAAGCAGATCCGTGCCGATGTCAAGGAACAGGATCTGCAGCACCCCAAGAGCAAGGGGGAACTGCCCGCCGGAGAGTGCCCAAATCACGAAGGGTGTTAATTCAGCAACGTTGTCGGTGAGATGGTACGTGAGGAAGCGGCGGATGTTTGCATAAGTAGCGCGGCCCTGCTCGACTGCGGCGATGATGGTGGCGAAGTCATCATCGAGGAGAACCAAATCGGCGGCTTCACGTGCCACATCCGTTCCGGTCTTCCCCATTGCCACGCCAATGTCGGCCTCCTGGAGTGCGGGTCCGTCGTTCACCCCATCCCCCGTCATGGCGACGACATGCCCGCGTCTCTGGAGTACCCGGGCGATCCTCAACTTCTGCTCCGGTGAGACCCTGCTGACCACGGCCCCGTCCTGGTCCATCATCTCGGCCAGTTCATGGTCGTTCTCGGGAAGATTGATCCCTTCCACAACCAATCCTGAAGCTCCCTGTAGCCCTATTTCCCGGGCGATGGACGCGGCAGTCGCCGGGTGGTCCCCGGTGATCATGGCGACTTTAATGCCTGCGGCGCGTGCCGCCGTCAAAGCCTGGGCGACGCCCGGGCGGGGCGGATCATGCAACCCGATCAATCCCAGAAGCTCCAATTCTTCCTCCAGGTCGTCCGGCAGGCACGCCCTCCAGTTCTGCCCTGTTTCCTGCAACGGGCGTTGCGCGACCGCAAGGACTCGCAGGCCTCGGCCGGCCATCTCTTCGATCATCCGGTGTGCCTCAGCCTGCAGGTCCTGTATCCCCTTGGTGGGGCCTTGTGGGGGTGGGGCGTCGGAGGGGAGGGGAACTTGGGCGCACAATGGCAGCACAGCTTCGGGCGCGCCCTTGACGAACAACGTTGTTCCGACAATTACTGACTCCCGACGCCGTTGGGGGTCGAAGGCGAAACGAGTCAACGGGGTGGTCTCCGGAGGCGCTTCGGGGGTCAGCCTCCGCGTGAGCACGTCAATGGCTGCTTCCATGGGATCTCCCTCGGCCCGCCATCTGCCTTCATGGATGACTGCCCTGCCTTGGGACGCGGCACGTGCAGCCAGGCCTAACAGCAGCGCCTTCTGTTTGCCTGGTCCTTCCACCGCCGCGTGCGGCTCGTAGCCTTCTCCTGTGACTTTCAGCAGCCCGGCGGGAGTCCAAACCTCGACGGCGTTCATACGGTTCTGGGTGAGAGTGCCCGTCTTGTCAGTGCAGATGAAGGTCGTGGAGCCCAGGGTTTCAACTGCCTGAAGATTTCTTACCAGCGCATTTCTGCGCGCCATGGTCTGGGCTCCCATTGCGAGGGATAGCGTCACTGTTGGCAGCAGTCCTTCGGGAATCAGTGCCACGCAAACGCCAATGGCGAACAGAAACGCGTCCCGCCATGCGATGCCGATCGCAAGCGAAACTGCGAAGAACATCGATCCGACGGCCAGCGCCAGAATGGACACCGTCCGGACGATCCTCCGCAGCTCCAGGGACAGAGGACTTGGAGGCGGAACGATGTTGCCTGCCAGAGCGGCAATTCCAGCCAGTCTCGTCGCCGGACCGGTGGCCGAGACGATTGCCTCGGCCTGGCCGTTAATCAAGAATGTCCCGCCCCAGGCTTGCTCGCCTGGGAGTTTATGTACGGGCTCGCTTTCGCCCGTAAGCATGGACTCGTCGATTGCGCAGCCCGAGACCACGACCAGGGACAGGTCTGCCGGGACCCGGTCCCCCGGGGAGAGCATGACGACGTCACCGGGCACGAGCTCTGTTGAGTGCACTCTGAGATTGCGGCCGTCTCTGCGGGCTGTGACCTCGGACGGAAGCAGCTGGCGGAGTTTGGCCGCCGCGTGTTGGGCTTTCTCCTGCTGCACATAAGCGAAGAGCCCGTTTACAACCACGACGACGATAATTGCTACGCCAAGTTCAGGCAGGCCCGCAACAAAGGCCAGGGCCGCGGCGACCCAAAGCATCACGGCAAAAAAATGTGTTAGCTCCAGTAACAGCCTTTTCCATTTCGGCACCTCCCGCTCGGCAGGTATCTGGTTCAGGCCGTGTTGCTTCAGCAGGACCGCTGCATGCGCCGAGGTGAGGCCTGACAGATCCGGGGACAGTTGAACCGCCTCCGGTTTCATGACCCGATCCTCGGCCGAGCATGAGCACCACGATCGCAGGGCACCATGGAAACAGACTGACAGTTCGACTCAGCTGGAAGTAGGGTCCAAAGTCACCCAATTGCCGCAGCTCGCGGGACCTTCTGCCCTACTGCCTCGTCCGCCGCCGGAGGTACGCTCACAACCATGAATACCTCACAGGCACAGTCGAAAACTGAAGTACTCCCTGTCCACGACTGCTGGAGATACCTGAGGTCCTCTTCGATTGGCAGACTGGCAGTCGTTAAGAATGGTCAGCCGGAGATCTTTCCGGTTAATTACCTGCCCGAGGATGGGACGGTGCTGTTCCAGACAGGGCCGGGAACGAAGCTTAATGCTGTGCTTCGCGGGGAACAGGTTGTGATGGAAGCTGACGGATTCAACACTTACGGCACCATCTCCTGGAGCGTGGTCGTCAAGGGCAATCCAGAACCCGTCTCATCCGAGGAAGAAAACCTGGCGGCCGCGGGGCAGGGGCTTTCCCCCTGGGAGCCTGGAGAAAAGGACTACCTGATCCGGATTACCCCGACCGAGATCACCGGGCGCCGGTTCGTCATCGAATCCAACACCCGGTGGTGGCCGCCGCGGGAACAGTTGTCGCGCAGCCAGCAGTAGCCGGCTCGCAATAGCCAGCCAACAGTAGCCGCTCTCAGCAGCCAGCGTTGGCGTCCACCGTCGGCTGCGGGTATCTCCCGGAATGTGCGGACTTTGGTCCCTAGCCTCAGGTTCAGGAGCAAGCAAGAATTCTAGGTACGCCTTCCTACTGGCCCGGGCATGGGCGGGCCAGGGGCGCCGACAACAGGAGCATCGTCATGGATAGGGCATCAACGGGATCACAGGGTATAGCAGGTGAGCGCGGCCCCGTACGCGTGTTCATCCTTGACGACCACGAGCTCGTCCGGCAAGGTTTGCGGGACCTGTTAGAGGATGAGGGTTTCGAAGTAGTGGGCGAGACCGGATCCGCCGCCGAGGCCACCCGCCGTATCCCTGCCCTGCACCCAGACATCTCTGTACTTGACGGGCGCCTGCCGGACGGAACAGGCATCGAAGTCTGCCGCGACGTCCGGTCCGTTGATCCGGACCTGCGCTGCCTCATCCTTACAAGCTACGACGACGAGCAGGCACTGCGTGGGGCGGTGCTGGCAGGAGCCTCAGGCTATGTCCTGAAGCAGATCCGCAGTAACGATCTCGTTGACGGCATCCGCCGTGCTGCCGCAGGCGAAACGCTCTTTGAACCAGGCATTGAGGAGCGCGTTATCGAGGGGCTGTCGGAGGTACCAACGGATCCCCGCCTCGAGTCACTGAGCGCGCAGGAGAAGAAAGTGCTGGCCCTGATAGGCCGAGGTTTGACCAACCGCCAAATAGGGGAAGAACTGTTCCTCGCCGAGAAAACCGTGAAGAATTACGTCTCCTCCATCTTGGCCAAGTTGGGATTCGAGCGACGCACCCAGGCTGCGGTCTACGTGACGAAGGGTTCTACGGACGCCAAATGAGGACGGTCCATTAAAGCGCCGACTCCTGTGGCAGGCCTATTTCGGTGAAGCGGTATTGGGGGGCTCACCTGTCGGGGCCGTCCACGTCAGCCGCGTGCCTTGCCCCGACGCACTATCGACCGTACAGCTGCCGCCCGCCGAGACGGCACGGTGCCGCATATTCGCCAGGCCACTAACCCTTTCCGGATTCTCGAACCCGCGCCCGTTGTCACGGATATCAAGCTCCACCTGCCTCTGCCCTACCGAGAGCATGACCTGTATTTCGTCAGCGCCAGAATGCCGTATCGCGTTGCTCAGCCCTTCCGAAAGGACCGGCAACAGGTGGGAGGCAAGGTCTTCTGTAACCTCTTCGTCCACCGGCCCACTAAACACAACCCTGGGCGTGAAGCCGGCATTCCGAG
>Ga0307408_100002718_pt1 | contig 12280 bp, 9 predicted proteins | sample 322Cmetagenome_FD_202116 | JGI IMG/M metagenome (GOLD analysis project Ga0307408, IMG submission 202116) | Maize rhizosphere microbial communities from greenhouse at UC Davis, California, United States - 322HYB-C-3 | ecosystem: Host-associated > Plants > Roots > Rhizosphere > Soil | place: USA... | reverse complement strand
TGTTCCGCGGGGGCGGCTGACCGCTCCGCCGCCACGAGTCAGTCCGACACGAAGCCGACCGGCGCGCAGCGCCTCGATACCGCGACGGCCGCGGGTGCACTGAGCGGCGACTCGGGCCGCCCGAGCGCGAGCGGCCAGGCGTCTACGCCCGCCGTGCGGCCGGCATCGGCCGCGGACCTTCCCATCGTGCGGGGGTTGTACGTCAACCGGTTCGCGGCGCAGAGTGCGAAGCGGATGCACAAGTTGATCGCGATCGCGGATTCGACCGAGGTCAACGCGCTCGTCATCGACGTCAAGGACGAATTCGGGCTCAACATCCCGTCGCAGGACCCCATGCTGCAGAAGAACGCCGGCAAGGCGGGCGTGATCCCCAACGTGAAACAGCTGCTCGATACGCTGAAGGCGCACGACATTCTCGCCATCGCACGGATCGTGGCGTTCAAGGACTCGGTGGCGGCGCGTGCCAACCCGGATCACGTCATCCGCAAGCCCGATGGGACGCCGTGGCGCGACAAGCAGGGCCTAACGTGGGTGAACCCGTACGACGAGGAGATCTGGGAGTACGACATCCGCGTCGCCGAGGTAGCGGTCAAGCTGGGGTTCGGCGAAGTGCAGTTCGACTACATCCGCTTCCCCGAGCCGTACAAGAGCCTTCCTCCGCAGGTGTTCCCGAACCAGAAAGGCCGGTCGAAGCCGGACGTGCTGGCGCAGTTTCTCCGGACGGCGAATGGCCGCCTCGACAAGCTCGGCGCTCGCACCACCGCGGACATCTTCGGCCTCGTGACGACGGTGGGTGGCGCCCTGGAGATCGGCCAGGAGTGGGAGAAGGTGTCGCCGGCGGTGGACGTGGTGCTGCCGATGACCTACCCCTCGCACTACCCGCACGGCGCGTTCAACCTCCCACGGCCTAACGCAGAGCCGTACAAGGTACAATTCACGGCGATCAACCGCGCGCGCGCGCGCGACGCGAAGCTCGGCCTGACGGGTGAGCGCGTGCGCCCGTGGATCCAGGCCTTTTCCCTCGGCCAGCCGAAGTACGACGCGTCGCATGTGAAGGAGCAGATGCGCGGCATATACGACGCGGGATACAACGGGTGGGTATGGTGGCACCCTGGCTCTGTCTACGAGCCATATCTCGGCGCACTCGAAAAGAAGCTCGAGCCGCGCGCAAAGACTTTCTAGCTGCTGGCTGCACTCAAAAATCCATCGACAATCTGAGTAGTACGTTCCTCCCCGGGTCGAGAGCGAAGCTCTTGTAGCGACTGAGGAATGATTTGTACGCCTTATCGGTGAGGTTCCGTACGCGTATGTCGAACCGGATCGGACGCGAGCCGAGCCGGCGGGCGATGCCGGCGTCCAGCCCCAGGAGCGTGTAGCCGTCCGTCGGCGTGTCGAATTGGCCAAGGTGTGTCTGCTTGGAGTTGATCTCCACATCCAGGCCAGCGTGCGCGTGGTCCGCCCAGCCCAGCGCGACCCCGTGGACCTCCGCCTCGAGCGTCGTTCGCGGCGGCGGCATGAGGGGAAGTGGTTCGTCGATGTCCTCGTTCGTGCCGCGCACCAGGTCGTAGCGCCCCCGGAGCGTCAGCATTCTGACCGGGTCCACATCCGCCGAGACTTCGCCACCGTACAGCGTCGCGAGCGCGTGCTCGTAGCGGTAGACCTGCAGGTTCCCCTGCTGTTCGCCCGTCGGTGCGATGTAGATGAAGTCATCGATCCGGTTGTGGAATCCCGCGATCTCCGCGCGCACGCGTTGATTCGCCCAGCGAATGCTACCGTCGACGTTCAGACTCTTTTCCGGGTCGAGCGTCGCGTCGCCGATCTCGTAACGGGCTTCGCCAAGCCGCGGTCCGTTGGCGAACAGCTCGAACAGCGTCGGTGAGCGCCACGCTCGGCCGACGTTCGCGGTCAGCGCCACGTCGCTGATGGGACGGACGATGACACCCAGGTCGCCCGAAAAGGCGCTCGTGCTCCGCGACTGATCCGCGAGACCGAGATCCGCGTTCGCGTCGGCGTGCAGGGAGTTCGCGTCGCCACGCGCGGCCGCCGTGAGGCTCACCTTCCCGAGGTCGACCTGCTCGAATCCGAACAGCCCGCCCGCCGTAAGACGTGCGTCGGGCACGAGCGGGATGATGCCCCGGGAATCGCTCGTCTGGTACTCGCCCGAGATGCCTAACGTGCCGTGCACCTTGCCGCCCTCCCCGTGATGCAGAAGGAGGTCGGCGGTCGTGGTGTTGAGCAGCAGGTTGAACACCTCGGACTCGACGCCGGTCGGCTCGCCTCCGGGGCCCAGCTCGTCGGACATCTCGGCCAGGCTGTGACGCTGCCACTGCAGCTTCGGCTCGAGCCGGAAGCTGCCGACGATGTAGTTCCCGGTGTACTGCACGCGGTCGTCCGACGCTTTCCGCTCCGGCCCTTCCTCCTCGCCCTCGCCCTCGGGCTTGGCCGGCTCATTCGCTTCGAGCAGGTGACACTCGCAGCCATAGCGGGCATACCGCAGCGTCGATGTCCCGCGAGACGAGTGGAACGCCGCCGCGGCCTCGCCGGTCACCGCCGAGTATTTCGTGTTCTCCAGTTTCCCGTCAGGTGTCTCCATGTCCTCGGCAAAGCGCGCGATGGCGGTCGCGCGCCACCCGATGCGCGAGTGCGCACCTTCGGCGCCGAGCAGCAGGCCGCCCTCGCGATTGTTCGTCGCACCCGTCAGCTCGGCCGTCGACCGCACGAAGTTGCCGCCGCTCGCGTCAGGCAGCGCTGCCGGGACGGCGTTGACGACGCCGCCAATCGCATCGGATCCGTACAAAACGCTCGCGGGACCGCGAATCACCTCGACCCGCTGCGCGAGGCGCGCGTCGATCGAGGGCCCGTCTTCGTCGCTCCACGAATAGTCCTCGAGGCGATGCCCATCGTCGAGCACGAGGACGCGGGCCCCCGCGAGCCCGCGAATCACCGGTTTCCCGATCTGCTGCCCAGTCGTTAGGTTGTGCACCCCCGCCAGCCCGTCGGTCGCTCCCGACAGCGAGAAGCTCTGCTCCCGCTGCAGCCGGTCGCCCGAGAGCTGGGCCACCGGGAACGGCGATCGGTCGACATCCGTTGCGTCGCGCGTCGCCGTCACCACGACCGGCTCGATGTCCGTCGCCAGCCGGGTCAATCGAAGGACCACCTGCGGGCGCACGCCGAACTGGTCCTGGACCACGACTTGAGCGCGGCCTACTCGAACGGTGTCCGATACCGCCGCGTACCCGAGGCGCCGGGCGACGAGCGTGTACCGCCCTGCCGGCACGTCACCGAAGGCGAACGCGCCGCGCTCGTCGGTTGTTGCGCGGCGTGCCAGTTCGACGAGCGTCACCTGAACCCCTCGGATCGGCCCACCCGTCGAATCCACGACCTGGCCTCGAAGCGAATCCAGCACCGCCATTGGGGCGCCCGCCGGCGCCGAGCCGAGGTGCGCTGACGCCGCCGGTAGGACCGGGGCGGCCAGCATCGCGATCGCAGCGAATGCAAAGGGGAGCATCAATCAATGGTGCGAGGAGTGTCCGCGGGCGCCGGCAGGAGCGCCGGTCGTACCGCACTGCAAGAGGTTACGCAGCTGGATACGGTTTCGCTCAGTCGCGCGTCAGGTCCGCAACGCCCGCGATCAGGCGATCCACTTCGTCGGCCGTGGTGTAGCACGCGCACCCTGCACGGACCACGCCGTCCGCCGCGTGCCCCAGCCGCTCGATGACCGTGGTCGCGTAGAAGTCGCCGTTCGAAACGAACACCCCTCGCTTCGCAAGCGCACGCGCCACGTCGTCAGACACGACGCCGTCCAGCGTGAACGAAACCGTTGGCGTTCGCGCGTGACCGGGCGGGCGTCCGTACATGCGCACGCCCGGGATCGCCGAGAGACCATTCCACATCCGAGCGAGAAGCTCCGAGCCCTGCTCGTGCAGCGTCGCGTACGCCGAGATGAGGCGGTCGCGTCGGCTGGCACCGTCGCCGAGGCTCGCCAGATAGTCCACCGCGGCGGCGGCGCCGATGATCCCCTCGTGATTCTGCGTACCCGTCTCGAGCCGTTCCGGGGGAGCTTCCGGGGCGGGAATGAGCTTCGGAATGTCGACGGATGCAATCAAATCTCGCCTGCCCCACAGGACGCCGACGTGCGGACCATAGAACTTGTAGGCGGAGCAAGCGAGAAAGTCGCAGCCTAACGCCTTGACGTCCACGAGGACGTGGGGCGCGTAGTGGACAGCGTCGACGAACACGAGCGCGCCCTTCGCGTGCGCGAGCTGCGCCGCGGCAGCCACGTCGGTCACCGTCCCGAGCGCGTTGGACGCGGCACCGATGGCGAGGAGTTTCGTGCGCGGCGTGATCGCCTGCTCCAGGTCCGCCCAATCGAGGACGCCCGCCACCGGGTCCATTCGCACGGTCTTGATGACGATGCCGCGCTCGGCGGCGAGACGCGTCCAGGGCGCGACATTGCCGTGATGATCGAGCTCGGTCACGACCACCTCGTCACCCTTCGCCCACCGGGCCGACAGCCCGCGCGCCAGGTGGAAGGTCAGTGTCGTCATGTTCAGGCCGAACGCGAGTTCGTTCGCATCGCCGTTCACGAAGTCGGCGAGGGCGACGCGTGCCGCGTCCAACGCCGCATCGGTCTCGGCGCTCGTTGGGTAGTTCCAGTGCGTGTTCGCGTTATGGTGGAACAGGTACTCGTTCATCGCCTCGACGACCTGACGCGGGACCTGGGTACCGCCCGGGCCGTCGAAGTATGCGACCGGGAGGCCTAGATGCTCGCGCTCGAGCGCCGGGAAGTCACGCCTGACGTTCGTCGTCATCCCTGCACCTCGCACCCCGCCCATTGCTCGAGCAGCTTCACGGTCTCGACGTGGTCGGCCTCCTCGCCTAACGCATGCCGGGCGACGCGCAGCAGGTCCGCCGCGCTCTGCGTCAGTGGCGAGGGTACGCGATTCTCGCGTGCGAACTCGGCGGCGATCGTCACGTCCTTTTCCATGAGCGCGAGCTTGAACGTCCGCGGGAATGCGCGCGTGATCACGCGCTCCGTAAACAGGTTTTGCGAGACGTTCGACCGCCCGCTCGATGCGTTGATCACGTCCAGCGCCAGCCGCGGCGATATCCCAGCCTTCGACAACGCGACGAGCCCTTCGCTCAGCGCCCAGATGTGAATACCGAGCAGCGCTTGATTCACCGCCTTCACGGCATCACCCGCGCCGACCGGTCCGCAGCGCACGATCTTCTTGCCGAACGCCTCGATCACGGGCCGCGCACGCTCGAACGTCGCCTCGTCCGCGCCGCACATGACGGTGAGCGCACCCTGCTGCGCGCCCGACACCCCGCCGCTCACGGGCGCGTCCATGAACGCCGTCCCACGCTCGGCCAGCCGCGACGCGATTCGCCGCGAGGTGGCCGGGTCCCCGGAGGTGCAGTCGATGAACAGCGACTGCGCCGCCAGGCCCGCGAGCACGCCATCCGGGCGGTCGAGCAGCGCTTCCACCTCGCGCGACGTTGGAAGGCACGTGATGATGACATTCGCGCCGCGCGCGGCGTCCGCGGGAGAACCCGCCACACGAGCGCCGGTGTCTGTCGCGAAGGCGTCGGCTCGCGCCTTCGTCCGATTCCAGACGCTCAGCGAAAATGGCGGCTTGGCAAGGTGACGGGCCATCGGCGCACCGATGGCGCCGAGTCCGAGAAAAGAAACGTTCACGATGACGTGCGGCTCGAAGGCGACGGTCTGCAGTGAAACGGCGTGACGTAGCGAACGTCGGAAGGTCGTGGGACCGAAGGTGCGCGTCAACCGGCGCCAATCACATCACCCGATGCAACGACCGCGCTGTACGTTACGCGCCGTGGTGTCGATCCTCACGATCTCGGGCATGGTCGCGGTTCACGCGAAGCGCGCGGTATTCACCGCGCTCGCTGGCGTACCCGGGGTTCTGTCGGCCGAGGTCGACATGGGGCGAGCGGTAGTGGAGCACGATGCGTCCACGACGTCCGATGCGCTCAGCGAGGCAATCGCGCTAGCTGGCTGCGAGGTGACCTCGGTGAGAATCGAACGTCGGCTTCCGCTGACCGACCCGTGACGTGATACGACCATGATTGGCTTGTTCGACGCTGGGGGACGTTCTTAACTTGACGCCCCGCCTCGGCATGCCCTTCACCGCACTCCGATGACGCCATCCCAGCGAAAGGAAGAACGCCCGATCGCGGCGTTGATCGCGCCCGACATTCTGGCGTTACTGGAGGAGTCGCCATCGGATGTCGCCGCCGAGACCGAGGAGATGCACGCGGCGGACCTCGCCGATGTCGCCGAGTCGCTCCCGATCGATCAGGTGAAGCTCCTCCTGCGCGTGCTGCCGGCGGATCGTGCGGCGGACGTGCTCGAGTATCTCGACGAGGAGCTGCGCGCCGAGCTGCTCGAGGAGATGCCCGCGGCGCAAGCGGCGAGGCTCGTCTCCGAGATGACCCCGGACGACCGCGTCGACGTCCTCGAGGAGCTCGAGGAAGAGCGCTCGAAGGAGATTCTCGCCGAAATTCCGGCGGAAGCACGGCGCGAGACGGAAGCGCTGCTCACGTACGCCCCGGATTCGGCTGGTGGTCTCATGACCACGGAGTTCGTGCAGCTTCCGGAGACGATGACGGTGGACGAAGCGCTCGCGAACGTGCGACGGATCGCCCGCGCCGGGCGGCGAGAGGCGATGCACTCGCTGTACGTGACCGACGCGCAGGGTGCGCTGCGCGGGGTCATGTCGCTGCGCGAGCTGCTCGCTGCTCCTGAAGGAGGGCGCATCGCGGATATCGCGTGGGAAGAGGTCGTGAGCGTGCGCGCGACCGCGGACCGCGCGGAAGTCGCGCGGATGACGTCGGAGTACGACCTCGTGGCGGTGCCGGTGGTCGATGACGCTGGGCGTGTGCTCGGCGTGGTGACGGTCGACGACGTCATCGATGCAATCGTCGAGGAACAGACCGAGGACGTTCAGAAATTCGGTGCGGTCCAGCCGCTCGAGGAGCCGTACTTCCAGGCGGGATTCTGGTCAATTGCTCGCAAGCGCGGCGGGTGGCTCATCCTGCTGTTCATCGAAGAGATGTTCACCGGGACGGCGCTGCGGCACTACGAGGCGACGCTCGCCAGCGCCATCGCGCTGACATTCTTCATCCCACTCATCATCAGCTCGGGCGGCAACTCCGGATCACAGTCCGCCACGCTGATCACGCGCGCGCTCGCCGTCGGCGATGTGGAGAGGCGGGACGCCCTGCGCGTGTTCCTTCGCGAGCTCGGTCAGGGGCTCGTGCTGGGAGCGTTCCTCGGAGCGATTGGATTTGGCCGAGCGCTCATGTGGGGGAACGGGATGGATGTGGCGTGGGTCGTCGCGTTGACCCTTCTGTGCGTCGTGATCACGGGCACGATCGTGGGCGCGATGTTGCCCCTGCTCTTCACCCGATTGGGTTTCGACCCCGCGATTGCGTCATCGCCGTTCGTCGCGTCGCTCGTGGACGTGGCGGGGATCATCATCTACTTCAACATCGCGATCCACCTACTAGGGCTCCGCTGAATGGCCGGCGGCGACACTGGACGGGTTACCCGTAATTGGTTACTGCAGGTGGTGGACGCACGGATCCGCAACCAATAACCGATAACCAGTCGTCAGACACTAGCCGGCTCCGGTCCGGGAACGCGCGCCGTTTCCATCTCGACCGTTTCGGCCTCGCTTGGATCCGCCGGTGTCAGGCCAACGATTCCCTGCTCGAGCCAGCTGTGTTCCCCGCGCAGGACCTGCATCGCCACCTTGTATAGCGCCGGATCGGACGGCCCAAAGAGCGCGCGGAAGTGCGCGCGGATGCGCTGGCGCGCCTCGATGCAGAACGCATCGGCGAGCACGACCGCCTCTACGCGACCCTGTTTGGCCAGCATCTGCGCACGCGAGCACGCGGCGGCCATCGCATAGAGCTCCGCGCCAATGTCCACGGCGCGAAACAGCACCATCTGACGACGCTCGAGCTTCGGACCGAATCGCACCATGGCGTGGAAGATCGCGCGCCCGAGCTTGTTCGTCGCGCGATTCGCGAATCGCAGGTGTGTGGCCAGTTTGCCGAATTCCGTGTACGGACGCGGGCGCACGCGTGCCAGCCAGCGCGCTGGATACCACGTCGCGTAGAACGGCGCGGACCTGGACAGCGCGGCGAGCCGCTGCTGCATCGACGACTCTGGCGCGACGATCGGGAAAGCCAGCTTGAAGTGGTAGTCCACCGCCTCACGCGCGATGAACAGGCGCATGATCTCCGAGGAGCCCTCGAAGATCAGGTTGATGCGGAAATCGCGCATCGCCCGCTCGACGGGGATCGGCTTCTCCCCGCGCGCCTCGAGCGATTGCGCGGTCTCGTAGCCACGACCGCCGCGGATCTGCACCGTGTCGTCCACGATGCGCCACCCGGCCTCGGTGTTGTACAGCTTTGCGATCGCCGCTTCCAGTCTGATGTCGTAGCCGCCCCGCTCGTAGAGCGCGGTCGAGAGCTCCGCCACCGCTTCCATCGCGAACGTGTTCGCCGCCATGCGCGCGATCTTCTGCGCAATCGCCTCGTGCTTGCCGATCGGCTGGCCCCACTGCACCCGCTCATTGGCCCAGTCGCGCACGACGCGGAGCAGCGCCTTGCCGACGCCGGCGCACCCGGCAGGAATCGTTAGGCGACCGGTGTTGAGCGTCACGAGCGCCAGCTTGAGTCCCTTCCCCTCGCCCCAGAGGATGTTCTCGCGGGGCACCCGGACGTTGTTGAACCGGATGACGCCGTTCTCGATCGCCTTGAGCCCCATGAACCGGCAGCGGTGCACGATCTCGACGCCCGGGAATGACGCCTCGACGATGAACGCCGTGATCTGCTTGCGCGTTTTGCCCTTCGCGTCGACGACGTCCGGCGTGCGCGCCATGACGACGTAGAGGTCGGCGCGCGTGCCGTTCGTGCACCACAGCTTCTGCCCATTGAGGGTGAAATACTTCCCATCCTCGCTGGGCGTCGCGGCGGTGTTCATGTTCGCCGGGTCCGACCCCGCGTCGACCTCGGTCAGCGCGAAGGCGGAGATCGCACCTTTCGCCAGCCGCGGAAAATACTTTCGCTTCTGCTCTTCGGTGCCGAACAGCTTGAGCGGCTGGGGCACGCCGATGGACTGGCTCGCGGACAGTAATGCAACGAGGGATCCGTCCTTTGACGTGACCATCTCCATCGCCCGCACGTACGACAGCTGCGAGAGCCCGAGCCCGCCGTACTCCTTGGGGATCTTGATCCCGAACGCGCCCATGTCGCGAAGCTCCTGGACGTAGACCTCCGGGATCTCGCCGGTCCGATCAACTTCCTCCGAAGGGAACCGCTCGAGAAAGCCGCGCAGTCGATCGAAGAACGGCTTCGCCCGCGCAGCCTCGGCAGGATCGTCAACGACGGGGTGCGGATGGATGAGGTCGAGGCGGAACCGGCCGAGAAAAAGCTCGCGAGCAAAGCTCGGGTGCTCCCACTCGGTCTCTCGCGCGGATTCAGCGACGTCGCGCGCTTCCTTCTCCGTGGCAATGTGTGAGGTGTCAGCCATGTCGCGTTCTGGACGGGGTGATCCTCCCTGGCTCCGTTTGCGTTGCACGATGACTGCCACGCCGGTCGGCGCGCACGACCACGGCCGCACCCACGAGCCCGATGACGGCGAACGCGAACCACTGAATCGCGTACCCCAGATGCGGTCCTTCGTCGAGGAGCGGCGGAGGCAGCCGCGCTGGAGTCGAGTCACGCGACGGGGGCGGCGACCCGGGCGATCGATTCTCGGTTGCCACGAGGAGGTATGGTGCGATCGGATACGGCAGCCGTTTCGCCACCGAGTCGTACTCGAGACGCCGAAGCACTCGCGGACTGCTCGTCGCCGAGACGGTTCCGCGCCCACCGCGGGGAATCTCCAGCAGATACCCCGTGACCGCGGCGCCGTTCGATTCCCGCCAGCGAGCGAAGTCCACGCTCATGGCATCCGCGGCGTAGACCCAACCGCGATTGATGAGCACCGCGGTGTCGGTGCCCAACGTGCGAAGCGGCGTGAGGATGTTCGCCCCGGGCGACCCTTCGCGCGTTCGCGACGCGAGGGCAAGCTCGTTGTCCCAATCGAAGGTCCCGGCCGCCGTGGCCCGGCGGTAATCCGCCGTCGCCGTATCGCGCATGGCCTCGAGCGCCGGCGCTGCCGGCATGGAGAGGCGGTCCGCGAGCTTCGCGTTCGCCGCTCGCCGGTCAGCCAGTCGACGCAGCTGCCAGAAGCCAAGGCGTACGCATCCCGCCGCGACGACGATCGCGAAGATGACGAAGGCAAGCGCGCGACGACTCATGCGGCGCCTAACGCTAGAACAGCGACATCTGCTCGCCGAGCGCATCCGGTTCCACCGGACGCTGGCGAAGCAGTCGCTGAAGATCTCGCGCCGAGGCGGGGCTGTGACCGGCGAAGTGGTTGTTGACGTACCCGTACACTGTCTTCACACGTCTCCCGAGGGCGGCAATGACCGCCGCCCAGGACTCGAGCTCGCGCGATCGATCGACCTGGATGCGCGAGTAGTCGACGAGATCGCGGTTCGGTCCCATCCATCGAATGTAAGCGAAGTCCGACGTCGGCCGATCGGCGAGCGCCATCATCACCTTGCGCGGAATCCACCGCGCGTCCACCAGCGCGACGCCGACGTTATGCTCGGCGAGCAGCGCGATGATCCCGTCGTGAATCCACCCGCGCTGCCGGAACTCCACGGCAACGCGCACGTCGCGCGGGATGAGCGGAAGAAAGTTCGCGAGGGCGGGCAGCTCGGATGGGGCGAAGTCCGGTCCGAGCTGCATCAGAACGGGCCCGAGCTTCGGACCGAGCTCACGCGCGCGATCGAAGAACAATGCCGCGAGGTCCGCCGAGTCACGCAGCCGATTTTCGTGCGTGATCTCCTGCGGCAGCTTGAGCGCGAAGGAGAAATCCGGCGGGGTCCGATCGGCCCATCCGCGGACGGTCTTCGCGGCCGGGATCGCGTAGAACGTGGAGTCCACCTCGACCGTCGTGAACGCGCGCGCATACACGGTGAGGAAATCGGCCGGCCGCGTCTCCGGCGGATAGAACGGTCCCACCCACGCATCGTAGTTCCATCCCTGCGTGCCGATGCGAACGTCGCCGAGGTCGTTGCTCATCGCGACACAATCGATGCCGTGAATCGGCGATGTCAAGTTGAGGTCGGTCCCGATCTTGCTTTGCAGCGTGGCTGACCCAACCGACCACGAATGCTGGAGGCGCATCATGGATGAGATGGATCGCAGGAACGCAGGCGAGGATCCCACGATCATGGGGAACGACGTCCCACGCGAGCCGACGCATGACGATCGCGACGTCACGGCGAAGCCGGTGCGCGACGACGCGACCACCGCGGACTACGTCGGCGAAGCCGCGGGCGGAATCTCGGGCGGACTTGCCGGCGCGGCAATTGGCTCGATTGGTGGGCCGGTTGGAACGCTGATCGGAGGGCTTGCGGGCGTGGTCGGCGGCTGGTGGGCCGGACGCTCCATCGCCGAAGCGGCAAAGGACTACGGTGACGTGGACGACCGCTACTATCGCACGCACTACGAGCGCGGTCGTACCGGCTCGCGGTCGTTCGACGACGTACGACCGGCGTATCAGCTCGGACATCTCGCAAGCAGGAATCCGGACTATCGCGGCAGCGACTTCGACATGGTCGAACGCGATCTTCGTCGAGGCTGGTCGGACGAGATCGGCGCGCGACACGGTGACTGGGCGTCCGTGCGTGACTACGCGCGCGAAGGATACGCGCGCGGCACATCGACACTCGCCGCGACGTCAGCCGGCGCCGTCGACAGCGCAGTGCGCACCAGCGAGCGGCTCGACAACATCGGCGATCGTTCGGCGCATGCCGCCGACCGTGTCGCAACCGGGCTCGAAGCGGGCGTCGACAACATCAAGGATCGCATCGATGGGAATCCGGCGTCGAAGCCGGGTCTGGACCCGACCGACGCACGCGCGGGCGGCCGCAACTTCGCCGAGCGCGCGGCCGACAAGGTGCGCGGTACCGATGACCCGGCGGACACGACCAGTCGCGTTGGCGACGCAGCCCGCCGCGGCGCGAACAAGGTCGTCGATGCCGTGGACAACGTGAAGGACCGGATCGACGGAAACCCGGCGTCGAAGCCGGGGCCCGATCCGACGGACAGACGGGCGTAGACTGGCGACTGGCGACTGGCGACAGCGTAAACCTTCGGGATGCATCTCGCCGTGAGATAAGCATCCCGA
>Ga0307408_100002717_pt1 | contig 12280 bp, 9 predicted proteins | sample 322Cmetagenome_FD_202116 | JGI IMG/M metagenome (GOLD analysis project Ga0307408, IMG submission 202116) | Maize rhizosphere microbial communities from greenhouse at UC Davis, California, United States - 322HYB-C-3 | ecosystem: Host-associated > Plants > Roots > Rhizosphere > Soil | place: USA... | reverse complement strand
GGCGACGTGCTGACACTCATTACGGCGGCCAGCCTGAAGGGGAAATTCACCACCATTACGGTAGACGGCTTCCCCAACGCCACTCCAAATTACAGTGCCACGACCTTGACGCTGACTATCGGCAGCTGACACGCCTTGCCTGGACGGCTTAGCGCGATGCGATTCCGTCCAGTTCGAGCATCACATCATCCGGCAGCACAAGGGACGCCGCCGCCACGTTCTCGCGTAAATGAACAAGTGACGAAGTCCCGGGAATCAGCAGGATATTGGGCGAGCGCCGCAGCAGCCAGGCCAGTGCAAGCTGGTTGGGGCTTGCCTCCAGGCGCACAGCTGCAGCCGTGAGGGCAGCCGACTGCAGGGGCGAGAAGCCACCAAGCGGGAAGAATGGCACGTAAGCGATGCCGTCTTTCGCCAATGCATCGATCAGCGCATCGTCGCGACGGTGCGCGAGGTTGTACTGGTTCTGCACGCACGCGATGTCGCAGATCCTGCGCCCTTGCGCCACCTGGGCTTCTGTCACGTTGCTCAAGCCGATATGCCGCACCAGGCCCGCCTGCTGCATCTCGGCGAGTGCTGTCAGGGGTGCTTCGATTGAGCCCTCGGCTGGCTGCATCGGGTCGATCATCAGCCGCAGGTTCACTACTTCCAGAACATCGAGCCCGAGGTTGCGCAGGTTATCGTGCACCGCGGCCTTCAATTCCTCAGCAGACGATGCCGGCAACCATGCGCCTTCGGCGTCCCGTCTGGCGCCGACCTTGGTGGCAATGACAAGATCATGGCGGTATGGGTGGAGCGCTTCTCGGATCAACTGGTTGGTGACGTGCGGTCCATAGAAATCGCTGGTGTCGATATGGTTGATGCCGGATTCAATCGCGGCCCGCAGCACCGCCAGTGCATTTGCACGGTCGGCCGGCGGTCCGAAAACGTGCGGCCCTGAGAGCCGCATGGCGCCATAGCCGAGGCGATTCACGGTATGGCTGCCAAGTTGGAAAACATTGGATGGCTGGGACATTTGTGCTTCTCCTTATGTGAACAAGCACAAGTGTAGGGATGAAGGCTGCGTTCGATAAGCCGGTATAATCTGCACGACCCGTACGAAATTCCGAACAATGAAAATCGACCTCGCCGACCTGACGGCCTTTCTCGCCGTGGCCAATGCCAGGGGCTTCCGCCAGGGCGCGCGCGCCAGCGGCTTGAGCGCCTCAGGACTTAGCGAGGCGGTACGGCGCCTTGAGGCGCAGGTTGGCGTGCGGCTTTTGCATCGGACCACGCGCAGCGTTGTGCCGACCGAAGCGGGCGAACGCTTGCTTGGCCGGCTTGGGGCAGCATTGTCGGAAGTGGAAGCGGCGCTTGAATCGGTCAACGATTATCGCGGCCGGCCTTCCGGTACGTTAAAGCTGAATGTTCCAGTAAGCGGCGCCCGCCTGGTGTTGCCCGCCATCGTTTCGCGTTTCCTCGCCGCTTATCCGGAGATCCGGCTTGACGTTACCGCCGACGACAATTTCGTCAATGTCCTGGAGGCAGGCTGCGATGCCGGCATCCGCTACGACGAGCGGTTGGAGCAAGACATGATCGCGGTGCCGATCGGGCCGCGCATCCAGCGTTTCGCTGCAGCGGCGGCGCCCTCCTATCTGCAACAACGGGGGCAACCGCTGCACCCGCGCGATTTATTGCAGCACGACTGCCTGCGCCTGCGCTTTGCCGGACGCGCCATGCAGCCGTGGGAATTCGCCCGCGACGGCGAGACAGTTCGCATCGATGCAGACGGCCAGCTGCAAGTACAAGGCGGCGCCATTGCCGATCTTCTGGTGGAGGCGGCAATTGGCGGCAGCGGTATCGTGTACCTGTTCGAAGACTGGCTACGCCCTCATTTCGCGAGCGGGGCGCTGGTACCGGTGCTGGAGCCATGGTGGCTCTCCTTCTCCGGTCCCTTCCTCTATTACCCCGGGCACCGACTGGTTCCTGAACCGCTTCGTGCGTTCATAGATTTCATCAAGAAAGCAGAATAAATTTCCCCGTTGGGAGACGAAATCGCGCAGCAGCCGGCTTTCAGCTATGCTGCTATCCAACTGCGTTCCGTTTCATCATCGATGACGAATCTGGACAGCCCTCGCCTGCTCTCACGCATCTGGCATCTCGCCTGTGGCCTGCTGCTGGCGTTTCCGGCATGGGCGCAGCAGATGCCGCTGCGCTATTTTGGCCAGCAGGAAGGCCTGGCCAACCTGTCGGTGACCACCCTGGCGCAGGACCGGCCCGGCTACCTGTGGGCGGGTACGGAAAACGGCCTGTATCGTTTTGACGGGCATCGTTTCCAGCAATACGGCGCCGCCCAGGGCATGGATCCCACAGCCACCGTCAACGACCTGCTGGTTGACCAGGCCGGGCGGCTCTGGGCCACCACCGAAGTTGGCCTGTTCGTTCACGAAGGCACGCGCTTTGCACCGGTCCTCGACGTTGAGGGCAAACCGCTGCCTACCAGCGGCGGCCTTCATCACATGACGGAAATTCCGCAGGCCGGCATCCTGTTCACCAGCGGCGAGCAGGCCTTTCTGGCCAGCCGCGCACCCGGTGCCACGGCATGGACCGCGCGCCCCTACTTCAGCGCAGAGCAAATGCGCACCAGGCCGGACTTGGCGCGCATCGGCGGCGTGCTGGCTGGCAGTGACGGCGCGCTGTGGCTGACAACGCGCCGCGAGCGGAGCCGGATTTACCGGATCCGCCAGGGAACGATTGAGGAGTTTGGCCCGGCTCAGGGCTTGCCGGAGCGTGAATACCTGGGCGGCATCACCGAAGACCGCACCGGCGGAATCTGGGTGCGCAGTCCGAACAAACTTCTGCTCTTGCCGTCCGGGGGCAGCCGTTTCGAAGACCGCACCGGCAATCTGGCGCCGGCACGCATTCTTGAAGTGTTCTTTCCGCTGGCGCTGGACAGCGACGGACGCCTGCTGGGCGCGACCAACGAAGGGCTGTTCAGGGGAAAAGACGGCGCATGGGAAGTCTTCGCCCGCGCCGAAGGCCTGTCGACCGGCGGCGGCATCAACGATATCCTGGTCGACCGCAATGGCGAAGTGTGGCTGGCGCTGTCCGGGCATGGCGTGGCGCACTGGCAGGGTTATCGCCACTGGTCCAACTGGACCACGGCGCAGGGACTACCCAGCGACGATACCTGGTCCTTCCTGCGCCACAGCGATGGCTCGCTGCTGATCGGCACCGGGGCAGGCATCGCCGCGCTGGCTCCCGGGGCGCGCCGCTTCGCCAACATCGCAGCCAGCAGCAAGGAAGCCAACGGACAGGTCAGCGCCATGGCGGAAGACCGCCAGGGCAATGTCTGGGCCGGCACTTTTTCCGGCCACCTGATGCGGCGCGGCGCCGGCGGCGGCCGCATTGGCTCGCCCATCCGGCTACCGATGATCCTCAGCCTGACTTTTGACCGCCAGCAGCGCCTTTGGATCGGAACGACGGAAGGCCTGTACCTGCTCGCCGATCCCGCGCCCGCCGCACAGCCGCGCCTTGTCGATGCCCTGGAGAAGCTGGCCGGCAAGACCAGCGCCTATATCCGCGGCGCCTGCAGCACGGCGGACGGCGTGTTGTGGTTCCTGGCAGACCGCACGCTCCTGCGCCTCGACGGCGATAACTGGTCGTCAGTCTCCACCGTGGGGACGGATAAGGCCAGGCCGTCGGCCATCACTTGCGGCAACGAGGCAGTATGGCTGCTCGAAGCGCGAACCGGCCGGATCTGGCGCGGCACTCCCGCGCCAGCTGGCGGCACGCTCGAACTGGCTGCCGTTGGCACGCGGCCGGAGCAGCTAAAGGATCGCCTGATCATGTCGATCCTGGTGGACCGGCGCGGCTGGCTGTGGTTGGGGACAGATTCCGGCGCCGCAGTCTGGAACGGCAAACACTGGCGAACGTTCGACCAGCAGAGCGGCATGGTTTGGAATGACGCAAACCAGTATGCCTTGCGCGAAGATCCCCTTGACGGGTCGATCTGGATTGGTACCAGCAATGGCGCCTCGCATGTGGAGCGGCCGCAGGACCTGTTCGCGCTGCCGCCGGTGAACGTGAGGGTCGACGCCATGCGCTTCAACGGCGAGGACCGGCTGCCTGCGAAAGGCATGGAGCTGCCCTGGACAGGCGGCGCACTGGAATTCACGCTTGCCTCGCTCACTTTCGAAAACCGTGATGCGCTGCGCTTCCACTATCGCTTGAAAGGCCTGGAGGACGAGTGGACCACCACTAGTAGTCCCCTGCTGCGCTATGCGGCGCTGCCGCCGGGCAGCTACGTGTTGCAGGTCATCGCCAGCAACGCCATGCTGCAAAATGCTTCGCCGCAGCTCGAGCTGCCGTTCCGCGTGCAGCCGCCCTGGTGGCGCAGCGCCTGGTTCTACGCCCTGGCCGCGGTGCTGGCGACGGCTGCCATCAGCGCAGCATTCCGCTGGCGCGTGCGCGTCGTCGTGCGCCGGCAGCGCCAGCTTGACCAGCTGGTCAAGGCCCGCACTGCCGAACTGGAAGCCTCGCGCGAAGAGCACCGGCTGCGCGCCATGCTCGACGGCCTGACGCTGGCCTGGAACCGCGGCGCCATGATGGAGCGCATCGCGCAGCGCCTGGCATCGCTGGAACTGGGCGGCGATACTTTTGTGCTGGTCATGGTCGACCTGGATTATTTCAAGCGCATCAACGACACGCATGGCCACCTGGCGGGCGACGCCGTGCTGAAGGAAGTGGTGCGGCGCCTGCAAGCGAGCCTGCGTTCCGGCGACGCGGTGGGGCGCTATGGCGGCGAGGAGTTCATCGTTCTGCTGCCGGACCTTGATGTGGAGCGCGGACGGCGCCGCATCGAGGAGTTGCACAGCATCGTCGCCGCCGCGCCGGTCAATGTACCGGACGGTCCGTCCATTGCCATCACGAGCAGTTTTGGCGTGACGGCCGCCGTCGCCGGGCGCGGCCAAACGCCGGAGTCTCTGCTGAAAGAGGCGGACGCGGCACTGTACCGCGCCAAGGCCAACGGCCGTAACCGGGTCGAATACGCTTAGCCGTTCTTCACTGGCTTCCTGGCTTGTAAGCGCTGGCCGTCAGGATGGCGGCGGGGTCTTCGAGCTCGATCAGTTTCCGGATCGCCGCATGTCTGTCCGAAGAGCGCTCCACGTAAGCTTCCGCAATACGCATGCCGATCCAGTAGCCGGCTTCGCATGGCCAGCCCTCCGGGGCGGAGCCGCAGTTGGCGAACCATCGCTTGAAGCGCGGGCTTGCATCAGGCTTGCTCTGGATCTCGCTATCGGCGGGCATCGACTGCCGGTCACGCATGAACTCCTCCCATAGCCAGGCTTCGCGCCGGCGCGCCCAGGCATCGCGTTCGAGATTCGGAATTTCGCCGGTCACCACGCTGGTCAGGTAGTCGGCGACGCCTTCCCTCAGGGCCTGGTTCAGCAAGGGGTCGGCGCGTGCCTGCGGCGATGCGTCGCCTTGCCACGTGTGGACCGTTTCGTGCGCAAAGAAGCCTCGCATCGAGGTGCGGAACTGTTCCGGCGTCGTACCCGGCGGGCAGGTCACTTCCAGGCCGATGACCTGCATCTCCGAGTTCGCCGTGCCGCCCGAATTGAGCGCACCGAATACGACTTCGATCGCGGGCAGCGGACGCTCCGGCAACAGGCCGGCATAGGCCAGGTAGATTGCTTTCAGGTCGCTTCGCAAGGCCGGCAGGCGTGGCAGGCATTCCCGGATCGCGTAGCGGTATGTGTCGGGCTTGGCCGCGACCGTTCGAGCCAAGCGGTTGGCATCGACAATGCGCATGGGCGTAAATACTTTCACTCCGGGCCCGGCGCGATCCAGGTATTCGCGCTGCAGCACTTCGGCAGTCGGCACCGCACCGTCCTTCATCAGGTTTGCGAAGCGGCGGGCATCTTCAAGGCCAATCTGGGCTGTCAGCGGGTCGACGGCGGCGGCCATGGCGGCGCTGGTCCACAGTGCGGCCATAGGCAAAAGCAGGGTTCTCATTTTCATGGGCGGCAGGATATCATGTTGCCAAAATGAAAACCAGAGACCACAACTGGCATTTTCGTCCTGACGTTCGGCTGCTGCCCTTTATCGACCGTTACTCGGGCTGGGAGGGCGAGCTCTTGCCGCAGCCGGTAAGCAACCTTGCCAGGAAACTTGATGAAGCCCTGGGACCTGGAAACGATGAGGGCACCTTGCAGCCGACCGCCTGGATAAGGCTTGGTGTCCAGCACCTCATGGCCAATGCGGCACTTCGCCCGTGGGCGCTTTCCGAAGCGGACGCGTATCACACGAGCCGGGAAGTGGACAGCGGCCTGGTGGGCTGGGCCAAGGGAAACCACGCGCGCAGCCGCCTGTACGACGAAATCAGGAAGGCGTACCCGGCGGCCGAAAAGTCGCTCGCTGCGAATTACGCGACCGCATATGGAGTACAGTGCCAGAAGTCCGAGGAATGGCCAAGTGGGTCCTGGACCTGATGTTCCCAGCCACCAACCGAATCCCTGGCCAATTGCGCACTAGACCAGCGCAACGGCCAAGGTACTTCAGCCTTACGCGCGCTGGGCGGCGCGGGCTGCCTTCGAAGAGGACTGCAACAGGCGTCCCAGCGGTACTTCAATCCAGCGATGGAAAGCAGCGCCGGCGGCCAGGCTGGCGCCCCAGGCTGCCAGCATGCCGGCGCCTTGCAGCACCGGGTCGGCAGGCACGAAGCGGGTGAATGCGGCATTCACCAGCAAGCAGACCGGGAAATGGATCAGGAATACCGAATACGAGGTACGGGCCAGCGAATTGACGACTGCCAGCAGGCGGCCGCCGCCACTGAATTCCATGCGGCCGCAGATCACCAGCGCACACGCCACCATCATGGCCAGCGCCAGGCGGCTGCGGAAGTTCACGGCCAGCGCCACGAGGGCCGGCAGGAAGATTACTGCCTGCACCATCACCGCACCGCGCGTCTTGCGGCGCGGGTCGCCGGCCCACCATGCGGCCAGGCCCAGGCTGTAACTGCCGAAGAAGTACGGTCCCCAATTGTCCCAGTCGGAATCCAGGTTGAAGTGCAGCAGCGACAGCATGCTGCCGATGGCAACCATGCCTGGCACCAGCCATGCACGGCGCACCGGGCCGCTGATGCGGGCGGCCAGCCACAAGATGGCTACGACCATTGCGTACAGCTGGAAATCAATGGCAACGTACCAGGCGCCTGCGGACAGCGACGGGAAGCCAAGTACGCCATGGGCCAGCACGGCATGCGCCGCGAGCTGGCTCACCGTCGCCGGGTCGGAAATGGAATGATGGTCCATCCACTGGCTGGCCAACACCGACGCTACCGCGGCGATCAGGGTGGCGGCGATGAATGGCGGCGCCAGCTTGGCGTAACGGCGCCAGACAGCACCCAGCGGGTCGACCATCACCGGCTGTGCGCTCGGCGCCAGCGATTTGGCGGCCAGGAAGCCGCCCACCACCAGGAACACTTGCACGGCGATGCGCGCGCTGCCTGCCAGCCAGTCGATCAGGTCTGGCAGGATGAGCCGCACGTGGTCGGCCATGGGGCCGTAGAACGCGAGGTGGTGCAACACAATTAGCTGTGCTGCAACAGCCTTTAATAAATTGATCACGCCATACTTCATTACATCTGCTGCCGACTATGCAAAAGGTCGTCATGATAACCGAGCTCAGCAGATTAGAGGCGCGCGCCTAGCACTCCGTAAGTAACCAGATGTTACGCCGCCTTGCCTTCAGCCTTCTTGAAGGGGCTGCGGTCAGGCGCATCGTCGTGGTCGATATTCAACAAAAGATGCTTGATCACCTTGTTCATCAGGGGCTGGCGGTGGCGGATCAATACGCCGAACGTTTCCGGACGGGCGCCCAGCGCGGCTTTCGGCTCCAGCGCGGTGCGGCCGAAGGAAACACGCTTGCAGCCCAGGCCAATGGCGTCGGCAATGCCGGCGTGCAGCAGGCGCAGGTAGATCGGCAGGTCGGCTGCGGCAGCGCGGTCAAAACCGATGTGGAAGGCAATCGCGGTCTCGCCGTCGGCGATGGTGACCAGGAAGCCCAGCATCTTTCCTTCGCGTTTAAGCACGCTGCAGCGGAAGCGCTCCCCTGCCGCTTCCTGCAGCGCCGGGAAATACTCAGGCAGCAGCTCGAACGGGCGGAAGCCGGCGTTCACCTGCACCGCTTTGTACAGGGCGTGGATCTCGTCCTGCATCGCGTCCATATCGGTGAATTGCTCCACCGTGCATTGCGCCGCTTCGATCGGCTTCAGGATGCCGTTGCGGACATTGGCCCGGTACTTCGACGCCAGGCTGGCCAGGTAGTCGTCGTAGCTTTTCCAGTCGTCGCCCAGCGTGAGCACCATGTTCGGCTCCGTTTCCACGAAACGGTAGCTGAGGTTCTTGAGGAAGGCTGCATCTTCAACCTGCGGGCCGTGCAAGTCCTTGATCATGACGAAGTTGGCCGAGCCGGCCAGCTTTTCCGCCTGCCGCACGCGGTACAGCACTTCGGCCACGCCGTGCCACGCCAGTTCCGCATCGACGCCGGGGGCAATCGCGATGCCGTGCTGGCCGAAGGTCAGCAGGTTGCCGCAAGTGAGCACGCGCTGGCCCAGGCTCTCGCCCAAAGAACCGAAGGATGTCTTGCTGGCCTGGGCCAGTTTGATGTCGGCGAGCTGCATATAGAGTGCGGCAACCGGCTGGTCATCTTCGTACACCAGCGCATAGCGCGGCTCGAGATTGGACGGCAGCACGTTTTCAAGCGATTGCAGGTAACCGTGGGACAGGAAGAAACCCGATTGGGCCGTGAGCCCTTTCCATGCCTGGGCGTCGAGCATGCCGATGGAGTCGGCAATGGCGTAGCGCAGTTGGGCGGGGCCGCGCAGGCGCTTGCGCACTTCGCGGCGTTCGGACAGGGCGGTTTTGACTGAGCGCAGTTTTTGCTGGATCTTCATCGTTACAAAATTAGCAATTGGACGGCGCAATATAACACGAGCTGCATTGTGCTGATTAAGTTAAAGGAAGCCACGATATGCATCCAATCGACAAATTGGCAACACCGATACCAATTTGAACATGATAAAAATGCCAATCGACCCGAAAGGCAATGCAATGACTGCTCCCAATCCGAACTGGTACCTGCGCGCGCGGCTCAAGACCCGCCAGCTCCTGCTGTTGATCGCCATCGACGACGCGGGCAATATCCTGCGCGCCGCCGAGGCGCTGTGCATGACGCAGCCGGCGGCCTCGAAGCAGCTCAAGGAACTGGAGGACCTGCTCGGCATCGCCCTGTTCGAGCGCCATCCGCGCGGCATGGTGCCCACCATCTACGGCGAAAGCATGATCCGCCACGCGCGCATGGCCTTGAGCAGCCTGGCGCGGGCGCATGAAGATATCGTTGCGCTCAAGGCCGGCCTGGCGGGACAGGTCGATGTGGGCAGCATCATGACGCCGGCATTGAGCCTGCTGCCGCGCGCCATCACGCGCATCAAGCAGCAAGTGCCGCAACTGCGCATCGGCGTGCAGGTCGAGTCCAGCAACGAACTGCTCGAACGGCTGCAGCGCGGCACGCTCGATTTCCTGCTGGCGCGCCTTACCGGTTTCCACGATTGTGCTGAACTGCAGTATGAGGAGCTGGCGCCGGAACCGGTGGTAGTGGTGGCTCGGGCCGACCATCAGCTGGCGGAGCGTTGTGAACTCACCTTGCATGACCTGGTGCAGGCGCCGTGGATTACGCCGCCGCCCGGCAGCATCCTGCGCCAGCGCTTCGACCAGTTGTTCCATAACGCCGGACTTGAACCACCGGGCGATATTGTCGACACCAGCGAAATTGTCCTGATCACCAGCATGCTGCAAATGAGCGATGCGCTGAATGTCATGTCGGCGGACGTCGCGCGGCGCTACGAGGAATTGGGAATGCTGGCGATCCTGCCGCTTGAGCTGGACTGCCGCATGGACCCTTTCGGCATCATCCGCAGGCGGGACAGCGTGCTGTCGCCGGGAGCCGAGCTGCTGCTGGAGGCGATCCGGCGCGAGGCATCCGTGCAGCCCACGCTACAGCCGGCGCCAATGCCTGCAATGTATAACCTGTACGACATAGCTGTCGCCTGAAAAGTCATTGGATCGGCAACCGCCCATGCGCATAGCATGGGCCGGCACACCCATATCCGGAGACCTTCCTTGAACCATCTGTCCCTCGCACGCCGCCTGGCCGGCGCGCTGCTTCTGATCGCGCCGCTGGCAAGCCACGCCGCGCGCCAGCTTGAACTCAGCTCGCCCGACCGACAACTGCGCGTAACCATCGATACCGGCGAACGGCTGGCCTTTGCTGTCAGTCATCGCGGCACCGAGCTGGTGCTGCAGACACCGATCAGCATGACCCTTGCCGGTATCGGCGCCCTTGGCGACAAGCCGCGCCTGGTCGGCCAGCAGCGCCGCAGCGTCGATGAGATCGTGCGCCCGGTGGTGGCGCAGAAGTCGCGCGAGGTGCGCGACCATTACAACGCCCTGCAGCTCGACTTCGCCGGCGGCTACGCATTGGAACTACGCGCCTACGACGAAGGCATCGCTTACCGCTTCCGCACTTCCCTGCCCGGCCAGGTCACCGTGGAAGATGAGCAGGCAGGCGTCAACCTGCGGCCGCAGGACACCTTGTACTGGCCGCAGGAAAAGTCGATGCAGTCGCATAACGAGCACTATTACCAGGTGCTGGCCATCGGCGATGCGGCCGGCAAGCTGGTCGGCGTGCCGGCCCTGGTGCAGAACGGCGGCATGCACCTGGTGTTCACCGAATCCGGGCTACGCGACTATCCGGGCCTGTACCTGCACGGCGAACCGGCAGGCTTGCGCGCCCTGTTCCCGAAAGTGGCGCTTGCCGAGACGGCACGCGACGACCGCAATGTGCCGGTCACGCAGGAAGCGCCGTACATCGCGCGCACTGAAGGCAAGCGCACCTACCCGTGGCGCATCCTGGGCATTTCTGCCGATGCAGGCGGCCTGCTGCTGAACCAGATGCCCTACCTGCTGGCCGAACCGCAGGCGCTGAAAGAAACCGACTGGATCAAGCCGGGCAAGGTGGCCTGGGACTGGTACAACGGCAACAAGCTGTATGGGGTGCCGTTCAAGTCCGGCCTCGACACCCGCACCTACCGCCACTACATCGACTTCGCGGCCGACAATGACCTTGAGTACATCATCATGGATGAAGGCTGGTACAAGCTGGGCGACCTGCTGGCCGTCAAGCCGGAGATCGACATGCCCGAGCTGATGGCGTATGCGAAGCAGCGCGGCGTCGGCATCATCCTGTGGGTGTCGTGGAAAACACTCGATACACAGATGACGGCGGCACTCGACCAGTTCGCGCGCTGGGGCGCGGCCGGCATCAAGGTCGACTTCATGCAACGTTCCGACCAGTGGATGGTGAACTGGTACGAGCGCGTGGCGCGCGAAGCGGCGGCACGCAGGCTGCTGGTGGACTTCCACGGCAGCTTCAAGCCCAGCGGCCTGCAGCGCACCTGGCCCAACGTGCTTACCTTCGAGGGCGTGAAAGGCCTGGAAAACAATAAATGGAGCGACAAGCAGACGCCGGAACATGACGTCACCCTGCCCTTCATCCGCATGTTCGCCGGCCCAGTCGATTACACGCCCGGCGCGATGAGCAACGCGCACCGCAAGGACTTCGTCGCCAGTTTCGACCGCCCGATGAGCCAGGGCACGCGCGCCCACCAGCTGGCGATGTACATGATCTATGAAAGCCCGCTGCAGATGCTGGCCGACAGCCCTTCGCAATACCGCGCCAACCCATCCTCGCTGGAATTCATCCGCCAGGTGCCGGTGGAATGGGACGAAAGCCGCGTGCTGCACGCCCAGCTTGGCCGCTACGTCGCCATGGCCCGCCGCCGCGGCGATACCTGGTATGTCGGCGCCATGACGGGCGCCGACGGCCGCGACCTGGAACTGGACCTGTCCTTCCTCGGCGACGGCAACTACCAGGTGGACAGCATGGAAGACGGGCCGAATGCCGGCGTGTTCGCCACGGACGTGCAGAAAGGCAGCGCCAGCGTCACGCGCAGCAGCCGCTTGACGATGCACCTGGCGCCGGGCGGCGGCTGGGCGGCGATCATCCGCAAGACGAAATAAGGAGACACAGATGCAACGCATGACCCGCCCTCGCGCGGCCATCTTCGCTGTCGCGCTGCTGGCCGCCGGCCTGGCGCACGCCGCGCCGCCAGCCTTTACGCCGCGCTGGCAGATCGACGGCGACGCCATCCGCTGGCAGGTGAAAGACGTGCACCGCGACC
>Ga0307408_100002716_pt1 | contig 12281 bp, 8 predicted proteins | sample 322Cmetagenome_FD_202116 | JGI IMG/M metagenome (GOLD analysis project Ga0307408, IMG submission 202116) | Maize rhizosphere microbial communities from greenhouse at UC Davis, California, United States - 322HYB-C-3 | ecosystem: Host-associated > Plants > Roots > Rhizosphere > Soil | place: USA... | reverse complement strand
TACCGGCAGCAGTGGCCAGCTTCCCTGTGAACGTCGCCAGTCCACCCGTGGACGGCGCTGAACCGTTGGCAGGCGTCCAATCGAAGGCGGACGCGGTTGTCGTTGTGCCTATCGTGGCCGGGAATGCCGAGAACAGTGTGGTACTATTGGCTGTGGCGTCGAGCACGATGGCATTGCCGGCCATGTCGAAGGCGTTCTGAACGGGATTGGTGCCAGTCTGGAACGCGAGCGTCGTCTCGCCGATCAGCACGTTACGAACTGCGAGGTCTGTTGTTGTCAAATCGGGTGTCGCGGTGCTTCCGGCACGTGTATAGGTCTCGGTATCACGGATGCTGATCGCGCCGCGCGGCCACCGCGCGACGATTCCGTTCACGTAAAATCCGCCGGTGCCACGACGGAGCATTATGCCGACGCCGCCGGAGCTGCCTGACGTGGCGACATCATTCGTGCCGATGAGCGTGAAATTCGCGACCACCGGGTACGTGTACGGCGTCGTATTCCGACCATTGGTGCACCCGGAACCTTCGCATCCGTCATTCTCGATGCCCTGTGGGTCGACCGCGAGAGCGCCGGCGTTCGTGCGTGGCGTAAGCTGTGTGGTGTTCAGCGCGATCAGGTGCTGAAGCCGTCCCTGGAAGCCCTCCGACATGTCGAAGGCGTCATCGCCCGCCTCGTACGAGACGAGGTTCGTTGCATCCACCGCACCGCCCCAGAACTCGAACGAGTCGTCGAGGCCGGCCAGCGACTGGAGGAACGACAGCTTCGTGCCACTGCCTACCGCGGCGAAGGAAAATGAATTCAGCTCCGCGTTCTGCGTTGGAGCATACCCAGCGTACTCGACGCGGACATAACGAAGCTCGCCACTGTTGTCCGTGTTCGTGGTGCCACCGCTGTAGTTCACCGTGTAATTCGTTCCCGGCGCCGTGCCGGCATCGGTCCCTGAGCCTTCGAGCGCTATCGTCACACCGGTGCGGCTCAAGATGCCGTTGCCGACGAGGATGAGGCCACCCCAGTCGCCCGGTCTCCGCTGTCCAACGGGCTGCGACGAGGTGAACACGATCGGCAACTCGGCCGTTCCAATTGCCATGATCCTGGCGCCGCGAAGAATGAAGAGAGACGAACCAACCGTATTGAAGTCGCCCTTGACTGTCGTTCCAGCTTCAATCGTCAGGGTCGCGCCGTTGGCGACGTGAATGAAGCCGTTGAGCGTGTACGTCGTATCGCGATACCAGGTTGTGTTGGTGGTGATGTCACCTGAGACAGTCCGCGCGTACACCCCCGGGGCCAATGTCGTCGTGCTTTGCTCTCCGCTGAAGGCGCTGCTGGCGCTGCCGCGAGTCGCCTTCACGCGGTAGCGATACTGCGTCTGCACTTTCAGGCCGGTATCATCGAATGTCACCACGCCATCGGTGGCCGGAGCGTTGATCGTCTGGATCGACGTGAAGGCGCCTGTCCCTTCGGCTCGTTCCAGTGTGTACGAGTCGTCGATGGCGCGTCCGTTGAATGAAATGCGCACCGACCCCGAGCCCGTGGCTGATACCTGCAGCCCTAACGGCGGATCGATCGTTGGCGCGGTGGGGTCGTCGTCTCCGCAAGCAACCGCGAGTGCGAGTACAGCGGTCGCGAAGGCGCGTGTGAGGAGAGAAGAAAATCGCATGCGTATGGCCTGGGTGTGAGGGTCGCTCTTCGTTTGATAGCAGCGCTAAGAAAGCGGCGGCACGTCGCGGCCATGTGTCACGAATGTCACGCCGAGGTAACGGGGAAGCAGGCAGCAGATATACGAAACAGGGAATGACTGAGGGCCCGCGGCAGTTGCCTTGGGCCCTCAACGTTTCGTTCATTAGCTGCTTCCTGTTTTCTGTTTTCTGCATCCTGTTCTCAGGGCCGCCAGATCATCCCGAACTGGAACGTGCGACCCGACTTCCAGTATTCGCGGGTGATCGTGCCCTGCACGCTCTGGTAAGGCTCGTCGAGGAGGTTCTTCGCATCGAACCGGCCCGACAGTGCGCCTAACACGGGGAAGCGCAGCGAGAAGTCCATAACGTTCCGCGGCTGCTGCACGACGTCGGGAAGCGGGAGGTCGCCCGCCGCTTCAATGCGGTCGCCGACGCGGTTGAACAGCAGTGTCGCACTTGTACCGCCTGATGCCGACGCGTAGGCCACGCCGACGTTGAGTACGAACGGAGCCTGCCCCACCATGCGACGCTTCGGATTCGTCGCCGCGGACTGGTTTTCTCCGAGCTCGATTTCACTATGCATGAGGGTCAGATTGCTGAACACGGAAAAAGGCTCCAGGAACCGTCCCGCAAACGCGAGGCTCTTTCTCACCTCGAGCTCGATGCCATAATTCTCGGCGCTTTCCGCGTTCACGAAGCCCACAAACCGCGAACTCGCACCGGCAGCCCGGTACACCCGCTCGATCGGTTTTCCGAAGCGTTTGGCGAAGACCCCAACACTCAGCACTTCGCCACTGGCCGGATACCACTCCCAGCGCAGGTCGAGGTTGTCGATGCGTGTCCGCTCGAGATCGGGATTTCCTTCGAGGTCGTCGCCGTTCAGCACGTCGCGGCTCTTGATCGGCACCAGCTCCCGATACTCGGGTCGGGCGAGTGTTCTCGATACTGAAAGTCGCAGGTTCTGGTAGTCGTTCAGCGCGAGATTGAGCGCGACAGACGGAAGCAGATCCGTCCAGTCATTCGCGGCCTGTACCGGACGGCCGAGTGTCGACGTCGCGTCGACGGTCAGTTGATCGATCTCGTAACGCGCGCCGGTAATGAGTCGCAGGTTGTTCGTGAGACCGAGCTCGGTCATCAGGTATCCCGCCGCCAGCTGGTCCCGGGCCGAGTACGACCCGCCCTGTGACAGCGGCAGAATGTGGAGCGCGGAATCCGCCGGCCCCGTCAGGCGCCCGTCGAAGAGCAGCTCGGGGGGCAGTTCGCGAAGGGACTGGGGCAGCCCGGGGGCAGAGATCGAATAGGCCCGCGTGTCGGCATCGCGCTCGGTTTCCCGATAGAGTCCGCCGACCTTCACGAAGTGCTGCCGTCCCAGGCTGGAGAAGTTCAACTGGTAGTTGAATCGTCCTTCGAGATTGTCTTCGGCCAGCGTCGAGAATGTGCGTACCGCCCCGGCGTTCGACGTGTTGAGCCAACGGAGCACGTCCGTCCCGTCAGGCCCGGGTTCGATGACGTACACGAACTCGGTCCGATCGGGCTCGTCCCGGGTGACGCCGCTGGACGTCAGTGCCCAGTCGATGCGGTTTGCCTCGCCGAACTGGTGCTCGGCAGCGACCTGGTTCGACCGAACCGAGCGCTCCACGTACTGCTGGCGGTCGATGCGCGCGTTGACGCCTTCGTTCTCGAAGAAACCGAATTCACGCCGCGCTTCGTTGTCGGCGGTCCGGCTGTAGGTGTTGTTGAACATCACGCGGGAATGACCCGCGAGCAGCGTACTGACGTTGGCCAGTCCGCCCCACATGACACCGGTACTGCCTGATTCCCCGTCGAACCGATCCTGCTCGACCGTGCTCCCAGGCTCGTTGCCCCGATTGGCCAGGGCGCGAACCTGACCCGTGCGCGCTTCGGTGGATTGTGAGAAGGTGCCGGACACCAGGTAGCCGATACGCTGGCCGAACAGGGGATCATTGCCGCCGATCGAGAACGCCGTCGAGCTGTTGGGCGCAGCGGTCTCCGTGCGCGGTGTCCATGCGTTGCGGAACTTCGAGATGATGAGGTTCTCGTCGGACTGATTCAGGTTGATCCCCTGCAGGTTGCCTAACGATGACAGCAGCGACGGCAGATCCCGCTTTGATCCCACGGTGCCAAGGCGCTCGCCCCCGGCGCTGAACGCCGTCAGGACGTCGCTCCCGGTCGCCCCGGTGTTGTAGCCGGCGGTCACCGACAGGCTGTATTGCCGGATCGCGGGAAACTCGCGCGTCTTGATCTCGACCTGCGCGCCGCTGAAGTCGCCTTGTTGATCGGGCGTGAACGTCTTCGCCGTCGTTACGGCTTCGATCAGCGTCGACGGAAAAAGGTCGAGTGGAACCGTACGCTTTTCCGGCTCGGGACTTGGGACGCGAGTGCCGTTGAGTTGTGTCGTGGTGTATCGCTCGCCCAGCCCGCGGACGAAGAGCGTGCCGCCACGTTGAACCGTGACGCCGCTGACACGCTGGGCTGCCTGTGCCGCATCGCTGTCCGGGCTTTTCGAGATCTGTTCGACGGTGACGGCGCTGACGATGCCGATCGCGGTTTTCTGTGCGTTCAGTGCTTCGGCGGTACTCCCCCGCTGCGCTTCAGCGGTAACCACTGTAGCACTCAGGATGGCGGCCGATTGATCGAGTGTAATGGTCTGCTCGAGGCTCGTGTTGGCTGCGAGCATGATGCCGGTAACGGTCTTCGGCTGATAGCCGATCAACCGCGCCTGCAGCGTAATCGTCCCGGCGGGCACGTTCGCGATCGAGTAACGCCCGTCGACGCCTGATATCGCGCCGAGGCGGGTACCCACGACCTGAATCGCGACGTGCGCGACTCCCTGGCCGGTTTGCGAATCAAGGATGCGCCCCACGATGCGTCCAACGGGCGCTGTCGTTGCCGGCTCCTGTGCCCGTAATGAAGAACCAGCGATGGTCATCAACAGGCAAACGATGCGCGAAATCCGGGTCATAGATGGTCTGGAGAGGGTCCGATTGTCACGGAACGCATGGACTCTGCTTCAGCCGCGTCTCGGGACTCGCACGGAATTGCAACGAATCCGTCACGGCCCGGGCGGTGAGCATCGTCAGGCGCCTTGCGGCGACGAGCCCTTACGGTTATGCCGGCACGTCACCTGCGGCCAGCTTGCCGGTCACGGTCGGGTAGCGATCTCGGGAACGGCGTTAGGCGTCGTTCGCTGCGGAAACCAGACGTCTATGGTGGTGCCCTGCTCGAGTTCGCTGGTCGCGCTGACGCGGCCGCCGTGAGCTTCGACCAGGTGCTTCACGATCGCCAGCCCAAGCCCGGTCCCACCCTGATCGCGCGACCGTCCCGAGTCGACGCGATAAAAGCGCTCGAAGATCCGGGCCAGGTGTTCGGCGCGGATGCCTGCTCCCGTGTCTTGAACGCTGAGCGTTACGCCCTCCCCAGACGGCCGTGCCCGAACCACGACTTCACCGGACGACGTATGGCGCACCGCGTTGTCGACCAGGTTCGTCAGCACCTGACGCAGCGCCGTGGGATCGGCTTCTACGACCATGGATTTCGGTTCCACGTCGATGCGAAGATCCACGCCCTTGGCGTCGCTGAGCCCGCGCGCGTTGCCCAGAACTTCGGTGGCCAGCGACTCGATTCCGATCGATGCCGGGTTGGGTGTCCACCCGCCGGACTCGATGCGCGACAGGTCGAGCAGGTCATCGACGATCCGCTGCATCCGGCGCGTGTTGGAGAGGATCGCCGCCGCAAACTGCCGCCGCACTGCGGGTTCCATCGTGTCGTCGCCTAACGTTTCAGCGAACCCACCGATGACCGTCAACGGCGTCTTCAGCTCGTGCGACACGTTGGCGACGAAGTCGCTGCGGACGGTCTCGAGGCGCCGCAGCGGCGTGAGGTCGAAAAGCGCCAGCACCGCTCCACCCGAGGCCAGCGGGCGCGCGGTGAGGGTTACGGTTCGGCCGAGGAGGGCCAATTCGAGTCCGTCGATCGCTTCACCGGCAATGGCCGCGCCGATCACCGATCGCAACGCGCGTTCACGCGGCAACCGGTCGGCCGGGAAGGGGACCTCGTCGCGGACGCCTAACAAGCGTCGTGCCTGGGCGTTGAGGTGAACCACTTGCTGCCGGGAATCGAAGGCGACCGCGCCTTCGTTCAGCGAATCCATCAGGGCGCGCAACAGCGCATCGTCGGCTTCCAGCGCGCGAAGCCGGGTGCTGAGCTGCTCGGCCAGCTGGTGGAAGGCGGTAGCCAGTTCCCCCACCTCACCGCCGACGTTGAGTCCGGGACGACGTTCCAGGTCACCGGCCGCGATGGCCTTGGCGTCGTCGCGAAGCTCGAGGACGGGCCGCGTGACAGACCTGGCGAAAACCGCCGACAACAGGAGCGCCAGGAGCGTGGCGCCGACGGAGACCACCAGGACGTCTCGCTGCAGCCGGTCGACGATCAGCTCCTGGGCCCGGGTGGGGAACGAAACCCGCGCCACGCCTAACGAGGTCCGGACGGCGGCGTAGATCTCCTCGTCGCCGGCGGAAGGGCTCTCCCGCACCGAGGAACCGGTATCGGCCCGCAGGGCATTGCTGATCTCCGGCCGCGCCGCGTGATTCTCGAGCCGGCTCAGCGCGGGTTCGTCGAACTCCGAATCGCCGACCACCCGACCATCGGTGGTCACGAGGGTGACGCGGTGCGCGAGCGCCACGCCGGCAGCGTCGGCCAGGGAATCCGGATCGAGACCCGTCACCCATTGGGCGCCGACCAATCGTGCTTCCCGGATCAGCTCAGTGGACGTTGCGTCACGCAGGCGGTTCCGGAGCCGCCAGTCGAGACTTCCGACGGTCAGGACAACAAAAACCCCGCAGACTAGTAACGCACCAACGATCAGTCGCTGGGTCAGGTTCACCGGTCGTCAAAATAGGGGTCAGACACCTAAATAGGGGTCAGACACCTAACAAGGTGTCTGACCCCTTTTTAGGTGTCTGACCCCTATTTGGGTGCTCTGCTGGGTGCCTGACGCCTGGGAGGTTCAAGCGCTACGCGTCTGGGCGGCTCGCAGGCGGTATCCGAATCCGCGGACGGTTTCGATCAATTCTCCCGCCGCTCCAAGCTTAGTGCGAAGGCGCTGGACGTGCATATCCACCGTCCGAGTCTGGATATCCGGGGCCGCATCCCAGACAATCTCCAGCAGGAGCGCCCGTGACTGGACACGCCCCCGGCGCTCCGCGAGCGTGATCAGCAGCTTGAATTCCGTCGGCGTGAGATCCAGCTCGGCGTTGTCGACGGTGACGCGATGCGCCGAACGATCGATGAGGATCGGGCCGACGCGCACCACGTCCGGAAGCCCGGACTGTGCCTGCGACATCCGGCGCAGAATGTTCCGCACGCGGAGGACAAGTTCCTGTGGAGAGAACGGCTTGGTGAGATAATCGTCGGCGCCTGACGAGAGTCCCTTGATCCGGTCGGGTTCATCGCGTCGCGCGGTCAGCAGGAGAACCGCGACGTCCTGACCTGATTCGTCAGCCCGGAGTTGTTCGAGAACCTCGAGTCCGGACATGCCGGGGAGCATGAGGTCGAGCACGACCAGCGCGGGACGATCCTGCTGCGCCAGTCTCAGGGCATCGGCACCGTTACTCGCGGTTGAAATCCGGAAGCCAGCCTTCGCCAGGTGGTAGACGACGAGGGCGACAATGTCCGGCTCGTCGTCGACGACCAGGATGCGCTCTCCACCGGTCGGAGTGCCGTTCGTTCCGGTATGCGTCATGCGCGTCGCGCGTCCAGGCGCCGCTGAATGGTCGTGAGAATCATCTCGATGGCGACGGCATTCTGCCCGCCGCGAGGAACGATGATGTCGGCGTAACGCTTCCCAGGCTCGACGAACTGCTGGTGCATTGGTCGCACCGTAGTCAGGTACTGCGTCAGAATCTCCTCCAGGGGCCGGTCGCGCTCCATCATGTCGCGCTGGATACGTCTCACCAGACGGATGTCCGGGTCGGCATCGACGAACACTTTCACATCGAACAACTCTCTGATCCGCTCGTCGGTGAACAGGAGGATCCCATCCACCACCACAACGTCCGCCGCCAGGATCTCCTCCGTCCGCGAACTGCGAACGTGCTGCGTGAAATCGTACACAGGCTTCGGGACCGATTCGCCCCGCGCCAACTGCGCCAGGTGCGATGCAAACAGCTCGAGATCGAACGCCTCAGGATGGTCCCAGTTGATCTTCCGCCTGTCCTCCATCGACACGTGCGAGAAGTCGCGGTAGTACCCATCCATATCAAGGAAAGCGACCGAAGCGCTCGGCAACGCGTCGGCAATCTTCCGCGCGACAGTCGTCTTCCCGGATCCGGTGCCGCCCGCGATGCCGATGATGAGCGGCTTCACGAAACGGGACCTGAAGAGTTCAATTGCGGGGGACGATGCCTTTCGGCCGTTACAAATAGAAGCGAGTGCGCTGTCACGTTATTGTAAATCAGAACGGCCGACGGGAGGGGGCCCGTGAGTGCCGCGGGAATGTCCAATGGCGGAGAAAAACCGCCAGTCGCAATCTCAGCGCCTGTCGTCCAGTCCTGAAGCTCTGTACGCGCAAAACCCGATCAATCAAGGCTTTCCACCGCCCGCGGTCGCTTTAAGATCAGTGCATTGCGACTTCGGTTTCATCTCCAATCTTCCATCGCCCTCCGCATCCTTTTGTAGTGCGATCGCTCAGACGGGTATGCCTGATCTTGTTCGTCGCCGCCTGCGGTCGAGGTGGCGCAGTTGCGCCGGCCCCCGTTCCGATGGGCGCATCGCCCCATCTCGGGACCGGCCGCTGGGTCCGCATCCTGGCGACCAACGACTTTCACGGTGCCCTCGAGCCGCGCCGGGATTCGCGGGGGGTGCTTCGCGGTGGCGCCGCGGTGCTGGCCGCTGAGATCGCGAAAGCGCGCTCCGAGTGTCGTGCCCCAGGGTGCACGACGATTCTCTTGGACGGCGGCGACCAGTTTCAGGGCACTCCGGCGTCGAACATGGGGTACGGCCGGCCGGTCGTGACGCTCTTCAACCGGCTCGGCCGGACGGCGTCGGCGTTAGGCAATCACGAGTTCGACTGGGGACAGGACACGCTGCGGGCCCGGATGCGAGAGGCTCGCTACCCCTTCCTGGCCGCCAACGTCACCGACGCCGCCGGTAAGGACGTCCCCTGGATCCCGGACGACACCCTGGTCACCATCGGCGGGTTGCGGATCGGGATTATCGGTGTGGCAACGGTCTCCACTCCCACGTCGACCAAGCCAGCGAACGTGGCGGACCTGCGGTTTACGAATCCGGTTCCGGTCGTCAACGCGCGCGCCCATGCGCTGCGCGGTCGAGGAGCCCAGCTGGTCGTCGTCGTGGCGCACGCCGGCGCGTTCTGCGCGAGCACGCCGACGCCATCGTGCGATGGCGAGATCGTGGACCTCGCGCAGGGGATCACCGAACGGGTGGACGCCATCGTCAGCGGTCACACCCATTCACCGGTCACGACCGTCGTCAACCGGATCCCGATCGTGCAGGCGCGGTCGCACGGATCGGCGTTAGGCATCCTGGACGTTTCGCTCTCCGGCGCCGAGCCGGTCGTGGTGTTGCGCGACATCCTTCCCGAACGGACGACTGGCGATCCGGGGGTCGATTCACTCGTCCGCGCGGTGACCGAGCCGCTGAAGGCAATCGTGAACCGGCCGATCGCCACGATCGCCGACCCGATGTCCGGTCCGGTGATGGGGAACTTCATGGCGGATGCCTATCGTGCCGCGGGGGAGGGCGACGTCAGTGTCATGAACCGCGGCGGCATCCGCGGAGGACTCGACACGGGGACGGTGACCTACGGCGAGCTGTTCGAGGTCGCGCCCTTCGGCAACATGCTCGTCCGCCTGACGATGACCGGTGCCGGTCTGCGTACCTGGCTCGAGAATGCCGAGGGGCGGCGAGGTTTCGTCGACAATCTCAGCGGCATCGTCGTGACGGTCGACACGACGAAAGCCGTTGGGTCGCGTGTCGTCAGGGTCGTCATGAGCAACGGCGAGCCGTTGGACGCCGAAAGGATTTATCGCTTCGTCTACAGCGACTTCCTCAATGCGAACGGAGACGGACTTCGTGCAACCGAAGGTGTGCTGCGGGTCGAGGAGCTGGGCATCATCGACATCGACGCGCTGACGGAATATGTGCGCCGGAATTCGCCGGTTCGTGCACCGAGCGATGTGCGCATCATCCGCCGGCCATGAGTGAACTGATTCGGGCGTACGTGAACGGGCGAGGCGTCGACGTGCCCGCGGGTAGCTCGGCGATCGATGCCGTGCGCGCCGCGGATGCGGAAGCGGCCATACAGGTCGCGTCAGGCGATCGCGCGCTCACTGACAGTCGGGGACTTCCACTCGAGCCCGCGGCCGTGCTGTCGGGAGGGAGCATCATCAGGATCGTGTCCGGTCGCCGGCGCGGAGCGGGCACCGAATGACGCTGGTGACACGCTCGCTGTTGGAGCGACTCCCAAAAGCTGAATTGCATTGTCATCTCGACGGTTCGGTGAGGCCCGAAACGCTGATCGAGCTCGGACGGGAGTACGGCGTCTCCATGCCGCGCGACGACGCCGAGGCGTTGCGCGAGTACATGGTGGTCCGTGACGCACGGAACCTGGAGGATTATCTCTCGCGCTTTGCGACGACGCTGTCCGTCATGCAGACGGCGGAATCACTCGAGCGTATTGCGTACGAATTGGCAACGGATGCATGGCGCGAGGGCGTCTGGTACCTCGAGACGCGATTTGCGCCGAATTTGAATACGCGCGCAGGTTTGACGTCCGCGCAGGCGCTGGAAGCCACCATCAGGGGATTGACGAAAGCGGAATCCGAGCACGGCATCGTGGCCCGCGTTATCGTCTGTGCCCTGCGCACGCTGCCGCCGACGTCGTCGATGGAGATGGCGCGGCTCGCTGTGGACTTCCAGGACAGCGGCGTGGTCGGCTTCGACCTGGCAGGTGCTGAATCGTCCAACCCTGCATCGGCGCACGCCGAAGCTTTTGCGCACGCCCGCGCGCACGGGATGGCCTGCACCTGTCACGCTGGTGAGGGTGACGGCGCCGCGTCGGTACGCGACGCGATTCAGGCGTGTTGTGTCGACCGCATCGGCCACGGCACCCGACTCATCGAGGACGGAGCACTGACCGAGTACGTCAACGACCGGCGCATAACGGTTGAGGTCTGCCTGACGAGCAACGTCCAGACGCACGCCACGGCGTCGCTCGAAACGCATCCATTCCCGGAATACGTGAAACGCGGCCTCAATGTCGTTTTGAACACCGATAACCGGCTGATGAGCGGTACAACACTGACCGACGAATACGAACTTGCCGCGCGCCGGTTGGGCGTCGACTTCGACGACCTGGCGCGGGTGGCGTTGAACGGCTTCGACAGCGCGTTCCTTCCATTCAATCAGCGGCAGGAGCTCGTCGCGCGCGCCGCGGATGCAATCGCGTCCCTTCGCGGAGCACCGGCATGAACGAGGTGACGAGGGACGATCTCCCGTCGGCGCACGAGGTCGCGAACAAGGTTCGCGAGGCACTCGGCGTCGAGAAACCAGTCGTCGGACTTGTTCTGGGATCCGGACTTGGTGGCCTTGTAAAGCGGATCGAGGACCAGAGGTTCGTTCCCTACGCGGATCTACCTGGCTTTGCCGTCCCGACGATTCCCGGGCACCTCGGTCGGTTGATGTGCGGGACGATCGCCGGACGACAGGTCCTGGCCCTCGCCGGCCGGTTCCACGTCTACGAGGGGCATTCGGCCGCCGAATCGGCGTTCCCCGTGCGCGTGTTGCATGCGTTAGGCGCGAGCACGTTGTTCCTGTCCAACGCGGCGGGCGGAGTGCGACGGTCGTTCAAGCCGGGCGACCTGATGATCATCCGCGATCATATCAATCTCACCTGGCGCAATCCGTTGATCGGCCCGGTGGTCGCCGGTGACGAGCGGTTCCCCGACATGTCGGAACCGTATGACCCGGAGCTGCGGAAACTCCTCGCCGAATGCGCGAGAGTCGCCGGCGCCCCGGTGACCGAGGGGGTTTACATCGGACTGAGCGGGCCGAGCTACGAGACGCCGGCGGAAGTCCGCATGCTGGAAGTCTTCGGGGCCGACGCGGTGGGCATGTCCACCGTGCACGAAGTCATCGTCGCGCGCGCGATCGGGATGCGCGTCGCCGCCATGAGCTGCATAACGAATCTCGCCGCCGGTCTTTCGGATGGAACCGTGTCCCACGAGGACGTCCTGGAGGTGACGAAGGCGGCCGGCGAGAAGTTCGAGCAAGTCGCAATCGAGTTCGTGAAGAAACTGGGGTCAGAGTCGAAGTAACGACTTCGACTCCGGCGGCAATTTCGCCATCTCCGGTTAATTCGACTCTGACCCTATTTCTTTCGTGAAACTCCTCTCGTTGGCACGTGACCTGAAGCGGAGAAAGGCCCGCGAACGGGAGGGCGTCTTTGTCGTCGAGGGAATCCGCGCCGTGGAAGAGCTGCTTCGGTCCTCGCTCTCCATCCGCGGCTTGCTTGTGGCGCCGAAGCTCATCGACTCTGCGCGCGGCGCGGCACTGGTCGAAGCGGCC
>Ga0307408_100002714_pt1 | contig 12286 bp, 10 predicted proteins | sample 322Cmetagenome_FD_202116 | JGI IMG/M metagenome (GOLD analysis project Ga0307408, IMG submission 202116) | Maize rhizosphere microbial communities from greenhouse at UC Davis, California, United States - 322HYB-C-3 | ecosystem: Host-associated > Plants > Roots > Rhizosphere > Soil | place... | reverse complement strand
TACATACGCCTACGCTGAACGTACGTAGCGCAGCGCGGCGAATCGGCGTGTTGCTGTTCGACGGCTTCTGGCTGCTCGGGCCCGGCACGGTGGTCGAGATGTTTCAGACCGCCAACGAACTTTCCGGCTCGCGGGCCGGCGAAGATCCGCCGTATGAAGTGCAGTTTCTGTCGATGGACGGTGGCAGCGTTGCGAGCTCCTCGTCAGCGCGCATCTGGACTGACCGCATCGACACGCGTTACGGCAGCGGTTTTGACGTGCTGTTCATCGCAGGCGGCTACGGTGCACACGAGGCCGCGCAGGACGAACGGCTGCTCAACTGGTTGCGTTCGGTGCAAACGCGTACTCGGGCGATCGAGACGATCGGCGAGGGCCGTCTCGTGCTGGAGGCTGCGGGTCCTGCGGAACACGACGGCTCGCAGGTGAGCCGCTATCCGGGCAGCGCCACCGTCGACGCCGCGCGCAGTGCCGCCAACGATCGCAATGATTGCGCGCGCAGCGCGCTGATGTTCATCAAGCGCGACCTCGGTGCGGAGCTTGCGCGCAGCGTTGCCGATCGGGTCATGCCCGGCATGGGCGCCAGTTGGATGCCGCTGCCGGCCGAAGGCGGCACGCTCAGCGTCGCCGAGAAAATCCGTGCCGCCGCGCGCTGGATGGAGGCGAATTGCGATCGTCCCGTGTCGGTTGCGGACGCCGCGCAAGTGGCGGCGATGAGCGAGCGTAATTTCCTGCGGCGCTTCAAGCATGAAATGCAGGTCACGCCTTCCGACTATCTGCTCCAGGTGCGCCTGCGGATTGCCTGCAACTTCCTGACCGAAACCGAACTACCGGTCGACAAGATCGCGCGCCGCAGCGGCACCGGCAACGGCGATCGTCTCGCGAAGATATTCCGCAAGCGCATGGCACTGTCGCCGACCGAATATCGCGCGCGCAGCCGGGTGGCGAGCGAGGTTTGAGTTTCGGCAGGCGCCTCGTAAGCAGCGCGCCGCATTGCCGGTGGCTGCATGCAGCGCGCGGCGTGTGCAGCAACCTGCGCAGCCGCGTGTGCATCGGCGGCCGCGTTTTCTCGGGGCAGGCTTCTAACGAGCACAGTGGCCATGATGGGCAACAAGGTAATGGCGACGGCGCTGCCGGAGGTTAAACTCATCGAGCCCGAGGTATTCTGCGACGAATTCGGCTTCTGCTTTGAGAGCTTCAGCGCGGACGAGTTTATCGACGACGTCGCGCAAGGCTTCAACTTCGTGCAAGACCGGCATTTGCGCGCGGTGCGTGGTGTGCTGCGGGGCCTGCACTACCAGGTGCAGCGTCCGCAGGGCCGCCTTGTGCGGGTGGTGGTGGGTGAAGTGTTCGATGTCGCGGTGGACTTGCGGCTCAATTCGCCGAATTTCGGCAAGTGGAGCGGTGCTCGCCTGAGCGCGGAGAACTATCGGCAGGTGTGGGTGCCGCCAGGTTTTGCGCACGGTTTCGTCGTGCTGTCCGAGGTGGCCGAATGCCTGTGGAAAACCACGGAGTACTGGTTCCCCGAACTCGAGCGCTGCATCTTGTGGAACGATCCTGATATCGGCGTCGAGTGGCCCATCGAAGTCGAGCCGATCCTCGGCGCCAAGGACGCAGCCGGCCGACGTCTCTACGAAGCGGAAAATTTCGCCTGAGCGCTGCGCAAAGCGCGGTCCAGCACCGTCAGCGTGTTGCCACCACGGCGCCCACACTCGCGGCGACCACCAGCAGCGTGCCGGCTATCTGCACACCTTCCATTGGTTGATGGAGCACCACGAATCCGGCCAGTGCACCGATTGCGGGTTCGACACTCATCAGGATTCCAAACGATGAGGCCGGCATATGCCGCAATGCCACCATTTCCAGTGCGTAGGGTAACAGGGGAACCAGCAACGCGAGGCCCGCGGTGGCGGCGATTTGCCCCGCGGCGATGTGTATGCCGCTTTGCGCGAAGCCGAATGGCGTGGCGACCAGCGCTGCTGCGAGCAGCGAAACCGACAAGCCTTCGAGGCCGGCGAACAGGGTGCCGGTCTTTTTCATCAGCACGATATAGCTGCCCCAGCCGATTGCGGCGCCGAACGCGAGCAGCACGCCGAGCGGTTCGCCGATCCAGCCGGCTCGATCGCGCGAGAGCAGCAGCACGCCGGCAATCGCCAATACGGGCCACAGTAATGCGCGCATGCGACGCACCGCGAGCGTGGCGACGGTGAGGGGGCCGAGAAAGTCGATTGCGACGGCGAGGCCCAGCGGAATCCGCTGAAGCGCCGCAAAAAAGCATAGTGTCATGCCGGCCATCGCCGCCCCCAGCGCACCCGCCGCGAACCAGTGCGAGCGCGAGTAGGTGAAGAGCCGCGGGCGAACCAGCAACGCCAGCACGACCGCGGCCCAGCACAGACGCAACCAGGTGGTGCTGAGCGAGCCGTAGGTTGCCATTGTCGGCGCGGAGAGTGCGGCACCGAACTGTACGCTCGACATCGACAACACGCACAGGAACGCGGCGCCCGCCGCGGCGCCGGCAGGCTTCACCGGCATGGATGTGGAATTCAGCGCCGGTTTGATGGTGGTGTCCTGCATCGTGGCCTCGTTGACGCTCGTTGGATTCATTGGACGCTATCTTATCGGTCCGAGCGGCATTAAGATAAGTTGATATTTCTTATGACCACTTCAAGAAACGTGATGACCCGAGATATCGACAGCAGTCTCCTGCGGGCGTTCGTTACCGTGGCGGAGACCGGCGCCGTGGGCGTGGCGGCGGCGCGCCTCGCGCGTACCCAGGCGGCGGTGAGCATGCAATTGCGCCGGCTCGAAGAAGAACTGGGACAGCGTCTGCTCGACCGCTCGCCGCGCGGCGTGCAACTCACTGAAGCGGGGCACCTGCTGCTGCCGTTCGCGCATACGATCCTTGGCGCGGGCGCCGATGCACGGCGGGCTTTGAGCGCGGGGCAGGTGTCCGGGACGGTGCGGCTCGGCATGCTGGAAGATATCGCGGTCGGCCGGCTGCCGCGTGCCCTGCGGCGCTTCTCGCTCGCCTATCCGCAGGTGGCGCTGGAGATCGTGGTCGATACCAGTTCGGCGTTGTCGAACCGGCTGGCGGACGGTGGCCTCGACGTGGTGGTTGGGGATCCCGCGCTGGTCGAATCGGTGCCGCCGCTATTGACGTGGACACAGCCGCTTTTCTGGGTTGGCGCACGCGGCTTTAGCCGTGACAGCGACGCGCCATTGCCCGTGGTTGCGTTCGGCGGCACATGTCTTTGGCAGCAACTCGTGTTGACGGCGCTGCGGCGCGCGGGCATTGCGTGGCGCATTGTGTGCACCAGCACCAGCTTGCCGGCGGTGCAGTCGGCAGTGGAGGCCGGGCTCGGTGTGTCGGTGTTGCTCGAGGGCAATATCCGCTCGGAGTCGATGCGGGTGCTCGGCCAGGCAGACGGATTACCCGATGCGCCCACCGCCGATTTCGGGCTGTTCATGCGCCCCGTCCCCGGCACCCAGGCGGCCGCCGTGCAGACATTGCAGACCTTCCTTTGCGAAGAATTGCATCTTGGCCTGCGGGAAAACGAGCCGTGCGTGGTATCGGCGGCGTAGTGCCCGGGGCGAGATGCCGGCTTGCGGGCAGACATGCGCGCCGGGCGTCCCATGTGAGTTTTTACGACATTTTTTCTTGAGACGCCTACACGCCAAACTTACACTTCGTGCATCCTGATAGCGCGAGGTGTTCAACGTGAAGCGACGTGCAACGACGCAGCAATCTGTCCGCATCGACTACGTGTATCACGGCGTGGGCCGTGTCGAACTGCGCCGCTTCGATCCGTCGCGCGATTCATACGTCGCGTTGACCGCGCTGCTGCATCGGGCTTTCACCCGGCTCGGCGCGATGGGTTTGAACTGCACATGTGTGGATCAAACGGTGGAGACGACACGTTCGCGCGCGACGCGCGGCGATTGTTACGTGGCGGTTTGCGAAGGGCGCATGGTTGGCACGATGACGCTGTATGCGCCGGATCATGAATCGCCGTGCGATCTATACCGCCGCGATGATATTGCCAGCTTGCGCCAGTTCGGCGTGGAGCCTGTGTGGCAGGCGCGGGGCATCGGCACCCTGTTGATCGCATTCGCCGATCACTGGGCCGCGACGCGTGGCTATGCGGAACTCGCGCTCGATACGCCGCAACCGGCTGCGCATCTGATTGCGTTTTACCGCGGGCAGGGGTTTCGCATTGTCGATTTCGTGCATTTCGACGGCAAGCAATACGACAGCGCGATTTTGAGCAAGCCGCCGGTGGCGACGCGCTCGCTTGCGAACTGGTCGCATCGGTTGACTGTGCCGGCGCGGATTGCGCGCGCGGCGTGAGAGGGAATGGTGTGGCGGTAAAAACCCCGGAGCGGGCGGCAACTATTGCAATGCTATGAGGCAAGTATTGCAATAGTTGCGACTCCACGCGCCGGGGCGGGTGTTTCTTCGCTTGCTGGCTGACTTGATGGTCAGCGTCGCATCACGCCCATCAGAAGAGTGACGAGGAAGATCACTATGAAGATGAAGAACAGGATCTTGGCAATTTCTGTTGCGCCTGCGGCGATGCCGCCGAAGCCGAATACCGCGGCGATGATCGCGATGATAAAGAAGATTACAGCGTATCGAAGCATGGGGCCTCCCACCGATAGATTGCTGGATTGAAGTTAAAAACGGCCGCTCGTTGTGGGCACAGCGTGCTTTGACGGGTTTTCGCCGGCGAGCGATATACAGCAATAGGCGTGCCCAGGGTGAGGGGAGCCGGGGGTGCCCCTAATCGGCCAGTCGATGCCGTGCTGTTACCATCGCGGATCATCGATTCCCGGCCACCCTTGCCATGCAACACAATCCGCTCAGCGAGATCTCCCTGATCCGCAAGCTGAAGCTCAATCAGCTGATGATCTTCGAACGCGTGCTGGAGACGCGTTCCGTCGTCCGCGCGGCCAACGAGATGCGCTTGACGCAACCGGCTGTCACCAAGGTGATCCACGAACTCGAATCCTGTTTCGACGGCGCGCTATTCGCTCGTTCGAATCGCGGCGTTGTGCCGACTGAGTTGGGCTTGCTGCTTGGTCGGCGGGTCAAGTCGCTGATGGCGGAGTTGCGCTATATGACCGACGAGCTCAACGATTTCCGGCTGGGTACGAGTGGGCACGTGATCGTCGGTACGTTGATTTCCGCATCGGCGCGGCTGTTGCCTGCGGCGATTGGCATGTTGAAGGCGCGCACGCCGAATGTTCTGGTGACGGTGCGCGAGGGCACGACGGCCCATCTGTTTCCGGCGCTGGCGACGGGGGACCTCGACATTGTGGTTGGGCGTTTGCCTGAGCGCGAGTTGCCGATTGCGAGTGCTTTTCCGTTGACGCACGAGGCGTTGTTCGACGAGTCGTTGTGCGTGGTGGTGGGCAAGGGGTATGGGCCTGAGCCGGCTGGTGTGACGCATTTATCCGATCTGGTCGGTTCGCCGTGGATTCTGCCGACGCCTGATTCGCCGGCGCGCCTGGCTGCGGAGCATCTGTTCCGGGCGGCGGGGTTGCCGTTGCCCACGGACATTGTGGAGTCGTTGTCGTTGTTGACCAATATTGGATTGCTGCTCGATACGCCGAGGATCGCGTTGATGCCGCGGGTCGCGGCGCAGCAGTTTGAAGATGCGGGGTTGTTGCGGATTCTGGATTTGCCCGAGAGTGGCGCGTTTGGGACTGTGGGGTTTTCGGTGCGGTCGAATAAGGAGTTGAGTGCGGCTTGTCAGGCTTTTGTTGAGTGTTTACGGGGGGTGGCTGAGGGGGGGTAAAGGTTTAGGTTTTGGTTTTGCCTGCCCGGCAGGTGGGGCCTTCGTGGCGCTTTTTTGTTGTCGGTCGGATTCTTTGGCCTTTCCTTGCTTTGTTAGTGGTCCGCTCTGTTGTTGGTCTTTTGGCCTTTCCTTGAATTGTTAGTGGTCTATTAGCGTTGCCCCTGTGCGGGGCGGCACCTACTTTTCTTTGCCTGCCGCAAAGAAAAGTAGGCAAAAGAAAGCGGCTCAAACCGCCAGCTCATAAGTGGGTCCCCTGGCTTGGAGGGGGTAGTGGTGCATCTGGAATCTGTGTCCTCGCACATTCGGCGCCGGTGACAAAGGCGTCATACCTCCGGCGGCGCTGCGCGCGCCGATGCCCAGTTCATAAAACCGTCGGCTAATTTTTCCGCCCACGCGTCATTCGGCGCAATGCCTCAGGCTGTATTGTCCGCACTCCGCACTCCGCACTCCGCACTCCGCACTCCGCACTCCACATTCGGCTTTCGACATTCGGCATGCAGCGCTTCGCCGAGGCGAAGCCGATGGCTCCCGCTGCGCGAAACGAAGCCGGTGGTTTCCGAGGCAGACCCATCCGCGACGCACGCAGTGCGGAGTGGGAGCTGATGAGCGCCTTGTCACTAGCGCGGAGTGCGCGGGGACACAGATTCCAGATGCACCACTACCGTGGCTGTGCGGGGGACCCGCTTAAGAATTAGCGGTTTGAGCCGCTTTCTTTTGCCTACTTTTCTTTGCGGCAGGCAAAGAAAAGTAGGTGCCGCCCCGCACAGGGGCAACGCTAATAGACCACTAACAAATCAAGGAAAGGCCAAAGAACCAAAGCGCCAAAGAACCCAAAAACCAAAGTCATAAACCCACAAACAAACAACCCGCCGTCAAGGCAAACCAACCCACACCATTACCGCCCAAGATAAGACTCAACCACCATCTCATCACGCTTAACCTCATCCAAAGTGCCATGCGCAAGAACCCGTCCTTCGGCCATCACCGTCACCTTCCCGGCGTCCCCCGACAACGCAGCCACAAATTCCATATCGTGTTCAACAACCATCATCGAACACGTCCCACGCAAATGATTCAGCAACTCAGCCAATTGCATGGTCTCGTCATCAGTCATACCAGCCGCAGGTTCATCAAGCAAAAGCAGCGCCGGCTGCTGCATCAGCAACATTCCAATCTCAAGCCGTTGCTTCTGCCCATGCGATAACTCGCCCGCGAGCCGCCGAGCCTCGCTCTCCAACCCAATCAACGCCAACGTCTCTTCAATCCGCGCCTGCGCCTCACGATCCAATCGTGCACGCAGGGAAGCCCACCATCCCTTGTCAGCCTTCATCGCCAACTCAAGGTTCTCCCACACAGGATGTTGCTCAAAAACCGTAGGCTTCTGAAACTTCCGCCCAATCCCGGCACGGGCAATAGACGGCTCGTTCATCCGCGTCAGATCGATCGACTGCCCGAGAAAAACCTTGCCGGAATCCGGCTCCGTCTTCCCCGTGATGACATCCATCATCGTCGTCTTGCCGGCGCCGTTCGGCCCGATAATGCAACGCAGCTCGCCCGCATCGATCGCAAGGCTCAACGCATTCAACGCGCGAAACCCGTCGAAACTCACGGTCACGTCTTCAAGGTACAGAATCGTCCCATGCGAAACATCGATCTCGCCTGGCACTACGGCGTGCCCCATACTCGCGACGCCGCTCAACGAGCGTTCGGCAGGCTCTTCAGGTAACGCAAGATCAGGAACCATCGGGTTTTCGTTCATGAGCGATTCCTCTTGCGCGTGACCATCTCGATCAGCCCCATGATGCCGTTCGGCAGCAACAACGGGACCAGCACGAAGATCAAACCAAGAAAGAACAGCCAGTATTCAGGGAAGTTCGCCGTAAAAAAACTCTTCGCGCCATTCACCGCGAATGCACCGATGATCGGTCCGATCAACGTGCCACGTCCGCCCACCGCAACCCAGATCGCCATCTCGATCGAGTTGCCCGGCGACATCTCGCCCGGGTTGATGATGCCGACCTGCGGCACGTACAACGCGCCGGCAATGCCGCACAAAACGGCGGAGACGGTCCACACGAAAAGCTTGTACGCGAGCGGGCTGTAGCCAAGGAACATCAGGCGCGTTTCGCCGTCGCGCACCGCAGTGACCACGCGGCCGAGTTTCGATGTGACGATCGCGCGCGCGCCGATAAACGCCAGGATCAATACCGCGAACGTGATCAATAGCAGCGCAGTGCGCGTGCCCGGGTGCGTAATCGGAAAACCGCCGATGCGCTTGAAGTCGGTAAAGCCGTTGTTGCCGCCGAAGCCCGTTTCGTTGCGGTAGAACAGCAGCATGGCGGCGAACGTCATCGCCTGCGTGATGATCGACAGGTACACACCCTTCACCCGAGAACGGAACGTGAAGAAGCCGAACACCCACGCAACAACGGCGGGCACCAGCACCACCAGCAGCAGCGCATAACCGAGATGCTGTGTCCCCTGCCAGTACCATGGCAGCTGGTGCCAGTCGAGAAACACCATGAAATCAGGCAGATCGCTGCCGTACTTGCCGTCGTGGCCGATCGAACGCATCAGGTACATGCCGATCGCGTAGCCGCCCAATGCAAAGAACAACGCGTGTCCGAGGCTCAGAATGCCGCAGTAGCCCCACACGAGGTCGAGCGCCAGCGCCGCAATCGCGTAGCACATGAACTTGCCGGTGATCGTCATCGCATACGCGGACAGATGAAACGCGCTCGTCTCCGGGACCACCAGGGTGGCGAACGGCACACCGAGACCGAACACGATGATCAACGCGATCAGCGCGAGCCACGCACGGCGCGATAGCAAGGCGGGGCGTGGCGGCAAACCGAGCGCGAAGCCGGACTGCGCCTCATACCCGGCAGCAGCGCGACCGCTCGTTGAGCCAGTGTGTGTTGAGGGCGTGGCGGATGAGCTTGCCGATGTCATGTCAGGCCTCCGCGCTGCGGCCCTTGAGAGCAAACATGCCCTGCGGACGCTTCTGGATGAACAACACGATCAGCACGAGCACGGCGATCTTGGCGAGCACCGCACCCCAGAACGGCTCGATCGCCTTGCTGACCAGCCCGAGCCCGAAGCCGCCGATCACCGTGCCTGCAAGCTGGCCGACGCCGCCAAGCACCACGGCCATGAATGAATCGATGATGTAGCTCTGGCCGAGGTCCGGCCCCACGTTGCCGATCTGCGAGAGCGCGCAGCCACCGAGGCCTGCAATGCCCGCGCCGAATGCGAACGCGTACGAATCGACTCGCGCGGTTTTTACGCCGACGCATGCCGCCATCCGCCGGTTCTGTGTGACGGCTCGCACGAACAGACCCAGGCGGGTTTTCGTGAGCACCGCCCACGCAATCCCGACGACGATCAGCGAAAACGCCAGAATCGCCAGCCGGTTGTACGGCAGGATCAGATTGGGCAGCACGGTCACGCCGCCGCTCATCCACGCGGGGTTGATCACCTGGACGTTCTGCGCGCCGAACAGCATGCGCGTTGCCTGAATCAGAATCAGGCTCACGCCGAATGTGGTCAGCAGTGTTTCGAGCGGGCGTCCATATAAGTGCTTCAACACCAGCCGTTCGAGCACGATGCCGACCAGCCCGGCTGCGGCGAATGAGGCCGGCACGGCAAGCAGCGGATACCAGTCGAACGCGCCGGGCGCAAAGCGCTGGAACAGGTTCTGCACGACATACGTGGCGTACGCGCCGATCATCAGGAACTCGCCGTGCGCCATGTTGATCACGCCGATCAACCCGTAGGTGATCGCGAGACCCAATGCGGCGAGCAGTAGTACGCTGCCGAGCGACAGGCCGGCGAACAGCGTACCGGCGATCTGGCTGCGCCGCTGGATCGAGTCGAGTTCGTCGATGCCGCTTTGCGCGGCGGCGCGCACCCGGCTGTCCGTTTCGTTGAAGCTGCCGTCCGGCTTCTTCGCGACGAGCGGACGCAGCAGCTCGTTCATGTCGAGATCGTGCCGCGCGGCGACCAGTTGCACGGCTTCGAGGCGCTTGGCCGGGTCAGCGTCGTGCAACGCGGTCATCGCCCACAGCGTGTCCAGGCGTTTCTTGAGCGCGGGATCGGTTTCCTTCGCGCGTGCCGCATCGACGAGCGGCTTGATCGACGGATCCGGGTTTTGCAGCAACGCCGTAATGGCGGCACCACGCGTGGCGGCGTCGGGCGAATCGAGTTGCAATCCCGAGAGCGCGCCGGCTACTTTCGAGCGCAGCAGGTTGTTCAGGGTGACAGGTTGCGCGTCGCCCGCAGTGACTGTTTTGCCCGTGATGGCATCGCGCGCCGTGTCGCCGTCCTGCAGCAGCACCTCGCCGGAATCGGTGGCGAGCGCGCTGTCCTCGGAAAGGGCTTTGAGGACAGCGAGCGACTCCTTGTCGTGGTTCGCGATCAGCTTGTCGATGGCCGCGGATTTCGCGTCGAAGTCATCGCCGGCGAGCGGTGCGACGTCGGCCGGAGTCAACGCGAAAGCAGCAAGCGGAGCGCCGGCGAGAAGCACGATCGCCAAGCTGCCGATGATCTCTCGCGCGCTGCGTCGTGCGGCAGTCAGGAATGAAAACGCCATGATGGCCTTTGAATAAAAACGGCAGGGCGGCGCGGCATCGTGCTGAAGAGCCGCTGCCGCCGCGCCGTCGTATTACTCTGCAACTTACTGCGTCATCCTGTCTGATTCAGAATCAGGCAACGCGCGAGCGCTTCAGGAATGCAGGAATCGAGCTGACCACGTCCGGCTTGCTCGAATTGCCGGCGATGAACGGACTCCACGGTTGTGCGCGAACCGCGGTCTTGGTGCGCCACACCACGTTGAACTGGCCGTCGGCACGCACTTCGCCAATCATCACCGGCTTGTGCAGATGGTGATTGCCGTCCATCGTCAGTACGAAACCGGACGGCGCGTTGAAGGTCTGGCCGATCATCGCTACGCGCACCTTGTCGACGTCCGCGCTCTTCGCTTTCTCGACGGCCTGCTTCCACATATGGATACCGACGAAAGTAGCCTCCATCGGATCGTTGGTCACGCGTTTATCGCCGCCGGGCAGGTTGTTATCCTTGACCCATTTTTCGAACATCGCCTTGAACTTGGTGTTTTCCGGATTGCGCAAGGACATGAAGTAATTCCACGCGGCCAGATTGCCGACCAGCGGTTTCGTATCGATGCCGCGCAGTTCTTCTTCGCCGACCGAGAAGGCGACCACCGGCACATCCGTCGCCTTCAGCCCCTGGTTGCCCAGTTCCTTGTAGAACGGCACGTTCGAGTCGCCGTTGACGGTCGAGATCACCGCGGTCTTGCCGCCTTGCGAGAAGGTCTTGATGTTCGCGACGATGGTCTGATAGTCGCTGTGGCCGAACGGCGTGTAGACCTCCTGGATATCGGCTTCCTGCACGCCTTTCGACTTGAGGAACGCGCGCAGGATCTTGTTGGTCGTGCGGGGGTAGACGTAATCGGTACCCAGCAGGAAGAAGCGCTTCGCGCCACCACCTTCCGCGCTCATCAGATATTCGGTTGCCGGAATCGCTTGCTGATTCGGCGCGGCGCCCGTGTAGAACACGTTGCGCGACATTTCCTCGCCTTCGTATTGCACCGGGTAGAACAGCAGGCCATTCAGTTCTTCGAACACCGGCAGTACCGACTTACGCGACACCGAGGTCCAGCAGCCGAATACGACAGCGCACTTTTCCTGGGTGAGCAGTTGACGCGCTTTTTCGGCGAACAGCGGCCAGTTCGACGCCGGGTCCACGACCACCGGTTGCAGTTGGCGGCCCATGACGCCGCCGTTCTTGTTGATGTCCGCTATGGTCATCAGCGCGGTGTCTTTGAGCGAGGTCTCCGAGATTGCCATCGTGCCCGACAAGGAGTGCAGAACGCCTACCTTGATCGGCCCGCTGCCCGATTGCGCGTGAGCAAACGGAACCTGACCAGCAAGCGCCAGTGCGCCCGACATGGAGCCGAACTTCAACAGACTGCGACGTTTCATGTATTTCCCCTTGCCATGGATGGTGAATGTTTATGGGCGTCGATTTCAGACAGCAGGGCCTATCCCGCATGACTTGCCGCTTGTGTACTGCAAGGCACATGCCATGCGGTCATTTCGACTGGCAGTCGGCGGAATGCCCGCTGCGGCGCGGGGGATGCACGACGTCAGTTATGCGTAATCTGGCGCGAAATTGGTGCACAAGCGGGGTGTGCGCTTCGTTCGGGTGCGTCTCGCGCCGCAACGAAGCGTGCCTGTCGGACAGCGGGCGTCGGCGGTGCATGGCCGCCGCGCCTTTGTGCATGTGTTGCGGTCTATCTGCATTGGAGGAGGAGCGTCCGAGGAGAGGTGGCGTGCGTCGAGCGCGCCGGCTTCGAGCTATCCGATATGTCTGCGTTCCGGATGCCGTTTGCGGCTAACCGTCAGTTCAAGGGCGCGCCGCGGTTACTGGCGAGACGGCGCCGATCTTTGAACTTGAGACTGGCAGGTCCG
>Ga0307408_100002713_pt1 | contig 12288 bp, 9 predicted proteins | sample 322Cmetagenome_FD_202116 | JGI IMG/M metagenome (GOLD analysis project Ga0307408, IMG submission 202116) | Maize rhizosphere microbial communities from greenhouse at UC Davis, California, United States - 322HYB-C-3 | ecosystem: Host-associated > Plants > Roots > Rhizosphere > Soil | place: USA... | reverse complement strand
GTAAGCATGCGGTCCACCCCATCTTGATATAGCTATTTTTGTAGATTGAGCTTCCAGCGATGAGGCATCAGGTCGGAGTATTTACCTTCATAATCAGGGTCATTTATTTTACTCAGCACGTCGGATAGCCAGCGTTGAGGGTTTACTTTGTGTTTTTTGCAGGTGGCAAACAGGGAATAGATGATTGCTGCATTTTGTGCAGTTTCATGGGTTCCTGCGAACAAAAAGTTTTTTCTTCCGATTGCCAGGGGCCTGATTGCATTTTCAATTTCATTGTTATCCAGCTGCAAGTCTCCATGCAGCACAAACACAGACATTGCATCCCATAAAGGCAAAGCATATGCTATTGCGGTGGCTATAGGGCCAACCAGCTTTGCGGCATACTGCTCCTGCAGCCAGGTTTTCATCCCGTTAAGGATAGGCAAACTCCTTTCCATCCGTATAGCCACGATCTGTTCTTCGGCTAAGGGTACAGCGTTTTCGCGTATTTCTTTTTCAATAGCATAGAGAGCGGCAATTTGTTTAATAGCATAGCTTGCCCGTTGCAGGTCATTACTGGCCGCTTCATCGAACTTGCGGCGAATATGGGCCATGCAAAACAGCTGCGTTACCCCTTCCTTATTATTAAAGAGGCTTTGATAAACTTTGTAGGCGTCGGTTTGCAGTACGCCCTTGAAGTCTTTTAGTATGCTTGCCGGTCCGGTATGATCCCGTCCGGGCCGGTAGTCGAAAAAGACCAGCCCGTCACTGGGTGCGTGATACACCCACATGTACCCCCGATGACAACTTCCTTTTTTCCCGCTCTTGTGTACCTTGAATTCTGTTTCATCGACCTGGAGGTAGACATTGGCCAGGGCTTCCCGCTTCAGAGCCTGATAGATCGGTTTAAGGGCCCCGGCGGCCGCTGCCACATTATCGCTCAGAGTGGATGCGGCAATGTTTATGTCCTGACGGCCGAACATCATTCGCAGCCGGTGAAGCGGCAAATGGTCTACATACTTACTGATAAGCAGGTGGGTCAGTACCGATTCGTCAAAAAGTCCTCTTTTTACGGTGCGGGAAGGAATCGGGGCAATCAGCACGCCGGTATGTTCGATATCGCCAGGGTTGTTTAGTGCCCATTTGCGGCGGATGATGCGTTTAATCTTAAACCGCTCCGGCTCGTGTACCAGTATCTCAGTCACTTCCTGCCCAATAACATGGTACTCCTTCAGGTCGGTCTCAGGGTCGATGATGACTTCCTCAGTTTCCAGATGATCGGGTAAGACCATACGACTAGCCGAAGCTCTGCCCTGGCTTTTCTTATCCTGGGCGGCATTATTTTCCTTTATTCCGGCGGCCAGCAGGGCTTCAGAGGCCTGGACGGCATTAGCTGGCGCATTCAGATTAAACAGGTCCAGTTGCCCGGCTTCTATAGCTTTTTTTACCTGATTATCCGAGGTGATGCCAAATACCCGGCGGCGAAGTTGGTTGAGCTCATGCTTAAGAATAATGAATTCCTGTTCGTACTGGCCGATCTGTTGTTGATAGTTCTTGGCCTGTTGCTGATATTCCAGACTCTGCTGCCGATATTCCTGGCTCTGTTCTTGATAGGTTGCAATTTGTTGCTCGTATTGGAGGGCATCCTGCTGATGTTGCGCCTCGGCCCGGGCCAGTCGTTCAAGACTTTCCTGGTAAAGTTTTTTGTAATCCGGGCCTCCGTTTTGCATGCCCTAAAAATAAGGCCTTCTGTACGCTTTCCATTATTTTGTTACACACTTCAGGGCGTCCGGTTTGTGGAAAACCAGCTAAAAGATTCTTTTTAGCTGGTCTGTCTGCTGAAACGCCTGCGGCGCTGCACCGAAGCCAGGCCAATCCCCTGTAATACCAGCATCAGCTCACTAACACTTAATATCACTTTTCCCTCGCCCGGTCGTTCAAAGGTGCCCGCTTCTAGTCTTTTAATATAGAGAGCGTACCCATCAACATCCCATTGCAGCAGCCGGATCTGATTCCCGCGCTTGCTGATAAAGACAAATACATCTCCGCTTAAAGGATCTTTCTCCAGCTGGTTTTTAACCAGTCCCGCCAGCGAATAGATCCCACAACGCATATCGGTAGGCTGATCGTAAAGAAAATAACGGCAGGCTGTGGATAACGACAGCATCGCTATAACAAAGACTTAATAAAACCTGCCGGAAAACTACTATTGAGCCGGATGCGTACTCCGGAAGGATATTCAATCTCGATGGGGCCGGATGGTTCCGCCGCCACGGGAAGTTGTAACTCCTGAAAGCTTCCTCCTGAATACTGCTCTGCTGTTAACCGATCTATCCAGTACAAAAAGGTATGATAGCCAATGCCCGCCTGATCACTATATTTTTTCTTGCTTAATCCGCTTTGCTGCCACAATTGAAAATGACTTTCCATCTCGATCTTCCTTGAATTTTTCTTTTCCATTCGGCAATTCTAAGAATTTATGGCTCCGCAAAATACAGGGGGAGAGGCGTATGCTTACAAAGATAGAGCATTAAGCTTGCTGCTTATCGTTTGCGTGTATTTGAATATAGCTCTGCTGCAACATTTCTGTGAATATTTCCAGCTTAAAAGGTTTGGAAACAAAATTGTCCATTCCAGCCGCTAAGCACACATCTTTATCTTCGGCCAGTACATTAGCCGTTAGTGCGATAATTATTGGCTGATTTGGACCGTTTGCCGACCGGATGAGTCGTGTGGCTTCAAGTCCATCCATTTCGGGCATCTGGATATCCATTAAGATTACCTCAAACGGATGAGCTTTGTGCATTTCAACCGCTTCTTTACCATTATTGGCTAATTGAGGGGAATAACCTAGCTTGCTAAGCACTTTCATAGCAAGCTTTTGATTGATGGCATTATCTTCAGCAATCAGAATATCTAAAGGATAAATGCTTGCAAAATTCTCTGAAAGCACTTTGCTGGCCAGCTTCCGGATTGGAGCACTTGTTTCTGCCTTAAACAATTGTTTTTCCAATATAGCCATCAGCTGAGCTTGCTTAATTGGCTTGGTTAAAAAGGCTGCAAATAGTTCGTATTTTTTTGCGTTACTTTCTTCCCCCATTGCCCCAAGCAATACTAGTGGAACCGCCGGATTATTCACCTTTATGGCTTTTGCCAGTTCAAATCCGTTCATTTGCGGCATTTTCATATCCAAAAGTATCAGGTCAAAGTTCTGGTTTTCTACAGCTATAAGGGCTTGTTGTGCAGAGGAAGCCAATGATACTGCGATTTTAGACAGCTCCAATTGCGCTTTTAATATCGAAAGGTTGGTTAAATTATCGTCTACCACAAGTACTGCCCTTCCCGCAAACGAAGATCTAACAGTCTTTGGTGTCTGTTTTACTGACGCAGCGGCTATATTTGTTTGAATGGTGAAGCTAAATGTTGTCCCTTTTCCAACTTCGCTCGTCACTTTTACCTTACCTCCCATCAAGCTAATAAGCCTTTCGCTAATAACCAAGCCTAAGCCGGTGCCACCGTATTTTCGAGTAGTGGATGAATCAACCTGCGAGAAAGCCCTAAACAACTTTGACAACTTATCTTCCGGTATACCGATTCCTGTATCACGAATGTTAAAGCCAATCTGCATAGCAGAACCAGACGTTTGCAAGGCATTTACATCAATAAATACCTCGCCTTGCTGAGTAAACTTTAATGCGTTGCCTACAAAATTGATCAGTACCTGCCGTAAACGCAAGCTGTCTCCGGTTATCATATCCGGAATAAGAGAATCTACCTGGAAAAGCAGATCAATGTCCAATTGAGCGGCTTTGTTTGCAAAAACGTCTAATACCCCCTCAATACATTCCCTTAAATTGAAATCATGAATATCGAGCTCCAGATTTCCGGATTCTATTTTCGAGAAATCCAGAATATCATCAATCACGTGAAGCAGCGCTTCTCCACTGGCGTTAATAATGCTTACATATTCTTTCTGCTCCGGATCAAGCGGAGTTTCAGACAGTAATGATGCCATACCAATTACACCATTCATAGGCGTTCTGATTTCGTGGCTCATGGTTGCAAGAAAAATGCTTTTTGCCTGATTTGCCCTGTCGGCCTCCGCCTGAGCTTTTTCAGCAGCCTCCCGCGAAATCCGTTCTTTCTCTTGTTGCTGCTCTAAATCGGCATTTAAAATGTGCAGATGTTCTGTTTGAATATGAAGTTCTTCTGTCTGGGTTGTTAACTCTTCATTTAGTGTTTGAAGATGTTCTGATTGCATATGGAGCTCCTCCGAATGATGCCGAAGTTCCTCAGACTGTACCTGAAGTTCTTCATTCATTTCCTGTAATTCAAAAGCCTGCTTTTTTAATTTCTCAGACTGCATTACCACTTCTGCAGTGCGTTCCTTAACCTGAACTTCAAGGGCAGCTTTTTGAGCACTTATCTGCCTTAACCTCCATCTATAAAACTGGTAAATGGCAAGGCAAATGAAAGAAATCACCATTATTCTAAACCACAATGTTTCCCAAAAAGGTGGTAAAACAGTAATCTTCATTGATGCCGGCTCAGACCAATAACCTTCATTGTTTGCGCCCTTAATTATTAACTCGTATTCACCGTAAGGAAGATTGGAATAAGTTACGGAAGGAACATCCGTATATTGCCACTTCTTGTCAAATCCTTTAAGCATATATGCATAATGATTTTTCATGGGCATAATGTAATTGAGCAGGGCAAACTCAATACTGAAAAAATTTTGCTGGTACGAAAAACTCAGCTTGTCTGTAGCCCCCAGCTCCTTTTTCAGAAGCTTATCTTTACCTCCTATCTCTACATAATCGGCAAACAATTTAAGTTCAGTAAACAGTATTTTAGATATTACTTTTCTGGGGCGATATTTATTAGGATCAAATTCTACAAGCCCGCTGTAGGTGCCAAAATAAAACCGGCCCTGCCTATCTTTTAAGCATGAGTTTTGATTAAATACATTTGACGGTAAGCCATCCTCTTTGGTAAAAGTTACAAACGATGAGTGTGCCGGATCAAACCTGGTAAGGCCTTTTCCTGTGCTTACCCATAATGCGCCGTTGGCATCTTCGAGCAGTCCGAGGACAAGAGTTGAAGCCAGGCCATCTTCTTTCTTATAAATTTTTAACAGCTTTTTGTTTCTAAGCTGAAAGAGACCTTGTGATGTGCCTGCCCATATATTTTTTTTACTGTCTTCTTTTACAAAATAAACAAACGTATTGAGTGGCAAAGGAATGCTGCGAATATGTCTCCTACCCTTGTCCAAAATATATAAGCCGGAATCTGTAGCAAACCAAACATTTGTTTCCGAATCTTCGAAGATGTCGTTCACCATTCTATGATCCATGGCATTGCCATACTCAGGGGCACGTTTAAATTCTTCTTTGGTTTTATCAAATAAGATGATTCCTGCCTGGAGAGTGCCTACCCAAAACCGCTTTTTCGAATCTTCAAATAAAGAAAATATCTGAGGGACCTTGGTATCAGATGATTTGGAGAAGGTTGTAAAATGCCGGAACGTTCGGCTCCGCATATCCATCTTGTCCAACGATCCGTAAGAGTTTCCAATCCAAAGCACATTGCCGGATGTATCGTAAAAGGTTTCCTTTATCAGATCAGAACTTGGTCCCGTATTCCCTTTTGGATCCATTCGGTAATGAATGAACTTGTTGAGGTTCCTGTTAAAGTAATTTAAGCCCTCCCCCTCTGTACCCAACCAAAGGCCACCATCCGCATCTTCGCTTATATTGCTTACAACATTACTGCTTAAGCTATTTTCGGTGCCATTACTGGTGTTGTATGTAAAATTGACCGAAACCGGATAGATGATGTTGATCCCTCCAAAATAGGTTCCTATCCAGAATATCCCGTTTTCATCTTCAAATATGTCATAAACCGAGTTCTGGTTAAGTGAAAACTTTTGGGCAGGATCGTATTTAATGCTTTTTACGGTGTTGTTTTTGAAATCAATGATGGATACTCCTTTGAAAGTTCCTATCCATAGCCTCTCCTGGCTGTCAAAGGTCAGCTTTCTAATGTCTTTGGATATCTGGTTCGGAGTAGCATTCGCTGGGGTGTAATCAACCAGCCTTCTCTTCTCTTTATCAACCTTTTTTAATCCTCCGGTACGGCTTCCCACCCAAATGGTTTTATCCGGCCCCTCGGCTATTGAACTTATGTTTTCGAGATCTGAACGGATAGAACCGTAATAGTTTTTCAAGTGCAGCTTTCCCTTCTCATTTCTAATGGAAGTTACACCACTGCTGGTTCCCAGCCATATTAGCCCGTCGCTAAGTTCTTCTATACTTAAAACTGAGTTTCCAGCCAGGCCGTCCTTTTTGGAAATCCACCTAAAGCCTGCTTTTTTATCCTGCGTTAAGATACAGAGTCCACTATCTGTTCCCAGCCATTTATTCTGATCTTTATCAATATAAATTGACCTGACGGTGCTAGAAGGAAGGCCCTTACCGGGAGACTTTGAATAATAAAACCTTTCGAAGGTGTTTAATACAGGATCAAATTTATTTAGTCCATTTTTGGTTCCTACCCATATATTTCCAGCTTTATCACATTTAATGGAATGAATAAGATTATTGCTCAGGCTGTTGGAATTATTGGGATCATTTCTATAGATCTTGAAATTTCTTCCATCATACCGGTTTAACCCGTCTCGGGTACCAAACCACATAAATCCCTTATTATCCCGGAGTATGCAAATTACCGAACCTTGTGATAAGCCATCTTCCACGGTGAGGTAAGCAAATTTCGTTTCCTGTGCGTATATACAACGACTCAACAAACAAATGAACAACAGAAGAGCTGTCGTCCGCAGGAATAATGTATATAGTCTGCCATTAGCCATAATTGGAAATATGTGCAATGCATCATCAACGCAGAAACCGCAAAAAACATCACAACAAGCTGAATACTAACAAACTAATAGCTAATTGGTTGATATAGCATTTTTTGCAGCAATGACAGCAGATATATGGTATATCCGTTAGTTCTTAAAAGCTATATAAAAGACCAAATCAGCTTGCAGAGATGTAATTAGCTGAAGCATTCAAGATACTAAAATTAAGGGTAATATTAAGGTATTAAAAATTTGTAATCTCGGTGCAGGCTCGGTTTTATCTATTAACCCATAATGGCTAGCTGCAAGGAACAAGCTTTTATTCGAAAACCTATTTAGAGACAGGCTTTACCACCCGGCTAAGCAGATCGAGCTTTAATTTTTTCATTTCATCTAAAACCAGTTCTGCTAACAATCTGGCCCCATATTCGCTAAAATGTGTACCATCATCTACACCATCAGGAAACTGTGGATTTGTTCCGGGTTGTGAAACATTGAATAACAATTTTGAATTTTCTACACCAAATGATTCATATAGTTCGCGGCTTCTGGTGTCCAGGTCGATCATTGGAACTTTATATTCTGCAGAAACTTCCGCTACAACTTTTGAATACTCTATGTGTGTTTCCAAAGCCTTTCCATCCTTGTCAAAGCGTCGTCGGGATACAGGAGTTACCAATACCGGGAATGCATTCTTTGCCTTGGTTTCTGTAATAAAACGGATCAGGTTTTTACGGTAATCTGTAGGTGAAGTGTATCTTTCTTCATATTTTTCTTCGGTAGCCTCGTCGTTATGTCCAAACTGCATAAATACATAATCGCCTGGTTTTAGAACGTCGGCTACTGGCTGCCAGCGATTTTCAGAGATAAAAGTTCGGGTACTTCTGCCACCCCTGGCATGGTTTTCAACTTTAACGGTTTTGTTGAAGAGAACTGCAAATGGTGTACCCCAGCCTGTTACAGGAGCCTGAGAAACTGGTTGTGTGCACACTGTAGAATCCCCGATCAGGTAAATAGTTATTTGTTCAGGCTCTGATAATACAAAAGAACATAGCGTTAACACTACAGCCAAAGCTGATATTTTATTGAACATACGCATAAACAATCTTCCTATTTTTTAGGTTTGGGTTTGAAAAAATGATCATCAATACTTCCGGGATTCAGGCTTTTGAGTTCCCCATATACGATTTCTGCCATCTTTCGTGCGCCTAACTCGCTAAAATGGGTATCGTCTGTTTTTCCTTCAGGATAATTCGGATTTTGTCCTGGTTTAAGATGATTAAAGAGCCATTTAGAATTCTCCGGACCAAAAGACCGGATCAGTAGTTGACTTTTTCGATCCAATTCTATCAGTGGTACCTTTTTCTTCTTCGCCAGTTTACGAACCAAACCAGAGTAAACCTTATGGGTGTCTTCTAATGTTCCTTCGGCATTAAAACTGCGCCTGGCGGCAGGGGTAATTAAAACCGGAATTGCCTTTTTTGCTCTGGTATCCTTTATATATTTTGTCAGGTTAGCCACAAACTCTTTCTCGGTTGTGGATTGAGGCTTGGTTTGCACCTCATCGTTGTGCCCGAACTGAATTAGTACAATATCACCTTCCTGCAAGCTATCCAGCACCGGTGTCCAGCGATTTTCCTTCATAAACGATTTGGTACTGCGGCCATTCTGGGCAACATTGTAAACAAGGGTATTGGTTGTGTCGATGAATTTTGAAAACATCATTCCCCAACCTGTCTCCGGATAAGCCTTAAGCTCTTTGTTTGACATTGTTGAGTCGCCTACAAGAAATATCCGAAGCTTTCTGGGCTGGCTGGTGAAAGCAAAACCGACCGCCGCCAGGAGAATTAAACCGTATTTAAAATAAGATTTCATGAACGTCTATCTTAGTTTTACAGAATTAGATTTTGCTCCACTTTCGGCTTCAACCCTATTTTTAACTTTGTCGGTATTGGTATTTGTAAAGCTGATGTTTTTACTTCTGTCGCCGTTCACTTTGCATAACAGGTCTGAGTTTTGATTATACACCAGGCCATCAACAGCAATTGAGCGACTGCTTTCTACATACATCACTGGGTTGGTATCGGTAGTGATGACGTTCAAATCTTTTAAAGAGATATTTTCGGCTTCGATGATCTCGATACCTTTGGTGGTCTTTAAATCGGCATTGGTGATAGAAATATTTTTTATACTCATTTCCGGCAATCCACGAACGAAGATTCCTTTCCTTGCCCCGTTACACACCACGTTTCTGATATCAAAATTCCTGAGCTGAGGCGTAGCTTCTGTTACCGCAGGCACTTCAACTTTCTCTCCCAAAGCTGGCGGTTTGGTGAAGTAATACATATCAAAATAAATAGCCTCATCTACAATGTCCTTCATGTAAATGTTTTTTACGTAGATATCTTCAACTACGCCTCCACGTCCTCTTGCTGTTTTAAACCGAAGGCCTTTATCGGTACCCATAAAGCTGCAATCGGTAATGAAGATATTGCGGGCGCCTCCGCTCATTTCGCTACCTATAACAAAACCGCCATGACCTTTATATACGAAACTATTGCGGATCAGCACATTTTCCGTGGGAATGCCTCTCTTTCTGCCATCTTCGTCCTTCCCAGATTTTATGCAGATCCCATCATCGCCAACATCAAACGTGCAGCTATCAACCAGCACGTTTTTACATGATTCCAAATCCAGTCCGTCGCCATTTTGCGCATAATCGGGATTCTTGGCAGATACATTTTTTAAGGTCAGATCTTCGCATATTAACAGATGCAAACACCATGCAGGTGAGTTTTGAAAAGTAACTCCTTCCAATAAAACCTTTTTACATCCGGTTAAATTCAATAAGGTAGGACGCAGATAATCTTTCACATCTTCATAATCCGCCTCGGTTTTCTCCGGAACTATTGCTCCCGGCTCTTTGGTTCGATGTCCTTTTTTTGTCTTTTCGGAAGGGAACCAGGTTCTTCCATCTTCGCTCAGCAAACCGCCTTTCGCGATTTTCTCTTTCCACGCTTTTTCCGTCATCCTATCCTTTGTTACCATGCGCCAATAATCTCCGTTCCCGTCAATTACACCACTTCCGGTAATTGCTATATTCTGTAAATTGGTACCCGAAACCGGCGACTGATTTCTCATTGAGGGCTTTCCTTCAAAATTTCCCTTCACCAGAGGATACTGACTAAAGTCGTTGGTAAAGAGCAAAATGGCACTTCTGCTGATGTGGAGATTTACATTATTTTGCAACACAACCGGTCCGGTTAGCCAGACACCGCCTGGCACCAAAACCACTCCACCTCCTTTATTACTGCACTCCTTAATTGCATTATTGATACTTGCAGTGTTGAGCGTTTGCCCGTCAGGCTTTGCTCCATACTGATTGATATTGAATGTGTCTTTTTTGAATTCAGGCAACACCGCGGTTGGCAGATTTTCCCAGGAGTATTTCCTTTGAGTCGTTTGAGCTTTCGTCTTCCAACCACACAGTAATATAAAAGACAAAAGCAAAAGCTGCTTAGTTGATTTCATTATATTTTATTCTTTGAATGTATTCAAGGCTCATTTATACTATAATCAGAAGTCTGATTATAGTAGGTTGTTTGATATTGGCAGTGCGGTTGGCGCATACACCAACCGCGGCAACCGCCTCATTTTAATAAAGTTTAGGTTGATTTTATTTTTTTTAAGTGCCTTATTTTCTGGTTTTTCCAGCTATTTCGACTGCTCCGCAATAAGATCCTTCACAATGTCATTTACATACACTTCAATGTTATCAGGCATCCCATCTGTGTCTAATGGTGCTTGGAGCGACATAAGAAGCGGCCAGTCACCAACATCCGTAGTCCTATCAATGATTTCAAAAAGGCTAGCCGCATCGGACATTGGATAATATTATCGGAATTAACAACAACAGGTTGTTTTCTGATAGTAATTCCATCGCCAGGCAGTTTGCCCTTCTGTGGTAAGGTCTCCGTTAGAGATGCTGAGCCTGCTTGCAAGTTCAATTGTACCACTCACATAGAACGCAATTATTCGTGGTCCCGTGGCACTTACTGCCGCCCTTAAACTCCCCTCGCCGGTATCGTTAAGGTTTGTAACTTTTATAACCTTACCTCCTCTGCCAGTCACTTCTCTGCCAAAGCCTTCTGCTCCAGGAAATGCTAAGACTGTTTCAACTATCTGAACAGGCTTATCAATCTTTTCCTCTGGTTTATTCCCGGTGACGATCTTTGCCGGTACAGAGGCTTTTTTACAAACCACAAAAGCGGCTAAGGGCAACACAATCGACAAAAAGCCTTTTAACGATTTTCTCATTTTTATAACTGTTTATACTACATTACTTCTTAAAATGACAAAACTGTAAGTAGTTTATTTTTATACACTTGCAAAGGGGAATTTTGCCATCTCGATGAGAGGAGATCCTATACAGACAATGTGCCTAGGATCTCGCTTAACGCCGAGACGATAAAGTTTTATAGCCCGAATTCTATAATCTCCATCTTGGGTCGCCGGCAGAACTTCTTCCCGGGAAACCGTTATCTTTTATCTTGTAATTATTTGTTGAAGGATCTGTAAATACATCTCCGGAAGGTCGTGTGTATGAAATCACGCTTGGAATCGGGCTTCCTCCACTTACATAGTCTGATGTAGTATAGTTATTGGAAACATCAATCAAACTGTTGGTTACCCGGATACCTCTCGCCGAAATACTACCGGCATTGCTTTTAGCAATGCTGAAAATATTATTAAACAATTTTATGCCACCTGTTACAGAGAAAGTACCATAATCTAAAAGGTAACTTCCCCCTTTTGGAGCCCTGTAGAAGGTACAGTTCTCTACAACTACCGAATTTGAGGACTGGCCGGAGACAACAATAACTTCTGTTCTCGATACCGTACTGTTTCTGATGGCAATGTTCTCTGCCTTACACGTAGCAGCGCCGACGGTAATAAGTCCATAACCTGAAATGCTGTCGATTAAGCATTTATTAATTTCATAATTGCTAAGCGTAACTGTACCCGATTGCAACCTCGTAATACCTCGTAAATAAGCAATCTTGCAACTCTCAAATTTGATTTTTCCGACGCTGGCAGAATTAGTGTTATTGAAAATATATTTGGCCGTATAATCACTGCCCGTTAAGTTTACGTTAACAAAAGAAATAGAGTCGATAGTGCTACCCGCAGCAAAGTTGAAGTTATTTGTAAAATAAATATTAGCGGGAGTTTGAACAAGCAGATCATCACCGCTGGTTATTGTAACCGTTTTGCTGAATGATGTAGCTGCTGCAATATTATAGGTAAGTCCCTTTTTCAAAATTATAGTACTACCTGAAGGAACCAGCGGAATTGTATCCTGTAATACAGAAGGCCTGTCTGTAATCTCGCGCAAGTCGATTACCTTACCAGCAAACGGAGCTTTTGTTGTGTAGGAATTATAACCT
>Ga0307408_100002712_pt1 | contig 12289 bp, 6 predicted proteins | sample 322Cmetagenome_FD_202116 | JGI IMG/M metagenome (GOLD analysis project Ga0307408, IMG submission 202116) | Maize rhizosphere microbial communities from greenhouse at UC Davis, California, United States - 322HYB-C-3 | ecosystem: Host-associated > Plants > Roots > Rhizosphere > Soil | place: USA... | reverse complement strand
AATATTCTGCCCGTGCCTCGTGTACCCCGAGAATATTACCCGCCAAACCGTTTACCTCTGCGAGCAAATACCACACATAATCGTCTTTACTGCGTTTGCGCGAATAGCGTTCCAGGATATCGGCACATTGCTGGTAAATGCCCGCTTTCATCAGCGCTTCGGCGTGGCGGATGATCAATGGGTAGCTGTCGGGGTATTGCTTTAATTGTGTTTCCAGAATTTCCAATCCGGCCTTGTAACGCTCGGCGGCGATTTCAATATCGGAGCGCATAATTTGGTAGGTAATCCGCGTGGGGTCTTTTTCCAGCAAAGGTGCGAGTGCATCGCGCGCGGCATCAAATTGGCTGGCTTCCGTCAGTGCCAGCACCAATCCGTAGCGGCTGGCATCGGGGTTATCGCTCTCTCTCTCCAATTCACTTTTAAACATCCTGGCAGCGATTTGTGGGGTCTCTTCGGCACCTACCCTTACACGGGTGCGCACCAATTGGAACTCCAGATTGTCTTCCACCGGTTTACGCTCGTATTGCATAGCGCGGTTGCGCGCATCGGCCACACGGGTTTCGCTTACCGGGTGGGTGAGCAGGTATTCTGGTGGGCGGCGATTCAGACGGTTGGCGCGCACCATCTGCTCGAACATATCGGCGGCGGCGTAAGGGTCAAGGCCTGCTTCAACAATCGTCTGCATACCAATGCGGTCAGCCTCCTGCTCGTTCTGGCGGCTAAATGCGAGCGACGCCTGCTGCGCAGCGGCTTGGGTACCCATAATCGCGGCCACACCGGCATCGCTATTGCTATTGGCGGCCAATACCAAGCCCGCCAGCATACCGGCGAGCATCGGCATCATCATGTTCTTTTGCTGTTCGAGCCTACGCGCATAATGGCGCTGGCTCAGGTGCCCCAGTTCGTGGGTGAGCACGGCGGCTAATTGGTTTTCCGTTTTGGCGTACATCAGCAGGCCGGTATGCACGCCGATAATATTCCCGGGTACCGCGAAGGCGTTAAGCGTGTTATTTTCGGCGACAACCAGATCAATCCGCTTCTCATCCAATTGGCTGTGGGGGATCAAGCGGTTAAACAGCTGTTCCAGGTAATCGATGATCAATGGGTCCGACGTGGTAGGCACCTGGCTGCGGTAGGCCCTCAGCCAGCGCTGCCCCAGCATCTGCTCCTGCGCCGGTGAGATCATGATTGAGCTGGTATCCCCTAAATTGGGGAGCTCCACCTCGGCATGGCTCGCATAAGGGTTGGCGAATAAGCTACTTACTAGCAGGAATGCCAGGCCAACAGGGGTAAACAGGCGTTGGCAAAGGGTAGGGATGCAGCGCTGAAAAGACATTGGCACGGTACTGATTGACTCCTGCTGGAACCCGCCCGGATAGGTGCGGCGGCAAAAAAATAGGGCGTAACTCTAGCCTTTTTGACGCGTAAAGACTAGGTTAGCAACCTTTTATGACCATAAGCCTGATTGTCGGTTCTATCCTCCAGGAATAAATACCCTCGGCGGGTGTTGCAGGCTATAGAGACGTTCTTTGTGCTAGCTACTGGTAACAAGCCTTGAGTGAAACAATCGACTGCTTTACCCATCCTGTCGCGCGCGAGTTGGATACCCGTGGTTTGCGCTGTCCGCTGCCCCTGCTCAAGGCAAAACAGGCATTGCGCGATATGGCTGCTGGCCAAGTACTGCGGGTGCTGGCTACCGATGCTGGGTCAGTGCGCGATTTCCAATCTTATGCAAAGTTAAGTGGACAGGAATTGTTAGCCTTTGCAGAGTTGGATGCGGTCTATTGTTACCTGCTTAAAAAGTCTGCTGCCTAGTGCCGACGCGTGAAATTTTGAACAATCAGTAAATGAGAGTTGCATAACTACTGATGGCTAAGTGAGTTTGTTATGGTGAAATGGTGTTGCAGATTGAATCTGAATGCGTGTGCTCCCTGGCTAGCGGCAGTGGTCTGCCTGTTTGCCAGTCAATTGTTGTCGGCCCAGGGTAGTAGCGCAAAGGGTGGTAACACGCAGGAGAACAATGTTCAACGCAGTGCAAATTCAATCTTCAATGCAACTATCGACCTCAATACCACTGCAGGTGTTATCAAAAGTGAAAACGATAAACGCAATTATCGTTACCTGGTGTTAGATAACCAGCTTCGTGTCCTGCTTATCTCAGATCCCGCTACTGAAAAATCAGCTGCTGCATTGGATGTGAATGTCGGCGCAAATCAAAATCCCGCAGATCGCGCTGGCCTCGCCCATTTTCTTGAGCATATGTTGTTTTTGGGAACGGAAAAATATCCGCAGGCGGGTGAGTATCAGGAGTTTATCGCCCAGCATGGTGGTAGTTTTAATGCCTATACCGCGGCGGAAAATACCAACTATTTTTTTGAGATCGATAACGATCAGTTAGATCCGGCGCTGGATCGTTTTGCACAATTTTTTGTGGCGCCGTTGTTTAGCGCGGAATATGTCGAGCGCGAGCGCAATGCGGTAAATTCTGAATATTTAGCGAAGTTAAAAGATGATGGCCGCCGCGAGTGGGATGTCTATCGCGAGCTGATGAATCCCCAGCATCCCAGCGCAAAATTTTCAGTAGGCAATTTAACTACCTTGGCCGACAGGGAAGGGCATCCGGTACGCGAGGATATGATTGCGTTTTATCAGCAACATTATTCATCGCACCTGATGAGTTTAGTGGTGCTTGGGCGCGATAATCTGGATGCGCTGGAAGCTGGAGTACGCACGCGTTTTAGTGCAGTGCCCAAACGCGATATTCATATTGCCAATAATTACCCCCCGCTGTTTGATAAGCAGCGTTTGCCTGCCAGCGTAGATATCAAACCGGAAAAAGAACTGCGTCAACTGACCTTTAATTTTCCAATCCCCAATCCTGACCAGTTCTACGAAAAAAAACCATTTGCCTATATTGCCAATTTATTAGGGCATGAGGCCGAGGGCAGTTTGTTGTCGCTGCTAAAACGTTTGGGGTGGGCGGAGGCTATTTACGCTAATACCGGTTTGCAAAGCCGGACAGACGCCGTATTCCAACTCAGTATCCAATTGACTCCTCAGGGCGTGCGGGCGCGCAATCAAATAGTATCGCTGGTATTTCACTGCATCGAACAACTGCAACCGCGCGGCTTGTCTTCCTGGCGTTATAGTGAGTTGCAACAATTGGCCGAGTTAGAATTCCGCTTTCAGGAAAAACGCCCACCTATGCAAACGGTTAGCGCCTTGGCTGAGTCGATGAAAACCTATTCGCCGAAAGATATTTTGCGCGGTGACTATGTTTACGCTGCATACGATGAACGGTTAATCAAAAAAAGCTTGTCCTATTTAACCAGCGATAATCTGTTACTGGTATTGACTGCGCCCGATGTTGAACCTTATCGCGTATCGCCACTTTATTCCGTCCCATTTGTTGTGCGGTCGGGTATCCCTGAATTGTTGGATTTAAAACCAGCAGTGCGCAAAGAGTTATTTTTGCCCGAAAAAAATCTGTTTATCCCCAAGCGGTTAGCAGTGAAATCCGGATCTATGTTGGAGGAGAGTGGTGTAGCTGATATCAAGCCACAGCTGATTCTCGGCAATAGAAATATGCGTGTGTGGTTCGCGCAAGACCAACAGTTTATGCAGCCACGCGCGTTGATTAATTTGCGGATCAAGTCGCCTTTGGTCGCTGCCAGCGCAGAAGGTGCTGCGCAGGCACAACTGTTTGCTGCACTGGTTGCCGATCAGCTTAATGAATTTTCCTATCCCGCACGGCTTGCCGGTATCGACCACACTATCACCGCCAATGTGCGCGGTTATGACCTGAGTATTTTTGGTTACTCCAGTCGCCAGGGGTTGCTGATGAATAAAATGATGGAAGTGATGCGCACCAGCAAATTTAACGCGGAGCGTTTTGCACTTATCAAAGAAGAGTTGCTTCGCACCTGGCGCAACCAGGATAAAGATTTGCCTTATCAGGTGCTCGCCAAACAATTGCCCGTGCTGCAGTCAGATCCTTATTGGAGTAATGCGCAGTTAATTGCGGCGCTGGAAAACAAAACACCGGAACAATTTGCACAGTTCGCTAGCCGTCAGTTAATCGATGCCAAAATGGATGCACTTTTTTATGGCAATTATTTCCGTGCGGAGGCATTAAAGCTGGCGGTATTGGTGGAGCATGAGTTATTGAATCGCCAAGCTGGGCGCGAGCTTCCTACCGCAAAATTATTACTACTGCCCAAGGGCTCGGAGAAGCCATGGCTCTATGTCCATCCTTTAGAGCATGCTGATAATGTAGTTGAATTGTTAATCCAAAGCCCTTCAACATCAATTGATGTTGCTGCACATATGATGCTTGCACGACAATTGCTGCAACCGGCATTTTATAATCAATTGCGCACTGAAAAACAGTTAGGTTACGTCGTGGCTGCAATAGCTGCACCTCTACTCAATCTTGAAAATAGCTTATTGGTGGTGCAATCGCCCAGTGTTACGGAAGAAAAAATTATTCAGGAGATTGATCTGTTTTTAGATGAACAGCATGAGCAAATCGGCGAAAATTTTACTGTTAATCAGCAGTCGCTGATAAAAAAATTGCGCGAACCCGCGCGCTCACTTAAAGAGCAAGGTGAACGCTACTGGAGTGCAATCACCACTTACGATAATCACTTTTCGCGTCGTCTTGATCTTGCAGATGCCGTTGCACGCATCACTCCTGAATCACTTGATAATTTTTATCGCGTGGTATTCATGGATAAAAATCGGCGCCTCTGGTTAACCTCTGAAGCACCGACAGAGAGTGAAAACTTTTTTCTTGTCGATGATTTGTTGATTCATAAACAACACATGCACAGTATTACGTTGCCTTAATTTTTATGCCTTGCGAGCGATATAAGCCTCCGCTACAAGTTCGTTCATTCTTATGCTTTTTTTTGGTGCACCCATAAAGAAAATTATCATTCTTTTTACTGATTACTGCTTGGTGAATCGCAAAACTTTGGGTAATAATGCCAGCCCTGTTGCGAACATGATTTTTTAATAGCGTAGTTATATTTGAAACGCTTGGTTCAGCGATTTGTGCACTAAAGTTGTGCCCCTCCAGAGTGTTACCAAATTGGCTAGGGCTGGTAAAAAATTCCCACTTATGCAAGAATTCGGGGATTTTTTACACAAGTAAAAGGAATATTCCTCCTGTAACTCCATGAAAGTTCTGCACATTTTGAACAAATGAGCAAATTTTGTGCGATGCCCAGATCCAAATTCCTGTATTAGATACTACTGCTACGTGATATGCGCCTATGCGCATAGCTGAGGAGATTTGAATGCTACAAGATATTGATGCCATTGAAACAAAAGAGTGGCTGGACGCCCTTAAGTCAGTTGTTCGCCACGCCGGTAAAGACCGCGCTGCTGAGTTGTTGAAATCACTGTCTGAGTCCGCCGTTAACCATGGCATTGAGCAGCCTTCATCTATTCGTACCCCCTATCGCAATACTATTCCTGTCGATAAAGAAGTTGATTATCCCGGCGATTTGAAAATGGAGCGCAAAATCCGCTCAATTATTCGCTGGAACGCCATGGCTATGGTAATGAAAGCCAATGATAACGATGAAGGCCTTGGTGGCCATATCGCCTCATTTGCCTCATCCGCTACTTTATATGATGTAGCCTTTAACAATTTTTTCCGCGGCAACGATGGCGATGTCCCAGGTGATCTGGTGTATTTCCAGGGCCACGTATCACCCGGTATGTATGCCCGCTCTTATGTAGAAGGGCGTTTGAACGAAACGCATTTGGATAATTTCCGCCGTGAAGTCAATGGCGGTGGTTTGTCTTCCTACCCTCATCCATGGCTGATGCCTGACTACTGGCAGTTCCCTACCGTATCTATGGGTCTGGGGCCGATCAAGGCTATCTATCAAGCGCGTTTTAACCGTTACATGGAGGCGCGTGGTTTAACTCCGGTCAGCGACCGTAAAGTCTGGGCATTTTTAGGTGATGGTGAGTGTGATGAGCCGGAAAGTCTGGGCGCTATCTCTCTCGCGGCGCGCGAGAAGCTCGACAACCTGATTTTCGTGATCAATTGTAACTTGCAACGTTTGGACGGCCCTGTTCGCGGCAACGGCAAAATCGTGCAAGAACTGGAAGGCGTATTCCGTGGCGCTGGCTGGAACGTGGTTAAAGTTCTGTGGGGTGCTGGTTGGGATCGCCTGTTGGAAAAAGACAAAACTGGCTTGCTGCAAAAGCGCATGGACGAAGTTGTCGATGGCGAAATGCAAAACTACAAGGCCAACGGTGGTGCATACACCCGTGAACACTTCTTCGGTAAATATCCTGAGCTGTTAGAGCTTGTGAGCGATATGAGTGATCAGGATATTCTCTATCTTGCACGTGGCGGACATGATGTTAAGAAGGTGTACAACGCCTATCACAATGCCGTAAATACCAAAGGCCAGCCAACGGTGGTTCTTGCCCAAACTGTTAAAGGTTACGGCATGGGTTCATCGGGCGAAGCCATCAACAAAACCCACTCGGCCAAGTCACTGGCGGTGGAAGATCTGAAAAAATTCCGCGATCGTTTTGAGTTGCCCATAAAAGATGAAGAGCTTGAAGCTCTGCCTTACTATCGTCCAGCCGAAGATAGTCCAGAGATGCAATACATGCGCTCTCGTCGCCATACGCTGAATGGTTACTTGCCATCGCGTAAGGCTGATTTCGATCCAGTGGTTGCTCCGGCGCTTGATGCATTTGCAGCGCAATTGAAGAGCACGGGTGAGCGTGAAATTTCCACTACCATGAGCTTTGTGCGGATTTTGTCTTCGCTGGTAAAAGACAAACAAATCGGCAAGCAAATTGTTCCGATCGTACCGGATGAAGCCCGTACCTTTGGTATGGAAGGTATGTTCAAAACCATCGGTATTTACTCGTCCGAAGGCCAAAAATATACCCCGCATGATGCTGGCCAAATGATGTCTTACCATGAATCAGCCACTGGCCAGATTCTGGAAGAAGGTATCAACGAAGCGGGCTCTATGGCCTCGTGGATTGCTGCGGCAACTGCCTACAGCAACTACCGCGTACCCATGATTCCGTTCTACATCTACTATTCAATGTTCGGCTTCCAGCGTATTGGTGACCTCGCGTGGGCAGCGGGTGATTCACAAGCGCGCGGTTTCTTGCTGGGCGCGACAGCTGGCCGTACCACTTTGAACGGTGAAGGTTTGCAGCATCAGGATGGTCATAGCCACGTTATGGCTAACACCATTCCTAACTGCCGCACCTATGATCCAACCTATGCCTATGAGCTCGCGGTGATCATCCAGGACGGCATCAAGCGTATGTATCAAGACAAAGAGAATATGTTCTATTACATCTCTTTGATGAACGAAAACTACCAACATCCTGATATGCCTGAAGGTGCCGAAGAAGGCATTATCAAAGGCATTTATCAATTGGAGAAAGGGACTGGTAAAGCCAAGAACCGTGTTCAATTGCTGGGTGCCGGGACTATTTTGCGTGAAGTGCGTTTTGCTGCTGAAATCCTGCGCAAAGACTTCGATGTTGAAGCCGATGTATGGAGCGTAACCAGCGTGAATGAACTGACCCGCGATGGTCAGCGTGCTACCCGTTGGAATATGCTGAATCCTACTGCCACTCCACGTAAGCCCTACGTTACCCAAGTGTTGGAAGCGGCTGAAGGTCCATTCATTATCTCTACAGATAACCTGAAAACCTACTCCGAACAGTTGCGTGCCTACATCCCTGGCTCATACACCGTGTTGGGCACAGAAGGTTTTGGTCGTAGTGATACCCGTACCCAATTGCGTCATTTCTTCGAAGTAAACCGTTACTTCGTTGTTGTCGCTGCACTCAAATCTTTGGCAGACCAAGGCAAAATTAAAGCCGATGTTGTTGCCAAGGCCATTAAGAAATTTGGCATTGATCCGGAAAAAGCGGATCCGATGAGCGTATAAAACCATCGCCCTCTCACAAAGAGGGCGATGTTGTTTGTATCCGTCCAAAACATTTATCAAATGTAGAAATAACTGATTAGCGAGGAACTACTACAGTGGCAATTCAAACTATTAAAGTGCCTGATATTGGCGGCGCAGAAGGCGTTGAAGTTATCGAAATCTCCGTAAAAGTGGGCGATGTCATCGCCGAAGGGGATTCAATTGTCGTGCTGGAAACCGACAAGGCTTCAATGGAAATCCCAGCCGATAAAGCAGGCAAGGTTGTCGCTATCAAAGTAAATCTCGGCGATAAAGTCTCGCAAGATGCAGTATTGCTGGAAGTAGAAGCTGAAGGCAGCACCGCTGCTCCTGCACCGCAAGCTGTTGCTCCTGTTGCGGCTGCTGCTGCACCTGCACCGGTTGCTGCCGCACCGGTATCGGCTGCTGGTGCTGAAGTACCAATGGTTGTTCCCGATATCGGTGGCGCTGAAGGCGTTGAAGTAATCGAAATTTCAGTAAAAGTAGGCGATGAAGTTGCCGCTGGCGATTCATTGATCGTATTGGAAACTGATAAGGCATCGATGGAAATCCCTGCTGAAGCAGCCGGTAAAATCGTAAGCCTCGCAGTAAAAGTGGGCGATAAACTTTCCCAAGGTTCTGTAATTGGTTTGTTAGCTACCAGTGGTGGCGCTGCTGTTGCTACTCCTGCTGCTGCACCTGCAAAAGTAGAAGCGGCTCCTGCAGTAGCTGCGGCAGCTCCCAATGCAGAAGCACCAAAAGCGGCACCTGCGCCAGTGGCTGATGTTGCACAAACTGGTGATGTTTATGCTGGTCCCGCCGTGCGTAAACTGGCTCGTCAACTCGGTGTTGATATGGGCAAAGTATCTGGCACCGGTCCACGTGGTCGTCTGTTGAAAGACGATGTGCGCGCTTACGTTAAACCCATAGTACAAGCAGCCCAATCCGGTGCATCTTTCGGCGGTTCAGGTATTCCCGCTTTACCGGTTGTCGATTACTCCAAATTTGGCGAAATCGAAATCGTTAAAATGAGCAAGATCAAAAAGCTGACTGCTGACGCTATGACCCGCAGTTGGTTGAATGTTCCGCGCATTACCCAGTTTGACGATGCTGATATCACGGATCTGGAAGCTTTCCGCAATAGTATGAAAGCCGAAGCAGAAAAACGTGGCAGCAAATTGACTCCATTGCCTTTTATCGTGAAAGCCGTTGCGGCAGCACTGGTTGCTGAGCCGTCATTCAATGTATCTGTACATCAGGATGGCGAAAGCATTGTGCATAAAAAGTTTGTGCACATTGGCATCGCGGTAGATACGCCCAACGGTTTGTTGGTTCCTGTTGTGCGCAATGTTGATAAAAAAGGTCTGTTTGAATTGGCCGATGAAATTAATGTGCTCGCCAAAAAAGCACGCGATGGCAAATTGACTCCGGCGGAAATGCAGGGCGGTTGCTTCACTATTTCCAGTTTGGGTGCTATGGGCGGTAATGGTTTTACACCAATGGTATCTGCGCCTACTGAAGTGGGTATTCTGGGGGTATCCCGTGCGCAAATGAAACCTGTGTGGAATGGTAAAGAGTTTATTCCGCGCAATATGCTGCCATTGTCATTGTCTTACGATCATCGCGCAGTGAATGGTGCGGATGCCGGCCGCTTTATGACTTATCTGGTATCGGTAATTGGTGATTTGCGCCGCTTGTTATTGTGATAGTTTGAGTTTGTATAGCTAAAAGAGGGTCAGCAATTGCTGGCCCTTTTTGTTTCTAATCTATTTTGTTCTTGGCTTGTGTTGCTTTTCAATTGTTGCCAGTTACACTGAATAAAAAATTAGTTCGGCATCTATTCGGTCATTTGATTTCTCTACTGAGTGATATAACGATGACCTATGTTAAAAATATCCTGCGCTTTACGACAATAGTGTGTTGTGCGGCTTTCATTGGCTGCCAAAGTATTACCCAATTTGATGACCCAACCAATACTTATACCCCCGAAACAACTTACCAAAAACTGATTGGTGAATATCCTTTTATCGAGATTGCCAGCAGTGCTGTTCCTGAATCTGTGCAGGAAATTAAAAATATCACTTATATACGCTACGGTAAGCGCGCGTTGCAGTTGGATTTGTATCTACCTAAATCAGCAGTGCTTCGGCAAAAGCCGGGCATTGTGTTTGTTCATGGCGGCGGCTGGCGCGCGGGTTTTCGCACTAATTTCACGCCTATGGCGATTGGTATGGCAGAGCGCGGTTATGTGGCGGCGACTATCAGTTATCGTTTATCGCCAGAGGCGCAATATCCGGCAGCGATTCACGATGTGAAAGCCGCAATTCGTTGGCTGCGCAAAAACGCCAAAAAATACGGTGTGAATCCAGACCAGATTGCAGTGGCGGGTGGTTCGGCGGGTGGGCAAATTGCGAGCTTGACCGGTGTGACGAATGGATTGGAAAAATTTGATCCGCACGCAAAAAAGTCCTCGATTTCAAGTGCCGTGCAGGCGATTGTCAATATCGATGGTCTATCGGATTTTACTTCAGAAGCGGCGCGTTTCCATGAGGATGATCCACGCAAAAATCCGTCGGCGGCAGGTGCCTGGTTTGGGGGGCGCTACGCTGAAAAAACCGAATTGTGGCGTGAAGCATCGCCACTGTTTTATGTCAATAAAAATACCCCGCCGATTTTATTTTTAATCAGTGCCCAAGAACGATTCAGTGTGGGGCACAAAGAAATGATTGAAAAAATGCAGCCCTATGGAATTCCTTACCGAGTCGCGCAAATTCCGGATTCTCCCCATTCTTTTTGGTTATTTGATCCTTGGGTGAAGCCTTCTGTCGATATAGTGGTGAGGTTTTTAGATCAGCAATTTAAAATAACGCGTAGCGATAATGCCCGCTGATCGTATAGTCAAATAACATATCCTCAAGCTGCGGGCCTGCGCCAATATTGTGGACGATTAATGGCCGCAGGCCATCTGCAGAGCGTTGATCCGTTACTATCCCAATGTGCGGTAAGTTGCCGGGCAACATCCAGGTGACCAAATCACCCGCTTGGTAATCTTGCGATTCGCTGGATATGATTAATTTTTTGCCGTGGCGGGTAAAAAAAGTTTGCAGATTAGGTACGCGGCGGTGATCGATATTGGCATCAGTTTTGGTTTGGCCCCAATTCTTTTTGGCGGGATAGAGTGAAAAGTTTCCGCGCATATCTTCGTGCACTAACTGTTGCAGATCTATACCGAGTTTACGGTAAGCCCGAATAATCACATCAGTACAGACACCGTATTGTGCGGGTACATCGCCCATTGGGTAGGTGATTTTGAAATAGGCTGCATTGTAGGTCACATTGTCCTGTGTTTGCGCAATTGCCGCTGCGATGAGTGTTTGAGTCTTATTGGTAGTACCGACAATATTTTCTGCACTGCTATGATGTGCAATAAAAATCAATAATCCACCAAAGAGTGATACCAATAATCTGCTCATTGCGCTTGGCCTTTTAATTTTCCGCATTTAAATATCAGTTAACCGTGTGTTGAACTTTGGTTTTCCAATACAGCAATTTTGCAAAGGGCGAAATGGTTTTTTCCAACAATACGACGATGATCAGCCCCAACAGCACTCCGCTGCCATTCGCCAGAATATCCATGCCGCTAAAGGTGCGCGGTGGATTGAAATACTGGCCAACTTCAATCGCAATTGAATAGACAATTAAAAATGCGGCGCGTTGCCAAAGCGGCCAGGTTGGCCGGGCAAAACTAATGGAGATGGCCGCAACGCAGTAGCCGGCAAAATGCATCAGCAAATCGTTGAAAACAGGAACAGAATTTTCGGGGTGGGGCGTAAGGCCAAGGTAGGTATAAATCGCTAACAGACTATAAAACTGTGCAACACACAACAAACGCCACAACATAATCAGCTCTCCTCAAAAATTGGGGAGAGCATAACAGTTTGAATTGGGTGGAGCGATTGCTGTCGTGCGCTGTTTTTACTTGAGCAGTGTGACCAGCGGTTCTGCAGCGTAAAGATCTTGTGGCACATTGATATTAAAAAAAGGATCGTATTCTTCTACAGCAAATTCTACTTCAACCAACTTTTGTTGTTTGATCCAGTCTTGCAAACGGGGTATGTCACCAGTTTGCAACTGCTGTTCAATCTTGCCCAGCAGTGATGCATGCCAGAGCGCAAAAATGGGATGCGCGCGATTTTTGGATGTCGCTACTGCGAGCTGTGCATGCTGGCTGGTTGCTGCAGTAAATAAACGCGCGACCAAATCGGTAGGGAAGAAGGGAGTATCAGATGCAAAGCTGGCCAACCATTCCGCATCGGGGTTTGTGGATTGCATCCAGGATA
>Ga0307408_100002711_pt1 | contig 12290 bp, 8 predicted proteins | sample 322Cmetagenome_FD_202116 | JGI IMG/M metagenome (GOLD analysis project Ga0307408, IMG submission 202116) | Maize rhizosphere microbial communities from greenhouse at UC Davis, California, United States - 322HYB-C-3 | ecosystem: Host-associated > Plants > Roots > Rhizosphere > Soil | place: USA... | reverse complement strand
ACCTCGGCTCCATCGGTTAATTGCGGATATTTCTGAAGGTCGAGAAATTTAACGACAAGCCTGGGGTTAGTTTTTGCCTTCAATGTTTTGCGCAGGTCGCTCGTCATTACAGGGTTATGGCAATCAAAATTATCAATATCAAGGACTAAAGACCCTTTTACCGGTATTGTTTCATCGCCGGGTTTTCTATAAATCACTACCGTATCCGGATTGGAGTAACTCGTAATTTCACAATTGAACTTATTGATATTTGTGCTTCCGTTCACCTTTAATGCACCGCCTTTTAAAATCACCCATTTTGTAATCTGTGGCTTATTAAATTGCGCTGTAAAAGCCGAAAGCAGAACTAAAGTTGCAATTAATACCGACTTGAGAGGATACATATAGAACGGGATTATTGATACCAAAAAGGCAGGCTAACCATTTTTAACCTGCCTTTTACTAACCATTTAAACTTAAAACCCTACCACTGCCTGGATTACATATCCATCGAACTTAGCACCATTTCTGATATCGCTGGCAGCAAAGTTTTTATACTCTTGTGTAGTATATTCGCCTTTTAGCAAGATGTTTTTAGTTAAGAACCATCCCGCGCAGAAAGAGGTACGATTAATTTTAGAGTCAGCAGCTCCTGCAACAACTTCGGCTTCAACGGTGTTGTAACGTGCACCTACAAACAAGTTCTCATCTTTGCCAAAGCGATACACACCTTCCAAGGCAAACTGTTTAGCGTCGCGAGTTGCAGTTTCTTTGTTAGATCTTCCTTTGGCAATCTCGTAGGTTCCGAAAAGTTCCAAACCATAAGCTTTTGCAAAAGTATTGAATTGAAGCGCATCGATCTTTTTGCTGAAGCCAGGATTATAGCGTCCGGAAAATGCAGCTGAAGCATAGGTTGGAGCGGCTGCAGGTGTACCAGTAACCGCAGGTTCCAGTACCATAAAGTAATTTGATCCTGCACGGTCACCTCCGTATAACGTATTTCCATTATTACCAGCGCTGTTGTTGTGGTAGAAAGAAGCGGCAACTCTTACCCTTACTTTATCAAGTAGCTGGGTATCGTACCCTACTTTTCCAAAAATGGAAGGAGATTTGTGTTGATTGTCATCGATAATGGCGCCCTGGGCATTTTTGGTCACCAAAACACTATCTATGTTTCCCTTGATCAAACCGTTTGATACTCCCAGTACTACGAATGCTCCTCTGTTGCGAACCAGCACCTCTCCTCCTATTTCTGTTGCAAAAGCATCCATAATGTAGTTTTCTACGAATGGGTTATATAATGTCTGCCCTCCATCTGATCTGCGGAAGTGCTGATCACCGTAATTGATCTCGGAATGTCCCACTTTTAGAGTAGTGTATTTCATGATATTATCCCAGATCTGACCTTTAAAAGGAAGCTTATCGAATTGGATATAACCACCTTTCACCCAGGTTTCGTTGTGGTGACGAGAAGATAAATAGCTGGTCAGGTTGAGCCGGATACCATCTGCCAGCTGCACATCCATAAAGAGGTTGGCATTGGCGGTGTTAAATCCGGGACTGATCTTGTACAGATTGTTCGCCGCGTTCTTATGTTTCAGATTTTGGAATGACTGGGTAAAACCAGCTCCCCATTTAATTTTAAGACTTTCAAAAACAGCATTTGTATCTTTCGCTGCCTCAAATACATTGATACCTGTTTTATCATATGGACGAAGGTTGGCTACCTCTGTTTGCGCCTGTGCCGTTTGACTTAGTAAACATGTAAGAGCAGCTATTTTAACGGTGTTTAATATTTGTGATTTCATGATCTTTTGTATTAATGTTTCTTATTCAATTGTTAATGTTTTAGTTCTTTAGTTTAAGGGCAATTTCGATAGATACCTCATCTCCGGTTTTCAATGCTCCCATCATAAATGAAGGTGCTTTTATATTGAAATCGCTCATCTTTATCACTTTTGTGCCTTTACAGTTCAGTTCGTTTCCGTTAACCGTATAGTTGGTTTGAAGTGAAACCTGTTTGGTTACCCCTGCAATGCTTAAGTTGCCATTTGCTTTTATTACTTTTTGCTGTGGAAGTACGGTAGCATCACTAAGCTTGAAAGTCACTTTGTTAAATTGTTCCGCTTTCAAGGCCTTGTAAGCACGGGTATTCATGAGGTCTTCCTTACTTTTGAGGCTTTGAACAGGAAGTGTAAAGGTTAAAGCGGTAATATCCTGTAACTGATCATCTTTCAATGTAAAAGTTCCCTCACAGGTTAGGTTTGTAGCTGTCATTGACCAATCGTGCAGATTAGATGTTCCTTTTACAACGATGTGAGATCCTGCTACACTTTTAAATGCAGTTTGATCGCCGAGAGTGAAAGCACTAGCAGTTAAAGCTATTGCTACAATAAACCCCCTTTTTATATATCTAACAGATCTGCTGGTATTAAATTTTAAAGTTCTCATATACCTGTTGTTCTTTTGTTTTTTATTATACCTCAAAAGTACCACAGCTTGCAGACCTGGAGAATGATATGAAGACTGAGAAAAAATGATCTTAGACACAATCCGGAAAAAGGTTTTTTTGGGCGATTCGACTAGAGCGCGCATGCTCTAAAGAGTATAGGCTTCAACTTAAGACACTATCGATTGAAAGACGGAACTTATAATTTCCACAAAGGTTGAGCGGAATTGTCCTCCTACTCACATTTGTGCAAAAAAACAAACTATTGATTCTCAATGATAGTCCTCTTAGGTTAAGGAATATTGCCGCGGAGGACAACCCGATCCTTCATTTGTACTTTAAGTTTTCAATTAATCTACGTTTAGGTTAAAGGCTATGTCGGCCGGCGGAGCTGCCGATGGGGAAAAAAGGCCGAACAATATGATGGCAAAAAAAGAGGGGAAACCGGCATAACCGCTTCCTCCTCCTTCTATTTTTTTTTAATCCTCACGAAGAGCAGCAATCAAAAAGCTATGCTTTGAGAACTCAAATTTCAAACATGAGTAAAACATTTAAATAGCTCCAGCGCAGCGTCATGATAATAGATTTGGAACGAATGCCATAATAAAGCGCCTTAGGTGCAACATGTTCCATTAGTCAGCACTTCTTTCTTTCCAGATGAAACTGCAATGCGTCCTGAGAATAATTAACGTGTACCAGATCTCTCATAGCAGTAATACTCCAATTGCTCATCAGACATATTATCAACACTGAAAGAATAAGGCATGATCAGTAATGGAACCAGCGCCATGTCTGCTAGCTTTTTACTTACACTGGTTTGGAACAAGCGGTCAAAAAAACTATATCTTTTGTGAACCAAAGCCAAGATCCTGGTATGCGTTCTGGCTGTGATCTCTAACAAGCTCTTTGGTACATTATCGCTTTTTATACTGATGAAGTTCATTTTCGGATTATACTTCATTAACTGTGCAGCAGCTAAGCTCTGAAGGCTGTTTGGTATATCTTCAAAGGCTGCTTTGGGGGAAATATGGAGAATCTGTACCTGAGAATTAAAGGCATCGGCAAAATCATTCAAATAACCAAGCACTCGCTTATCATTAAATGTAAGATCGGTGCCATAGGTAATTGTACTTACATCATAGAGCTTTAAGCTTTCAGGCACCAATAATACCGGACAACTGATGGTGTCTAAAATATGATGAGTGTGACTATCGAACAGTAAACGTGCAAAACTGCTCGACTTATGAGCCCCCATAACAACCAGATCTACTTTATTTTCGACAACCATTTTTGATGCCACGGCTGCTAATCTTCCAAAATCAACTACACAGGTAATTTCTGGTTTAAAGGAAGTAGTATCATAAGATGGAATCAGCGTTTCCAGATGCAGGGCCAATGCTCTCAAATCACCAACAGCTTCTTGTTTAAGTGTCAGGTGATCGCCGATTGGCCAGGACAGCGGTTCAACCACAGGATCGCTTTCCAACACTTCGAGCGCATGGCAAAGAACCACGTTTGCTTTAATATTTAAGGCCGTATAAAGGGCAAATTCAGCGGCTGATTGCGCCCTTACTGAAAAATCGCTGAGGATTAGTATGGTTTTCATGTTATGCATTTTGAGTAGATACTTGTTAAACTTTTTATCTGGCCGGTTATGTTTTGATGATTCCCTTCCAGGTAAATCTCCCTGGATGGACGTTAAATCCGCTTATATTATCCGGCAATTTTCATCTCGTACGACGTAAGCAGGAAGGCATCATTTTTCAGCGTTGTATACGATTTGAAAACTGCATTCACCTGGTTCTCCAGACTTGTCTGCTGTTTTATCAAAGTCAATGGAATTGAACTATAAAGGTCTTCCATCAGCGGTTCTATCATTTTTGAATGGGCTGTTACACTCGTGATGATTTTTAAGCGTGCGCACTCTATCTCAGCAACACGTAACAGCAGCTCTGACAGGGCAGCCAGGTTTTCCGAACAATTATCATAACATGCTTTGCCTAATAACTTCTGGAACTCTTTCAGATCATGTCCAAAATATTCCAGATCCAAAAGCCACTGTCTGCTTATTTCCTGAAGTTCAGCCAACTCGCTGCGCAGCATATTATCTTCTATCAAGGTTGTCATGATCATTAAAATTTATATAATAAAGATGGGGCATAATAGACTTCCGCCAAATGATCCGCATCAGAACATAAAGTGACTTAGGTCAGTTAGTATTTCTAAAAACTAATCTTATTTTAACTTTGCAATAAGCGCGATAAAAATTACCTTACTGTGCAACTGAATGGATAAACTAAAACTACTTAATGCCATAATAGATACTGCAATTGATGGAATTATCACCATTGATAACAGGGGAATAATTGAAAGCATGAATCCTGCCGCGTTGAAGTTGTTTGGATATGAAGAAGATGAGGTAAAGGGAAAAAACATTTCTGTACTGATGCCCGAGCCGGACAAAAGTTCGCACGACGGCTATATACATCGCTACCAACATACTGGCGAAAAGCGCATTATTGGAATAGGACGCGAGGTTTTTGGTTTGAGAAAAAACGGCACTACCTTTCCGTTCCGGCTGGCAGTTAGCGAAGTAGAATACGAAGACCGAAAAATCTTCACGGGTTTCATCCATGATCTTTCGAAAGAAAAAGCCGCTGAAGAAAGGTTGCTAAAATATACCGAAGAACTGGAAGAAAAGGTAAAGGATCGTACCCAAAATCTGGAGGTCGTGATTTCTGAACTGGAAAAAGCCCGCGACGAAGCAAGTCATTCTCTTGAAAAGGAAAAGGAACTTAACCAGCTAAAAACGAGGTTTGTATCCATGGCCTCGCACGAGTTCAGGACGCCTTTAAGCTCAGTTCAGCTTTCCGCTTCGCTAATCGAAAAATACCTGCAAAAGGACGATCGCTCGAATATCATTAAGCATACGGGAAAAATAAAAAACTCGGTTGGTCACCTTACGGGTATTTTAAACGATTTCCTGTCACTGGAAAAGTTAGAGGCAGGTAAAACAGAGATCAACTTTCAGCATTTCGACCTGGTTAAGGTTTCAGAAGATATCATTGAGGAGATGCAGCTTATAAGTAAGCAAAATCAACTCATCGTATACCAGCATACAGGCGCCACCAGCAAAGTCTTTATGGATCCCACATTGCTTAAGAGCGCGGTAATTAACCTGGTTTCCAATGCCATTAAATACTCGGGCGAAAACACATTTATTGAATTTAACACCGAAGTTAATGAGACCGAGATTTATGTTACTGTAAAAGACAATGGTATAGGCATCCCTCTGGAAGAACAAAAGAACCTGTTTGAACCTTTTTTCAGGGCTCACAATACCGGGAACATCCCAGGTACGGGTTTAGGACTTAATATTGTTAAACGTTATATAGAACTGATGGGCGGCGAAGTTATTTGCCAGAGCGCTCAAAACAAAGGCACTACCATCTCCCTAATATTTAAAAGAGCATGAGCTTGCAAAAAAGAACTGTATTATTAATTGAGGATAATGAGGATATCCGTGAAAGCACTGCCGAAATTTTAGAACTGGCAGATTTTACTGTTTTTACGGCCGAAAATGGCAAAAAGGGCGTTGAACTGGCACAATCAACACCACCGGATATTATTCTGTGTGATATTATGATGCCCGAGCTTGATGGCTACGGTGTTCTTTATCTTTTGAGTAAAAACGAAAATACAGCAGGAATTCCCTTTATCTTCTTAACTGCTAAGGCAGAACGGAACGATATGCGTAAAGGCATGGAAATGGGTGCCGACGATTATCTGACCAAGCCTTTTGACGATATTGAGCTGCTCAACGCGATTGAAAGTCGTTTGAAAAAGCGTGACCTGGCCTTAAAAAATGCGGGCAATGCTATCGCTTTAGACAATCTGTTAGATGAGGCACGTTCGGCAAAACTTCTTAATGAGCTTTCGGGAAACAGTCGCGTTCGTACCTATAAAAAGAAACAGAACATTTACATGGATGGCGATCATGCCCTGAATGTTTACATGGTAAAAAGTGGCAAGGTGCGCACTTATATGATTTATGAAGATGGTCGGGAAATTGTGACCGGTATTTACTCTGCCGGCGATTTTCTTGGATATGAAGCGGTGCTGTTAAATAAAACTTATCCCGAAAATGCGGAGGCATTAGATACTGCTGAATTGCATTTGATTCCCCGGAATGACTTTAATACCTTACTCTTCAAAAATTCGGGAATTGCAAAGAAGTTTATAGAGTTACTATCCGGAAACGTTCATGAAAAGCAGGAACAATTGTTAAAACTTGCTTACAATTCGGTGCGCAAACGCGTTGCAGATGCCCTGGTAGAACTTGCTAAAAAATTCACCGGTCCTGCAACTGAAACCTGCGACATCAAAGTTTCCAGAGAAGATCTTGCCTCTATGGTAGGAACGGCGAATGAAACAATCAGCAGAACATTATCGGATTTTAAAGAGGAACGATTGATTGAAAAGGAAGGCAGCGTTATAAAAATAATATCTGTTGATAAACTAAAGAGGATCAAGCAGTAAAACTGCTTAATCCTTCTTATCTCTTTAACAATTCCACACACTGATTCGCTATTTCCAGCTCTTCATTGGTTGGCACTATCAAAATCTTTGTTCGCGAGTCTCCCCTGCTGATCAGGCGAATTCCAGGTCCGCGACTTTCATTTTTAAGTTCATCGAGAACTATGCCGAAGAAGCCCATATCCTCGCACACCAGTTTTCGGGTTAATGCATCGTTCTCTCCAACACCAGCTGTAAAAACAATAGCATCCAGGCCACCCAAAGCTGCAGCATAAGAACCGATGTACTTTTTAATCCGGTAAGCGTACATCTCGTAAGCGAGCTTTGCATTCGCACTCCCTTCATCCATCGCTTTTTGAATGTCGCGCATATCGCTGTTACCTGTAAGGCCAAGCATGCCACTTCGTTTATTTAGCAGATTACTTACCTGCTCTACATCATAACCTAAATGCGATACCAGGTGAAACACAACCGAAGCATCGATATTACCCGACCTGGTACCCATGATTAAGCCATCCAGCGGACCAAGGCCCATGCTCGTATCCACACAATCGCCGGCGTTTACAGCAGCCATACTGCATCCGTTACCAAGATGTATGGTGATGATTTTGGCTTTCGGGTTATGCAGGTAGTTAGCCGCCAGCTCAGACACATATTTATGACTGGTTCCATGAAATCCGTAAACTCTGATCGCATAGTCTTTATAATACGACTCCGGGATGGCATAACGATATGCCTTCTCGGGCATGGTTTGGTGGAAGGCGGTATCAAAAACCGCAATCTGAGTTGCTTTCGTAAAGATCTTCTCCGCAACTTCAATGCCCAGATAGTGACCAGGATTATGTAATGGGGCTAAAGGAAACAGCTTTTTAATACCTTCTTTTACTTCCGCTGTTATGACGGTAGTCTCCGAAAAGCTCTCTCCGCCATGCACAACCCGATGCCCAACTACTTCAATCTCTTCCGGATTTTGGATCACCCCAATTCCTGGCTCGGTAAGTAAATGTCCCACCTCGAGCATCCCAGCTTCGTGATCGGCGAGGTCCAGGGTGCGTTTGATCACCTTTTCTTCACCATTATTATAAACCTTGTGGGTGATAACAGAATTTTCTAAACCAATACGTTCTACCAGCCCCATACAAATTGGCTGTTCGGAAGGCATTTTAAACAGCTGATACTTAATAGAACTGCTACCAGAATTAATAACAAATATGTTCATGTATAATTGAAGTAAAATTTAATTTCAAAACTAATGCCGTGCTTAACAATGCGGCAATATTGCGCAAAAGCCTCATTCCTCAGGCTTCCTGCGCCTGTATAGCGGTAATTATTACCGTATTAAAAATATCATCCACAGTACAGCCGCGACTTAAATCGTTCACCGGCTTGTTTAGGCCTTGCAACATTGGGCCGATTGCCAAAGCACCAGTTTCACGCTGAACAGCTTTGTAGGTGTTATTCCCGGTATTCAGATCCGGAAAAATAAGCACACTTGCCTGTCCTGCTACTTCAGAATCGGGCATTTTTTGTTTACCCACGGACGGATCAACCGCGGCATCATACTGAATAGGACCTTCAACTTTCAGATCGGGACGTTTTTCCCTTACTATTTCAGTAGCCCGGCGTACCTTTTCTACATCCTCACCTACCCCCGATGTGCCAGACGAATAGGAAAGCATAGCGATCCTCGGCTCAATGCCGAATCGTTTGCTGGTATCGGCAGAAGATATTGCAATCTCCGCAAGCTGCTCTGCTGTAGGATTCGGATTTACGGCGCAATCGCCAAACACCGAAACGCGATCTTCAAGGCACATAAAAAATACCGAAGACACTGTTGTGATGCCTGGCTTGGTTTTTACAAACTGCAGTGCAGGACGGATAGTGTGCTGGGTGGTATGAGTTGCCCCGGAAACCATTCCATCGGCATGCCCTTTGTAAACCATCATAGTCCCAAAGTAAGACACATCAGTCATCATATCCCTGGCCATCTCCATGTTCACATTTTTATCTTTCCGCAACTCATACAGCGTATTCACATAATCGTCGTAAAATTCAGAATTGGCAGGATCGATAATCTGCACTTTTTCGGCAGGAAGATTGATACCTAAACGTTTAATGGACGAATTGATCTCTATCGGGTTCCCTAAGATGGTAAGCGTAACAATTTCCTGCGCAAGCAAACGACCGGCAGCCTTTAAAACACGTTCGTCATTACCTTCCGGAAGTACAATCCTTTTGATCTTACTTTTGGCCCATTTACCCAGCTGGTACTGAAACATGTGCGGCGTAATTCCTTCAGACTCGTAAGTAACAATCTTCTCATCAAGCGAAGACAGATCGATGTATTTATTAAAGGTGTCGATAGCGAGCTGAATCTTCTTTTTATTATCAGAAGTAATGCGGGGTTTAACCGAGGCTATATTGGTGATGGTTTCGAAGGTTCCTGTTTTAACCGACATAATCGGCACCACGTTCTGCAATCCTTTTATTAAGCGGATAATTGGCTCATCTGGTTCGGTACCGGCCGTTAAAACGATACCCGCCACCTTTGGATAACTGGTAGAGAGATTAGCCTGTAAAGATCCGATGATAATATCGCCTCTATCGCCCGGAGTTACAATCAGCACGTTCTCTTTAATGTGATTTAAAAAGTTAGGAACATGCATCGCCCCCGTAACAAAGTTATCCACCTGGTTGGACAGGTAGTCTTCTCCAAACATAAGCTTTCCGTCCAGGCTCTGATAAATGTCTTTAATGGTGGGGCTTTCAAGTGCTTTATCCGCAGGAATAACGGCCAGAATGGTATCCGGCGGAAGCTGACCTTCCAGGATATTTCTAACGTCGTCCGCTTGTGCAGCATTTACTTTATTCACCGCAATGGCAAGCACCTGAACTTCCCTTGCCTCGAAATTTCGCAGCAGGTTTAATACATCGTTTATGATCTGCGAGGTCGTTTTTTTATCACCCGATACCACCAGCATAGCCGGAGCATTTAGGTTTTTAGCTATACGTACGTTTGATTCGAATTCGAAAGCCGCCCCCTCACCTTCAAAATCACTACCTTCTAATATGGTGAAATCGTAGTTTTCCTCCAGCTTTTTAAACTTGCTGATAATGGTGTCGATCATATCACCCTGTGTTTCGCTTTCCAGATGCTGCATTGCCTGCTGACGGGTAAAGGCATAAGCATCATCAAAATTAATAGCCAGGCCGAAGTGCTCAATGATGGTTTGTATATGAACGTCCTTTTTCTCTGCAGGATCGTGGTTAATGATCGGCTTAAAGTATCCTACCTTCTTAGCTTTTCCTAGCAACATATTAATTAAACCGAGGGCGATGATAGACTTACCGCTATAAGGTTCTGCAGATGCAATAAATACAGTTTTAGTCATGTGTTTAAACTTATGTTCGAAAGTACCTGCAAATCATTTTCCCGTTCGTGACGCAGGTCATTTAATAGAATGATACTTCCTATAATTCTCAGGATATAAACTCCCCTTAATTGAGAACGTTTTAGCCGGAAAGGTAAAAAAATGGATAGTGATTTAAGTCACAATGTGCAATAACTCCTGTCATTTCACCGGGCTTATCTAATCAGAACCTTTGCAATAGACATCACAAATCATGATCAAAGCTGAAATTCAATCAGAAACTTTATGCTATCACTGCGGCAATAATACTAAAGAAACACTTTATACATTGGATGAAAAGCAATTTTGCTGCATCGGCTGTAAGAGCGTCTATCAGATATTATCGAGCAATAATTTATGCGACTATTACGCATACAACGATTCGCCGGGGCAAAAACAAAAGTATGGTCTTCAGCAATTTGCTTATCTCGATGAAGAGTCTATCGCCAAAGATCTGGTGGATTACATGGATGAGAACATCATCAAGGTCACTTTTTATATTCCTTCCATTCACTGTAGTTCCTGCATCTGGTTACTCGAGCATTTATACAAGCTAGATAGCGGCGTAGTGCACTCGCGTATCGACTTTCTAAAGAAACAAGTTTCCGTAACCTTTAAACGGCAGGAAATTTCGCTCCGTAAAGTGGTAGAGCTGCTGGCGTCGGTGGGCTACGAACCCCTGATCAGTTTGCAGGATGTTGTTAAGGAAAAACAAGGATCGGTTAATCGCAGCCTGATCTTAAGGATTGCAGTAGCGGGCCTTTGTATGGGTAATGTTATGCTCTTTAGTTTTCCCGAATATTTGGGACTTTCTGCCTTCGAACAGCATTTTAAAGCGCTCTTTGGATGGCTAAACCTCGTTTTTGCTATTCCCGCAACGTTTTATTGTGGCTGGCCTTTCTTCAGCTCTGCCTGGGCTGGATTACGAAATAAGATGATAAATCTTGATGCTCCCCTTGCTTTGATTATAGCTGTATTGTTTTTAAGAACAGCATTTGAAGTTGTAAGTAATACGGGCGCTGGTTTTGCAGATACCTTAACGGGATTGGTTTTTCTGCTGCTGATGGGGCGTTGGGTAAAGCAGCGCAGCTATTACCATTTGTCTTTCGAACGAGATTACCGCTCCTACTTTCCGGTATCGGTTACCGTGCTGAAGGACGCAGTTGAAAAGCCTTCGGCAATTGGAGAATTAAAAGTAGGCGACCGTGTGGTGATGCATAATAACGAGATATTACCTGCGGATTCTATCTTGATGAAAAGTGAAGCGCAGTTCGACTTCAGTTTTGTTACAGGCGAGTCGGAACCTGTTGAAAAGGTTGCCGGAGAGATTGTTTATGCCGGCGGACGACTGGTGGGTGAAGCTACCGAACTGGAGGTAATTAAGCCTGTTTCTCAAAGCTATCTGACTAATTTATGGAACAACGAAAATTTCAATGACGGCAATGCAGCCAAAACCTTTAACGATACCGTAGCGCAATATTTTAGCCTGGTAAGCTTCTCTATTGCAATTGCAGCAGCGGCGTACTGGCTATCCCTTGCCGATTCACATAAAGCCTGGACGGCCTTCACGGCGGTTCTGATTGTAGCCTGCCCTTGTGTACTTTCCTTAAGTACACCTTTTATCTTATCGGCGGTACTGGGCATTTTCGACAAACACGAGTTTTTTCTTAAGAACACGGATACTGTTGAAAGACTGGCTAAAACCGACACCCTGGTGTTTGATAAAACAGGGACTATTACAACTGCGGAAGCGGATGAAATTTCATTCACAGGGAAACTTACAATGGAAGAGCGAATTTTCGTTGCATCTCTTGCCAGGAATTCCATGCACCCTTTGAGCGTGCAAATCCTCAAATGGCTTAAAACAACTGATTTTCTGCAGGTCTCCGACTATCGCGAAATTGCAGGCCATGGAA